>Ga0207695_10006894_pt1 | contig 14614 bp, 12 predicted proteins | sample KBSC54metaG_FD_184354 | JGI IMG/M metagenome (GOLD analysis project Ga0207695, IMG submission 184354) | Corn rhizosphere microbial communities from Kellogg Biological Station, Michigan, USA - KBS C5-4 metaG (SPAdes) (version 2) | ecosystem: Host-associated > Plants > Roots > Rhizosphere > Soil... | reverse complement strand
TGGGCGCATAAGTGCCCTGGTCCGAGGTCTGGGCGCCGGGTGTCTGGATGTTCTGATAGAGCAGATCCTGAAACTCCGCCCGCTGCTGCTTGAAGCCGGTGGTGTTCATGTTCGCCAGATTGTTGGCGATGGTTTCGACATTGGTCTGCTGGGCGGCCATGCCGGTGGATGCGATCGAAAGCGCGCGCATTGGTCAGGTCTCCTAATTCGGCATGCTGCCAAGCTTGTCGATCGCCTGGCGCATGAGCTGTTCCTGGGAATTGGTCATCGTCGCCGTCATTTCATAGGCGCGCATCACTTCGACCATGTGCGAGATCTCGATCACCGGCTTGACGTTGGAGCCTTCCAGCATGCGCTGGGCCACCGTGGATTCGGTGGTGGGCGTCGCCGCCTGGGTGGTCGAATAAAGATTGGCGCCCACCTTGGTCATGGCGCGCTCGTTGGGAAAAGTAACGACCTGCAGCTTGGCGATCTGATTGGCGGCGCCATTGACGATGCTGGAGATGGTGCCGTCGGCCCCGACGCTGACATTGCCGTCGTCAGGCGTGATGGTGATGGCGCCGCCATCGCCCTGCACGGCGTAGCCGTCCGAGGTGACCAGCTGGCCGTCCTGGTTGAGGCTGAAATGACCGTCGCGGGTATAGCGCATGCCCGCCGGCGTCTGCACCGCGAAGAAGCCTTTGCCGTTGATGGCGAAGTCGAGGGTGGCGCCGGTTGAATTCAATTCGCCCTGGCCGAGGTCGCGCACGATGCCCGCGTCCTTCACAAAACTCAGCGCCTGAGGACCCGTCTGGGTCTCGGAGGGGCGCACATGGGTGACAAATTCTTCGAACTTCGCGGTTTCGCGCTTGAAGCCCGGGGTGGAGGCATTGGCGATATTGTTCGCGATCACGTCCATCGATCGATAGGCCGCGAGTTGATGCGAAAGACTAACAAGAAGTGAATTATCCATGGCTCAGCAGATCCCTTCTGGTCCGCAAGGCATGAGAGTGCAGCCGTCGTGCCAATGTAAAAGGCCCGTCTTTATTGACTTTTACGCACGTCCATAAAGGCGGGCGGAAAAACTTGCCGGGTTGAAGGCGCTGGCCTGGGCAATTTCAACCGCTCCTTAACCACGTTTGCCTACCTTCACCCGCGAAGAGAGCTGGGACGCTGAGATGGCGAAGAAGGATAAAGAGCCCGATGCCGAGGCCGATGGCGAGAACGCCGAAGCCAAGGGCGAAGGCGCGCCCCAAAAGGGCCTGAAGCGCTTTCTCACCAGGAAGATCCTGATGATCGCCGTGCCGGCATTGGTTCTGGTGCTGGGCGGCGGCGGCGGCGCAGCCTACTTCTTCCTTCTAAAGCCGCACGACGCCGACAAGACCAAAGTCGCCGAGGCTCCGCCTTTGACCCCGCCGGAAGTGGCATTCAGCGACGTGCCCGACATTCTGGTCAATATTCAAAGCAGCGACGGCACCCCGGCCTATCTGAAATTGTCGCTATCCCTGGAAATGGACAATGAGCTGCAAAAGACCGGCATGACGGCTCTGATGCCGCGCCTGGTCGATCAGTTCCAATCCTATCTGCGCGAACTTCGCGTCGACGACCTCAAAGGCTCGGAAGGCGTGCTCCGGCTCAAGGAAGAGCTGCTGCGCCGGGTCAATGCCTCCGCCGCGCCTTATAAAGTGCGCGACGTCCTCCTTAAACAAATGATTATTCAGTAACGGGATTCCCCATGGCCGACGAAACACCGCCCGACGTCGCGACCGAGATCGCCGTCGCCGCCGACTTTCCGGGCGACGGCAGTACCGGCGCCGAACGCGTCCTGAACCAGGACGAGATCGATTCTCTTCTGGGTTTCGACGTCAATTCCGACCAGATGCAGGACAAATCGGGTGTTCGCGCCATCATCAATTCGGCGCTGGTGTCGTATGAACGCCTGCCGATGCTGGAAATCGTCTTCGACCGCCTGGTGCGGCTGATGACCACCTCGTTGCGCAATTTCACCTCGGACAATGTCGAAGTCAGCTTGGATTCGATCACCTCGATCCGCTTCGGCGATTATCTCAATTCCATTCCCCTGCCCGCCATCCTGTCGGTGTTTCATGCCGAGGAGTTGGACAATTACGGCCTCTTCACGGTCGACTCCAACCTGATCTATTCCATTGTGGACGTGCTTCTGGGCGGTCGGCGCGGCTCTTCGGCCATGCGCATCGAAGGCCGGCCCTACACCACCATCGAGCGCACTTTGGTTCAGCGCATGGTGGAAGTGATCCTGCAGGATATGTGCGCTGCCTTCGAACCCCTGGCGCCGGTGAATTTTTCGCTCGACCGGCTGGAAACCAATCCCCGCTTTGCCGCCATCGCCCGTCCCGCCAATGCCGCGATCCTGGTGAAGCTGCGCATCGACATGGAAGACCGGGGCGGACGCACCGAATTGCTCTTGCCCTATGCGACCCTGGAGCCCATCCGCAAGCTTCTGTTGCAGCAATTCATGGGCGAAAAATTCGGCCGCGACTCGATCTGGGAAAGCCATCTGGCCACCGAGCTTTGGTCCACCAAAGTCAATATCGACGCCATTCTCGACGAACAGGTGATGCCGCTGAACCGGGTGATGAATCTGGAAGTCGGCCAGACCGTGATGCTGGGCGCCAGCCCCGATTCCAAGATCGAATTGCGTTGCCGCGGCGTGCCGCTCTTGACGGGCCGCATGGGCCGGGTCGGCTCCTCGGTCGCCGTCCGTGTCGATGCCGCCATCGAACGTACCGACGCCTCTAAAGCGCTCTAGCCGGAGATATTGCCATGACCATGACTTTCTTTGTCGAAGTCGCGCTGGAAATCCTGCTGGCCGCCACCTTGGTCTATTGCATCCTGCTGGAGCGCCGGTTGGCCGCAGTGCGCAAAGGTCAGGAAGGTCTCAGCCGCACCATCGGCGAACTCAACATGGCCATTGCCGGTGCGGGCGCCAGCCTGCGCGCCTTGAAATCCGCTGCCGGCGAAGCCGCCGGCACCCTGGACGAGCGCTTGAAACGGGCGCGCCTGCATATCGACGAACTGGCGGTGCTCTCCGGTTCGGCCGAGCGGATCGCCGACCGCATCGAGCGCGGCGTTTCCAATGTGCCCCGCTCGGTGCCGATGGCGGATATCCCCCTGCCGTCCAACAGCATCATGAACCGTCTCGACAGCATGAGAAGCGCCCAATGAATCTGTCGCCCAAAAAGCCTTCGCGCCTGGTGCGCCTGCTGCCCAGCGTGGTGGTGGTGGGAACCGGCCTTCTGGTGCTGAACGCGTCCGGTTTGGTTCACGATGCCTATGCGGAAATCAACAAGCCCGCCGTCAGCGATGCCTTGGCGCCGCCGCCCGCGCCGATCAACAAGGATTTTGCCGCCGACGACGTGCAGACCGCCAGCGCCTCGGAAACCGAAGTACTGACCAGCCTGTCCAAGCGCCGCGGCGAGCTTGACGCCCGCGAGGCGCAGATTCAGACACAGGCCAATATGCTGGCCGCCACCGAAGCGCGCATTGACGCCAAGATGACGCAGCTCAAGGCGCTGCAGACCCAGATTTCGGCCCTTCTGGGCCAGCGCGATGCCGCTCAGGAAAAGCAGCTGGCCTCGCTGGTGAAGACCTATTCGGCGATGAAGCCCAAAGATGCCGCCCGCATCTTCGACAGCCTGAGCGACCAGGTTCTGGTGCCGGTGGCGGCGGAAATGAAATCCGACGTGCTCGCCCCCGTGCTGGCGGCGATGAACCCCGAACAGGCGCAAAAGCTCACGCTGCGGCTGGCCAACAAGCTGACCTTGCCCGACACCAACGGCACCGCCCTGGCGGCCGCCGCCGGCCTTCCGGTCGGCCCGGTACCGGCGGGCGTGACGGCCAATGGGCCTGTCCCTGCGGCCACCGCACCTGCCACCAAGACCGGCGGCTAAAGTCCATTCGCGCAAGGGAAATCACGGTTTACCAAGGGTTAATCCCGGCCACGCCATACTTTGACGGTTGAAGGGGCTCTAAAGTCTTGGCGTTCGTTTCGCGCATTGTCGGCCTGACCGGTCTGGCGCTTCTGGCCAGCCTGCCCGCGCGCGCGGCCGACACGGTCGCGTCCGAGCCGCAGAACGGCTTTGTCCGCCTGAATTTCAATTTCGCCCCCGCCGCCAAAGTCAGCGCCGCCACCCAGGGCGGCGTGCTCACACTTTCCTTCGACCGCAAGACCACATTGACCCCGCAAGCCATCGTGGCTTTGTCCAACGGCGCGCTGGCCAGCGGCCGCGTCGATGCCGATGGCAAAACCTTGCGCTTCGCCCTCACCCAGCCGGTTCGCCTGCATCAAAGCGCATTGGACAGCCGGGCCGTGATCGATCTGGCGCCGCAGAGCTTCACCGGCACAATGTCCGATCTTGTCCCGCCCCCGAAACAGGCGGTTGCCCCGATCGACCCGGCCAGTTTGCCGGAACTCAAACTGCGCGCCGGCTCCTATACCAACTACACGCGGCTGGTCTTCGACTGGCCGAAGCCGGTTTCCTATTCCGTCTTTCCCGGCGCGGGGAAGATCACAATACGCTTCCAAGCGCTGGCGCGGCCGGATCTGTCCGCCATCGCCCGCTTCGCGCCGCCTTGGGTGAAGAACGCATCCTGGCGCACCGAAGGTTCAGCCATCGTGGTCGAATTCGATACCGACAGCGCATCCGGCTTTCATGATTTCAAGGACGGCAAAAAAATCGTCATCGATGTTCTGGCGCCGCATACCGATGCGGCGGCTTATGTGCCGCCCGGTCTGGACAAGCCGAAAGTCACGGCCCTATCGGCAGCCCAAACCAAGGCCATCACCGAGGCAGCGGACAAACTGGCCGGCAAGCCTGCCGGGGCGGCGGTTAACCCGGAAGTGAAAGCAGCCGAAGCAAAGCCAGAGGCCAAGCCCGCCGAGGTCAAAACCGCGACCATCACCCCGCCGCCAGCCCCGTTTGCCGACAGCCACCTGATCAAGGATGGCGCGGTGATCGGCTTCAAAGGCGCGGCCAGTCATCCCAACGCCGTCTTCGTGCGCGGCTTGACCGCCTGGGTGGTGCTGGAGAACACGCCCAGCATCGACGCCGCCGCATTGAAAACGCAGCTGGGCGATTTCGCATCGCAAGTCGAAGCTTCCTCGGCCGCCGGCATTTCCGTTCTCCGGATTGGCCTGAAGAAGAATGTGCCCATCGCCGCGGAAAATGCCGGACCCGACCTGAAAGTGACCATCGGCGCCAATGCGGCCACGCCACCTAGCGCCATCGCCTTTGCCCGCAATCAGGACGACCCCAAGCGCGCGTCGCTCACCACCCTGTTGCCCGGCGCCAGCCGCATGCTGCCGCTGACCGATCCGGTGACCGGCGACAATCTGATCGTGGTCGCGGGCAATACCGGCCGCGCCGTTCCCGCCCAGCGCGACTATGCGGAATTTTCAGCTCTCGCCACCGCCAGCGGCTTGGTGATCACGGCCTATGCGGACGATCTTTCCGTCGGCGTGGCCAATGGGCGCATCACCATCACCCGACCCGGCGGATTGTCGCTCACGCCCCTCGCCATGCCGGTGGAGGAAACCCCGGCGGCCCTTGCGGCCGAGCGCAACGGTCCCAGTTTCCTGGACTTCGCGTCCTGGAGCCCCATGTCAGGCGGCTCTTTCCTGGCGACCGAGCGGCGGCTCACCCAAGCCGTGTCGCGCCAGCCGCCCGCGCGCGCCAATACCGCCCGCCTGATGCTGGCGCGCTTCTATCTCGCCAATCATTTCGCGGCCGAAGCGTTGGGTTTGATAAACCTGATCCAGACGTCCGACCCGGCTCTGCGCGGCGACATCCAGCTTGCCACCATGCGTGCCGCCGCCGATTACATGATGGGCCGCTATCGCGATGCCCATAACGATCTGGCGGGGCCATCTTTCGATTCGGATCGCCATGCCGCTTTGTGGCGCGGATTGACGGAAGCGGCCCTGGAGAATTGGAGCGCCGCGCGCACCTATCTGGAACAAGCCGTGCCGGTGCTGAAGAAATACCAGCCGGAATGGCAGGCCTGCGCGCGCCTGGCCAATGCGGAAGCCGCATTGGGCATGGGGCGGTTGGAGCTGGCAGACGCGGCCATGATGCATGTCCCGCACGAGCTGGACAAAACCGATGCCCTGCAGGCCAAGCTGATCAAGGCGCGCATCGATGCCGCCGAAAATCATTACCCCACCGCCGCCGCTGGATTCGCGGCCGTGGTCAATGGCGGGGACGACCGCCTCGCCGCACAGGCGATCTTCTATCAAACCAGCGCCGCCCTGGCGGCAGGCATCATCGAGCCCAAGCAAGGCGTCGATGTGCTGGAGCGCCTGCGCTATCGCTGGCGCGGCGACACGCTGGAATTGAAGACGTTGCGCAAACTGGCGTCGCTCTATTTCAGCGAGCGCAAATGGCAGCCAGGCCTGAAGACGTTGCGCGTCGCCACCCAGAATTTCGTGGGCCATGATCAAGCCCACGCCGCCCAGGAAGATATGCGCGCGGCCTTCGCCAATCTCTTCATCAAAGGCGGCGCCGACAAATTGCCGCCGGTGGAAAGCCTGTCGATCTTCTATGACAATATCGACCTCACGCCGATCGGCGCGGATGGCGATGACATGATCCGCCGTATGGTGGATCGCCTGGTGGCGGTGGATCTGCTCGGACCGGCGGCCAAGCTTCTGTCTTATCAAGTTGAAAAACGGCTGGACGGTGTGGCCAAGGCGCAAGTCTCCACCAAGCTTGCCGCTATCTATCTGATGGATCACAAGCCGCAAGCCGCGGTGGACGTGCTGCACGGCTCGCAGGTCAGCGGATTGCCGGAGCAGGACGGGCACGCCCGCATGATCCTGGAAGCCCGGGCCTTCGCAGGCCTGAAGCAATGGGACAATGCGCTGGACCTGATTGCGGTGGACGACCAGCCCGATACGCGCCGCCTGCGCGCCGACATTTATTGGGAAGCGGGCAATTGGGCGATGGCGGGCCAGAAAACCGAAGAGCTTCTGGGCGCACGCTGGAGCGATCCTATTCCGCTGTCGGGCGGCGAACGCGCCCAGGTGCTGCGTCTGGCGGTGTCCTATTCCCTGGCCAATGATGAAACCGGCCTGGACCGGCTGCGCCAGCATTACGCGCCCAAGATGCAGAACACGCCGGACGGAAACGCCTTTGCGGTTCTGGCGCAGGAAATCGACATGCATGGCCTGGCCTTCCGCGACGCCGCGGCCAATTGCTTCGGTCGATACTCTGCAAGCCTTCATGAAAGATTTTAGTCGCCACCAAGTGGTGGCTATAAACTGATCTAGAACCCCCTCCGTCTCTTTCGCGCATGCGCTCAGAGACACCTCCCCCTTCAGCGCGCTTCCGCGCGCAAGGGGGAGGCGGGCCTCAACGCGTTTCGCGATAGATTTATTAGAGAGAGTCTAGCCAGGTCAGGCTTTTATCGCAGACCTGTTCCCAGCCGGGTTCGCCGATCAGCCAGTGGCTCATGCCGGGCATCACTTCGAACAATGCCTGTTTGTATAGCGCGGCGGTGCGCTGGACCGTGCCGGGCGGGCTGATGCGGTCACCTGCGCCGGTGAGAAACAGAAGCGGGCACGTTACTTTGCGGATATCGACTTCGCTGGCGCGGCGCATGTCCAGGCCCCAATGCAAGGCCTCAAAGGTGGCGCGGCCGGATTCCGGATGGAATTTTTCGAAGAGCTGCTTGCGCTGCGCTTCGGGAAAACGATCCAGCGAATGGGCTGCCGCGGCATTAAAATCGGGTTCCAGAATCGTGCTCCAGATTCCCACGCGCAGCATCAGGCTCTGCGCGGTCCCGATCTCGAAAAGCGTTGAAGGCGGAACGCCCCAGGGCGCGGTGGGCGCCAGAAGGATCGCGGCAGTAATTTTGCGGCGCGCCGCCAGCATCTGCGCCAGCAGTCCGCCCAAGGAATGACCGATCAGAATGGGCGGCGTCCTCATCGCCGCGATCTGTTTTTCCAGATCGGCGGCATAATCCAGCAAACTGGTGGTCGCGAGCGCAGGCGCCGGCTTGGCGCCGCCGTGAAAACGCAAGGCGGGTGCCGTCACCTCATAGCCGGCGGCGCGAAAGCGCGCCGCGAATTCATCCCACGCCCAGGGACCGCAAAAACCGCCATGTATCATCAGGACAGGCGGTTTGCGGGTGGCGCTCACAGCGGTTTCGCCAGATGCCGGAAAGCGGTGACGATCTTGGCATAGGAGTCGCGCTTGAACGGCACGATCACATGCGGCAGTTCCTCGATCGTGAGCCATTTCCAGGCCGAGAATTCCGGCTCATGCGCATGCAGGTCGATGTCGCCGTCATCGCCCAGAAAGCGCAGGGCGAACCATTTCTGGCGCTGGCCGCGATATTTGCCGTGGAAAGCGACACCCACCAGATGCGCAGGCAGATCGTAGGTGATCCAGTCGTCCATCTCCGCGATGATTTCGGCCTTGTCGGTGCCCGCCTCTTCCTTGAGTTCGCGCATGGCGGCCTGGCGCGGCTCCTCGCCGTCATCGATACCGCCTTGCGGCATCTGCCAGCCTTCGACCGTCTGGTCGATGCGCTTTCCGACAAAAATCAGCCCCTGGCGATTGAGCAGCATCACGCCGACAGCGGGACGATAGGGAAGAAGAGATCCGTTCATGAAATACTTCGCAAAAAGTTCGGCGCAAGGAATTTTGGGATCTGAGCAGGAGCGTCGCGCGAGTCCATAGCGACAGCGTATGGATGCGTTACCACGTGAGCACGCGCGACGAACTCAGAGCCCAAAAGGCCCGCGCCCTATTTTGAGGGCTGGCTTACTATGGCGGAGACGGGTACCAGAACAAACCCCCGCCTTTCCAGACCCTTGGCCCAGGCAGCGATTCGCTCGATGGTGATGGGATAGACGAAAGCCGAGCCGATGGCCGTGCCATGTTCCCGGGCCTGGGTTTCCAGATCGGAGAGATGCTTGTCGATCTCCAGCGCAGTCTGGATGGCGTCCAAAGTTTCATTCGCTTTGGCGAAAGGCGCGCCGGAGCGGCCGGCCACGTCGGCAGCGGCGGATTGGGCTGCCGCGCCATTGTCGAAGAAATAAAGCCCCCGGCGGGACAATTGGGTGAGGGTGGGCGACAAGGCATCGGTGTCCGCCAGAAAGCGCTGGCCCAGAAGATTGGTCACCCCGGCATAACCGGTGAAGCGCGAAAGCGCCCATTCCAGACGCTGGCCATTGGCGTCGCGCTCGATGCCGGACCGCAAGGTATGCGGCCCCGGATCGCTGTCGGGAAAATCGAACGGTTCCATCGGCACTTGCAGCAACGCTTCATGGCCCGATTGGCGCGCCTGCGAAACCCAATGCTGCACATCACCTGCATACGGCAAAAAAGCGAAGGTGATGCCGGAGGGCAAAGCCAACGCCGAAGCCGTTGCCTTTGCGCTGAGGCCCAAGCCTGTCACCACAATGGCGATGCGGAATTTCCCGCTGGCGGCTGGCGCGGCATAAGCGGCCATCGGCTTGCGGCCATCATCGGCGATTCGGGGCAAGGGGCCTTGCACACTGTTTTCGATCAAAGCCGGATCGGCGATCAGCGCGCGGCCCGCCATAACGATCTTGTCGATAGGCACCGGCGGCGCGACAGGCGCGGCGGCGGCCTGGGATGCTGTCGCCTGCTTGGAAGCTGGGGGGGCGGGCAAATCCAGGATCACGCCGGGGCGATGCACTTTGCCCAAGACCGTGATGCCCAAGGCGCCCGCCGTCAGGACACAAAGCGTGCCCATGCTCGCTAGCGTCAGTGCGCGCGCGGCACGGGCAATGGCAGGGTGGGTCGGAACCGGCATACGGCCCGGATTAAGCCGCCAGCATGGTTATCGTGGGGTTAACGCTCTCCGTCGCGGAGCACTCGTGCAGCTTGCCCCGGCTTTCTTCCCCCGCAAGGCGAAGCCTTTGGCGGGGGAAGATGTCTGCTAGCGGACTTGCCCGCGTGGCAGACAGATGGGGGCAAACTAATCGGCCTTAGCCGACTTACCAGCTGCGGCGACGGTCATTTTCCCGTGTAGCAGGTCCAGGGCATAGGACAGCTGGAAGTCGTCATACTTCTTGCCGGGCACAGGCTGGACCACCGGCGCGTTGATCTTCTTGGCTGCGGGTTCGCCCACCAGATGGCCGGGCAGATCGGCTTCCGAAGGCCGCGCGATCTTGGGGATATTGGTTTCGTCGCCCTGCGACACGGCAATATCCGGAATGATGCCCTGCGCCTGAATCGAATGACCCGACGGGGTGTAATAGCGCGCCGTGGTGAGACGCAGCGCGCCGCCGCCCTCGCCCAACGGAATGATGGTCTGCACCGAGCCTTTGCCGAAGCTGGTCATGCCCACCACCGTGGCGCGCTTGTGATCCTGCAGTGCGCCGGAGACGATTTCCGAAGCCGAAGCCGTACCGGCATTGATCAGAATCACGATGGGCTTGCCATCAGCAATGTCGCCGCCTTTGGCGTCATAGCGCTGCGTATCCTCGGGATGGCGGCCGCGGGTGGAGACAATCTCACCGCCGGTGAGCAGGTCGTCGGACACTTGAATTGCCTGGTCCAGCAGACCGCCCGGATTGTTGCGCAGATCGATGACGTAACCCTTGATGCCGGGACCGATCTGCTTCTTCAGATCGCGCACCGCTTTTTCCAGACCCGAAGCGGTCTGCTCGTTGAAGCCAGGCAGGCGGATGTAACCGATATCGCCTTCCTTGCGCCATGTGTCGGCGTCGACTTGGACCACCGCGCGCTGAAGCGTGACGTCGAACGGCTTCTTCTCGCCTTCACGCAGAATGGTGAGCGTGACTTTGGAACCTTCAGGTCCGCGCATTTTGTCGATGGCTTCGTTCAGCGGCTGGCCCGCAATCGATTGGCCGTCGATGCCGGCAATGCGGTCACCGGACTTGATCCCGGCTTTGGCGGCGGGCGTGCCGTCGATAGGCGAGATCACTTTGATCAGGCCGTCTTCCTGCGTCACTTCGATGCCGACGCCGCCGAACTGGCCCTTGGTGGTGATCTGCATGTCGTTATAGGACTTGGCGTCCATGTAACTGGAATGGGGATCGAGATTGGACACCATCCCCTGGATGGCGGCATTGACCAGCTCGCTGTCCTGCACCGGGCGCACATAATTGGCGCGCACGCGTTCGAACGCGTCGGAGAAAAGATCGAGCTGGCGGTAGGGGCCATTGTCTTGAGCGCCCTGCGCCTGGGGCAAGAGGCCCAGCGCCAAGGCAAAACCCGCGACCCCGCCCAACGCCACCAAAGCAACTTTCTTCATGATCCTTTTGCCTTCCGCAAATCCGGGCTGAGCCAAGGCCTGGGGTCCAGTCCATGGCCGTTCTGACGCAATTCAAAATAAAGCCGTTCCGTCGGCGAACCGCTTTCTGCCGGCATGTTGCCGACGGGTTCGCCCGCCAGCACCTCGTCGTTCGGCCGCACGGTGATACGCCCGAGTCCGGCCAACACCAGATCGTACCCAGTGGTGATCTCAAGGATCAAGACCTGTCCCGACTTATGGTAAGGACCGGCGAACAACACCCGGCCATCGGACGGGGCGATCACCTGGGCGTTGTCGCGGGTGACATAGGTAAGTCCCGGATTCCGGGTGGTTTCCTTAAGGTCCGTGCTGGCGGCGGCAATGGTTCCCACCACGGGCGGCAATAATGAACCTTTGGACAGAGGGCCCATGGACCCGGAATTGGAGGCCGTGACGATGGTGATGGCCTCGTCATCGCCGCCGCCGCGCTTGAGCGCCGCCACCCGGTTTGCCAGGGCCTGAAAATCAGCCGCCTTGGCGGCGATTTCCGCCAGCTTGGAACGAAGCGTGTCGTATTCGCTGCCCGCCACCTGGGCTTCCGCTTCCTTCTGGGTGGTGAGGGTTTCCAGATCGCCCCGCGCCGAAGTGAGCTGGGTGGCGGTGGTGGAGGCTTCGGCGCGGCGCTTGACCAGTGCGATGCGCGTGGTCTTCAGCGCGGTGATACGGCGGGCCAGCCGCGCGGCTTCGGCATAGACCGGCGGCAGGCTGGCACCCACCAGCATCGCGCCCCGCGCCGCCGCCAGGGCATCGTCGGGCCGCACTGCCAGCGCGGGCGGCATGTCGTGCTGCAGCCGTTCCAGGATCGCCAAAAGCTTGGTCACGGAAATCCGGTCGCGCTGAAACCCTGCTGTCAGCTCCGCATTCTGCTTTTCCAGCCGGGTGATTTCCTCGTCCAGATAAACGGTTTCCTGCTCCAGGCTTTCGATCTTGGCCGCCGTGGCGATCAAGCGCTGACGCAAGGTCTTGGCTTCGGCGGAAAGCTGGTCGCTTTTCTGCCTGGCGTCATCGACCGCGGGCTTGTCATGGGCGATCTCGGCCTTGAGCGATCCGAGCTGTTCGGCGCTGGACGGCAGACTGCCCAAGGATTTGCTGGGCACCGCCTTGGAGAGATCGAGCGGGATGTCGGGCGCGGGCCGGGCGTCATTCTTCAAGGCCGGCCTGGGCCGCGGCACGACCGGCACCGTCACCATCTTCGCGGGCACGGTTTTGGCGGGCGGACCGGCCGCCAGCGCGGGCGGAACGAAAGCCGCCGCGGCCAACACCAGGAGAAGCCTGCTGCGCAATCCTAGCCTTTCTTCAACAGCGAGTGGCCGGTCATGGGGGCCGGCTGCTTCAAGCCCATCAGCGCCAGCATGGTGGGTGCGACATCGCAAAGGCGTCCATTTTCCAATTGCGTGCCCTTGGGCGCATTGATCGCCACGATGGGAACATCGAACAATGTGTGCGCGGTGTGCGGTTCGCCGGTCACCGGATCTTTCATCAGCTCGACATTACCATGATCCGCGGTCAAGAGCAGGACACCACCCGCTTTTTCGATGGCGTCACGCAACCGGCCCAGACAGACATCGATCGCATCCACCGCTTCCACCGCCGCTTTCATGATGCCGGTATGTCCCACCATGTCGGGATTGGCATAGTTGGCGACGATCAGATCATATTTGCCGCTGGCGATGGCTTCTACCAGCCTATCCGTCACCTGATAGGCGCTCATCTCCGGCTTGTGATCGTAGGTCGCGACCTTGGGGCTGGGCACCAGGATGCGGTCTTCGCCGGGGAAAGGTTCCTCGCGCCCGCCATTCAAAAAGAATGTGACGTGCGCGTATTTCTCGGTCTCGGCGATGCGCAGCTGCTTGAGGCCATGCTCGGCCATCACTTCGCCCAGGGTTTCGCGGACATCTTCCGGCGGGAACACCGCCGCCATCAGCGCCGCCAGTTCTTCGGAATATTCCGTCAGCCCGGCGGCGGCGCTGAAGCGGATCACGCGATTGCGTTCAAAGCCTTGGAAACCCGGATCGAGCAAGGCGAGAGAAATTTCCCGCGCCCGGTCGGCGCGGAAATTCGCGAACAGCAGAGCGTCGCCATCACCCATGCCGGCATAGTCGCCCAGCACGGCAGGCAGCACGAATTCGTCGGTGACATTCTCCACGTAAGACGCATCCAGCGCTGCAAAGATATCGGCGTGGCGCGGCGACGATGCGTCCACCATCGCATCATAGGCTTTCTGCACCCGGTCCCAACGCTTGTCGCGGTCCATGGCGTAATAGCGGCCCGATACCGTCGCCATCCGCACACCGGGGGTGCCGTCGATATCGCCCAGAAATTTTTCGACAAAGCTCCGCGCGCTTTTGGGCGGGGTGTCGCGTCCGTCCAGAAAGGCATGCACGAATACCGGCACATGGGCGTCGGCCAGCACCTTCACCAGCGCCGCCATGTGATCCTGATGCGAGTGAACGCCGCCGGGAGACAGAAGCCCCATCAGATGCACGGCGCCCTTGGCAACCTGCACTTTGGCGATCAATTCGCGCAGCGCCGGCTTGGCGCCCAGAGAGCCATCTTCGATCGCCACATCGATGCGGGGCAGATCCTGCGACACCACCCGGCCCGAGCCGATATTCATGTGCCCGACTTCGGAATTGCCCATCTGGCCCTGGGGCAGCCCCACCGCCCGGCCCGAGGTCTGGAGCAAGGCATGCGGGCTGTCAGCCAACATCCGCGTGTAGTTGGGGGTCACGCCGGCGGCGATGGCATTATCTTGTTTGTCGGTGCGCCAGCCCCAGCCATCGAGAATGCAAAGCAAGGCAGGACGGGGGGCGGACATACGAACACGTTCCTTTTTAAAGAGGGGCCTTTTAAAGAGGGCCGATTGTGGTGATGGCCGAACATAGGAATGCCCCCACCCCCTGTCCATGCTGCCACTCCGTTCATTAAGGGGGCAGAATCGCCCGCGGCAGGAGGCCTTGCTGGCACCTCGTCCGGGGCTCCGAGACGGCAATTCTGCGCCCCACGGCCAAGCCCTCGGCGCAGGTCGGCAAACCCCGCCGCCCCCGGCCGCGAAAACCAGGACAACTCGGCAAAAGCTGCCGTCAGCCGATCGAACGCTGTTCGGTATCCATGTAACATATTGAATAGGATAACATATTCTGGGACCACCTGCGGCATGAAACTGGCAAGGCTGCCTGTGAGAAATTAGGCAGAAGCCGAGTTCATGCGCAGCGCACCCCTTTATATCCGTCTTGCCGCCGTCCTGGCTGGCGTCGCCTTTCTGGCCGCGCCCGTCCCCGTCATGGCCTTTTCCCGGGTCAAGGAC
>Ga0207695_10006890_pt1 | contig 14623 bp, 14 predicted proteins | sample KBSC54metaG_FD_184354 | JGI IMG/M metagenome (GOLD analysis project Ga0207695, IMG submission 184354) | Corn rhizosphere microbial communities from Kellogg Biological Station, Michigan, USA - KBS C5-4 metaG (SPAdes) (version 2) | ecosystem: Host-associated > Plants > Roots > Rhizosphere > Soil... | reverse complement strand
GGCACCGCGCTCGGGTTTCACCTCATCGGCGCGGATCGAGGCGCCCGGTACCGCCGACTTGAGCCGATGCTCGACGCGCTTGCGCAGGAGCGCCCCGGGGGCGAGCAATCCACCGCCTAACGCAACCGGCACGGCGGCGCGCTCGTCGGTGAACAGCACGCGCGACAGCGTGCGCACGTGCAGGGCGAGCTCCTCGCAGGCCAGCGCGAGCAGCGCGTTGGCACGTCGGTCGCCCTGATCCGCCACGGCGACCACTACCGGCGCGAGCGCCGCTAGCTGTCCCGGTGAGGCGGATGCTGCCCACGCGATGAGGTCGGACGGGTCGTCGGTCTGCGCCGCGGTGAGCACTGCGCCGACGAGCGCGGTGTCTGGTTCGCGCCCATCGATGGCCGCGGTCACCACCGATAGTGCGCGACGACCGAGCCACGCGCCGCTGCCCTCGTCGCCGCAGACCGGACCCCAGCCTCCGCATCGCGACTCGTTGCCGGCCGGCCCTTTGCCGAACGCAATCGAGCCGGTCCCTGCCACGAGGAGAATACCCGGGCCGTCGCCGAACGCATCCTCGAGCGCCACGGCCGCATCGGGCTGCACGATCACCTCTTCGGCCAATGCGTGCGCCTCGAGCGCGCGGGCGAGCGCGTCGCGTGGGGCCGTGCGTCCCGCGCCCGCGACGCCGGCGCACAACACGCGGACGTTAGGCGCCTCGACCTCCACGAGCGCGAGGGCGTTCTTTGCCGTTTCGGCGATGATGGCGGCCGAACGCTCCTCCTGTCCCGGACGGATGGCACTCGCCGGGCCATCGGCCGTGCCTAACACTGTGCCCTCGTTGTCCGCCACGAGCGCGCGGGTCTTGGAGCCGCCGCCATCAACGCCGATTACGAGGGTCGTCATACGCGCCCAGAAGTGCCCGCGGGTGCGGGATGTGAGTACGAAGAGAGAATGCCGGCGGCCAGCGTGATCACGGTCCCGATGAACACGTACCAGGGCCACGCGATGCGCGCCAGCGGGCCGAGCGACTGCGCCACCGAAGGTATCGCATCGCCGATCTGCTTGGCGAACACCACGAACGCCATCGCGAAGATGCCCACCGACATCCCGATGATCGCGTCACGCTGCTCGGCGCGAGCCCAGAAGATACCGAGAAAAAACCCGCCGAGTAGTCCCCCGTACGTGAACGAGGCAATGCTCAGCGCGACGACCACGACCGGTGTGCCTTGCTCGCGAAACAGCAGCGCACCGACCGTGAGCACGACGCCCCACGCCAGCGCGAAATATTTGCCGACGCGCAGCGTGCGCGCATCGTCGCTCGCGCGCTTGGTGAGCGGCAGATAGATGTCGTGGGTGGTCGATGCGGCAAGCGAATTGATCGCCGCCGAGTGCGTGCTCATGGTCGCCGCAATCACGGCGGCGAGAACGAGGCCCAACAAGCCCCGCGGCATGTACTGCACGATGAATGTCGGAAAAACTGCATCGGGCGTCGAGAACGTGCGTCCGCCATAGAGCTTCCACAGGCCGACGCCGATCACGAGGAACAATGCGAACTGGAAAAACACGGCGACGCCGCTGCCGATGATCGCCCGTTGGGCGTCGCGCAGGCTGCGCGCCGAGAGCAGCCGCTGCACGATCAATTGATCGGCGCCGTGCGAGGCCATGGAGAGAAACGCGCCGCCCACCAACCCGGCGAGCAGCGTGTTCGCGCGATCGATGCCGGTGTACGTGTCGATCAACTTCAGTTTGCCGGCCGCGCGCGCCGATCCGAGGATGTCGTGCCAACCGCCGGGGACCACGTGTCCGAGGAGTACGATTGCCGCAATGCCGCCGCCAACGTACACCGCCGCTTGCAGGAGCTCCGTCCACACCACGGCCTTCATGCCGCCGCGATACGTGTAAATGATGGTGAGCAAACCGAGAAGCAGCACCGCCGCCGGCATCGCTTGGCGCCGCGGCATCACCGAGCCGACGATGATCGCGATCGGAATCGCCGTGGCGAAAATGCGCACCGAGTCCGCGAGCGCGCGCGTGGCCATGAACACGATCGACGCGAAGCGGCGTGCGCCTAACCCAAACCGCTGCTCCAACAACCCGTACGCGGTGACGAGCTCGCCGTCGTAGTATCGCGGCAGCAGCGTGAACGCGATGACGATGCGGCCGAGAATATAGCCGGCGACGATCTGCAGGAATCCGAAGTCGCCCAGATAGGAGAACGTCGGCGCGCCAATGAAGGTCAGCGCGCTCGTCTCGGTGGCAACGACCGAAAAGAGGACGACCCACCAGGCGATCGATCGATCGGCAACGAAGTAGTCTCTCGAATCGCGCTGTCGACGGCCCACCCAGATGCCGAGCGCCGTCGTTCCAGCGAGATAGGCAAGGAGAACGACGGCGTCGAGGGAGGAAAATCTGGTCAACGGGATCCGGTGGCGCGTGAATTAGGGATGGGAAATAGGAAATAGGGACGGAAGAACATCAACGTCCGCGAAGAGAGAGTTCAAGACCGCGGAACTCTCGCTTGCCGATCATTGATCGTTTTTCCGCCCCTATTACCGGTCCCAGTCCCGATGTCGCAGTGCCGGACTATGCGGTGAACGAACTCCCGCAGCCGCACCCGCCGGTGGCATTCGGATTCTTGAAGGTAAATCCCGAGCCCTGCATGGACGACACGTAATCGATCGTGATGCCGTTCAAGTACTGCGCCGAGAACGGGTCGACAAAGACCTTGAACCCATCTTGCTCGACAACGAGATCGTCTTCCGCGGACTGCTCTTCGATGAGCAGGCCATAGCGGAAGCCGCTGCAGCCGCCGGGCTGAACGCTCACCCGGAGCCCGCCCTGCTCGCTGGACACGCCTTCCTGCTCCATGAAGCGCTTGACCTCGACGGTCGCGCCCGGAGTGACGGTGATCGTGACTGCGGGTTGCTGAGTGGTGCTCATCGATACCTCTGTGAAAGTGCGGGAGAATCCCGCTGTCCTCGAAAACTATCTCCCTGTATACGACGATTCAATGGCGCAAGCACAAGGCCGGACAGCACTTCAGTCGTCACTTCCCGCGGCCACCGGGGACGCGGCGCCAATTGGTGCCGGCGTCGGCGTGTCCACGCCCTCGGACCGGAACGATCGCGCGATCCATAGGAAGGCAGCCAGCGCGATGGCCAGGAGGATAACGCCCTGTCCCGGGTAGCCGAAGATGATCTTGCCCGTTCCGAACAGCGTACCATACACCGCAACGATGCCGGCGAGCCAATTGCCCCAGGCGCCCGAGCCTCCCGGAATCGGCTCCTGGCCCAACCCGAGTCCGCGCGAAACGCCGGCCCAGCCGGGGCCGCCCGGCCGCACCCGCAGGTAGAACGACTCGAGCACCGCTTTCGGTTCCGGCGCGGTGGCAAACGTGACCGCGATCCAGACGACGGTGGTGATGCCGACGGTGATGACCATGACCCAGGCGTCTGCGTTAGGCCCGCCCTGCGCGACGACGGCGGGGACAAAGGCGTCGGGCCGCGCCACGAGTCCGATGGCGTGGAGCAGGCGGCCGGCGTAGCCCAGGACGACGATCGCGACGACGAACGACGTGATCATCGCGCTGATTTCCGACCAGGCGTTGATGCGCCACCAGTACCAGCGCAGGATGAGCACGAGGCCGGTGCCGGCGCCTAACGCAAGCAGCAGGCGCCAGGCCTGTTCGACGGACGACAACTGCCACGTGACGACGATCGACGCCAGGAAGAGGAAGACCGTCGCCCACCGGGACACCTGCACATAGTGCCGGTCGTCTGCATCGCGGTTCACGAATCGCTTGTAGAAGTCGTTCACCAGGTACGACGCGCCCCAGTTGAGCTGCGTGCCGATCGTCGACATGTAGGCGGCGGCGAACCCGGCCAGCATGAACCCGCGCCATCCCGTCGGCAGCAAGTCGACGAAGGCGTGCACGTAGCCGGATTCCTTGTCCTGCAGCGTCGGGTACAGGATGATCGTGGCCAGGCCGGTGATGATCCACGGCCACGGGCGGATGGCGTAGTGCGCCACCTGGAAAAAGAGCGTCGCCAGCACGCCGTCGCGCTCGGTGCGCGCCGAGAAGATGCGTTGGGCGATGTAGCCGCCGCCGCCGGGCTCGGCGCCCGGATACCAGGCGGCCCACCATTGCATGAACAGGAACACGCCTAACGAGAGCAGCGGCATCCAGGCGTAGGCGGCGATCGACCCGTGCTGCAGCGAGACCGGGAGCACCGACAACGCCGCGGTCTCGCTGCCGAAGTGCGCCGCCACGCCGCGCTTGAGCGCGTCCATGCCGCCCACGGCCTTCACCGCGAACACGGCCAGCACGATCACCGCGGTCATCTTGATGACGAACTGGATGAGGTCCGTCCACAGCACCGCCCACAACCCGGCGGCGACCGAGTAGAGCATCGTCACGCCGAAGCAGATGGCCACGGCGATGTACGGATTCACGCCTAACGAAATGGTGAGGATCTTGATCATCGCCCGCGTCACCCAGCCGAGGATGATCAGGTTCATCGGGATGGCGAGGTAGAGCGCGCGGAATCCCCGCAGCACCGCCGCCGGCTTTCCGCTGTACCGGATCTCGGCGAACTCGACGTCGGTCATCACGCGCGCGCGCCGCCAGAGGCGCGCGAAAAAGAACACGGTGAGCATGCCGCTCATCAGCATGTTCCACCACAGCCAGTTGCCGGCGACGCCGTTCGCGACGACGAGGCCCGTCACCACGAGGGGCGTGTCGGCGGCAAACGTCGCTGCCACCATCGACGTACCGGCCAGCCACCACGGCACGTCGCGTCCGGAGAGGAAATACTCGTTGAGGCTGGCGCCGCCCTTCTTCGTGTAGATGAAGCCGATGCAGGTGGAGATGACGAAGTACGCGGCGACGAGCGACCAATCGAGCAGCGTCAGCTTCATGGAGCGGCTCCGGTGCCGGCCGCCGATGGCGGCGTGGGGCCGTGCCCGTCGATCACCGAGACGACCGCGTCGGCGAGCTGCACACGGACGGGGCCGAGGCGCGGGTTGTCGCGCGTCGGGTCGACGCGGTTGGTCAGCAGGATGACGAAGAGATCGCGCGCCGGATCGATCCAGATCGAGGTGCCGGTGAATCCCGTGTGGCCGAACGCGCGGTTCGACATCCGGTGGCCGGCCGAGTTGCTTCCGTTAGGCACTTCCCATCCGAGGGCGCGGTTGGACAGGGTCGCATCCTGCACGCGGGTGAACGTGTCGATGGCCACCGGCGTGACGATGCGCGCCCCGTCGAGCTGGCCGCCCTGCAGGTACATGCGCGCGAACCGGGAAAGATCGGCGGCATCGCTGAACAACCCGGCGTGCCCCGAGACGCCGCCGAGGAAGTAGGCATTCTCGTCGTGCACCTCGCCGTGCACCAGCCGGCCGCGCCATGGATCGCGCTCGGTGGGCGCGATGCGCGGGAGCAGGCGCTTGGGCGGCTTGAACATCGTGGACGTCATGCCTAACGGAGCGAAGACGTGGCGCCTGAGATAGACGTCGAGCGGCTCGCCCGACACGCGCTCGACGATCTTGCCCAACAACATCGCGCCCAGGTCGCTGTACACCATGCGCACGCCGGGCAGCGTGTCGAGCGGCGTCTGATAGAGCAGGCGCAACGCCTCGGCAGGGGAGGTCGCCTCCTTGTACAGCGGGCGCCAACCCGGCAGCCCGGAGCTGTGCGTGAGCAAATGCCGGACGGTGACCAGCTCCTTGTGCGGCCCAACGAACTCGGGCAGGTAATGCTGCACCGGCGCGTCGAGATCCACGCGGTGGTCGGCCCAGAGCTGCATGAGCGCCGTGGTCGTCCCGATCACCTTGGTGAGCGACGCCAGATCCCAGATCGTGTATTCGTCCACCTTGGGCGACGGCGCCCAGTCCTGATGCCCCACGGCGACCGTCGCGATCACCTCGTGCCGATCACCGACCATCGCAATCGCGCCGGGATACGCCCGGTCGGCGAGACCGCGCTCGAGCACCGCGCGCATCGAATCGCGTACCGTGTTGCGCGGTGCGTCGTCCGCAAGATGTGGCGTGGCCGTCTGCGCGCGCGCAGACGCGGCGACCATCGCCAGCGCGGCGACGGACCCGATCACCCACGAGCGCGCGCGGCGCGGCGCGGCCATCACGCGCGATGTATCTTCCACCGTCGCCATTGGAGAATGAGCCGAGCCATGCATCGTCGGGTACGCGAAAGGTGTGTTGAAGCGGGCGCGATCGTGATGGCGCTCGCGTGCGTGAGTGGAATGGGGCAACCGCGTCACACACACGTCGAGCCGGGGATCACTGTGCTGCTGCGGGACAGCGCATCGCTGCTCGCCGGAAAACGCATCGGCTTACTGACCAACCAATCCGGTGTCGATGAACACGGGACGAGCGACATCGACCTCTTGTATCGGGCGTCGAAGTCGGGAACGGAGACCGCGCCCGCTCCGAAGCTCGTGGCGCTACTCTCACCCGAGCACGGGATCCGCGGCACCGAAGATCGCAGCAATCTGGCGAATGGTCGCGATGCGCGCACGGGGCTTCCGATTTATTCGCTGTACGGCCAGACCGTGCTCGCGCCTCCGGACTCGCTGCTCGACCGTCTCGACGCGCTCGTCATCGACCTGCAGGATCTGGGTGCACGAGACTGGACCTATGTCGCGTCGATGGTCTATGCGATGCGAGCCGCCGCCCAGCATCACGTGTCGGTGATCGTGCTCGATCGACCAAACCCGATCACCGGCATGCACGTCGAAGGTCCAGTGCTCGACAGCTCGGTTGCGTTCGCGGGGACCGGATCGGCGGCCCGCCCGGCGCACCCAACGGCGCTCTTTCCGATTCCGATGCGCCATGGGCTCACGATGGGCGAGCTGGCGCGCTTCTATGACGACACGCTCGGATTGCACGCGGATCTGCACGTGATCCCGATGTCCGGCTGGCATCGCGACGAGTGGTTCGATCAGACCGGACTCCCGTGGATCAAGCCGTCGCCCAACATGCCGTCCCTGGCCAGCGCAACGTTGTATCCGGGCACCGTGTGGCTCGAGTCGACCAACCTTTCCGTTGGGCGGGGCACGCCTGACGCGTTTCAACAATTCGGCGCGCCGTGGTTGAACGCGAAGCGCGTCGTCGATCTGCTCGCGGATCGGAATCTGGACGGGGTCAAGTTCGAGGTGGGGCGATTCACTCCCGAGCACCCCACCGATCAGAAGTACGGCGGCAAAACGGTGAACGGGATCAAGATCGTGATCACGGACCGGGATCGGATCCAGACGTCGCGGTTGGGTGCGGCGATCATCTGGGCAGTGGCCCGGGTCGACCGGGATTCACTGCGCATTCGGCCGGAATCGTTCGATCTGCTCTTCGGGCAGCCGTCGGCGCGCGTCGCGCTGTTGTCGGGTGCCGACCCGGACAGTCTCATCGACGCATCGCTGCCGGCCACAATCCGGTTCGAGGAAGCCTCGAGGAAGTATCAGCTCTATCGCTAGCTCAGCGGTTGGGCCTCCATTGTGCATAGCGGGTGAAGCGGGATATTCTCCCGGACGCGGCGCGGGTCGTCGTCGGCTCGCGGCACGTCATCCGCCCTCGTTTCTATCGAGAGGAGATACGCAATGAAGAGAGCACTGGTGACGCTCATTCTGGGCGTCGCACTCGTTGGCTGTCATCGCAGTGTCAAGGTGAACACGGCGCCCGCGCCTGCGGCGGCAACCGCCGTGACCTTCCACGTCACGAACAACCTGGCGCAGCCGGTGAACGTGTACGTCACGACCGGCGGATCGGACGTGCTTGCGGGACAGGTTGCGGGGAACAGCACGTCGGCGCTGAGCGTGCCCGGCGTGGGCAGCGGGGCCACCGTGTCACTCAAGGCACGCACGGCGGACGGGACGCACACGTACACGCGCGACGATGTGACGCTCACGTCTTCGTACACCTGGCAAGTGCCGTAAAGGTTGCTCGGCGCTTTTACGGCGGCTAATTTCCGGGCCGGAGCGAGACTCCGGCCCGTTGCGCATGTGCCTGTGTGCGACCGGGCGAGGCAACGGTTGGTGTCGGTTCGGCGCATGAAGGTACAGGCAGTGCGCACGGCCGCCGAATGAGACTACTGCCCGATTGGCTGACGCGCGGATATCTGGCCCTCATCAATCCCGTTGCTGAGTGGCTGGTCCGTCGTGGGGTTCGGCCGAACACCATTACCACGGTTGGAACGCTGTGCTCGGTAGCCGGAGGGATCATCTACGGCACGGGCCACATTCGGACTGGGGGTTGGTTTTTGGGTTTGACGGCGCTGTTCGACGTGCTCGACGGGATGGTGGCTCGACGCACCAACCAGAGCTCGCCGTTCGGCGCTTTCTACGATTCGACGCTGGACCGGGTGGCGGATGGGTTCGTGCTGGGCGGGTTGGCCGTGTTTTTCTCGACGCGGCCGGGCTGGGTCGGGACGGGGATGGTGGTGGTGTGTATGCTCGGTTTGATCGGAACGTTCGTGACGTCGTACACGCGCGCGCGCGCGGCGTCGTTGGGCGTCGATGTGCACGTCGGCTGGCTGCAGCGTCCGGAGCGCGTGGTGTTGTTGTCGGCGCCGCAGGCGTTCTTCGGGCTCGCGTTGGGCGGGCTCGTTCTCATTGCAATCATCGTTTTGTTGACTGTCATCTCGTGGATCACTGCCGCCCAGCGCATAGCCGCCGTCCACGCGGCGGTGTGCCGTGACGAGTCGGGTCCGCCTTCCGTTCGTGCGCTGAGCGAGGCAAGCGCTGCCAAGCGTCGCAGCGCGTCATCCGCACAGCGCGTCATCGCCAAAGGAGAATAGTTCGTGCAGGGTTCCGCATCGGCCGGGAACCGGCCAGTCCCTCGACCGGCAACCGGTCGTCTCGGAGTGCTCACGCCGGGCCTCGGCGCCGTTGCCACCACGTTCATGGCGGGGACCGAGAGCGTGCGGCGCGGGCTGTCGCAACCGATCGGCTCGCTCACGCAGATGGCGACGATCCGGTTAGGCAAGCGCACGGAAAATCGCGCGCCGCTCATCAAGGAGTTCGTGCCGCTGGCCGCGCTCGACGATCTCGTGTTCGGGGCCTGGGATCCGATCCCGGACGACGCGCTCACGGCGGCGCGCAAGGCCGGGGTGCTCGAGGAGCATCACATCGCGCCGATCGCCGACTTCCTGAGCGCGATCACACCGATGCCGGCGGTGTTCGAGAACCGGTACGTGACGCGCATCAACGGCACGAACGTGAAGAAGGGCAAGACGAAGCGCGATCTCGCCGAGCAGCTGCGGCAGGACGTGCGCGACTTCAAAGCGAAGCACAAGCTCGACCGGCTGGTGATGGTCTGGTGTGCGTCGACCGAGACGTACATCAAGGCCGGGTCGCAGCACGCGACGCTGGAGCAGTTCGAGAAGGCGATGGTGCGCAACGACGATGCGATTTCGCCCGCGATGTTGTACGCGTGGGCCTCGATCATGGAAGGCGTCCCGTTCGCGAACGGCGCGCCCAACCTGGCCGTGGATGCGCCGGCGCTGATGCAGCTGGCGAACGAGCGCGGCGTGCCGATCTCGGGCAAGGACTTCAAGACCGGCCAGACGTGGCTGAAAACGGTGATCGCGCCGGCGCTCAAGGCGCGCATGTTAGGCCTGTTAGGCTGGTACTCCACCAACATCCTCGGCAATCGCGACGGCGAGGTGCTCGACGATCCCGCGTCGTTCAAGACGAAGGAGGAGTCGAAGCTCAGCGTGCTGCATACCATTTTGCAGCCGGAGCAGTATCCGGAGTTGTACAAGGATTTCTCGCACGTGGTGCGGATCAACTACTACCCGCCGCGCGGCGACAACAAGGAAGGCTGGGACAACATCGACATCAAGGGGTGGCTGGGCTACCCCATGCAGATCAAAGTGAACTTCCTGTGCCGCGACTCGATTCTCGCGGCGCCGATCGTGCTCGACCTCGCCCTGTTCATGGACTTTGCGCAGCGGGCGGGGTTGAAGGGGATTCAGGAATGGCTGTCATTCTATTTCAAGAGTCCGATGGCCGCGCCGGGCCTGCAGCCGGAACACGATCTGTTCATTCAGCAGACGAAGCTCAAGAACACGCTGCGTCACCTGATGGGCGAAGAGCAGATCACGCATTTAGGCATGGAGTACTACGCGTCGTGAAGCGCCTGGCGGCGGTGTTCGTGGGCGCGGTTGCCGCAGCGGCCGTCGCCGCGTGCGGTCCAACGCAGCGGCCCACGGACTATCGCGCATTCACGCAGCACTATGCGTTCGTGATCTCGAGCGATCCGATTCCGCCAATGGCGCGGGAGAAGGTTCGCTACAAGGTCGTCGTACGCGACAAGGAAACGAACCAACCGATTCAAGGCGGCGAGGGCATTCTGTACGCCGAGAACCGTGACGGCGTGAAGACGTGGGACAGCTTCACGGCCGGTCCTGAAGTGGGGACCTACTACGCCGATCGCTTGAACTTTCTGACGTCGGGGGACTGGGCAATGGGCCTGCGATTCCGCCGCGACTCCGTGCATCCGCTCGAGCAGGCGGACTGGATGCAGGAAGTCGACGCCGACACTTCGAAGATTCCCTGATCGCCATGCGCCATTTTCATCGGACGCACATTCCGCCGGCCGACGTGCTCGCCCTGGCTGATGAGTACTTCCCCCGGTTGGGCCTGACGCGGGGATCGGTGCAGGAGCGCGCGCGGTCGTACACCGGTGCGTTAGGCACGATGACGCTCAAGGTCAAACCGGAAGGCGGCCACTACACGTTCATCGACGCCGAGACAGACCAGCCGGGCGAGAGCCGGCTCGACCGCAACGTCAAACGGTACTTCGTGAAGGTGCACCGGAGCGCCGATCCCGCGCACCGGCTCGAGGCGGCGTACTGATGGCGTCGCGCACCTCGTCGCGCGGGCGGAGCGCGGCCCGATCGCGCGCGACCGCCGTGACCCCTGCGGCCCAGGCCCCGTCGGCCGCACTCGACCGGGCGCAGAAGCTGGAGCTCTACTACTATATGCGCCTCACGCGGTCGCTCGAGGAGCGCCTGGTGAATCTGTACCGGCAGACCAAGGTGATCGGCGGCCTGTTCCGCTCGTTAGGCCAGGAAGCGGACGCCGTGGGCAGCGCTTACGCGCTCGACCGCTCGAAGGGCGATTTCCTCTCGCCGCTCATCCGGAATCTCGGATCGATGCTGGTGCAGGGCGCGCAGCCGCTCGAGATCATCCGGCAGTACATGGCCAAGGGCGACTCGCCCACGCGCGGCCGCGAGCTCAACATCCACTTCGGCGATCTCGAGCGCGGGTTCATCGGCCAGATCTCGCACCTGGGCGACATGGTGCCGGTCATGGCCGGCGTCACGCTGAGCTTCAAGATGCGAGGACAGGATCGTGTGGGTCTCGTGTACATCGGCGATGGGGCGACGTCCACCGGCGCGTTCCACGAAGGCATCAATTTCGCCGCGGTCCAACGGTGTCCGTTAGTCGTGGTCGTGGAGAACAACGGCTACGCGTACTCGACGCCGACGTCCAAGCAAACGGCGGCGGCGGAGTTCAAGGACAAGGCGCTTGCGTACGGCATTCCCGGCGAGCAGGCGGATGGCAACGACGTGCTGGCCACCTACGATGTGACCAAGCGCGCCGTCGACCGTGCGCGTCGCGGCGAGGGTGTGACGTTGATCGAACTGCTCACGTATCGCCGCAAAGGACACGCGGAGCACGACAACCAATCGTACGTCCCCGAGGGGGAGATCGCGCGGTGGGCGTCGACGAACGATCCGGTGGACCGGTACGTCGCGTACTTGGAGAGTGCGGAGGGCATCTCGGCCGGCGAGCTGACGGAGATCGACGCGCGCGTGCAGCGCGAAATCGACACCGCCACCGACCTGGCCGAGCAGTCGCCGATGCCCGAACCGAGTGACGCGCTCGTCGGGGTGTACGCGAATCCGCCGTCGGCCGAGGCGCCGTGGTACCGGCAGGGTGTGTCGAGTGCCGTGACGGCGAATGAACGGCCGGCGGCCTGGGGGACCTTCAATGGCTGAGACGACGTATCTCGAAGCGATCCGCCAGGCGCTGTTCGAGGAAATGGACCGCGACCCGAACGTCTTTGTGTTAGGCGAAGACATCGGTGCCTACGGCGGCGCGTTCAAGGTGACGGATGGGCTGCTCGCGAAGTACGGCGAGTCGCGGGTGATCGACACGCCGATTTCCGAAGCGGCCATCGTCGGCGCCGCGGCGGGAGCCGCGCACATGGGCATGCGCCCGGTGTGCGAGATGCAGTTCATCGACTTCATCTCGTGCGCGTACGACATGCTCACCAACTACGTGGCGACCGCGCGCTATCGCGCCTTCCTGCCGTGTCCGATCGTCGTCCGCGGTCCGAGCGGCGGATACGTGCGCGGCGGGCCGTTCCATTCGCAGAATCCCGAGGCGGCGTTCCTGCACACGCCGGGTCTCAAGATCGTGTATCCGTCCACGGCGAGCGACGCGTACGGGCTGCTCAAGGCGGCGATTCGCGACGACGACCCGGTGCTGTACTTCGAGCACAAGTATCTGTACCGCCGGATCAAGGAGGAGCTGCCTAACGGAGACCACGTGGTGCCGATCGGCAAGGCGCGCCTGGCGCGCGAGGGAAGGGATCTGTCGATCATCACGTACGCGGCTACGGTCTGGAAAGCGCTCGAGGCAGCCGAACAGTTGGAAAAGGAAGATGGGTTGTCGGTGGACGTGCTCGATCTGCGTTCGCTGCTGCCGATGGATGACGAAGCGATCATGGCGACGGTGAAGAAAACGAATCGCGTGATGATCGTGCACGAGGATACGCGCACCGGGGGCGTCGCGGGTGAAGTGACGGCGCGGATTACCGAGCGCGCGTTCGCGTGGCTGGATGCACCGATTCTTCGCGTGACCGCGGCGGACGTGCCGCTGCCGTATTCACCGCCGCTCGAGGATTTTGTGCTGCCACAGACGTCGGACATCGTGACGGTGGCGCGTCAGCTCGCGGCATACTGAGGTGGATCGGGAGCGCACGGGACCGCCGCGCCTGGCGATCGGATGTCTGTTGTTGCCGGGAAGCTTTTTTGGCGGTGGGATGATTGGCGTCGGGTTGGCGCAGATCGTCGATACCGTGACGGGGTGCAAAGCGGGGACGGACCTGCCGTCGTGCAACACGTTCACGTTTTTTCTGGGCGGCGGCATCGTCGGCGCAATCGTGATGATGGTCCTGGTCCAGTGGCGTATTCGGCGTCGTCCAGGCGGCGCCGTTCGGACGGGATTGAAACAATCGAAGAGGAGCTGAGCCAGTGTCACGCATCGATGTGATCATGCCGCAGATGGGCGAGTCGATCGCGGAGGGAACGCTTTCGAAGTGGTTGAAGAAGGTGGGCGACGAGGTGAAGCGCGACGAGCCGATCTTCGAGATCTCGACCGACAAGGTGGACGCGGAGATTCCGGCGCCATCGGCGGGGGTGTTGGCGGAGATCTTGGTGCAGGAGGGTCAGACGGTTCCGGTGCAGACGGTGGTGGCGCGTCTGGAGACGGAGAAGGGGGCGTTGGTTGGCGCGGGTGCGGCGCCATCGGCTGGTGCGGGTGCGGTCGCGGGGCCCCCCCCCGCTGTCGAATCTACGCCTGCGGCAGCCGAGTTGTCTCATCCGTCTGCGGCGACCCCAAGCGTTCCGGTGCACGCTGGCAACGGCGGCGGCAATTCCTTCGAGGACCGTCTGCGCACCAAGTCATCGCCGCTCGTGCGCAAGATCGCCGCGGAGCACGGCATCGAGCTCACCGGCATGCGCGGCTCGGGCATCGCCGGCCGCGTGACGAAGAAGGACATCATGCAATACCTGGATGCCGGCGGCGCCGCGCCGCGTCCCGCCGCACCGTCGGCCCCGAGCGCACCGATCGCGCCGCGCCAGGCCGCCGCCGCGTCGTTAGGCACCATGTGGCCCACACCCACCGCCGAACCCGGCGATGTCGTCGAGCCCATGTCCAAGATGCGCGCGCTCATCAGCGAGCACATGGCCCTGTCGCGCCGCACCGCCGCCCACGTGACGTCGTTCATGGAGATCGACTTCACGCGCGTCGCGCGCTTGCGGGCCAAGCACCGCGCGGACTTCGAGGCCGCAACCGGTCAGAAGCTCACGTATCTGCCGTTCATCATCAAAGCCGTCGTCGATGGCATCAAAGCCTTCCCGGTGATGAACGCCTCTGTCGCCAACGACACGATCATCTACCGCAAGCAAGTGAACATCGGCGTCGCCGTCGCGCTCGACTGGGGGCTCATCGTGCCCGTCATCAAGCACGCGGACGACCTTTCGATTACCGGAATCACGCGCACGCTCAACGATCTTGCCGGACGTGCGCGCGCCAAGAAGTTGAACCCGGAAGAGGTGCAGGGCGGGACGTTCACGATCACGAATCCCGGCGTGTTCGGGTCCCTCATGGGAACGCCGATCATCAATCAGCCGCAGGTCGCGATCCTCGGTGTCGGCACGATCGAGAAGCGGCCGAAGGTGATGACCGGCCCGGACGGTGAAGATGTGATCGCGATTCGCACCTGTTCGTACTTCTCGATCTCGTTCGACCACCGCATCATCGACGGCGCCATTGCCGATCAGTTCCTGGCGCACGTCAAGAAAACCATCGAAACGTATCCCGAGTCGGGACTCTGA
>Ga0207695_10006885_pt1 | contig 14629 bp, 11 predicted proteins | sample KBSC54metaG_FD_184354 | JGI IMG/M metagenome (GOLD analysis project Ga0207695, IMG submission 184354) | Corn rhizosphere microbial communities from Kellogg Biological Station, Michigan, USA - KBS C5-4 metaG (SPAdes) (version 2) | ecosystem: Host-associated > Plants > Roots > Rhizosphere > Soil... | reverse complement strand
GACGACGGCAAAGAGCTCGCGGTCGCCGGTGGGCGCCGGACCGGATCGGCGCGCGGTGACGCTGGTGCTCGATTTCACGCCCAACGCCGTGCACGCCGGCGTCTACCGTGCGCTGGCCGCCGGCTACTACAGGAAAGCCGGGATCGACCTGAAGGTGGTGCAGCCGACCTCCACCCAGGAAACCCTGAAGCTGATCGACGCCCGACGCGCGCAGTTCGGGCTGGCCGACGGCAGCGACGTGGCCGCGCTGATCGACAAGGGGGGCGACGCCCAGGCCGTGATGGCGCTCGTGCGGCGGCCATTGGGCGGGCTGATCGCGCTGCGCTCCGAGCATCTGCGCTCGCCCGCCGGCTTGGCCGGCAAGACCGTCGGCGTGACCGGAGTGCCGTCGGATCTGGCCGTGCTCGACACCGAGTTGCGCCACTCCGGAGTCGACCCCAAGCGGGTCCGAGTCGCGACTGTCGGCTTCAACGGCGGGGAGGCGCTGCTGGCCGGACGGATCGCCGCCTTCACCGGGTTCATCCCCGACGACGGGGTGGCGCTGAGCGTCAGCGGACATCCGATCGAAGCGTTCGCGCTCGACCGCTACGGCGGGCCCGCCTACCCGGGGCTGGTGGCGTTCACGACACGAGCGCTGATCCGCTCCGAACCGAGGCTCGTGCGTGCCTTCGTGGCGGCGACCGTTCACGGCTACCGAGACACGCTGGCCGACCCGACCCGCAGCCTGGCCGAGCTGGAGGCGGCCAACCCCTCGCTGCCGCACAGGCTGACGCGGGCATCGCTTGGCGTCTACCTGCCGCTGTTCGACCGCTCCGGCGCGATCGGCGCCGCCAACGTTCAGGCGATGTCAAGCTGGATGCTAGGCGCCGGGCTGATCGGCGTACCGATAACTCCGAACCGTTACGGAACCAACGCTTTCCTGCCCTAGGCTCCCCCTGGATTTGGCTTGACACTAGCGATACGCTTTGTATCGGATGCGGGTGCTGGTGACAGGGGGAAGCGGGCTGATCGGCTCCAACGTCGCCGCCGCGGCGGCGCAGCAGAGCTGGGACGTGCTCGCTTGTTTTCACCGGCGCCCGGTCGAACTTGACGGCGCTGAGACCGCCCGGCTGCAGATGGCCGACCGCAAAGCGTGCGTGGCGCTGGCAAGCGAGTGGGAGCCCGACGTGATCGTGCACGCCGCCGGCGAGAGCTCGCTCTCTCGCTTCGAGCGCGATCCCTATGTCGGGCAGCTGGAGTTCGTCGGGGCCGAGCACATGCTTGCCGCGGCGCGCAACGTGCGTGCGCGGTTCCTGCTCGTCTCCTGCGACCAGGTCTACGGCGGGCGGATGCCGGCGGGCTGGCGCTCGCGCGAGGGGGACCTGCCCGCTCCCGTCAATGCGCACGGACGCTCCAAGCTGGCCTGCGAGGAAGCGGCGATGCGCTCGAATGTAGCTTGGCTGATAGCACGACCCGGGGAGGTCTATGGAGTCAATGCAGCCGCGCCCGAGCGGGCTTGTCTTGCCCTGCAGCTCGTGGCGCGGTTGCGCCGGCACGCACTGCTGCCGGCGCCGGAGGGAGGGCTGCGCTCGCCCACCTACGCCTGGGATTTCGCAGAGCGGCTGTGCGAGCTGATCGCCCAAGGGTGTGAAGGCGTCTACAACCTCGCCGGGCCCGAGGCGCTCGGCCGACAGGCTTGGGCGCGACTGCTGGCGCGCAAGTTCGACTGTCGCTCAGAGCTCGTGCGAGAGGGGACGCTCCAGGCGTTCCTGCGCGCCTGCGGCGAGCGCGAGAGCGTGGCGCTGCCGGCCAACGCCGGGCTCTGCGGCGAGAAGGCCACAGCCGCGATCGGGACTCCCGCGCTCGCTCCCGAGCGTGGGCTGGCGCTGACACGGGCCGCGCTTACGGCGACGCGGCTGCCTGTCGGCTGCGATGCGCGCTAGTCTGCGCGCCTGCCAGTCACACCTACTGAAAGGGAGCACTCAAAATGAACAAGAGCCAGCTGGTAGAGGCGCTCGCCGCCGACAGCGGTCTCTCCAAGGCGGATTCCTCTCGCGCGATCGAGTCCTTCGTGGGTCTCGTCGGCAAGACGCTGAAGAAGGGCGACGAGGTCGTGATCACCGGCTTCGGCAAGTTCTCCGTCGTCAAGCGGGCCGCCCGCCAAGGGGTCAATCCTCGCACGGGCGAGAAAGTGAAGATCAAAGCGTCGAAGGCGCCGAAGTTCACACCCGGCGCGAGCCTCAAGCAGACGGTGCACCCGAAAAAGTAGGCAACCCCGACAGGACTGGCCGTGAGATGGCGCTCGTCGGCGAGCTGGAGCTCCAGAGCTTCGACTACACCGACCCCGAACTGAAGGGGGAGCGCTTTCACACGGCGATGCGCGAGCTCGCCACCCAGGGGTGGCTCGCGCAAGGGCCCTACGGGTACGTCGTGCTCGACCGCGAAGCGGGCGAGTTCTTCCTGCGGACACGCTCGGCGATCTTCCCGGGGATGAAGATCGCCGAGCTGTTCGACGTTAAAGACGGGGCGCTGTGGGAGGAGATGAAGGCCAACATCCTCCACGTCAACGGCGCCGACCACACGCGCCTGCGCGCGCTCGTCAATCCGGCGTTGACACCGCGCGCGGTCGAGCGTTGGCGACCCGCGATGCGCGAGTTCCTGAGCGGGCTGTTCGCCGAGGTGGCCGAGGACCGGCGCTGCGAGTTCGTGGAGGCCTTTGCCAAGCCATATCCCTCGCAGACGATCGCCACCGTGATGGGGGCGCCGCTGGCCGACGCGCCGCGACTGCACCACTGGTCCAACTGGATTCAGCGGCAGTTCGACGCCGCCTCGATGGTCAACGAGCGCGAGGGGATCGAGCTGGCCGTGCAGGAGTTCTACGAGTACGCACGCGCGTTGATCGCGGCGCGACGCGACGATCCCAGCGACGATCTGATCTCAACGCTGCTGGCCGCCACCTACCGGCCGGCGCCCGAGGACGCCGCTGACGGCGTGGGCTTGGGACGCGAGAAGTTGAGCGAGGAGGAGTGCGTGAACCTCGTGCTCAACGTCCTGATCGGCGGCGTGGACACGACCCAGAGCCAGCTTGCGCACGCCGTTCGGCTGCTGGCCGAACACCCCGACCAATGGGCGGCGCTGGTGGCCGATCCCTCGCTGGCCGGCGCCGCCGTCGAGGAGGCGCTGCGCTTCGAGCCGATCACGCCGTTCACGGCGCGGATCACCGTCGAGGAGCTCACCTACCGCGACGTGACGTTCCCGAAGGACACCGTTGTGATGGTGTGCGCGTTCAGCGGCAACCGCGACCTCCCTGACACGACAAAGGGGGGTGTTAAAGGGGGTGTTGGCGGTGAAATCGCCAATCCGGCCGACGATTCGTGGGACTTCGACATCACCGTGCAGCGGCCGAAGGCGCGTGTCTTGACCTTCGGTGCGGGCGTGCACTACTGCCTCGGCGCCAACCTCGCCCGGCTCGAGCTGGAGGAGGGGTTGAGCTTCCTCGCTCGCAACATGCCTAACCTCGCGCTCGACGGCGGGGCGGACGGGATCAAATACGAGAGCATCCTCGGCATCTACGGCCTATCCGAGCTGCCGATCCGCTTCTGAGCGCCCGGCAGCCCGCTCGGGCACCGAAACCGAACATCCGTCTATCCGGACGGATCAGAACATTCCATTTCCTTAGGATGGGCGCCGCGCAAACAAACGCGGCAGTCAATTGACAGGGGGGTGTGCCGGGCACGGGGCCCGACTTCCCGTCAAAGCGCGGCTGAGCCGCGGTTCACGAGGAAAGGAATCTGAGCGATGCACTGGATGCGAATGGCGATCGGCCTACTGTGCGCGCTGGCGTGCGCCTGTGCGTGCACGGCCGGCGGGGCGGTGGCAGGCGAGTACCACGTCTACAGCTGCCGGACGCCAAGCGGCGCGGTCGCGCCGACGGACGGGTGGACCAGTTCGGTGAGCGTTGTGTCGGATGTTGTCGAAGACGGCTGCAAAAGCGGTGGGGCGCTTGTTGCGGCGCTCGGCGACGGCACGACACACGAAGTCGCCGTGGATCACGCGACTTGGGCTTTCACCCCGCCTCCCGGTGCCACCATCACATCAGCACGACTTTGGCGAGCCGGCGATGCCGACGGCGGCTGGGCAACAAACGCCACCTACCAGTTTTGGATTGCTGGACCCAGCGATGAAGACACCGGTGAATACGTCATAGACGACTGCGTGGCTGAGTTCGGATGCCCGACGGGAACGGGAGACACGGCGCAGCCTGAGTCGCAATCAAACCTTGTGGCCGTTCTGCCTGAATACCTCGGAGGAGGTCTCTACTTGAATGTTTCGTGCGGCGGGACGAGCAAATTCAAATGCCCCAGCGGCAAAGGCGACGCCAACGGCTACGCCGCCGTCGTCTACCTCTACGCCGCCGACCTGACCCTCGAACAGAACACCCAACCTCAGGTCGCCAGCGTCACCGGCGAACTGGCCACCGCAAGCACCCTCAGCGGCACGGCCGATCTCTCCTTCGAAGCGTCCGATCCCGGCTCGGGCGTCTACCAGGCCGTCTTCACCGTTGATGGCGTCGAATCGGGGCGCACGCTGATCGACGAAAACGGCGGTCATTGCCGCGACCTCGGCGGCAGCGGCGACGGGCTTCCCGCCTTTGCCTACCTGCAGCCCTGTGCGGCCAGCGTCAGCGCCGACATTCCCTTCGACACTACAGCGCTGGCCGATGGCACGCACCACCTCGTCGTCGCCGTAACCGACGCGGCCGGCAACTCGACGGTGGCGCTCGATCGCAAGATCGAAGTCGTCAACCATCCCCCGTCGCAAATACTGCCTGGGTCCGGCCTGGGGGCCACCGGAAGCGGCCAGGGGACGCCAGGCGCCGGTCAAGGAGCCGTCACGCCCGGCGCCGCCAACGGCAACCCCGCCTCGGCCGCGGCGACGCTGTCCGCGCACTGGTCCCCCGGCGCGCACACCGCCCTGACAGCCCGCTTCGGCAGCGCCCATACCGTCACCGGGCGACTGCTCGCCCCGGGCGGCGCTCCGATCGCCGGCGCCGAACTGCAGGTGCAGTTCCTGCCGTCCTCGCTTGGCGCCCGCCCGGTGGCGTTGGTGGCGGCGCGCACAGGCGCAAACGGCGCCTTCACGCTGCGCCTGCCCTCCTCGCTGCCTTCGGGGCGGCTGACACTGGGCTACAGCGCCCACGCCGGCCAGGCCACGCCCGACGTGACGGTCGCGCTCGCGCTGACGGTGCCGGCCTCCTTGAGCCTGCGGGTCAGCCCGCACACCTCCCACGCCGGCGGCACGATCCGCTTCAGCGGCTACCTGCGCGGCACGCCGCTGCCCCACGGCGGCAAGCAACTGGTGCTCGAGGCGCGCGTCAGGGGGGCGGGGGCCCACTCCACCTGGCGCCAGTTCCGCGTGCTCTCCACCGGCGCCCACGGCGCTTTTCACGCGTCCTACCGCTTTCGCCTGCCAGGCCCGATCACATACCAGTTCCGAGCCGTCTCGCCGCACGAGGCTGACTTCCCGTATGCGACCGGGGCCTCGAAGCTGGTGAGCGTGAGGGAGCGTTGAGCGGCTGAAAAGAGGAGGCGCGTCTCAAGTGTCACACTACCCCTATGGCGCGCATCCGTCCCCGCATAACGCTAAAGCGCAACACCGAGTTCGACCAGGCAACCGGGATCGACCGGTGGTTGGACGAACTGGGCGCCACGCCGGCGCTCGGCTCGACAGCGGGCCTGCTCGCATCCGCATCGGCACTTGGGTCGGTGGATGAAGACAAACCGTATGACGTTTCAGAAGCGCTCGAAGAGATGCGCGAAGATCGCATTTAGGCTGCGCGTGCTGGCGCCTAAGCTGCCCAGCCTAAGCAGCATGGATGATGTGCGATAGCCATTGAGCGATGTGCGAAATAGGCATTGAGGAGTTCTGGCGCGAACGCCGCGTCCTCGTAACCGGGCACAACGGTTTCAAGGGCAGCTGGCTGTGCCTGTGGCTGCAGGCGCTCGGCGCCCGGGTCTGCGGGATCTCGCTACCGTCACCGCCGACCACTCCGTCCCTCTACGAGCTTGCCGGTGTGGAGGAGGGGATGGAGGCGTGCTTTGCCTGCGACGTGCGCGATGCCCAGGCTCTGGCGCACGCGGTGCACCAGGCGCGCGCCGAGGCAGTGATCCACCTGGCGGCGCAGCCGCTGGTGCGGGGCTCGTTTGCCGCCCCGCGCGAGACCTTCGAGGTCAACGCGCTCGGCACCGCGGCGCTGCTGGACGCGGTGCGCGGCTGCGAGACCGTGCGCGCGGTGGTCGTCGTCACGTCGGACAAGTGCTACGAGCCCAACGCCGGGGCATGCCCTCACGTCGAGGGCGACCCACTCGGGGGCGACGATCCCTACTCGGCCTCGAAGGCCTGCGCTGAGCTGGTCGCCGCCTCTTACCGCGATTCCTTCTTCAGCGACCCGGCAGGTCCCCGCGTAGCGACCGCCCGTGCCGGCAACGTGATCGGCGGCGGTGACTTTGGCGCCGAGCGGCTGCTGCCGGATGTCTTCCGGGCTGCTCTGGCCGGTGAAGAACTCTTGCTGCGCAACCCGAACGCGGTGCGGCCCTGGCAGCACGTGCTCTCGCCGCTGTCCGGCTATCTGGTGCTGGCGCAGGCGCTGTACGAGTCGGAGGGGTTCGCGAGCGCGTGGAACTTCGGGCCGGCGGCGGACGATGAGCTGCCCGTACGGGAGGTCGTCGAGCGCGTCGGCGAGCTATGGCCCGGCGGGATCGCCTGGCGGGCCAACGAGGGCGAGCATCCGCGCGAGAACCCGGCGTTGCGGCTGGACTCGACGTGGGCGCGCGTGGAGCTTGGCTGGGAGCCGCTGTATGGGCTGGAGGAAGGGCTGCGGATGACAGCGGAGTGGTTCCGGGCCTATGCCGACGGCGGGGACATGCGCGCGGTCACCCTGGAGCAGCTGTCGCACAATGCGCGAAAGCGGGAATAAAGTGTGCGCGAAAGCGGGAATGATGGGCGCGTCAACGGCCTACGCAGCACGGGCTCGAGCGCCGCGGCGCTAGATTTCCGGCGAGCATGCCCACAGCGATAGTCACGGGATCCGGCGGTCTGATCGGCGCCGAGTCGGTACGGCACTTCGTGCAGGCCGGCTACGACGTGGTCGGGCTGGAGAACGACATGCGCGCGCGCTTCTTCGGTCCCGACGCCTCGACGGCGCGTACGAGCCAGGCGCTGATCGAGCGCTATCCCGCCGAGTTTCGCTCGCTGGAGCTGGACATCCGCGACGCCGACGGCATCGCACGCGTCTTTGCCGAGCGGGCCGGCCAGATCGAGCTGGTGATCCACGCGGCCGCGCAGCCCTCGCACGACTGGGCCGCCTCCGATCCGCAGACGGACTTCGCCGTCAACGCTGGCGGCACGCTGAACCTGCTCGAGGCCACGCGTGCGCATGCGCCCGCGGCGACGTTCGTGTTCTGCTCGACCAACAAGGTCTACGGCGACCTGCCCAACTCGCTGCCGCTGGTCGAGCTCGAGACGCGGCTGGAGCTGCCTGAGGACCACCGCTACTACGCCGGCGTCGACACGTCGATGTCGATCGACCGCTCCACGCACTCCCTGTTCGGGGTCTCAAAGACCGCCGCCGACTTGCTCGTGCAGGAGTACGGGCGCTACTTCGGGATGCCGACCGTGTGCTTCCGCGCCGGCTGCCTGACCGGGCCCGATCATGCCGGAACGCAGCTGCACGGCTTTCTCTCCTACCTGATGCGCTGCACGATGACGGGGGAGCCCTACACCGTCTTCGGCTACGGCGGCAAGCAGGTGCGCGACAACATTCATGCGGCCGACTTGGTGGCGGCCTTTGATGCGTTTCATCGCTCGCCGCGTGTCGCTGCCGTCTACAACATCGGCGGTGGACGCGAGAGCAACTGCTCGATGCTGGAGGCGATCGAGAATTGCGAGCGGATCGCTGGACGTTCGCTGGAGTGGAGTATGGACGAGGAGCCGCGCATCGGCGACCACCGCTGGTGGATCAGCGACCTGCAGCAGTTTCGCGATGATTACCCTGGTTGGCGCGTCACGCACGCCGTGCGCGACATCCTCGGCGAGATCTACGAGCGCAACGCCGAGCGGTGGCTGGCGGTGTGAGCGATTCCTCGCCTGAGGTCACAGTCCTGATCGGGGCGTACAACAGCGCTGCGACCCTGCAACGCGCGATCGACTCGATTCTCGCTCAGACCGTGACGGAGCTGGAGCTGATCGTAGTCGACGACGGCTCCAGCGACGACTCCGCGGCGCTCGCCCGGCGCGCGGCGGCGCGCGACCCGCGCGTGCGGGTGCTCGAGCTGGGGGAGAACGTTGGCATCTCGCGCTCGCTGAACGATGGGCTGCGCGCGGCGCGAGCGCCCTACGTGGCCGTCCAGGACGCCGACGACCACTCCGAGCCCGGGCGCCTGCAGGCGCAACTGGCCGTGCTGCGCGAGCGCGCCGATGTCGCGGTAGTGGGCTCACGCATGCACGAGGTCGACCGGTCGGGCAACGTGCTCGCCCCGCGCACCAGCTTCGCCGCCGGGGACGTGGCGGGCGTGCTGATGCGCTTCAACCCGATCCCCAACACCTCGTGCTGCATGCGTCGCGAGGCTGTGCTCGCGTTCGGCGGCTACGACGCGCGCTATCGCTACGCGATGGAGTACGACCTGTGGCTGCGCCTAGCCGAGCGCTGGAAACTGATCGCCCTCGACAAGCCGCTCTCCACGCGCGTGATGAGCGATTCCAACGTCGCCGCCCGCGCCGAGCGCGCACAGATCGCAGAGGCGATCCTGATCCGCCTACGGGCGCTGCGTCGGCGGCGCACGCTGCGCGGGGCATCAGGGCTGCTTCTGCCCATCCTGTCGTGGCTGACGCCGATCGCGCTCAAGCGCGCACGCCGCCGGAGGCTGGGACAGGGGCCCTGAGGGCGCGGTCGTAGGCTGCGCTGACCCCCGCGCCCAGGCGCTCCGGCGTAAGCTCCGTCGCGACCCTCTCCCGCGCTTGCACGCCGAGGGCTTCGCGACGCCCTCGGTCGCGCGCCAGCTCGGTGAGCGCCCCGGCCAGCGCCTGCGTGTCGCCGGCGCCGACCACGATCCCCGCATCGCCGACGGCCTCGGGATTGCCGGGTCCGTCGGCCACGACGACCGCCAGGCCGTGTCCCATTGCCTCGAGCAAGGCGAACGACAGGCCCTCGCGCTCGGAGGGCAGCACGAACACATCGGCGGCCGCCAGCAGGCGATTCGGGTCGTCGCGAAAGCCGAGTGCCCTCACCCCGGCCCCCGCCTGATCGGCCACCATCCCACTCAGCGGTCCGCTGCCTGCGACGAGCAGCACGATCGGAGTCCCCTCATCGCGCGCCGCCTGAGCCGCGGCGATGGCGTCCAGCGGCCGCTTGCGCGACTCGAGCTCGCCGAGGAACAGCGCTGTTACCTCCCCGTCCCCAATACCCAGCTCCGCGCGGACGTCCCGGCGCAGCGCCGGGTCTGCGGGCGGCGCCGGCTCCACTCCGTTGAGGACGACGCTCAACCGGTCGCGCAGGCCAGGCGCGATCTGTGCGAGCTCCTCCGCCTCCGCGCTGGAGGTGCAGATCGTCACCAGGGTGCGGTCGATCGCGGCGCGAACCCCGCGCGAGACACCGGCGCGGCGACGCAGGAGGTGCAGTCCGTGGGTCGTCCACACCGAAGGGCTCCGGTGGAGCAAAGGCAACGTCAGCAGGGCGGCCGCGTCGCCGTGGACGTGGACGAGGTCCGCCGCGCGCATGCGCCGCGCGAGGGTCGGGTAGCGCGAGACGATCAATGGAGCCGCCATCAGAGGCTTGCGCGCGTTCGACAGCTCCACGCGCTCCTGGTCGTAGCCGTCCAGGCCAGACAGTAGGTCGAGATAGGTTTCGGCTCCCCCGCCGCGGTGGGGGAGGACGTGCAGGACGGTGGTCATGTGGAGGTACAGGGTACGGTGCACGTTGTGACAGCCGACGAGCGCCCGATCCGCGTTCTGTTCGTCTACGGTGACGGGATCGGCGCTTCGATGGGTGGGGTAGGGATACGCGCGATCGAGCTTGCGCGCGTGGTGCAGGACAGGCTCGGCGCCGAGGTCACGGTGGCTGCTGCGCAGACCGACGGGTCGGATCTGGGCGTCCCGACCGCCACCTTCTCGCCTCATGCCCCTCGTGCGCTAGACCCTCACCTGAGCAGGGTCGACGCCGTCGTCGCACAGCCCGGCTGGCCGCTGCTGATGCGCCGTCTCGTGCGCTCTCGAGCAAAGCTGATATTCGATCTCTACGACCCGGAGGTGTTCGGGACGCTTGAGAACTTCAGTGACCGGCCAGCGTCGCTGCGTGCCCTGATGGCCGCATACGCCACAGATCGCGTCTGCGCGGCGTTGCGAATCGGCCACCACGTCATGTGCGCCAGCGAGCGCCAGCGCGACCTGTGGCTTGGGGCGACGCTTGGGTCGGGGTTGCTCTCGCCGCCGGTATGGGATCGTGACCCGGCGCTGCGCTCGGTGCTGGACGTCATCCCGTATGGGGTGCCTTCCGTGCCTCCAAGCCGCTCGGGCCTGATCGACGTGCGAAAGCGACTGGGGCTCTCAGAAGACGACGAGATGGTGCTCTGGAACGGCGGCCTATGGTCTTGGTTCGACGCGCCCGCCGCGATCCGTGCGATCGCGCAGTTGCGTCGGCGCCGTCCCAACGCAACGCTCGTCTTCATGGGCGCCGCGACCGCTGAGCCGGCGGTACGGGCGACGCGTCAGGCGCGCGCGCTGGCACTCGAGCTTGGCCTGCTCGGAAGCGGCGTAGTGTTCAACGAGCAGTGGGTGCCATACCAGGAGAGAGCTTCATGGCTGCTGGCCGCCGACTGCGCGATCTCCACGCATGTCGAGCATCTGGAGACGCGTTTCTCCTCGCGAACAAGGCTGCTCGACTGCTTTTGGGCAGGTTTGCCGATCGTATGCACCCGCGGCGATGAGCTCGCCCTGCGCGTTGAGCGCGAGGAACTCGGCGCGGTCGTGCCGCCGGGCGATCCCGCCGCTGTCGCGGCTGCGCTCGAGCGCGTGCTCTCGCACGGCCGCGGTGCTTACGCGCCCCAGCTTGCCGCCGCCGCCGCCGATCACGCTTGGCCCCGCGTGGCCGAACCGCTACTGAGCTGGCTTGCCGGTTCGGCGCCGCCGGTGCCGCTCGGGAAGGGCCGGGGCCGAGAGCGCAGTGCCGCGGAGCGTTTGCGCACCGGCGGTTACCTCCTGAGCGCCGGCACGCTCTCGGCGTTGAGCGTCCGGGCTCCCCGACTACGCTGAGCCGAAGGCCACAGCGGCGGCCGTCGGTGTGATCTTCTCGGCGTAGAACCTGTAAGTCAACACTGCGGCGAGCGATCCGCTGGATGTTCCGAGGGCGAGCTGGGTCGCCTGCGGGTCGAGCGAGAAGGGGGCCAGGAAATCGGCCTGAACAGGGATTGACATGAGCAGACCGTCGGCCACTGTGTCGGGCACGATCGAGAAGTCGCGGGCAGGGCCGGTGGCACCCTCCTTCAGGCCGATCGCCCGCATATAGGAGCGCCACAGCAGCCCGCGCAGTCCCTCCAGCCCATGTGGCGCGGCGCCGCTTACGCGCACATAGATGAGCTCATCAGGAGCAGGCGGCTTGGGTACGCTCACCCACTGTTGCCAGCGCGCCCGACTTGTCTCGATGAGCTGGGGTTTGCCGCATCGGTCGGCGACGCGGGTGAGCACTTGGTATGCCGCCGTGGTACTGATCGGCGCGTAGTGGCAGAGCATCGACCGCTGAGCCGCTGGAGAGTCGAACAGGTTGTTGCGTTCGTTGATCGGAGCGCTGATGTTGCGAAGCAGCCGTTCAGGGCCGCTCGCCGAAGCCAGCATGTGCGCGTTCAGTTCGTCGAGTGCGGGCGTCAGCGCGTAATAGAACTGGTAGATGGGGATAGGAGTCCACCTGAGATTGTTGGCCCAGAGGATCCCCTGCTCGCTCGGCACGATGTCGACCGAGCGCCCTCGCAGCTCGTTGAGGGTGGTGGCATCGAGGCTATAGCTTGAGTTCATTGCGGCGCGCGCATCGGCCATCAGCTTGCCTCGCTTGGCGACGCTGAGCATCGTGCTGACCTGGGAACGCAGCGCACGCTCACTGGCGCGGGGGTCGAGAAGCCTGCCCGGATCGCCCTGGCTTATGGCGAAGCTCAGCACGACCAACAATGTCAGCCCCCAAAGGACCGACAAGCGCTGGGTCCCGGGCCAGCCAAACGCGATCACAGCCCCAAGCGCCGTACTGAAGTAGATGGCCTCGTGGCCAGCCGACTGGCCCACGAAGCCCTCCTTGAATACCGAGAAGCCGAGCAGCAGCCAGATGAGGAGGATCCCCGCACGAGCGCTCAAGCGCTCCAGCTTGGTCGATTGCCAGGCGATCACAAAGACTGCGATGGCCGCGACCAGGGCCGCCCATAGCTGGTAGCGCGGGCCCAAGTACTGCATTGCCGTCGACCAGCCACTCACGATCTCGCGCGCCGTCGAAACATATGGTCCAACGTTGTCGATGCTTTGGCCGGTCGCCAACCAGGCAATCAGAAAGCTCACCGCGAAGGAGCCGGCGAAAGAGACGATACGCTGGCGCCACTCCCGCCGCCCGCCGATGAGCAGGGCGAGCGCCGCCAGGACGGCGATCGTGACGCCGGTGTTGAGCTTGATCAGGACCTCCACACCCCCAATCGCGCCAGCGAGTATCGGGAACCAGCGCTTCAGCCACGGTGCTGAGTCCGACCGCATGAACTCGATGAGCCAAATGACTACGACCACCAGCGCCGACTCCGGCTGCATCGCGATGATCGCAACGCACACCCAGGCGATCGGAACGGCGATCAGCGCTGGCAACATCCGTCGCAGCGCCCAGACGAGCGTCAGGCACAGCAACAGGTGGATCCCGCCGGTGTAGAGCAGCGCAAGTCCAGCCGTCCATGTGTAATACAGAAATGGGTATCGCAGGAATCCAAGCGGACCGTAGGTGGCGACTATCTGTGTTCCGAAGTGCAGATGCTCGTGGGTGGCCATGTGCAGGCCCGCCACAAAGGAGAAGTCAAGACCGGGCTGAGGCACAAGGCTCGGCACCGGCCAGGTAATCACGAACAGAGCTACCCCCAGGAACCAGGTCGTGGTTGCCACTCGCCACGCCCAGCGCAGCGCTGGCCAGAGAACTCGCGTGAACGCCCCCCGCACGCGCGCAAGCCTAAGGATTGCGGCGGCGCGTTATCGCGCGCTCCAGGACCTGCTCGTAGCGAGCGGCAAGCGTCGCATATGAGTACGCCTTGCGGGCGGAGCTGGGCAGGTCGCCGATGTCGCCGGCGAGGATGGCTCGAAGCGCGGTTTCGGCTGCGCCGGTGTCTCGTACGGGGATGGCCGAGCCGGCACCGGCGGCGATCACGATATCGGCCGCCGCGCTGCCCTTGCCGAGCACAAGGATCGGGCGTCCGGCGGCCAGGTACTCGAACAGCTTTCCAGTGGCCTCGCCGGTACGTACCCCGGAGGTGACTAGCAGCAGGGTGTCCGCGGCTCGCTGGAGCGCCATCGCCTGCCCGCGCGAGACGAAGCCGACGTGTCTCACGAATGGAGCAAAACGCGGGTCGGCATACATAGCGCGCTCCTGCTCGGTCTGGGCGCCGGCCAGCACCAGCTCGACTCGCTCGTGCAGGGCGTCGTCCGCGACGGCCATTCGTGCGAGCGCATCGAGCACGGGGTGCAGCGTGCGCTCGGCGCCGAGACCGCCGGTGTGGACGAATGTCAGCTTCCGCGAGCTGATCGCACGGGTGACCTCCTCGCCGTCTGGTGTCTTGAAGTCACTCATCTCGTCCGGGTCGTAGCCGTTCGTGATCGTCTCGACGGCGATTCCGTGCCGGCGGCGCAGATCCGCGGACAGCGGCTCGCTAACCGTGACGACCTCGCAGGCCTTGCGCACGACTAGGCGCTCGAAGGCGTCGTCGAGCAGCCGCTGGGCGCGCAACGGCCACTCTTCGCGGGGGGCCTCAAAGCGCCACCCGTCGCGCATGTCGGCGATCCACGGGACACCCCGGCCGCTCAGCGCCAAGCCCACGGCGTGGGCCGACTCCAGTGGCGAGGTGGTGATCACGGCGTCGAAGCGCAGACGTCTATGCAGGCGCAGGCTCGCCGTCACCGCAAACGGCATCCAGCTGATCAGCTGCACGTCAGGCACGAAGATCGATCCCCACACGCTCGGTCCGTGATCCCAGGCCGCGTCGCTCTGCCCTGTCACCACCTCCAGGCTCTTGCCGCGCCAGTTCATGCGCGAAGTCAGCAGATCGCGTGTCCGCACCAGCCGGCTCGATGCCTCGTCGGGCCCATGGCCGGTCTGCAGCGAGGTGAGCACCGTCACCTCATGACCACGACAGCGCAACCACTTCGCCAGCGCGAACGGGCGTCGCGCCCCGATGATGTTCAAGGGGGGGTAGTAGTAGGCGACGAGCAGCACCCGCCGTCCGGCGGGCCGCGGTGCGCTCACGTTGGCGGCCTGCGCGCCAGGCCCCGCAACAGCTGATGCTCGGACGGATGCGGTCTCCATGATGCAAACGTGCGTGAGCGCACGGCCTCCATGACGCCGAGCGCCATCACCATTGCGCGCGAGGACCCG
>Ga0207695_10006883_pt1 | contig 14630 bp, 15 predicted proteins | sample KBSC54metaG_FD_184354 | JGI IMG/M metagenome (GOLD analysis project Ga0207695, IMG submission 184354) | Corn rhizosphere microbial communities from Kellogg Biological Station, Michigan, USA - KBS C5-4 metaG (SPAdes) (version 2) | ecosystem: Host-associated > Plants > Roots > Rhizosphere > Soil... | reverse complement strand
ACCCGTTCCGCGATGGCGGCGCTGGTTTCACCCGGCTGCTGGACGGCCAGTTCGGCGGGGCTCAGGGCGTTGACGTGCAGTTGCATGTCGATGCGGTCCAGCAGCGGGCCGGACAAGCGCGCCTGGTTGGACATCACCAAAATTAAGCTAACGCCTAAGACGAGATAAATCAGGGACTTAAGGGGCGTGAGCTTAATAAAAAGTCGGCCGAAATCGTCGCAGTTGCGCTGATTTTTGTACTGAACTGCGAATTGTGTCCGTTTAGCTGATTTTCCGGCCTTCGGTGCCCGGTTCCGTGTATTGCCCTACGTTGGTATAGCGAGATGTGAGGTGCATCCCAGATGGCTCTTTTATGTTCTTCGGCACCATCGTTCACGGCTCAACCGTTCTTACGTTTTTTCTTCTGTTCAACGCTCTTTGCTGTTTCAAGGAGCGTTTTTTTCACCCTGCGATTGGCCTGGATAAGCCTTGCCTCCTCCGCCTTGTAGTCGTGCAGCTCCCTAAACGCCTTCACAACGCCGGCCGACCTAGAGAATCCGCCTTCGCATGGGACCACTAAGGTGTGTACAGTCTCGGGAAGCGTTTTCACAAACTCAAGAATCCCCTCCACATCCTCAGGTCACGGCGACCGGAAGCTCTTCATTTGTCCCCGCGGAGAGTTTCCCGATGGAATCGACGTCGGCGAAGCTCACTGTTCGAGGGGCCTTCCTTTGCCATTATCTAATCCGTCTTGGTATTATCTGTTTAGCAACTTATGTAGTCTCTATTGCAATTTTTCTCTCCGATTTCGGCAGTATTTTGCTGCAATTTCCTGATGGAAATACTTTTACTGCAGCAATGCATTTATAGTCATTCCTAGATTGCGGGAGACCTCAATCTCTGCTCTGGAGTCGCTCTGGGGCTGCTCCTTCGACTGATAACACGCCTATTGCAAAGGAAAGCATGACCGAGCCTACTTCTGTTGCTTCAATCATCGGTGGCCTACTACGAGTTGTGGCCGCAATGCTGGGGCTGAAGAAAGTCCCTAAGAAAAACCTTCGCTCCAAAATTGTTAAGACAGGCATTATTGCCGAGCTTCCCCGGAATTTCCCCCTCAAAATTGTAGACGAGAATGGCGGTCAACATTGCGGGGTCTATGGCATGAAAGTGTTGGTCCGCAACGAGGGAACTGAGATGATTTCGCCGCCGGATTTCATGGAAGCGGCTCCATTCCGAATTGTCCTCAGCAAGGACGCATACATCATCAAGGCCGACGCGTTCTCTGACTCCAGAGAGCTTGAGTACAGCGTTGAGCAGCTGGACGACCAAACCGTGACGGTAACATTCGACGGAATCAACCCTACCGAATACCTGAGCTTGATGATTTGGTACGGAGGGGAAGCACTGCCGCAGGTCCAAATTCGTGGTCGAATTCGTGGTCAGGCAACTAGCCTCGACCACGAAGCTGTCGATACGGATGCTAGCTGGGGTGAACGTTTTACCTGCGCGATGTTGTTGGTGCTGATTGCTAATATGATTTTTGGCACACCCGCATCCGCGATGTACATCGGTTACCACTACGGGTTTCATCAACTCATCGACATGCGGCCTGAAGTCCCCGCCTACCTCGGGCTTTCCTATGGTGTGGGTATCGCATTCAATCTGATGTTTATTTGGACGCGCGTCTCGGCATACTTGGAACGCAGAAAATATCCACCAGGTTATCCATTGCGGTTAGATTTCGAGCCTCCTCTGTGGCAGAACGTAAAGTACATGGCTAGTACCGCATTCCTTGGCGAAAAGCACAGGTTCTCAAACTCATTGTATTCATGGGCGAAGCCGGTGAGGCCTCGGAAGAGCAAGATGCGGCGCACCAAGAGGGACGACTGGAAAGACTAACTCCAGCATGGCCGGCCGCGTAGAGCGGTCGGCCACTCACACAAAATTAGCGCCACACCCTATATGCATGTGTCGTCCAGACAAAAACTTTCGCGCGCGAGATGAGGCGCCTACTGAATCTTTTTGGTTATCCCCTTTTATACTGGAAAATCCGTGGATACTGGCGTGTAACCGTAACTGAACAGAATCACACGTCGTGTTCGCGAAATGGGAGAGGAAAAGGTGAGGAGTGAATATCCCATAACGAAATCCCGTGCACAGTTGCCTGCCACGTTTCTCAACCATGTTAATTCTTCATATTCGTAGGTTAATTTTAAGTCAGAAAAATCTCTATGCCTGTTTTACCAGAAATGGAACTGCCGAAGCCAAAGAATTGGCAAGAGTTTGAAACTATAGTTTGTGACGCAATGGCGCAGCATTGGGATAGCACATTACAAAAAAACGGACGGCCAGGACAAGCGCAGCATGGCGTCGACATCTACGGACCCGATAAGATAGGTCGTAGTACCGGCATACAGTGCAAACGCTTTGCAGATGCCCCTAAAATTTCCCTAATCGAGACAGAGGTGGCAAATGCAGAGAAATTCAAAGGTGTGCTTTCAACCCTATATATTGCGACTACCGCAGACAACGACGCGCAATTACAGGCGCGCGTAAGAGAAATTTCCGAACAGCGTGCAAGAGTGAATAAATTCGCAGTGGGTCTCCTCTTTTGGGAGGATATTGTTAGAGCGCTTTTGTTAAATCGCCAGGTCTTTAGCCTGTATTACCCACAAATTCCTATGCCAGCGCCAGTTGGACTTGACCGAGAGCGATTACAAGGTGCATTGGAACTCGGTTTCTTTGGGGCGGACTTATGGAGTTACGTGGAAATTAGTTACGATTTAATGCTCGACTCAGACCCCGATGAGTTGTTCGTAAATATAAGACTTATGGAACATCGGATTCGGCAGCTATTGGTTGTCGAAGATGCTGTTCCAATTCTGGAGGCGCTACAGGCAGTAAAAGACGTTTGTTCTATTGCGAATCCAACAAGTGAGGATTGGCGATTGGCGAGAACCTGTTGCAGACGTATTGCTTCTCGGTTGGTGGCTGCCACCTCGTTGCTGCCCATAAGGGAAGCAGATGTTATGAGCTTGGCACTGTTCCTTGGGCGATTTTGGTATCGTCCAGCTATTGTTCTGACTGAGACGCATCGAAATCATGCGGAAGTGAAGATTAAACAAATTCTTCCGCGTGCTTACCATGAGACTGTCGAGAAGAAACTTGAAGAACTTCGAGCTTGTGAATCTGGGGAGGTTTGGGCATTCAAAGTTTTCAACTTCGTCAATCAACAAATCGGCTTCCTGCCCGATTAGGAAAATTTAGGCCTTTTGTTTTCCGTTGACGGACAATACGAGCACGTGTATCAGACTAGGCGTGTGCTCGCTTCTTCCATAGCTCCATTGCTTGATTTCCCCTAGAACGCTGCACTATGAGCCGATTAATTCTGCCCGCTAAGTCTGCATTAAATGTCGCGCCGGAAACTTGCGCGAGGCCCCTTATATTTGAGTACACAGATGACGAAGGTCAGGCATATGCTGTGTCCGGTACGGGCTTCTTTTGTTTGATAGATGAAGAGTTATTGTTCGTTACCGCAAGACATGCAGTATCGTCAGGCCATGAGGCCCTGCGGGTACCTGTTTACAGAAATTTATGCGAGGTAGTTCCGCTTAAAAAAAGAATGGATGTAATCGCAGTGGATGGGGAGCAGTCCGAATTTCTTGACCTCACCTTCTTCACACTTAATGCGTCGTTCACGCAAGAATATCACCTTCGTGCTGATGCAGTACAACCGCTAAGACTAGCGACGTTTGCGCAGATGTTATCCGCTTGGGAGATTGCCAATTTGCCGCTGAATGAAGTGCCGTTGATGGCTTATGGATTTCCGAAAGACCGCACGGATGTTTGCGAGGAACTATCTACAACTCTTTGCAATGGCCGGATGAAATTTACTGGTACGTCAATCGCAAATGGCTGCTATCAAACTTCTTGGGACACATCCTCAGTATCCCATCCTGATGGGATGAGTGGTTCCCCGGTTTTCATTAGCGGAAATTGGCTCGAGAAGGAAAAGCCACCTACGCACGTATTTGTTGGGATGATGACGAGATGTAGCAATGGAATCGGCCATTTTATGTCGGCAGACGTCTTGGTCAACTTAGCTAGGGATGCGCTCTCGGGTAAGACGTCGTCTCATGTTCAGGTTCCCCAATCTCGGTAGCCGCTTTGCGCAAAAGTCCATATCCATTATTTGGGGTGATAGTGTGCTGACCTCGGGCTGTCAGCACACTCCCGAATCGGAGTTACACCTTCAGCCGCTGGCTTGTCGAAACGAGCAGTTGACCGAGGTGTGATGCGGAGAATAGAAGCCGATGTGCAAGAACAATAGTCATTTACAGACAAAGCAAAGATGTCTGCATATCAGATATACCTGTCCGCCGCGCTAAAGTTGCAATGCGGGTGACATCACCCCTTTCATCGTTAGCCAACCTCATACCCAGTCGTCGACTCCCGTTTCAGAGGTCTTATCTTTCAGCCGAAGGCGCCCGACACATGCTTCGGCGGAGGCTTTCGACCTCTTCCTACCCAATTGCATCGCTTTACGGACGTCCCGGTCAATGGTGCCCAGGTCTTGTTAAGAGTTCGCCAACTTTGCCAGTTTATGGTTATGCTGGAGGAGCCACAGAGCGGTGGCGAGGAGGCCGATGCTTAAGGTTGGGGCGCCGGCCTTGAGGCGCTGGAGGGCGGGCATTGAGACGCCCATGCGACCGGCCCAGACCTTGACGGACTCCTTACAGCGCAGGCGGGCGACGGTGAGGTTGGCGCCAAGCGTTCAGAGGGCCGTTTGAGTCGACGGAAGAAGCTGCCAGATGGCACGGAGAGTGCTTACTTTTCCTTCGAGGACGGCTTGCGTACACGCTGTCTAGTTTTGGCCGCATGCATCGCTTCCAGCTGCTTGATGCTAAGAATCTTATCCACGACAAAAAGAGATTGCAGCTGTTCAGTGAAGCTTGGCACTGTGGCAACCCGGATAAGCGTGCTTATCGAGCCTCGGCCGCGCGTTTCCAGTGCGAGCAGCGTGTTGCGGGAGATTCCCGTACGTAGAGCTACTTCTTCCTGTTGCCATCCTTTGCCAAGCCTGGCTGCCCTAAGCCTTTCACCAAGCTTCACGCAAATTTCATCGGGCATTGCCAGCTAAACGTCCAGAGACATGAGCGATAACCATTCGATATGGACTTAGCGCGCAATATTTTACGCGTTAGGTAGCGTTTAGCGGCGACGTAGGTGCGGGGTGAGACAGATGTGAAACATTCAGCAACCCCGCTGTCTGCTTGAGGCAGGCTATATTACGAAGTGTGGTGGCTTTGATAACGACAAATGATTGCTAGGGGAAGGCCAATGAATGAGGACGTGTTTGCGGCACTACAGGATGGCCAGTTCGACACATACGCGCGCGGGGCGACGCAATTATTAGACGGGGACGGACGCGACAGCTTTTGGCTGGAGTTGGCAGCAATGCATCCGCAAAAAATAGATGTCATAGATGCGCTCACTAAATGGCCACAAGGGCGCGCCTATCAGCTGAGTGCAGTTTTGATTCCTGTGCTGGGTTATTTTTCAGAGTTGACCCAAGTGGACTATCGCAAGCTCTTGGGAGTTATCGCCCTTAGAAACGCCAGTGCATATTCGTTAATCGTGGAAACAGCGAAGCATCTTGGTCGTGACCATACGCTGGCTCTTGAGTTTGCCTCGGAAATGGAAGCTGGGAAGGATTTTACGGAGGAGGTCCAGATAGCGTGGGCAGAGTCCTTCGCGACTGGAGCGCCACAGGTAGCGGCAGAATATGTCCTCGGTTACTTCGAAGTGAATCGCCGGCTGCCAACAGCAGTGAAGCTACTACTTTTAGGATTGCCAGAATCAGAACTATTGGAACAGAGCAAATTCTCCGAACTCGGTGAAGCAATGACCGACGCAGCCATTAGCCCACCGGCGCAAGACCAGTATGTATGGCTTACGTTGGTCAAGTTGGCGCTTGTCGCTCCCAAGGCAAGCGACAAATTGATGGAGGCCGTGAACTTAGGTCATGTTGATGCTGGCCGCGCCTTAGCAGGAGCATTGACTCGATTGGATTCACCTGAATGGAGTGTACGGAAACTGCCTCTCCAAAATGTCTTGGAGAGTTTGGTTGCGAACGCTATGAGTGACGAGGGCGCTCTGTCATACATCGACCATGTGGTTGCGGTACTGATAGTTCGTGAGCATGCTAAATCCCAGGCACTTGCTTTCTTGGAGCGCTTGGGTGTGCGGAACGAAGATTTCACAGAAATTTTACCTGCTTCATATCAGGCGGCATTTAGGGACGAAGCTGGATTCGTCACTCTGCTGACCAAGTTGCTGCTGCAGCAAGGGGCAAATTTCAAAGCAATCAAGCATCTAATTCAGTTCTATCAAATCGAGAGCAAAGCGGTCCGATTGGATGATGAAGTTATCGTCGCGGCTAGCACAGAGCGACTTGTGAAGCTTGTCCGAAGGGTTCTGTCGCTAACATTTCACGGGCCGACATTATGCAAGTATGCCGGCGAGATTCTTCGCATCTCGAGGTTGGGGAAAACAGGCCAGCATCTCGGGATTCAAATGTTTCAGGAAATCTATGCTGAATATCCAGGCGCCGCAGAAGTCTACTTGCTTGAGAAAGTGAAGGAAGTAGATGCACATACTCCTGCAGGCACCATCTATAAGGACTTCATGGAGCACATTCTCGAATGGAGAGAGTTCCTCAACAAGCTCCCAGAGCTTAAGGAACTTCGAGCGACGGAGCAGGAGAGAATCGCCTTGAGAAATCTTAGGAGTAGAGTCAATCGGGATATACAAAAGGAAGCGGAAGAGCAGTCGATATTTGCATCCATTGTGTCAAAGAGCGTGATTGTGCAAGGCAATCGCTTTGCCGCATATGTTGACGACAGACCGCCAATGGTCACCCAGATGTTCGAGAGTAGTCATTCAATCGAATTGCCATCAAGCGAGCTGGCAGACCCACTTCGGGGAATCATGCGTCGCCGCAAGCTACTAGGAGATGCACAATGACGACAAGTTTGCGCCTGTTGCTTGAGGACTATCTTTCACTCATGCGCGAGGAGGGGGAGCTTGATGTCTTTCTTCCTTTACTAATGGCTGCGATGGGGCATGAAGTGGTGTATCGGCCTCAGAAAGGTCCACGGGAGTTTGGTGTGGACGTTGCATCGGTTGGAGCTGACAGCGATGGCAAGAAGAAGCTATTTATGTGGCTTATTAAATGTGGGGATATTGGCCGTCCAGACTGGGATTCCGGTCCGCAGTCGATTCGCCAGTCCATTAACGATGTCAGTGACGTGTACATACACAGTCATGTCTCTCCGGCCCATAAGGTACTCGACAAAAAACTGCTGATTGTCACCAATGGGGACTTCCTTAAAAACATCAATCAATCTATCGCGACATACCTTTCGACATGGTCTGGGCAGCATAAAATTGAGGCGGAGCAGGTAAACGGTTCGAAGATTGCTGCTTGGACTGAGGAGTATCTACTCAATGAATATGTGCTACCAGCAAATGAGCGAGGCTTGCTTAGGCGGATGTTGGCAAACGTACAATCCCCAGAGATGTGCATCGCTGTTGGCCGACAGCTGATAGACCAGCTTTTGAATGTGGCCATTCCGTCCGGGAAATCGCAGAGGGCTATAGCTAAAATTCAAAGCACCTCGCTCAGAGGTATTGTTACTGCGCTCAACGTATTGTTTGTGTGGGGACAAAACGAAGGAAACCTGCTTGGACCCTACAGGGTTGCGGAATATGCGCTACTGGCAGCTTGGAGCCGATATCACGCAGAACTCTTGGTACCAGCCAACGCTAAGCGCATTGCTCACGATATTGGAGGAATTTTGGCACAGCTAGCTAGTATCTCTGGCGCATATCATGCCAAGCTTGACGACCACTATCACGTCCAAGATTCATTCGCCTATTCGTACCGTGACAGCGCGCTCGTTTCGAAAGCAGTGTTCGAAGAAATGGGGCGACTTGGTGCAGTCGGGTATTTCTGGGCACACAGTGCTGCAGTGACCGGCATAGAGTCATCGACTGCCGTGACAGTCAAATATGTGGACAGGTTGCAGGCGTTGCTAGAGTCGCATTCGTGTTCTGAACTGCCAGTATTTGATTATCACTCCGCACATGTTCATGCGGCACTGGTTCTGCTTCTGGCTGCGAACCGTAAGGAGTTCGCCAAGCAGTGGCTGGACAAGATGTGCCACCGGCTAGCTTACGCCTTTAGTAATCCAATCTATTTTCCGATGCGTGCCACCTTCGATGATGTCTTGCAAATTCGACGTGGATATATGGAGCTAGGGCCAGAGCATCAGCCAGCGTCGACATTAACTCCTATCTTGTTGACGTGGTTTGCAGCGCTCGAAATGCCTGAGGCATATTCATTTCTACGTGGGAAGATGCTGGAGCACAGTAAAAAGATAACCCCAAATTTCTGGAGCTCGGACAGCGGCTACGATGGAGTCGTCAGCGACTTTGACGGACTTCAATCTCACGGAGTGGGCGAGGCAATGACGATAATTCCAGAGTCGTCATCGGAATTTCTCTCAAAAATGGTAAAAACTTTACCGGGATGCGAATCGATAGTAGATTCATCCTGGTATAGCCAGGGACTGACCATAATTCCCTTACTGGGGGCAGTGCATTGGAGTGTTCAGATACCCAGAGAGGCTATTGTTCGGCAGGCGGTAGCGCTATGCGGCATTCAGATTTCCGAGAGCATAACGGACACTCTTGTGGAGATTTCTGATTGAGCTTCTCAACCGCAATCTGCACCTTCGTCTTTACCGCCGGGTCAGTGGGTCCCCACGCTGCCGGGACCGCACGTGCGGCCGCTTTGGGCACGATAACTATTCCGTACCCCAATCGGTCGAGCACCGCCATCAAGGTGGTGACCTTGTAGTCCGACTCCCCGCTAAGTACCCCGGTCTGCCTCGCCTGGCAATGCCGGCGCGCTCACGTAGGTCCTGTTGCATTACTTTCTGCTTCTTCATCGCGTCGCGCATGAGAGTCGCGATGTCTCCTAGATTACGCATCGATTCCTTTTGAGACTTTAGTTCTGGGGTGCGCAGCAAAGTAGGATTTCAGTGAAATATCCCACTTTAATGACCATGTTTTACCTTGACTGAGACGCCCTTTCTGCTGAGGACACGCCAATGTAGCGCAGCGGACAAAATCTTGATATTTTATGGTGCTTTAAATCCTTCGTGCCGCTTCGGTGAGAGCCAAAAGCCAGCAAGAAGGTCTAGTTGAGAGACTAGCAAGGCTTAGCATGAGCGGGTGTTCGTCGTAAAAGCTAAGCGCCGCCTTATTGTTGAATGAGGTTCCACCTGGAGTGGAATAATCAAGAGAAGTCCCGCGACCTATTCCTCGAAGACGATGTCATCGACTTCCCATTTTCTAAGCGATAAAGTCCGCTCGATATGCCGAGTTGGTGTGTGGCGTCAAGAGCTAGATTCCGAGGCTGGTTCATCGGTGACGCCGAATATGGCCGAGCGCTTAGGTATTCCAGCGCGTTGTCTACTTCTCTGGTGAAAGCTGATTGAGCTTTTCAATTGCAATCTGCACCTTCGTCTTCACCGCCGGCTCAGTCGGCTCCCACTTCGTCGGAACTGCACGTGCGGCCGCTTTGGGCACGATAACCATTTCGTACCCCAATCGGTCGAGCACCGCCATCAAGGTGGTGACCTTGTAATCGCGCTCTCCGCTAAGTACCCCGGTCAGCGTTCGCCTGGCAATCCCGGCACGCTCGCGTAGGTCCTGTTGCGTTACCTTCTGCTTCTTCATCGCATCGCGCATGAGAATCGCGATGTCTCTTAGATTTCGCATTGATGCCTCTTAAGTCTCAATTCCGGATGCGCAGCAAAGTAGGATTTAATCGAAATATCCTACTTTGATGACCATGTCTTGCCATGTTCTAAGGCATGCACCTCATCGTGCCGAATGCTGCGGCAGTTGTAGACAGCCTGCAGCGCATCGCTGGTCTCTGCCTTATCGGTCACGGGTAGATTTCTTCTCGATAGCATTTTAGTTGTAGGCCCACCGAATGCCAGGCGAGAGCGGCGTTATACCGCGTTATACCGGAATCGGATAATTATCCGATTTAAGATAATTCAGGATAACGGCGGCTGAGCGTGGGCGTGAAACTTAAAAATCTATGTACTTTTCGGACGAAAGCACGATAAATCGAAGTGGTTTTCGGACAAGCCGGGACAAATCGCCCCTCGTTTCGGACATGCGGTGCCCTGCTTGGAGAGCAGCTTGCTCCCGTTGTGGGACGGTCTACACTGATTTCATCGACCACACGAGGAAGTGACATGGAACACGAATTCACCCTTCGGTTTAGCCTGGGCCCGGCCGATGCTGTCGGCGATGTGGAGACATCCTTGAGCGATTGGGGGAAGCTGGCTGCTTAGACGCGCTAGTGGGGATAGGGGCCCCGGGGAAGATATCTCTGGATATCTCGCAGCGCTACGTCGTTGGAGCAGGCAATTCGCAGCGCAATTGCTGATGTGAAGACCGCCATACCGACCGCGGAACTGTACTCGATAGAGCCAGTGGAGGGCGGAGAGCAAGCAGATTCAATCCTCACGAAGAAACTGGCCATCATGGAGAGTTTGATGGCTGAGCTCGTGAGCTGGATAGAGGTGAATCAACTCACGCACGCGCAAGCTGCACAAAGGCTCGGCGTGAAGACCCAGTGGATAGACGAGGTATTCAAGAGGAATACGCGAAATTTCACCATCGATTTCCTAGTAGACATGCTACTGCGCGCGGGAAAACAAGTTCATTTAAGAGGCTAGCCAGAGAAGATGGCCGTAGGAATGCCGGCCAGTCAACGATGCAAGCTGGCCGACCTGATGGCAGAGATGTCGCATCTCGATTTGACCCTTAATCTGGTCGGGGATGAAAGTTCCGCACTTCGGTCTTGTCCTGGTGCTACACGCTAATCTGAATGTACGATATGCCAGGTGCCGGCCAGTTAATCGTGGGGTCGCAGTGCCTTCCGGTATCCATCTGAACGAATCTTTACGGGACCGTGTTCGTAGGGACTTGGCCTCTCGCTTTGGCTGCCGGCTGAATGGCGACTACCTGGCCGCGTTGCACGTACGAATGTCCTTCCGCCTCGCTGAGAACTACTCGAGCTTGAGTCCCGGGCCGTCAATGCGGTCGCTCTTCGATACATGTTGGAGCATGTGGACAGTATCGCGCTCCAATTGCATTGAAGTTTGCGCTTAGTGCGCCAGCTTGCTAAGCTGCATGAAAGGGCCTCTTGAGCCGACTCGCGAGGTCGCCCACCAAGTGCTAACTGGTCTAGCAATCGCTAGGTAAGAGGAATCGGACCCGATGGACCAGAGGCCCCGCTAGTCGGGGCTTCTGCATTCTCAAGACTGGCGTTGAACAAGAATCCAAGTTATCCACAGTCCTTTTGGGATTAGGCTCTCAAGGCACCAAGGTACGGATTCTCTCTACCTTTTTGATTTTCGCTTCTTGGTGGTTTCCGGTCGTGCAGCCTCCAAGATAGTTTTGACGACACTAGGATTTGCCTGGACGAGCCTTGCGTTCTCGGCGGCGTAGCCATACAGGTCCCTCAGAGCAGTCACCACGCCGGCTGACCTTGAGAATCCGCCCTCACAGTGGACGAGCAACGTGTGGATAGTATCTGGAAGCGCTTGGGTGAATCGCAATATGTCTTCTGCATGGTCTTTAGTCATTGCCGAAGGTAGTTTCTCCGCCGCGCGTGCCGAGAGCTCGCCAAGGAAATCGACGTCTGCGAAGCTTAGTCTCAGCAAATACTTGTACTCAGGCAGCTGGGCAGGATGTTTTTCAGGGGCAGTGATGGAAATCATGGCCACCCCGTCAATCAGCGGTATGCGTTCCGCGTCGCCTCGGGACAGGGCGAATACCTGCCTGCCCTGCGCTGACGGACGGTACAGTTTAGCAACGACGTCTTTGACTCGAGTGTTCATTGCATGAATTTATCGTTCTTGCGCGACGCCGTGTCAAGGTCAAGCCCGGCGTGTATGACTGTTTTTTGTTGGCCTCTCTTTTGCATAATCCGGAGGCGCCGTCTAAAACATGAGTTTTTCTTGCTGTGGAGGATATGATGGATATAGCCAAGCTACTGGCAAGAGGTCGGCCTAGTATCTGCGCGACTACAGCAAACCAGCTTATCGCCGGCATCGAATACAGCCCTTTAGAGGAGCAGTGCAACTTCAGTTATAGCCGGGCGTGGAGAACGTGGGACTATTCGTATCCACTGTCACCTCAGCTTCCTCTCAAGGAGGGCCAAGCTCCCTACAGGGTGATTCGAGACCATTTGTTGAATCTTCTGCCAGAAGGGGAAGTGCGAGGACAAGCCGCTCGCCGATATCAGCTCGGTCACGCGAATGCTTGCGCAATGGCCGTCTATCTATGTCGAGAGCCGGCAGGTGCCGTGGGATTCGACCTGGATGTGGAGGAGTTGAGCGTTCCCGATGATAGACCGCCAGTCGTCCGTGAGCTGCCAACAGCGGAATTGTCCAAACGTATCCGACGCCGGGGCACAATCCCATTCGCTTTCTGGGATGACGTTTTTTACCAGTCGTTAGCCGGTGTCCAAGATAAGCTCCAAGTGCGCCTGGAAGGCGACGACCTCCAGCTCGTCGGCGGATTTTTAAATTCGAGCCACATACTGAAACCCGAGCCCCACGGCCAAAGCAAGCGACGCATGGTCGCTAACGAGCACTTCTGCATGTCTCTCGCTAGAGCGGTGGGCTTACCTGTAGCCAACGTTGAAATCCGACGTGTCCCGGAACCCGTCTTACTGGTGGAACGCTTTGACCGTGCCAGAAACATTATCCGGCACCCGGAAATGGTTGAGCGTGTACACACCTTGGATGCGTGCCAAGCGCTTGGAGAACATCCCTTCTTCAAGTACGAGTGTCCAGAGGGACATGGAAGCGGATATCGGGGGAGGCGTACCGGTATCGGCTTCCGTGAAGTGTTCGAACTGGACCGACATTTCATGGTGCCCCGGGAAGGAAGGATGGCCATTGTGAGATGGGCACTTTTCAACATGCTCATTGGGAACAGCGATGCACACGCAAAGAACTTTTCGTTCTTCCAGCATAGGCTCGGAATCATGCCGGCCCCAGCCTATGACCTCGTCTGCACGCGCGTCTATGACATGGGTATTGAAATGGCGATGGCGTTCGGGAATGCCTTCTTGGTAGAAGATGTTGTTGCTGGTGACCTGACGATTTTTGCGGAAGAAGCCGGTATTGCGCGCGACACGCTTGTTGAAGAACTGAAGGCCCTGGCTACTGCCGTGAGGGCACATGCGCCAATTTTGGCAAAGAGCGACGTCTACACCCAACGGGAGCGGACACTAGTCCGTAAGATTGCTACTTCAATCGAGGGCCGTGCAATACATTTGTTGAAAGTCGCGTCGGTGTTGCCCGGCCAGGCGTAGCTGAGGGCGATTCATGAGGCTGCCCCCATTCTCAGAGGCTACTTTCGGAGAGGACCACGTGAGGGGAAAAACGCGACCAGCAAAGCTCTTTCTTGAGCATAAAGGCGAAGTTCTCTGGATGGTTTCGAAGTTCAGTGCTCAAAATCCTGCACTTCATGGGTCCTTGACCGCGGAGGATGGCTGGGACTACGCAGAGTTGAACCCGCTGCTGGAAGCAGAGGAAGCTCTAAGCACTGACCTCGTTACCAATATTGGTACTTATTTAACTCTGGAGCGTTAAGGATTGGGTCGGAAATCGGCGTCAGCGGGTCTAAACCATCGGCTTTGGCCCGGACCCAAGCAAGCCAATCCAGTTGCTCCGGCGTCAGTTCCCCGCTTTGCATCGCCCTTTTCTCAAATGCGTCGGAAAATGCCCGAAGTTTTTCTGCGCGCTCCCAGCTATTTGCCTGCGCTTCTACCTCTTTGAGCCGTGTGGCTTCTGCCTCGCGGCGTTTCGTAATGAACTCATACTTTTCCCGGGCGCGCTGCTGTTCGACTTGCTTCTCGCGCAGCTCCTGCTCATGTTGATATGTCCTCTGCGCAATGAGGACAATGTCTGCATCCATGTCCAATATACGCCCTTCTAGTGTCGTGCGAGGTGTCCTTCCTCGCCTTTGAAGGCCATCTGCCCACTTCCAAGCTCAATATTCCATTCGTGTGCAGTCGTAGTAGGAAACGTGTAGCGAGCGGAGATTTGGTTGCTTGCGGACCTTGAAGGCATGACGTTGCCTGGCCATTTCTTCCGCGGCTGTCGCCACGTGGATGGACTGCTTGACGCTTTCCTTAAGAGCGAATTCCAGAGAAACGCTATGCTCCTCGCTCTCTAAACGGGGTCTTACCATTTGCCGAGTCAATCCTGACCTGGAATCCGATGTACAGCCCGAAAGGCAACGTAATGATGCAGGGAAATCGCACATTTTGCTTCTCAAAGTCTCAAGCGACGCTTACCAATCCCGCGCAAAGCCACGCCTAGCGAGACAACGAATATCGCTTTATAGGTACTGCTGCACGTCTGTTACTGCATCGGAATCTGTAAGTGTTCGAAGAATGCTCTATTGCGTTTCTTGGCGTCAGTTAGTACCTTGTCATACGAAATGACTTCGATGTAGCAGCCACCATTCTGGTGATACTTGAAGTA
>Ga0207695_10006877_pt1 | contig 14638 bp, 14 predicted proteins | sample KBSC54metaG_FD_184354 | JGI IMG/M metagenome (GOLD analysis project Ga0207695, IMG submission 184354) | Corn rhizosphere microbial communities from Kellogg Biological Station, Michigan, USA - KBS C5-4 metaG (SPAdes) (version 2) | ecosystem: Host-associated > Plants > Roots > Rhizosphere > Soil... | reverse complement strand
CGGCGTGCGATTTCTGGTGAGCCCGTGGCAGGTGGGAGAGCTTGCGCCGCCCGAGAGCACGCTGGTCGTGAAGAAGAAGAAGCACTGACCCGGGAGTGCATACGAGCGCCGCTGTCTGACGTGCGTTAGGCGATGAGCGAGGATTGAATGAAGCTCCGCTACGAGCTCACCGGTTACGGATGGGCTGATTGCATGATTGAAGTCGGAGAGGCGGCCGCGACGCTGACAGCCTCCTACCTCACCGACGCGCTCGATGATCTCGCCGGTGCCGTTGTGGCGTTGCTCCGCGGCGATGAACAATCGACTGCGATCTTCGCCGAGGAGCCGGGTGAGTACCGATGGCAATTCGCTCGCAAGGGCCTCGAGGGCATTGAGATCCGCATTCACTTCGTCGGGCACAGTACGGTCAGGCAACCTATTTTTGAAGCTGAGGTTCCGCTAAGGACATTCGCGACGGCCGTGCTGTTTGAATTGCAGCGTCTGCTTCGCGAGTACGGCGTGGCCGAATATAAGGAACGTTGGGTGTTACATGATTTTCCGGAACGCCGTATCGACGAGCTGACAGAGCTGCTCACGTAATCGTTTTGCTCCGGGACCATGCCGCCTAACGAATGGCTGACGTGGACGAGCGCGAGGGACAGCGCAGTCATTGTGGTTGTGTGGCTGGCGGATTCAGAACATCGTCGGCATCCTTCCTGCCCGGCGAGCCGACGTTGGCTGCTTAGCTTCGCGTTAGATACGCAACACACTTCGGATGACTGGTTTCCCCGCAGCCGACTTCACTGCGCTCGCCGACTTCCCACTGATCTGGCGATAGAACAGCCGAAGCCACGACGTGTTGCCGGCGGCGGCGCTGGCCACGATTCGGCCGTTCACTGCCGTGGCGGCCGCTGCCATCTCTCACGAGGCAGCTCGCCGGTGCGGGGATGAGGTGAGGGCGGATGATGGAATCGAAATCGACGGGGCAGCCAGCGAGTCGGCGGTACGGGAACACCTCGCAGCCTTGGGCGTTGCGGCCGACGAAGCAATCGTCGTCAGCTGGAGCTCGAGCCTGGCGCTGCTCACGCGATGGGAAACCTTCGTCCGGTACTGGGATGCGTTCTGCTACCCGTCGTCGGACGACGTCACGGTGTGGGCGCCAGCGTCCGACTGGACGCTGCGTTACTGGCACTTCGAGCAGATCCACTTCAGACGCCGCCAAGGATAGCGTTAGGCTCCTACAAAGCATCTTTGAAGGAACGCGATGCCGTTACGCCCACTCAGTCGCGCCCACCTCGCTGCGCTACACGAACTCGCCGTCCTGGCCGACGCCGAGGGCTTTCGTTTCGGCAGGCGTCTCTGGGACGATCTGACTCTCGATCGGGTTCAGGTAGACGCCCCGTGCGAGTTCTTCGTTGGGAACGTCGATGATCATGAGCTTCTGGCGGTCGGCGGCGTCACGCTCGATCCGCACCTCAACGACTCGCGAGTGGGCCGACTACGTCATGTGTACGTGAAGCCCGCGGTTCGTAACGCCGGAATTGGAGGTGCGTTGGTCAGGACTGTCGGAGGACCGCGGTGTGCCAGCAACCGGTCTCGGGAAAACTTCTCGTCGAGAGCTTGCGCTGGCTGAGAGCACGCTCGTTGTGAAGAAGCGAAGGCACTAACGCGGGAATGGACGGACGCCAAGGCGGCGGCTCGCAGCCGTTCGGCCGACCCAGCACGCCATCGTGGCTCTCGTTTTTGTCGATAGGCTGCGATCTCGACCGCCATCCTGAGGATCGCTGACCTTGCCAAACGATCTGCGGATTGCGGGCGCCTGTGCCGCGCGCTCTTATTGAAGCGCTGGCAAGGTGCCTAAGGTATTAGCGTCGACAATCATCAATGTGCGGACGGGCGATCTGCCGATTGCGGCGCCGGCGCCGTCACTCTAAGTATTCGCGGGCCGCCGAGTTTAGGCGTTAGTTGGCCACACGCACCATTTGTCCTTGAGCATGCAACCACGACGAGCGCTCCGGCGGGCGATTGACCACCGAGAAAGCGTCAAAATAGAACGCATGGCCGCCAGCGTTCGGCGATATACGGGTTCCCGCTTGCCGTTGGGCAGCAGCTCGTGTTGGTACATGCGGTACCCGAGTTCGATCCGGACGGCTTCCACGTACTGCCTATCGATCAGATCACCCACGTGCGTTCCGGCGACTGTGAACGATTTCTTGAACGCGTTCTCCGCGATGAGCATCGGCTTCGCGAGGTCTGGCCTGCGCGCGGGCAACCGCTGTATGCCGAGTTGCCCCTGGAAAACTGGCGCACACTCTTCGAGGCCCTCGGCGCTCTTGGAGAGCTGGTGATCGTAGAATGTGAGGGTCGGCGGGTGAAGCAGGATTTTTTTCTCGGCCCAGTCATCGCAGTGGCCCGAGATGCCGTTGGTATGCGTGACATCTCTCCGACAGCGAAGTTGGATCCGGCGCCGAGCGTCGTGCCGTTTGCGTCAATCACGCGGGTACACTTTGCTGAACGGTACACGCGTGTATTCTCCCGATACGCTGACGAATCGCCGGATAGCTAACGAGTCGTGGCGCGCTCCGCGACTACATAATGAACGGGACTCTCGCGGACTGGGAGAGAGATACCTAACAGAAGTGTCTGGCGACGTGGGCAAGTGCACCCTGTCGCTATCTTGGTTGACTACCCTTTCACATCTGTCATGAATCCGCCGACCCGACACATGCGCCGCGCCGTCGCTGCCTTCGCTCTGGCGCTCCTCGCATCCGCCTGCGCCTCCCGCGTACCACCCGCCGATATGGTCCTCCGCCACGGCACGATCGTGACGATGGATTCCGCGCGTCCGAGCGCGGAGGCGCTCGCCATCACCGGCGGCCACGTCACGGCCCTCGGGTCCGACGCCGACATCCAACGGTACATTGGTCCTAACACAAAGGTCATCGACCTCGGCGGCCATCTCGCCATCCCCGGGTTCATTGAATCGCACGGCCATTTCACCGGGTTAGGCATAGCGCTCACGGAGCTCGACCTCATGGGCGTGCCGTCGTGGCAGGACATCGCGGCCATGGTCGGCAACGCAGCCCGGGCCGCCAAGCCGGGCGCCTGGATCCAGGGACACGGTTGGCACCAGGAAAAATGGAATCGCTCGCCCGGTCGCGTCGTAAAGGGCTTCGAGACGAACGACCTCATCAACGAGGCCGCGCCCCACAATCCAGTGATTCTCGAGCACGCGAGTGGCCACGCGCTCATCGTCAACGATGTCGCGCTCCGCCTCGCCGGGATCACATCGTCCACGCCTAACCCGCCGGGCGGCGAGATCATCAAGGACGCGCGCGGGCGCCCAACGGGCATCCTCGTCGACGGCGCGCAGTCGCTCGTGCGAGACGCGTTGGCCAAGAATCTGTCCACTCGCTCGCCCGAGGAAGCCGAGGCCGAGTTCCGCAAGCAGGTGCATCTCGCCACACAGAATGCGCTGGCCAATGGGGTGACGAGTTTCCAGGACATGGGCGAGTCGTTCGCGACCATCGATGCGATCAAGAAGATGGTGGACGCCGGCGACATGCCGCTGCGCCTGTACATTCTCGTGAGCGACGACGAAGTGCGGCCGGATGACGTGGACTCGCTCGTGGCACACCGGATGATCGACTACGGCAACGGCCACCTCACCGTCCGCGCCATCGGCGAGATCACCGCGGACGGTGCGTTAGGCTCGCGCAGCGCCTGGATGCTCAAGCCCTACGACGACGATCCGTCCAACACGGGGCTCAACGTCACGTCCATGCCGCGCATCAAAGAGATCGCCGAGATCGGCATCGCGCACGGCTTCCAGATTTCGGTGCACGCCATCGGCGACCGCGCCAACCGCGAAACGCTGGACCTCTATCAGTCGCTGTTCGCCGAGCATCATGTGAAGAGCGATACGCTGCGCTGGCGCATCGAGCACGCGCAGCACCTCAATCCGGCCGACATTCCGCGCTTCGGGCAAATGGGCGTGGTCGCGTCGATGCAGGGAATTCATGCCTGCTCGGACGCGCCGTACGTGATCCCGCGGCTCGGCGCCCAACGGGCGAAGGAAGGGGCCTACGTGTGGCACTCGCTGTGGAAGACAGGCGCGGTCGTGACTAACGGAACGGACGTGCCGGTGGAAGCGATCAGTCCGATCGCGTCGTTCCATTGCAGCGTCACGCGCGACGTGGTCGGCACCGACTCGGCGTTTTTCCCCGAGCAGACGCTCAGCCCGGAGCAGGCGCTTAAGACGTATACGGTGAACGGAGCGTACGTGGCGTTCCAGGAACACGAGAAAGGCGCACTGGCGCCGGGCATGGATGCGGATGTCGTAGTGTTGTCGCGCGACATCATGCGGACGGCGCCGGATTCGATCCTGGGCACGAAGGTGCTGTACACGATCGTGGGTGGGAAGGTGGAGTACACGGGTTCGCATTCTACGCAGTGAGTCGGCGTTGGCGGCGGATGCTTGCCGCGCTCTCGCCGATCGTGGCGCCGCCACGCGTACTGACTCGTGGGCCGGCTTTCAACGAGCGCCTGCGTGCTTTCGCCGGAAGCATCTAACCCACCTCTTTACTCATGTCTAATCACCGCCTCTCCTTCATCTCGTTTTCACGCTGCGCCGCCCTCGTAGGCGCCTCACTCATCTTCTTCATCGCCGACTACGCGCCGCTGGTCCGTGCGCAGACCGGCGGCACGCGCCTGCTCCGGCAACCCACGCTCTCCGCCACGCAGATCGCCTTCGCCTACGGCGGCGATCTCTGGATCGTGGGCCGCGACGGCGGCGTCGCCGCGCGCCTCACCAGCACGCCGGCCATCGAGAGTGATCCCCACTTCTCTCCCGACGGCAAGTGGATCGCATTCACCTCCACGCGCTCTGGTTCGCCACAAGTGTGGCTGGTGGCAGCCGCGGGTGGCGAGCCCCAGCGCCTCACCTGGCACCCCGCACCGTCGTTCGCGCGCGGATGGACGCCGGACGGTGCGCGCGTGCTGTACGCGTCGGATCGCGACGCCGCGCCGGTGCCGTACGCGCACCTCTGGACGGTGCCGGCCACCGGTGGACTTTCCACGGAGATCCCCGAGGCGATGGCGATGCGCGGCGCGTACGCGCCGGACGGCAGACATCTCGTCGTCGATCGTGTGGATCGCTGGGACGTAGAATTCCGCAACTACCGCGGCGGACAGAATACGCCGCTCGTTATTCTCGACCTCGAGACGCTGGCCGAGTCGCCGCTCCCGCACGCCGAGAACGACGCGCGCACCACGGACATCGATCCGGTGTGGCTCGCCGATCGCGTCTACTTTCTGTCCGACCGCGACTACGCAATGAACGTGTGGTCGTACGATCCGTCGTCGAAGCAGCTCACGCAGGTCACGCACTTCAAAGACGCCGACGTCAAATCGCTCGACGGTGCGGGCGGCGCCCTCGTGCTCGAGCAGAACGGCGCCATCCACCTGCTCGACCCGCGTACCGGCGCCGACCACGTGGTGCCGATCACCGTGCACGGCGATTTTCCCTGGGCCGAGCCGCATTGGACGGACGTCGCGAAGGAGATCCGGTCGGCATCGCTCTCGCCCAGCGGCAAGCGCGCGCTGTTCGAGGCGCGCGGCGAGATCTTCACCGTGCCCGCCGAGAAGGGGGACGCGCGCAACCTCACACACTCGCCTGGCGCCGCCGACCGGTCGCCGATGTGGAGCGCCGACGGCTCGCACGTCGCCTGGTTCTCAGACGAGGGACAGGGCTACCGGCTGCTCATCGCCGACCAGGATGGTCTTACCACGCCGCGCGTGATCCCGCTGGGCGACGAGACAAGGTTCGCGTGGTCCGCCACGTGGTCGCCGGACGGCAAGCACATCGCGTGGGTCGATCAGCGCGCGCGCATCCATGTGCTCGAGGTCGCGTCGGGGAACATCATAGCCGCGGACACCGACGGCTCCATCCAGAACCGCGACGAGATCGGGCTCACCTGGAGTCCCGACTCGCGCTGGCTTGCCTATGCGCGCGAGTATCCCAACCATTTCCATCGTATCGCGCTCTGGTCGGTGGAGACGAAGCGCGTCACGCCCATCACCGACGCACTCGCCGACGCCGTGTCGCCGATGTGGGACGCGGGCGGCCGCTTCCTCTTTTTCCTCGCGAGCACCGACCTCGGACTCGGCAGCGCGTGGGCGAACCTGAGCGCCGAGCAGGCGCATCCCACGTACGGCGTGTATGCCGCCGTGCTGCGCAAGGACGATCCGACGCCGTTTGCACCAGAGAGCGATGACGAGGCGGCGGTGCGCGCGGCGACGCTCGACACCGCGCGCGTGCCGCGACCGGCGCCGGCCACCGAGCGTCGCACACGAAACGCTCCGGCGGACACGACCGCGGCGAGCGACACGAGCCGGCGCACGGGGGCCAAGCGCGACAGCGCCGTGGTGGTGCGCGTGGATCTCGATGGAATCGGCCAGCGCATTGTCGCCGTGCCCATGCCCACGCGTTCCTACGTCGGGCTGCTCGCCGGACCCGCAGGCGTGTTCTTCGCCGTCGAGCGGGCGCCCAATCCCGATCAGCCGGGCACGTCGCTCGAGCGCTTCGACCTCAAGAAGCGGAAGGAGGAGCCCTTCGTACGCGGCGTGTCGCACGCCACCACCTCACGCGACGGCAAGAAGCTGCTCTACCAGCAGGGACCCAACTGGTTCCTCGTCGGCACCGACGCACCGCCCAAGCCGGACGAACGCGATCTCACGGTCGCCCTCCGCATGCAGCTCGATCCGGCGCGCGAGTGGGCGCAGATCTTCGAGGAGGCGTGGCGCATCGAGCGCGACTTCTTCTACGCGCCCAACCTGCACGGGGCCGACTGGAACGCCGTGCATGCGCGCTACGCGCCGCTCGTTCCGTACGTGAAAAGTCGGGAGGACCTGCGCTACCTGCTCGATCAGTTAGGCGGGGAGCTGAGCGTGGGACACAGCTTCACCGGGGGCGGCGACTACCCCGAGGTGGACAGCACGCGCGCGGGACTCATCGGCGCCGATCTGGTGCAGGCGAACGGGCGGTGGCGTCTCGCGCATATTCTCACCGCGGAAAGCTGGAACCCCGATCTGAATGCGCCACTCGCTGCACCCGGCGTGAAGGCCGCCGATGGCGACTACCTGCTTGCGGTCAACGGCCGCGAGCTCACCGCCGCGGACGACCCCTGGCGCGCGCTCGACGGCACTGGCGGCGTGCAAACCGTGCTCCGTCTCAACCGCACGCCGTCGCTCGACGGCTCGTGGACGGTGACCGTCGTGCCGCTGCGGAGCGAGAACGCGCTGCGTCAACGCGCGTGGGTGGAGCACAATCGCCGGCTCGTCGACTCGCTGTCTAACGGGCGACTGGCCTACGTGTGGGTGCCCAACACCGCCGGCGCCGGCTTCGTCTCCTTCAACCGCTACTTCTTCTCGCAGCAGGACAAGGAGGGCGCGGTGATCGACGAGCGCTTCAACAGCGGCGGCGCGCTCGACGACTACATGGTGGATCTCATGAGCCGCAAGCTCATCGGCGGGATCACCAACGATGCCGCGGGGGGCGTCGAGTACCGCCTGCCGGTGGCCGGCATCCTCGGCCCCAAGGTGTTGCTCATCAACGAGCGCGCGGGCTCGGGCGGCGACTACTTCCCGTGGGCGTTCCGCCAGCACCACATCGGTCCTGAGATCGGCGAGCGCACCTGGGGCGGGCTGGTCGCCGCGTGCGTCCCGTATGGACTGGTGGACGGCGGCTACATCACCTCGCCGTGCAGCGCGGTCTTTTCCGATGGACACTGGGTGGCGGAGAATGAGGGCGTGCCGCCGGACATTCCCGTGTACTACGACGCGCGCTCGTGGGCCGCGGGACGCGATCCGCAGCTGGAGCGCGGTGTGTCCGAAGCGATGACGCTGCTTGCCACGCAGGGCGTCACGCTGCCGAAGCATCCGCCGTTCCCGGTCAAGGCGAGGCGGCCCTGATCGCCTCCACCGATGAGCGGCCGCGCGTCCGGTGAACTCCGGGATTGATCCCGCGAATCACGTGTGAGCTGGCTTTGTTTCCACGCCTGGCGTCGCGGTCATTGAATTGCATTGCGCGCCTTGCGCGCGAGTCAGCTTTCGAGGAGAATCAGCAAGCGTCACGGCGTCTTTCTCTTGCGGAACAAGACTTCGGGGCCTGTGCGAAACGCGAGACCGCAGGTTCTTCACCACACTGAACCTGCTCGCACGTTGGCAAGCGCTCGCACGTGCACAAACCACACTCGTCATCCCGGAGCATTCCATGAAAGCGACACGAGGCGTCCTCGCATCTCTGCTGCTGGCGTTGCCGGTAGTCTACGGTTGTTCCAAATCGCCTGCCCCCGCACCGGCAACGACTGCGGACGTGCAACCATCTACGGCCGCAGCAGTCGCCGCGGCACCCGACCGAGAATCCGCCAAGGCTTGCGACTTGGTCACGCCTGCGGAAATGTCGACGATCCTGGGCAGCACTGTCGCCGGCAACGAGCCGGGCCACAAATCATCCGGCAAGACCGAATGCATCTATCAGCCGACGGGACGTGTCAGCCCCTATGTCGAGTTTTCGGTCGAGTGGGGCGAAGGCGAAGATGCGATGAACGCTGCGGGGGCGATGGCACAAAAGGAGCCCGGGATCGACAATCCCTACGCCGGCATCGGCGACCAAGCGGTAGCGGTGGGGACGTCGCTGATGATCCGCAACGGCAAGGACCTGGTCACGATCACCTTCTCGGGCGTGGACCATGCGCCGGCGAAGGCGAAGAAGATCTTCGACACCGCCAAGGCGAGGATGTGACCTAACACAGCGGCAAAGCAGTCACTTGGCTTCAAGAGTTAGTCTCGATGCCATGATTGCCAGGAGCATCGTCGTATACACGATTGCCTTGTCGCTGCTCGTCGTTGCAGTGCTGTGCTATCGCCGACGTTCGTCGAGGAGCGTCGCCCTGCTCGTTTCGGCGGCTGGATGCTTCATCATCGTGGCCACGGTTCATGTCTTCGAAGCGCTCAGCATCTTCCCGGCCGCCGGTTGGGGACGGCCGGGAAGCGTGGGCCATTACGTCGATCTCGGTGCCGCAGTGCTCGGCACCCTGCTCCTGTCCGGCGCGATTGCAGCGGGGTTGCGCCGCCAACGGGTGAAATAAGGTGCTTCTCGCACGCTGCCTAACTAACCTCGCGGCTGTCATGGCCGCCATCGGCGCAGCGTGCGGTAGCCGCGACCCTCATGCCTAAAGCGAAAATCGACACCACAATTCTCTTTCGTCCCGTCGGACAGCGGGAACTAGAACTGATCGCCGCGAACGCGTTTCGCGCATTTCCGCCGCGTCTCGCGTATCAGCCAATGTTCTACCCAGTGCTCACCGAAGAGTACGCTGTTGAAATCGCCCGCGACTGGAACACCAAGGATGAGGCGTCAGGCTTCAGGGGGTACGTGACTCGCTTCGCTGTGGACTCCGCCTTCGTCGCGCGATATCCGGTCAAAACCGTCGGTGCCCAGCGGCACCAAGAGCTCTGGATTCCGGCAGAAGACTTGGTCGTCTTCAACCAGCATATCATTGGCTTGATTGAAATTATTGCCGCCTTCAGCAATCCGGTCGACTCCAGTGCGCAGGCTACCTAACGGACGTCGGGCCTGCCAAGGGTTGGCTCTGGGCGAGCGCGCCACACGGGTTCTCTTATGTGACTGCTTCCCCCGTTCAACTCTTGCGTTAGGCGGATGCCAAGCCTCACCTTACACTCATGCGTCGGCTTCTCGCATTCATTCTTCGTCCGGTCTTCTACTTTGGGCTCCGCTTCATGGACTGGGAGCCGTGGGAGCGCCTGAGTCATGGTATCGCGCCACCGCAGTTCGGCGCGGGATCGCATCACGACTTTAGGTGGTACTTCGAGGGTCAGTCCACGGTTTCTGTCAAGGATATGGCGGCGATTTGCGAATGGCTCGCTGACTGCGAGTACGTTCGCGACCCGGATCTCTTTCACGAGCGCGATTTTTGGCAGCACCCAATGACTTTCGAACAACTACGGAAAGGCGACTGTGAAGACCATGCGCTCTGGTCTTGGCGCAAGCTGACAGAGCTTGGGATCCCTGCCGAGTTCTATGTCGGACGCTGGCGGACCGAGAACGGTCGCGAACCTGGGTTTCACGCTTGGGTCGTCTGCAAGCACGAGGGCACTCAGTATCTGCTCGAGACGACAGCAGCTACTGGGGCCGCGATCCTTCGGCCGCTGGCGGAAGTTCGAGACGAGTACATTCCGCATTTTGCTATCGACGCGCGATTCAATTCCGTTGCGTTTGGCGGGTATATGCTTTACCTGAAGCAGGAACACGCGAACCGCAACGCTAAGCGCTCCGCGAAGCCGCCTAACGTACGTCCATGTGACTGAGTTGGCACCTGCGCCCACTGATCGCTCTTCTTCTGGCGTGGTTCGCTGTTCCCATGGCTCTCGTAATGGCTGCGCTGCTGCCGGTGCATGCACATGATGTTGAGTCAGTCGCCGCGTTGCGCTGCCTGGGTCTCCCGAACACGAACGACTGCGGTTGTCCGTGCGCATCAAGCACCAGAGCCTAATGATGCTCGCAGACGCCGTTCTGATGCTGTATCCATTCGCCTGAAAGCGTATTGCCCGCAATGACCTCCTGCTCGATACCGATGGTGTCGCCGTGGTCGGTCCTTACGAAGTACGAGGTATCGGTCGCCTGCGCCGCGACACGAGTTGCTGCCCCGAACGTGGTCGCGAGCAGCACTAACGTGCACGTCGCTGCGACGCGCCGGTACCATCTCAGAGTCTGCACCACGAGGGTGCCGCACAAGTCTTTGACGTCGGCCATAGACTGCCCCGTTAGCAAAGGTTACAACGCGCGCGTTAGGCAGCCACGTGCCATTGGGGATGCACAGAACTTTCTTCCCTGAGTTTGCTATCGCGCAGGTGTCGGCGAACGTCTTGGCGCGCTCGTGATCGGCTGATGTATGCCTCGCCCGCTGGCGCCACCAGGGTCATCGTGTGATTGGCTAGCGCGTACGCCTTGAATCACGCATCTTCTTCGCTGGCGAGGTGAGCGCCGCAGCTGCGCTTTGCGTTAGGTGGTCCCACTTTCTTCATTATGACTCGTTTCGTTTTGTTCGCGCTGGCGATCCTGGCGAGCACGGCCCACTCCCAGTCGGCTGTGCCACACCCCGATGCTCGGCGGTTGCGGTTCGGCACCGACTCGCTCGAGGTCTATCTGGTGCGCCATGGCCAGCGCCAGCGCACCGGACTCATTACCGACCGGCTTGATACGGTGCGCGTGAAAGGTGAATTGCGCCTTCGTCGCGTGTACCGCACGATGGACAGCGTCTTGGGCGATGGCATCGATACGCTCGTCGATCGATTCCCGGACCTGCAGCCGAGGAGCGTCTTCTCTACGTCGAAACTCGGGGGCAGTGAGAGAACTACTTGGACGGCCGGCCGCGTTGCGGGAACCGTCGCACTTCCGAATCACGTATCACACGCGATCGACACGACCATATCGCCCGGGACCTTCAGCGGCTCGACGTTTGACCTCGTACTCCGCTCATCTCCGCTGGCGACGGGGTATGCCGTGGACGTGCCGTCCTTTTCCGGCCGCCAGGGAGTTGCCACGCTGACTGCAAAGGTGACTGCCGAGGAAGCGCTTCCCGGTAGTGGTCGTGCCTGGCGGGTCGAAGCCAATTTCGCCGGACTGCCTGTCACCTTCTGGATTGATCAGACCTCGCGCCGTCTCCTGCAGCAATCGATGACAGTGGGCCCTGGCGTCGAGGTCGTTTTCGTGGCCATGCGTGACTCATCGACTCGATAACCGGCCATCGCGACCAGCCGCCTAACGAACGCCGAGTCCGACACAGACTTCATTGCACTGTGCCGGCTGCCCGCGGCACCACATTGATTTGGTCCGGCCAGCAAGCGACTAACAACGTTAGGCACACAATGCGCCCGCTCCCAAAGACGGAGAGACGGTTGACCGCGAACATTGGCCGCGTTGGATATTGGTCGGGTCTCGCCGCGTTCACGGCGACGGTCGCCTATGATGTGGTGCAGCTACTGCAAGTGGGCGGCGTCCTCCGCTTTCCTGCTGATGAGATGCTGATCTACGGGACCTCTCTCTGTATCGTCGTCCCATTCATTTTGGAAATGCTGGCCTTCCATCATCGAACCGCACCCGGAAAGCGATTCTGGTCGCATGCGGCGGTGATCTTCACGACGATCTATGCGGTGTTTGTCACGGCGAACTACGTCGTCCAGCTGGCGACTGTCATCCCGGCCAAGCTGGCAGGCGGAAGTGAAGTCACCCGCATTCTAGAGCAGACTCCCCATTCCGTGTTCTGGGACTTCGACGCGGTGGGCTACGTGTCGATGGGCCTGGCATCCCTCTTTGCCGTTCCCGCGGTTGGCAAAATCGGCTTTGAGCGCTGGGTGCGACTCGCGCTCATCGCCAATGCGCTCGTAACTCCGCTCATTGGTATCGTCTACTTTCGCCCAACCTTTTCGACGAGGCTGCTGCTCCTCGGTCTTCCATGGGCGATTACCGCGCCGCTCTCCATGCTCATGCTTGCGATCATGCTCGGCCGAAGGGCATACGACAGCGACGCTGAACGGTGATGGTCGCGGTAGGGGCGACGGCGACATGGGCCGTGCGACGCGCGTGGCCACAGATCACCGGTTGCACTATTGCGTGAGCGCCCAGCGGGTACCGGGGACTTTCGAGATTTTGGTTGCATCGACATGCTTGGGCACGCCAACGGTAAATGTCCGCCCAGTACTCCAACCCGCACATTTCCCTATGACCGCTCCGCAGTCGCCACCTCCCAATGGAAGTCGCGCCACGCCGTGGACGTCCGGTACCAAAGGCGGCGCCGTCCAGCATGCCTTCGTCAATGCGCGCGTCGGATAGTTAGGCGCCAGCGCCGCGTGCCCGCGTTAGGCGACCGCCGCGCGGCCTGGAGGCGGGCCGCCGCGGTAACGCTGCGACTGGCGGTGCTGCTCATTGCCGTCGTGGCGCTGAGGCGCGAGCTCGCCGGATTGGACCGCGGCCAGATCGCCGATGCGTTTCGACACTACGACGCATGGCAGATCGCGCTGGCCGTGCTCGGCACGGCCGCCAGCTTTGCGACGCTCGGCTTGGTCGAGCTCCTTGCTCTGCGCTACGCCGAGCGCGGTGCATCGAACATTCCGCGACGAACGGCGTTCGCGACGTCATTCGTCGCGCACGCCTTCGGCCAGTCGATCGGCTTCGGCCTCCTCACCGGCGCGGCCGTGCGGCTCCGCGCGTACTCGAAGTACGATGTCGGCGCCGAAGCGTGCGCGCGCATCAGCATTTTCGCGAGCGCGACGCCGCTGCTCGGACTCTGCTCGCTTGGCGCCGTCGCCTTACTGGCGACGTCGCGTTCCCCTGCGCTGGTCTGGAGCCGTGCTGCCACCATATCCATCGGCGCGGCCATGGCGGCGCTCGTACTTGCCTATCTCGCCTGGTGTTCGTTAGGCAGTAACACGCGAGTCGGAGTCGGTCGGTGGCGACTCACCCCGCCATCGCCGCCGATCGCCGCGGCACAGCTGTCATTGGCTGTTGTCGATTGGCTCGTGACGGGAACGGTACTGTACGCACTCGTGCCGCATGGAACGTTCGCGTCGCTCGCCGGCTTTCTGGCGACGTACGTGGTTGCGCACGCGGCGGGTATCGCCAGCCACATACCGGCGGGCGCCGGCGTTTTCGAGGCAGCGTTTCTCGCCCCGATCGCGCCCGGCCTGGCAACCCCGGGACGCGCCCGACTCGTCGCGTCCCTGTTGGCCTACCGCGTGCTGTACTACGCGCTTCCGTTGTGTGCCGCGGCCGCGCTCGCTACCATGAGCGAGCTCAGGCGGCGACCGAGCGGGGCACCATGATCACTCCCAACGACAAGGTTGCGTGGCGATACCTCTCGAAGCGGCAGTTCAACGCAGCGTCAGCGGGTCCACCGACCGGCCCACGTCGAATCACCGGCGAACCGACGGGCCATCCGGCAGCGCGTCACCGCGGCCCGAATGGCTGATCGACAACGACGCCGCGTACGCCCGGCTGCTCGCGTCGATTCGCGCCGCGCGCCGGTCCGTTTGGATCACACAGCTCGCGTTCGATGCGGACTGCGTGGTCTACGACCACGACGCGACTTTCCGGCGCCATCAGCCTCACGCCGCGCCTAACGACACGGTGTTGGCCGAATGTCTGCTCGGGGTCGTGGAGCGGGCCGCGGTGGACGTGCGCATCCTGCTCAACGCCACGGTGTTGCTCGACACGGCGCGCGCGCTGCGCCGGTTCCTCGCTCGCGCGATCGCTGCCCGCGCGCCGATTGCCGGCCGGGTGGCGGTGCGCGGGATCCGCCGCTTCCCGAATTTCCTGCACGTCAAGATGGTCCTCGTCGACGGGGCGGAAGCCTTTCTCCTCGGCTCGCCGTTCGTGAACAGCTATTGGGACACGCCGCGCCACCATCCGGTGGACGCGCGCCGGCCGATGCGGGAGTTAGGCGGCCGGCCGCTGCACGACGTGTCGCTTCGCCTAACGGGCAGCGCCGTAAGCCACCTGGAGGCGTGCTTTGCCGAGCTGTGGAACGCGTCCGGCGCCACACAGGATGGCGATGCGTTGCCGATGCCGGCCCTGACACGC
>Ga0207695_10006876_pt1 | contig 14641 bp, 11 predicted proteins | sample KBSC54metaG_FD_184354 | JGI IMG/M metagenome (GOLD analysis project Ga0207695, IMG submission 184354) | Corn rhizosphere microbial communities from Kellogg Biological Station, Michigan, USA - KBS C5-4 metaG (SPAdes) (version 2) | ecosystem: Host-associated > Plants > Roots > Rhizosphere > Soil... | reverse complement strand
GCCGGCCACCGCCGCCCGGCAGCCGAGCTCGGTGCACCAACGGACGAAAGGGGTGTCACCCTTCCCATAGGCCATGTCATAACAGAACGTCTCCGTTCCGACGACGGTTGCCGGCACGGCGGGTATCTCTCCGGTGAGGCTGGCGGATGTCGCATTGATGATGAGGTCATAAGAGCCGCCTGTGACGTCGCGGAATCCGACACCCTGCACCCTGCCCATCTGCGCGAATGCCGCCGCGAGCGCCTTGGCCCGATCCGCCGTGCGGTTGGCGATCACGACGACCTCCGGCTCGAGCCCGAGGAGCGGCGCCAGGACGCCACGCGCCGCGCCACCCGCGCCGACGACCAATACGCGCCGGCGTGTCACGATCAGGCGCTGATTGACGCAAAGGTCCTGTGTCAGCCCGACACCGTCGGTGTTATCCCCGAGTATCGTCCCGTCCTTGCGCATCGCCAGCGTGTTGACCGCGCCGGCATGACGGGCGCGGACGGTCAGCTCGTGGGCACGGGCTACGGCAGCGACTTTGTAGGGGAGGGTTATGTTGAGCCCCCGGCCGCCCTCGGCGAAAAACACGCCGATACGCTCATCGAACTCCTCGGGCAAAAAATCGAACAGGCGATAGCTCATCGGCTGCCCGGTCTGGCGCGCGAACATCGCGTGTATGAAGGGAGAGAGGCTGTGGGCCACGGGGTGGCCCACTACCCCGTACTGATCGATGCCGCTCATGAGGCAATTCTGCTCCAGCGAGGCGCTGCCGTCACGGGGCGGAGCTCACGTGTTGAGGCAGCGGACGCTGGTGCCGCCGCCATGCCCCAAATCGAGACAGGCGTGCAGTTGCGGCAGCCATGTCTCCATGCGCTCAGCCAACTGGTAGGGAGGATTGAGGATGAGCATCCCGGAACCGTTGAGCGCAACGCGTGAATCACGCGGATAGAGTGAGAGCTCCGCCGCGAGCCGCTCGCAGTGCAGCTCGCCGGCGAGGGCTGCATGCCAGGCGGCCGTGTCGCGCTCGTCCTTTATCGGATACCAGATCGCCACGATGCCGGTGTGGAAGCGCCGCAGCGCCTCGGCAGCGGCCTGCCGGACCCGCTCGAAGTCCTGGCGGCTCTCCTCGTAGGGCGGGTCGATGAAAGTGAGGCCGCGCCGCTCCCGCGGCGGCAGCCAGGCGCGCAGGCGCTCGAACCCGTCACCGGTCTCTACGCGCAGGCCTGCACCCGAATGGGGCAACACCTTCTCGAGCGCGCGCGCCTCGGCAGGCAGTTGCTCGACCAACACTGCGCGATCCTGCGGGCGCAGCTCGCTCGCGGCGAGGAGCGGCGAGCCTGGGTAGAGCTTCGACTCCCGGCGGTCGCGGCGCAACGATTCCACGCGCTCGACGTAGTCCTTCACCTCTGACGCGCCCGATTGCCAGGCGGCGCCCGCCGCAAACTCCAAGCGTCCGATGCCGGTGGCAGACTCGCCGGGCGCCCCCGACAAGTCATACGCCCCGCGGCCGGCATGCGTCTCCAGATAGAAGAAGCCTTTGTCCTTGCGTTTCAGAGCGCCCAATAGCGCGAGCAGCGTTATGTGCTTGTGGACGTCGGCGAAGTTGCCGGCGTGGTGCGCGTGGCGGTATTTCACTTCCTGCCGCGCTGGCGGCTCCGGGCACCCGCAGTGCCCGCCGAGGGCCTGCGCACCGATGCAGACGCCTGTTGTGACATCGACCCGAGCGCCTGATCGGTCGCCTGCTGGAAGGCGGCCACGACCTCACTCAGCTTGTTTGCGGCCGCCACAGCCGATCCGTCCGCCACGAAGCTCGCCAGAATAGTGCGGCCATCCTCGGCTCCCAGCGTGCAGTCGAGCGTCACGTGCACGGTCGGCGGCGTGTCGCTGCCGGCGGAATAATCGGCATCGAAGCGTCTGATGGAGATTTGGAGAAGGTCGTCCGATGGAAAGGGACTTTCCGCATCCTCCACGGATCGCCACTTGCCCGAGGCACGTAGTGTCTGCGTCGCCAGCGATTCGACCAGTGCCGGCGCGTCGGCGGCCCATGCGCTCGCCGCGTAGACGTTCATACGATGATCGGGCTGCAGCAAGACGATCTGGGAGGTATTGAGACCGGGGCCGGCCAGCGGATGCGCCACACGCAACGAAAGGGTCTGGGCCGGAGCGGGATCGGCTGCGCCGTTGGACGATGCGTCATCGGCCCGTAGCGTGTAGACCTGCACGGGCTGCGCGTTGCTGCGCAGCAGACCGGAGCAGCCGGCGACACTCAGGCTCAGCACGAGCGGCACGAGCAGCCGGAGCAGTTTGCTCGGTTTCAAGGCGGAATCTCCACGCCCGCCGGGGCGGCTTGATAGAGGAGCTGCGAGGGATTCTGGCGCAGGCTCTCGGATAGCTGGCGAATGTCCTTGGCCGCCGCTCTGCCCTCGCGCACGAAGCCCTCGATCTCCGGCAGGCTGGCGCGCGTGAAGGAGCGCACGTCGGCGCGATTCTCGGCGATGATCTTGTCGAGCTGGTCGGTGGCCTGCGCCAGATTGTCGGACACGGTCTGCAGGCGCCGCATGGTCGTGACGACTTCCGGGCCGGCCGTATCCATCACACTGCGGGCACTCTTGGCGGTGGCGGCCATCTCCGCCGTCGCGGTGCGGAGCTGCCCGAGCAGAGCGTTGAGGTTGTTCACCGCTTCGGGAAGCGAGCCGCTCGCACGCGAAAGGTCATCGAGGCTGTGCGAGATGTTGTCGATGTTGCGATCACTCAGCAGTCGATTCAGGCGCTCGATGACGCCGCCGGCGGCGGCGGACAGCCGGGGAAGCTGCGCCATGAAAACGTCGAACTGCGACGGCGCGGCGCGGATGACCGGGTACTGGAGGCTCGGCACGGTCGCTGGCGCCGGTCGCGGGGACTGCTGCAGGTCGATGTAGAGGAGCCCTGTAACCCCCTGCAGGTTGAGCTCCGCGAGCGTGCGGGGCGAGATCGGCGTGGTGGAGTCGATGGCGGCGATCACCTCTACGCGGCCCGCATCGCGAGGATCGATGCGCATCTCCACGACCCGCCCGACACGCACCCCGAGATAGCGGACTGCGGCGCCTTGCTCCAGGCCACTGACGCTGCCGTTGAAGTAGATCTCGTAGTGGTCGTACTTCCGGTGCACACGAGTACCGGAATACCAGTAGACGAAGAGGGCCGCGACGAGCGCCACGGCCAGCACGAACGCTCCGACCGCAGCATAGTTCGCTTCACGCTCCATGGGCCACCTTGAGGTGAATGCTGGCGCGCTCCCCGTGAAAGTACGCCTGTATCCAGGGGTTGGGATGGTCGACGATGCGCTCTAACGTGTCTGTCTCCATCCGACGATCGACGATCACGCCGACGCGATTGCAAGTGCGGAAGATGGAGTCCAGATCGTGCGTGATCATCACCACGGTCAGCCGCAATTGCTTCTGCAGGTACAACATCAACTCGTCGAACTCCGCCGCGCCAATCGGATCCAGCCCGGAGGTCGGCTCATCGAGGAACAGCAGCCGCGGGTCGAGCGCCAGCGCGCGCGCCAGGGCGGCCCGCTTGACCATGCCTCCCGAAAGCTCGGCAGGATATTTCCGCGCGGCGTCGGCGGGAAGACCCACCAGGCGGATTTTGAGCATCGCGAGCTCGTCACGAGCCGAGGAAGAGAGCTCCGCCAGGTGCTCGACCATGGGAAGCTGGACGTTCTGCAACACGGTGAGGGAAGAATACAGCGCTCCCTGCTGAAAAGTGACGCCGTAACGCGCCTTCACCGCTCGAAGAGCCTCGCCGGAGAGCTGAGTGATGTCATGCCCCTCGATGCGGATGGTTCCGGCCTGCGGCCGCTGCAGGCCGAGGATGCTCCTCAGCAGCACGGACTTGCCGGTACCAGAGCCACCGACGATGCCGAAAACCTCGTCCTCGCGAACGTCCATTTCCAGGCCTTCGTGGACCACCTGCGGGCCGAAGCGGTTGACCAGGCCCCGAACCTCGAGCACCGGATACTTCAAACGCCGATCTCCATGAAGAGCACGGCGAAGAGCGCATCGGCCAGGATCACGAGGAAGATGGCCTGGACCACGGCTACCGTGGTGAGCCGGCCGAGCTCGCGCGAGGAGCCGCGCACCTGCATGCCCCTGTGCGTGCCTGCCATTGCAATCAGCACGGCAAAAACGGGGGCCTTGATTACGCCGACCCAGAAAGTGCTCGGCGAGATCGCCTGGCTCACTCGATTGACGTATTGGTCGAGAGGCATGTGCAGGAGCGAGGCGCACAGCACCGCGCCACCCACGAGCCCGACCAGGTCGGCGAGCACGGTGAGAAGGGGCAGCGAGATTACGAGTCCCAGCGCCCGAGGCAGTACCAGCGCCTCGAATGCATCGACGCCGGTCGCCTGCAGGGCATCGACCTCCTCGTTGAGCTTCATCGAGCCGATCTCGGCCGCGAAAGCGCTGCCGGAGCGGCCCGCCACGATGATCGCCGTCAGCAGTACACCGAGCTCGCGCAGCACACCGATGGTAACCAGGTCGACGACGAAGATTTCGGCGCCGAAGCTGCGCAGCTGTTGTGCGCTCATATAAGCAATGATGACGCTGATGAGGAAGGCGATGAGGGCGACGATGGGGATGGCCGTGATGCCGGTGTCATACACATGGCGGGCGACCGAGACCGGCCTGAGTCTTCGCGGGTGCGTAAAGGCGCCGAGCGCGGTACTGCTCAGCCGGCCGACGAAGGCCAACGCACCGACGATATCGCTCCACAAGGTCACGGCCCGCCGGCCGATGTAGGTCAGCGTGGCAACCTCGGCCTCCTCGACCGGATGCGGGGAGTGGGCGAGGCTGGTGAGCTCTGTCGCCCGCTCTGCCTCGATCGGCCGCAGCATCTCTTCCACGAGGCGGAGCTGATCCGGCGGCGCGCCGGCAAAGGCGACCTCGACGCCCGCGCCCCGGGCCAGCCGCACGAACTCCCCCAGGCGCCAGGCCCCTGTCAGGTCGAGCGCGGTCAGGCGGTCGGTGGAGATTTCCACGTGGCGCAGGCCCGCCAGGTCCACCGCTGCAAGCGCGGCGTCGATCTGCCCATAGGAGAGCGCACGCCACTCGCCTGTCAGGTCGACCGCGAGTCCCCCCTCGGTCCGCCGAGTCTCCACCATCATATTGCGATGATAAGCGTCATTCTGCACAGCTGGTGCTTTTGATTGGGCGCCGCCGCCTGTGGCTTTCGGTCGGCCGGTCCTTTGGTAGAATTCCGCTTCTTTTCCTCTCGCGAACCGAAACGCCATGAAGCCAGCCTTGAACGTCGCGATCACCGGTGCCGCCGGGCAGATCGGCTATGCCCTCGCCTTCCGCGTCGCCTCCGGACAGCTCCTCGGTCCGGACCAGCCGATCAACCTGCATCTGCTCGAGGTCACCCCGGCACTGCAGGCGCTGAACGGGGTGGTCATGGAGCTCGCCGACTGCGCGTTCCCAGGGCTCAACAGGATCGTGGCCAGCGACGATGCCAAAGTGGCGTTTCGCGATTGCCACGTCGGGCTGCTGGTGGGCGCCCGGCCACGGGGACCCGGCATGGAACGCAAGGACCTGTTGCTCGCCAACGCGCAGATATTCTCCGCTCAAGGCAAGGCGCTCAACGAGGTGGCCGATCGCAAGGTCAGGGTGTTGGTGGTCGGCAACCCGGCCAACACCAACGCGCTCATCGCCCGCTCCAACGCCAAGGACCTCGATCCGCGCAACTTCACCGCCATGATGCGCCTGGATCACAACCGGGCGCTGTCGCAGCTCGCGGAGAAGACCGGTGCCCACGTGACCGACATCCGGCGCATGACGGTGTGGGGCAATCACTCCCCGACGCAGTATCCGGACATCAGTCATACGATGGTCAGGGGGAAACCGGCGCGCTCTCTGGTCGATGCGGCGTGGGTCGAGCAAACCTTCATCCCTGTGGTGCAACAGCGCGGCGCGGCCATCATCAAGGCGAGGGGCGCCTCCTCGGCGGCATCCGCGGCTTCGGCCGCAGTCGATCACGTCCACACCTGGATGCATGGCACGGCAGAGGGTGACTGGGTGAGCATGGCGATACCCTCGGACGGCAGCTACGGCATCCCCGAAGGGGTGATCTACTCGTACCCGGTGACCACCCGGAACGGCGAGTATCAGATCGTGCAGGGGCTGTCGGTCGATGACTTCAGCCGCAAACGGATGGATGCGACCCTGGCGGAGCTGAAGGAAGAGCGCGAGGGCGTAAAGTCATTGCTCTGAGGTGCCCGATCCGGCCCGCCACCTGCGGCGGCGGGGCACGACCGTGTGTCTGTGATGCCTGCGCGGAGGCGCGCTAGAGTAGACTCCCGGGGGTGGCGGGAGCATTCATAACCCTCGGGTTCGTGGCGGCGGTGCTGTTCCTGGCCTATCGCCGCCTGTCGCTGCTCGCGTTCACCGCAACTTTCACGGTCCTCCTCGTCGCCTACACGCTCCTCGGCGCCTCCGGGGTGCCTGCGGGGGCTTGGAAGGGCCTCCTCTGGCTGCTGCTCGCGGGGCTCTGGCTGCTCAACCTGCGCCCGCTGCGCAAGGCCGTCATCACCAGGCCCTTCATGAAGGCCTATCTGAAGCTCCTGCCGCCGATGTCGCAGACGGAGCGGGAGGCCCTGGAGGCCGGCACGGTCTGGTGGGACGGGGAGCTCTTCACCGGGGCGCCCAGGTGGTCGAAGCTGCTGTCGGCCCGCGCGCCGCAACTCACCGCCGAGGAGCAGTCCTTCCTCGATGGGCCATGCGAGGAGCTCTGCCGGATGCTCGATGACTGGGCCATCACGCACGAACAGGGCGACATGCCACCGCAGGTGTGGGAGTTTCTGAAGTCGCGCGGCTTCTTCGCGATGATCATCCCCAAGCGCTACGGCGGCCTCGAGTTTTCCGCGTACGCTCACTCGTGCGTGCTGATCAAGCTCGCGAGCCGCAGCGCCACCTGCTCCTCGACGGTCGCCGTGCCCAACTCCCTCGGCCCGGCGGAGCTGCTCAATCATTACGGCACCGACGAGCAGAAGAATCACTACCTGCCCAGGCTCGCACGCGGCGAGGAGGTGCCCTGCTTCGCACTGACCGGCCCGCGGGCCGGGTCCGATGCGGCCTCCATCCCGGATACGGGCGTGGTCTGTCGCGGCATGTGGCAGGGTCGCGAAATCGTCGGCATCCGACTCAACTTCACCAAGCGCTACATCACGCTCGCGCCCATCGCGACGGTAATTGGCCTTGCCTTTCGGATGTTCGATCCGGACGGCCTCATTGGCGAACGTTCCGACATCGGCATCACCTGCGCGCTCATTCCGCGAAATACGCCTGGCATCAGCATCGGGCGGCGGCATTTCCCCATCAACATCCCGTTCCAGAACGGACCCATCGAGGGCAGGGATGTGTTCGTACCGCTCGATTGCATCATCGGCGGTACGCGCATGGCGGGCGCCGGCTGGCGCATGCTGGTGGAGCAGCTGTCGGTCGGGCGCTGCATCTCTCTACCTTCGAACGCCACTGGAGGCGCGAAGGGCGCCGTATGGGCGACCGGCGCCTACGCGCGGATCCGGCGCCAATTCAACATGCCGGTCGGCCGATTCGAAGGCGTCGAAGCCGTGCTTGCAAGGATGGTGGGGCTGACGTACACGATGGACGCTGCGCGCTCGGTCACTGCAGGTGCCATAGACGGCGGAGAGAAGCCGTCGGTGCCCTCGGCGATGCTCAAGTATCACGTGACCGAGATGGGGCGTCAGGTCGCCAACGACGCAATGGATGTGCATGGCGGGAAGGGTATATGTCTGGGGCCCCACAACTATCTCGCCCGCGGCTACGAGTCGGTTCCGATCGCGATCACCGTCGAGGGTGCGAACCTGCTCACGCGCAATCTCATCATCTTCGGTCAGGGCGCGGTGCGCTGCCATCCGTTCGTACTGCGGGAGATGAATGCCGCGCGCGATGCCGATCGTACCCGCGGCGTCGACGAGTTCGATCGCGCGCTCTTCGGTCACGTCGGCTTCACCATCTCCAACGCCGTTCGCTCGCTGGTGATGGCGCTCACACACGCGCGCTTCACCCGCGCGCCCGCATCGGGTCCGGTCACGCGCTACTACCAGCACATCGTGCGGTTCAGCGCCTCCTTCGCCTTCACCGTCGATGTGGCGATGCTGACGCTCGGCGGCTATCTGAAGAAGAAGGAGAGCCTCTCGGCGCGCCTCGGCGATGTGCTATCGGCGATGTACCTCGCCTCCATGGTGCTGAAGCATCACGAGAACCAGGGCCGGCCGGAGCAGGACCTGCCCATCGTGGAGTGGGCATGTCGTAACCTCCTCTACCACGCCCAGGAGCAGCTGCACGGCTTTCTGCGCAATTTCCCGAACCGGCTGCTGGCCGGCGTGATGCGCGCCATCGTCTTCCCGCGTGGCCGTGCCTATTCCGCCCCCGCGGACCGGCTGGGACGCAGGGTGGCCGAGCTCGTAACCCGCTCCGGCGACTCGCGCGAGCGCCTCTGTCAGCACATCTATTGGACGCTCGAGTCGGGCAACCCGCTGGGACTGCTCGAGGAGGCACTACGACTCGCCGAGATCCTGGAGCCTATCGAGAAGCGCATCCGCATCGAGGGTGTCAAGACCGGGCGCGTGACGGCGCTCGATCTGCCCGGCCAGATCACACAGGCGCTCGCCGCGAGCATCATCTCCGACGCAGAGGCCACGGCGCTGCGCGAGTATGACAGCAAGGTGATGGCCCTCGTGCACGTGGACGACTTCGCGCCGGACGAGCTGGGAGCTCGGACGCGTGGCGAGGGAGAGGCGCACGGTACGCGGCACCCGGGGGAGGGGCCTCGGCAGCCAGGCGCTGCGCGGGAAACTGACGCCAGCGCCAGCGTCCGGGCCGTGTGAGGGCGGCATGAGCAGCCCCGCCCCGGCAGATGCCGTCACGCCAACAGGCGCTCTGATCGCTACTCCACCGGACACCACAGCCGAAACGGGAAGGACAGCGGATGCGGCGTCCTCCACGGTTGGCACTACACTGTGCGCCAACTGCGGCACGCCACTCACCAACAAATTCTGCAGCGAGTGCGGCCAGCGGCATCATGATCAACCCGTTCATCACTTCTGGCACTTCGTCACGGAAGCGGCGGAGGATCTGACTCATGCCGACTCGCGGCTCTGGCAGACGCTGATCGCGCTGCTATTCCGGCCCGGGTTCCTGACGCGGGAGTTCCTCCAGGGACGCCGGGTGCGCTACCTGCCGCCGGTGCGCTTGTATCTCGTCCTGAGCGTGCTCTTTTTCCTGGTCGCCGCACACATGCCGGGGCCCCCCGGCGTGCACCAGGGAGTCATCACCCGCAAGGGCCCGCAAATCATCCTGACGCCGCTCGGCCCCGAAGGAGTCGGAGCCGCGCCAGTGAGCGAGGCCCGCGCCAAAAGCATCTGCACCGATTTCCGCTACGGTGGACCGGCGGCGGATCGCTTGGGACCTCGCCTCGATGCCGCCTGCATCAAGGTAGTCATGGACAACGGCAGTTTCAGGGAGTCGTTCCTGCACAGCGCCGGCCGTGCGATGTTCATCCTGCTGCCCATGCTTGCGCTCGTGATGAAGGCGCTTTACCGCAAGCCGCCGCGCCACTACGTCGAGCACCTGTTGTTCTTCGTGCATAATCATTCCTTCCTGTTTCTGGCGCTGAGCCTCTACGCGCCGATCGCTGCATTCGGGCCAGCGCCGCTGCGCGAAGCGCTGCACGCCGGTCTCTGGGCGTACTTTGCGGTCTATTTCTATGTGTCGATGCGGCGCGTCTATGGGCAAGGCTGGCTGCTGACCGGTACGAAGCTCGCAGGGATCACCTGCGCGTATATCGTTCTGGGCACTCTCACGATTGCGGCAGTCAGCGTGTACAGTCTGCTCACCTTGTGAGAGCGCGAGAAGACACCAGCAGCCCGACCGAAATATGACCCGCGCAGTCCTGCACGTTGACATGGACGCGTTCTACGCATCGGTCGAGCAACGAGACAGACCTGAGCTCGTTGGCAAGCCCGTGATCGTCGGTTGGCCTGGCGGCCGCGGGGTCGTGGCGGCGGCGAGTTATGAAGTCCGCAGGTTCGGCGTGCGCTCGGCGATGCCGATGCACACGGCGCTGCGACTCTGCCCGGGCGCCATCTGTATCCCGCCGCGGATGCAGCGCTACCGGGACGTCTCCGGCCAGGTGTTCACCGTATTCCACGAGATCACGCCGCTCGTGCAGGGCCTGTCGCTCGATGAGGCGTACCTGGACGTGACCGAGAGCCAGGCACTGCTCGGCCAACCCGCCGTCATCGCCAGGCGGATCAAGGACGCTATCCGGGCCCGGACCGGACTCACCGCCTCGGTGGGAGTGGCCACCAACAAGCTGGTCGCGAAGATCGCCTCGGATCTCGACAAGCCCGACGGACTGACGGTCGTACCGGAAGTGCGCATCCGCGAAGTGCTCGATCCGCTCTCGGTGCGGCGCCTTCCCGGCCTCGGCCGCAAGCTGGGCGAGCGGGTGGAGGCCGCGGGGCTGCGAACCTTGGGCGACCTGCGGACGGCGACCGATGCCGCCCTGTGGCCGCTTTTCGGCCGCGATACCTCGAGGATGCGCGAGCGGGCGGCCGGCATCGATGATCGCCCGGTGCAACCGGACCTCGAGGAGAAATCGCTGAGCGCCGAGGATACTTTTGCACAGGATCTCGCCGATCCACGCAAGCTCGACGCTCATCTCTGCAGGCTCGCAGACCTTGCTTGCGAGCGGCTGCGAGCACGAGGGCTGATGGCGGGCCGGGTGGGGGTGAAGATCCGACGTCACGATTTCACGACCTTCACACGCCAGCGGGCGATTGCACCGCCCACCCATGAGGAGCGGACGCTGCGCAATGTCGCTCGGGAGCTGCTTTCGCGCTGGCTCGAAGAGCACGCGGGTGCGAAACTTCGGCTGCTGGGGGTGGTCTTGACCGACTTGAGCCCCGCCGCGCAGCTCGGCTTGTTCGACAGGCAAGCCCCCGCGGGCGGCGAGCGCCCGGGCAGGACGCCAGGACTTCCTGAGACTCGTACCCAGGACGCCGGAAACGGCGCTGGGGAACGGGCCCCGCCAGGCACGGCGAGTGGCGCGGCCCACGCCCGATCTTCGAGCGTAGACTCCGCGCTCGACGAGGTGCGCGCACGGTTCGGCCGGAATGCGCTGCGGCGCGGCAATACGATCGAGTAGCTTTCATTCTTCCATGTATCTCGCGTTCTTCGGTCTGAACGAAAAGCCGTTCTCCATCACCCCGGATCCGCGCTACCTGTACCTCAGTGAGCGCCACGCGGAGGCGATGGCACATCTGCTCTACGGCATCAATGAGGCGGGCGGCTTCGTGCAGCTCACCGGCGAGGTCGGGACGGGCAAGACGACGATCGTGCGCTCTTTGCTGGCGCAGGCTCCGAAGACCGCGGAAATCGCTCTCATTCTCAACCCGAAGATGACCGCGCCGGAGTTCCTGCTCACCATCTGCGAGGAGCTCGGCATCGGCGTGCCGGACTATGCAACGGAGAGCCTGAAGGACCTGGTCGACATCCTGAACCAGTATCTGCTGCGCGCCCATGCGGCCGGCCGGCGGGTGGTACTGGTCGTCGATGAGGCGCAGAACCTCGCCCCGGACGTGCTCGAGCAGGTGCGGCTGCTCACCAACCTCGAAACCAACACCCAGAAGCTGCTGCAGATCATCCTCATCGGCCAGCCGGAGCTGCGCGAGCTGCTTGCGCGCAACGAGCTGCGCCAGCTCGCGCAGCGCATCACGGGGCGCTACCACCTCGCCCCGTTGAGCAGCGAGGAGACCACCGCTTACGTACGCCACCGCGTGCGGGTCGCCGGCGCGACAGCGGACATCTTCAACCGCTTCGCCCTCGAGGAGATCTACCGGTTGTCGGGTGGCGTGCCGCGGGTCATCAATGTCATCTGTGACCGGGCGCTGCTCGGCGGGTATTCGCTCGACCGCCACCGCATCACGGGTCCGCTGGTACGGAATGCGGCCTCGGAGGTCTTCGGCAAGCGAATCACGCCCCCATGGCTACCGTGGGCCGCGACCGCGGCGGTGGCCGTGGTTCTTGCCGTTGGAAGCACCGTGCTCTGGCGCGTGCAACCCTGGACCTGGACGCATTCTCGGGCGGTGCCCACGCATACCGCGTCCGCTGTACCCGGCACCCCCGCACACGGCGGCGTTACGCCCGCTGCGAAGACAGCGCAGGGGCTGAACCCGCAGGCTCCGCATCCCGCCGCCACTGCTCAGGCGCAGCAATCCCTCTCTACGCTGCTCACCCAGTACTCGAGCGCGACCACCACCGATGCGGCCTTCACCAGACTCTTCGACCTCTGGGGCATCCACTATTCGGTGGACGGCACCGACCCGTGCACGCAAGCTTCCCAACACGGCCTGGCCTGCCTCACCGAGCGCGGCTCTCTCGGGGAGCTGCGCCTCTACAACCGGCCGGCAATCCTGATGCTGACCGATGCCACGGGCGGGAGTCATGAGGTGGTGCTGACGCATCTCGATGGCGAGCGGGCGAGCATCGACCTCGGCGATGCGGCGCAAGAGGTGGGCGACGGCGAGCTTTCGAGCTATTGGATGGGCGACTATGTGATGCTGTGGCGGCCGCAAGCGGCTCCGGTGCAGACACTCTCCGTTGGCATGAGCGGCGCGGGCGTGCGTTGGCTACGGCGTAGCCTCGAGAAGCTTGCTGGCGCCGCCGATTCCGGGTCGGCGAGCGATGTATACGATGCCAACCTCACGAGCCTGGTGCGGCAGTTCCAGCGCAATCACCGGCTCACAGTGGACGGTATCGCCGGTGTCAGAACGCAGATCGCATTGGCCGGCGCGCTGGCCAGTCCCGGCTCTCCTTTTCTTACGGCGGCGCACGAGTAACCATCATGTCGTTCATCCTGGACGCATTGAAGAAATCCGAAAGCGACCGGCAGCGGCAGAGCGGCCCGTCACTCTTCGAGGTAAAGGTTGCCCCGCCCCGGCGCCGGCTCCCACTTTGGGCCGTGGCGATCGCCGTGCTCCTGGCGATCAACCTCATCGTGATCGCCTGGATGTTGCTGCGGCACCCCGCCGCGCCAAATCCGGCCACCGCGGCCGAATCCGCGCCGAGCGCGGCCGCACCGGTCGTGGCGAGAGCCGCCCCGTCGGCGTCACCGGCGGCCGCGCCGGCTGAGCCGGCGTCTGTGGCAGCCCCGGCCGCCGATCAACCCAGCGGACGCCAGGACGAGGCGACCGGGTCCGGAGCTCGGTCGCGAACGGAATCGCCCTCGGCGACTGCGGCCTCGACGCCCCTCCCCAATTCGGCTCCCGCACAGCCGCCAGCCGGCAATAGCCCGAGCGACTACGCACCGGCAGTCGAGCCGCCTACCAAGCCAGGCTCAGCGACATCGGCTGACGCGGGCACGACGGACGGGCTGGCGATCTACCAGCAGATCGTCAACAGCGCCAACCTGCCTGAGCTTCACCTCGATCTGCACGTGTACGCCGATCGTCCGCAGGATCGGTTCGCGATGATCAACATGCACAGGGTGACGGAAGGGGACTCGCTCCCGAACGGCGTGCAGGTGGCTGCGATCCGGCCGGATGGCGTCGTGCTCTCCTACCACGGGACCCGGTTCCTGCTGCCACGGGACTGATCCGGGGCGCCTCCACCCTCCCGCGCCGGGACGCGGCCTAGACGCCGGTCACAGGTCCGCTCCCCCCGAGCGACGTGCTTCACAGAATCGCGGGCCGGGTAGCGACAACTGAACCCTGGCTAGTCCATCGTTTTCTGCTGAGAGAGACTCTCTGGGTGGCAAGGTGGACATAAGGCGGACAGGCACTCAGGCGCGCGTGCTGGTCGTCGATCGCGATGCGAAATATCGCGAATGGTTGCGGCTGCACCTCGGTGTCGTATGCCCGGAGGCGGCCGTGGGCGCCATTGACCTCACGGAATTCGAGCCCTGGAGCGCTCTGGTAAAGGGACGCGAGTGCGACGTGCTCATTCTGGCGGCGGCCTTCGGCGTGAGTCCCGAGGACCCCGAGGCGCACGGTCTCGATCTCTTACGCAAGCTGCGGTCACGAAACGTCGCATCGGCGGTGATCGCTCTCGCGGAGGACGGCAACGAGCTCACCGCGGTGCGTGCGCTGCAGCTCGGCGCCGCTGACTACCTACCGAAGCGGCTGCTCACGCCCGAGCGGCTGAAGACCTCCGTGCGCGTGGCGCTGCGGCGCATCGAGCAGCGTGTCGCCCGCCGGCTCGCGGACCTCGCACAAGCAGCACAGTCCGTTGCGCGCGATGAGGCTGCGCACGGACATGAGTCCGGGGCGCCCGAGGCCGGCACCCACGAGACTGCCGAGCGCGCCGCGAAAGAAGTCCCGTCATCGGAGGAGGCCGCTGGCGCGTCGCAAGAAGCGGCACCTTCTCAGGAAGACGATGGCGGCAGACCGCCCGTCATCCCCGGGTACACCATCGCGAAGAAAATCGGCGAATCGGAAAAAGCCATCGTTTACCTGGCCGCCAGTGCCGCGCTCGGCACGGATGTCGCATTGAAAGTCAACAGAGCCTCCCGCGAAGCCGACGCGCACCGTCAGGCCCTGGAGCGCGAGTACAAGGCCATCCTCGCCATTCGTGATCCGGCGGTCGTCAGGATC
>Ga0207695_10006875_pt1 | contig 14642 bp, 18 predicted proteins | sample KBSC54metaG_FD_184354 | JGI IMG/M metagenome (GOLD analysis project Ga0207695, IMG submission 184354) | Corn rhizosphere microbial communities from Kellogg Biological Station, Michigan, USA - KBS C5-4 metaG (SPAdes) (version 2) | ecosystem: Host-associated > Plants > Roots > Rhizosphere > Soil... | reverse complement strand
CTCGTTGCGCGGTAGCGGCATTTTGTCGCACAGTCGCATCACTTCTCCGTTCGGTGTCGTGATCTCCTGAGCCAGAGCAATCGCCGGCGCGCCAGGTATCGCCAGCTCGTCAGTGCACCGCGTCGTCTTCGCGTGTTGTCCCGCGGAGAGCGCGTTTTCGCAAACCGATCGCGTTCGATGTTCGCAGCGTGTCTCACTAACTAATTCGCCGCGAATGCCGGTTTGCTCATATTGCATTTTGCAAGTTGCTGCGACTCACGTTGGATGCTGACGATTGCATGACGCACTCTGATTATTGAGTGCTCGCACGCGGGGTATTCCGGAATTTCCGCAGCGACGGGCGATGATGAGCACTCGTGTCCGATGTGAGCAAATCGACGATCGCTGCGAATTAGTTAGTAGAGCCGCGTGTGAACGTGGACTGCGACTTTCCTCGCCAACTGGGAGCTGCTCATGCTGACTGCGATTGCACGAAGGCCGAGATCGACGTTTACGCCGACGCTTGCACGGACGGTTGCGCCAACGTTTGCGGTTCATCCACACCGAATCCCATCGCCGCCTCGTGACTCCACGAGCGCGTCGGCATTGTCACCAACAGAGTCGCACGCTCCTACCGAGGCGCCTTTCGCTGGTGAGCTCGATGACGCCGTCCTCGCGCGGATCACGAGGATCGCGCGGCGATACGCCATGCGTATCGTCAACGATGCGGCCGTCGCGAAGGACATCGCGCAGGATGTCGTGGTCGACTACATGATCAAGGCGCGCGGTGGACGCCGCCTACGACTCAGCTCGTTGCGCTCACACTTGCAGAAGATCGTGAAGCGGCGCGCGGTTGATCACTTGCGGCGCAGCCAACACCGTCTGGCACGCGAAGAGATGTTCACGCACGAGGTGGATGACGGCACGCACGCATGGATGGCGCCCGATCTCGCGGGTGAAGACCGGGATCTCAACGACTTCCTCATGCGGGTGATCGCCGGTCTGCCGTTCGCGTGTCGGACCAGCTACCTCTTGGTGCGCGAAGAGAAGCTGCCGTACGCCGTCGTCGCCGAACTGCTCGGCGTCTCGAAGAGCGCGGTGTCGGCGAACGTGGTGCGGGCGCAGCGCGTGCTTCGGGCACGCTTACTCGAGCAGGGCATCCATCCGCCGCGCGCTCGAGGAATAAGACCGAAGACGACACCAAACTCAAAGCCGCGAGCGAATGCAGGATTGGTCACGAGTCCGCGCTGACTGATGAACGGCGAACTCGTGTCGTATCGCACGCTGCGGCGAGTCGTCGGCCTGCTCGGCGTGTCGCTGCCGGTGGTGCTCGCGGTGTGGGGCTTTGCGCTATTTGGCGAGATTCGGCTCGAGCCGTCGATCAGCGATTACTACGTACTCAGAACGCGCGACGCGTTCGTTGGCGTGTTGTTCACGATCGCGTGGTTTCTGTTTACGTATCGAGGGTACGATTGGCGCGACAACACGGCGGGGAATCTGGCGTGCGTGTCCGCGCTCGGGGTCGCACTCTTTCCGAATGGTGGGTCGCGCGGCGAGCGGGTCGCGCATGTGATCGCGGCGACGGCGCTCTTTCTGGTGCTCGCGTATTTTTCGTTCTTTCTGTTCACGTTGTCGGCTGGATCGCCGACGCCGCGGAAGATCATTCGCAATCGGATCTACCGAGTGTGCGGCATTGCGATCGTGGCTTGTGTCGTCTTGGCTATCGGCGATTATCTGTTCTGGGGCAGGAGCGTCTTGCGTGCCTTGTCGCCAATGTTCTGGCTCGAGAGCGGTGCGTTGTGGGCCTTTGGGGTATCGTGGTTCGTGAAAGGCGAGACGCTCTTCAAGGATCGGTGAAAGGTTGCCGGCGCAATGCACCTTCGGCCTGGAACGGGCGCGCCTTGAGCTATCGACACAATTGTCGTGTCCATAGGCCCCCGTCGCCGTCAAATCAGTCACGACTGACTGGACGAGTCGCGGCTCTAGATAACGGCGCGCGGAGCCGCCGTAAGCGGGTTCCCCATGTTAGGCGTGCCCGTCGCTTCGATGAGGAGGACGTGTACTTCGCCGTCTTCGACGATTGGCCGATGCTCCACACCCCGGGGCACAACGAATAATTCACCGGGACGTCCTCGTCGCGAAGTTGCATGGTTAGGCGTCCCTGAAGCACGAGGAAGAAATCATCGGTATCGTCGTGCACGTGCCAATGGAATGATCCCTTGAGCTTGGCCACCATGACATCATGCCCGTTGAATTGGCTGACAGTTCGCGGCCAGTAGTGCTCGAAGAACGTGGCCAGTTTTTCTGTAAGGTTCACGGCGCGTCGAGAACTCATTCGTGACTCCAGTTGCGTTGATAGGCAGGTGTCGGGACACCTGTCGAGTATTTCCGTTCGAATCAAAATTGAGCCCAACGGATCGTCTTCCTCACCATCAACAGTCACCGGTACGCCGAGCCATTGCGGTTCGCTTGCTGATCACAACTCACGGCGGGCCTCCGCCGATCGCGCATTCTCCGGCTGTTCGTTTGCCAGGAGCTTCGTAAGAAATCGCTGATTCTCAGTGATCCGCTCCACCTCGATGGCAATCGCGTCGATCGCGTACTCCAGCCGCGTCAAGTGCGAATCCGCCGGGTCGCGCACCTCTTGAGCATTCTTCTCCGCAACGCTCTGATCGACCCGCGGCTCGGCGCGATGCCGCAGCGCCCTTCCCTTCGAGGTCGCCAGCGCGACGACGGCGATGCACGCGACCACGGCGAGCACTAACACGAGTCAAGCCACCGCGATCGAAGCGGATGCTACGGCATCCACGGTCGCGTCATGCGGGGCGGAACCGACGGCGCACAACCAACCCTTCGAAGGTTCTGTATGTATTTCGACATTCACGTATCCTGCGCCCTCGAGCGCCGCTCGGTGTTGTTCCACTGTCAGGTACTCCGCGCGTAGCAGGCGCATCGCTGGCCGATAGAGCCAATCCGCGCGCCGCCCGCGGTACGCCTCGGCAATGAGAACAACACGCCCGTCCGGCTTGAGCACGCGCCGAATTTCTCGGAGATCGCTCAGCAAGTCGGGCCAGTAGTAGTGCGTCTCGACCGCCGTCACGAGATCGAACGTTGCCGCAGCGAACGGGAGCGCTGAGACGGATCCCTGCTGCACGCAGACGCGGCCAGCGTCGATCGCTGCGGCATTCACGCGCCGGGCAACGTCGACGCTTGTCGCCGAATAATCAACGCCGAACACCCGACCGTGCGAAGCGCCTTTCGCCATCGTGTCGATCGTTCTTCCGCCACCACAGCCGACATCCAGGATGGTGTCAGTCGGCTGAATCGACGCGTGGGTGAGTCCCCATGTGGTCAGACCGGCGTGACTGAGATTCATGCTCCGCAGGAACAGTCGGCCCGGCCACCAGGTCGGCTTGCGACATTGCCGCACAAGCAGGAACATCGCGGCGCCGCCGACAGCGGCCTTCAATGCGAATCGTGCGGCGGAGAACATCATCGCCGTTCGCCTCGCCCGAAACGCTGGTTGATCCAAGACGTGATCAGGTCGAGCACCTGCGGAGCGATCGTCTCCTCGATGGTCGCATACTCTGACGGAGCACCGGTCGTCGCCGTCTGGAAGAGATGGTTGAGGTTCGGAAGCTCGACGATTCGATAGCCTTTGTTCCCGGCGGCTTTGAGTGCCGCGTCGATGCCGCTCAGGTTCTCTCTAGCGGGTACTTGGAGGTCGAGCGTGCCGCCGAGGGCCAGCACGGGCACGTGAACGTTGCGAAGGGCGGTCCGCGAATCGTATCGCAGGAAGTAGCGCATCCAGGGATTGACCAACTTCGGGATCGTCTGGTCGAGTCGCGACGCGGCGGCGACCCGCTGGTTCTCGGGCAGCGCCCCGATTATCTCCTGTCTCACCGCGAGGACACGCGCGACGGCATCGGCGGAGTCCCGCGCGCCAGAGACGGCGTGAAAAAGTCGGCGATTGTTGTCGACCTGTGCATCGACCTGTGCGCTCGGGGTGCTGCTCGACGCAAGCCGGCGAAGTTGGAGAAGACTTAGCGAATCGCCAGGCATGCCAGGACCGGCCATCAGTACGAGGAAGGCGACGTCACGCGTGCGCGCGGCGATCATTGGACCGATCAGTCCACCTTCGCTATGTCCGAGGATGCCCACGCGGTCGCGCGCGATTCCCGGCACGTGTTGCAGGAAATGGAGCGCCGCCTCGGCGTCTGCGGCGAAGTCGGCACTCGTGGCCGTCTCGAAGGTGCCGGTTGACTTCGCAAATCCGCGATCGTCGTAGCGAAGCGACGCGATGCCGTGTCGCGCGAGATAATCGGCGATCACGAGAAACGGCCGATGGCCCAGCAACGCTTCGTCGCGGTCTTGCGGGCCGGATCCTGTCACGAACACCACCGCCGGAAAGGGTCCTGGTCCCTCCGGTATGACGACGGTTCCGGCGAGACGTACTCCGCCATCAGACGGCACCGTCACTTCCTTCGTATTGTACGGATAGGGCGGCTTGGGATCTTGCGGGCGCCCGGCCGACACCGATTCCAGCGTGCTGCGGCCGAACGGCAGCGGGATAGAAACGGTGCCTTGCATAAACGTTCCACGTATCGAGTCACCCGCCGTCGTCATCACGCCGGAGTAGGTGATGTGTTGTGCGGCGATCGTGAATAAGAGGGTGTCGCCGCGCGCGGCGATGGTCGCGGGCAATTCGACCCCGCCCTGGTCGAGCATCTTCATGATGCCGTGCACGCCGCCCGTGGAGTCGCGTGCGATGGCTAATAACACGCGTTCCCGAAACGCCCCGCTGGCCAATACGCCTTGCCAGATCCCGAGTATGCGGCCGCTTGCGTCGTCGGCGACCGGTTGCGTCGGCTGTTGCGCGTGCGCGGCCCGCGGGGCCATGAGGAGAAAGGCGCCGGCGCACGCGACCTGAAGGCGACGGTTCGACATTGTGGGTCCGGGGCTAATGATTTGTGTCAGAAATCGTGCGGGCCGCCTCGACGATCTCGTCCAGGCTTGGGACGAGCGTTCTCCAGGCCGAGCGGCCGAACTGTTGGAGGAACGCGTCCTGCGCCTCTTGCCAAAACGGGAGTGCCGTGGCGATACGCTCGCGGCCGCGTCGGGTTAGCGCGGCGGCCTTGGCACGGCCGGTGGATCCCGCGCCGATCGTAATGAGTTGTTCGCGGCGGAGCGGCTCGAGCGCGCGATAGAGTGACGTGCGCTCGAAGACGAGCTCCTGCGCGAGGTGGCTCAGCGGCACCGGTCGTTCGTGTCGCTCCAGCGCACGGAGGATCGAGAACTGGGTGTTCGTGAGGCCGGCCTGGGCAAGCCGATTGTCGAACAAACGGGCGACCGACCGGCTAGCGCGCCGAAGCGTGCCGGCGGCGCACTTGGTACTCGCGGATTCCATGGGAGTGGAGGAGTGATGTGTACGCATCAACACAGGTGCATACACATCATATCACCCGGTGCCGCATCCCGCAAGAAGTCAATCGGGCGACTTCATGAGATGGCCGTCCCGAGGCGGGCCACGAGCCGGTAATGCCGACGGGCACTCTGCAGCCGACGCGGTCCCCGTCAGGCAGGTGATCGTCGGTCATGTTGAATCTGGCGTGGTGCTTGAGCGTCATTGAGCGCCTCGAGAGCAGCAGGAAATCGCGCGTATAGCGCAGGAAATCACGCGGGCTCCCCCGTCCATCCGCGACGCGTTGCGGTGTGCGGCATGCCCCTCTTAGCGTTCGGCGATTCATCGTTCGCAGGAGCGGCAATCCAAATGAAACGCGTGCGAATCTCGTCGCTATTGGCAATATCGCTATTCGCCCTGTCCCCACCGCGGCACCTAGCCGCTCAGTCGCCGTCCGTCGTAACGTTTGTAAAGGCTGGCCGGCTCCTGAACCCACGGACCGGGGATGTGATTTCACCAGCCGCCGTACTGATCGAAGATGGAAAGGTCAAAGAGGTCGGCCCGCCTTCTCAGCTCCAAGGCCACGTGCCCGCCGGTGCGAAGACAGTTGATCTGAGTAACGCCACTCTGTTGCCCGGACTGATTGACAGTCACACGCATCTGCTTCTCGACGTGATTGTGCCGCCAGAGGCCGAGAGCGCGCGTCATTTGAACGGCGACTTTGCTCCGGGACTACTGCTAGCGATCGTCGAGTCGCCCAGTAAGCGCGTGTTGCTTGGCGCGCAGTTGGCTCGTGAGGACCTGGAAAGTGGTTTCACCACCGTCCGAAATCTGGGCCACTCTGGCATTGATGGCGATGTTGCGCTGAGGGACGCCATCAACGCCGGTCGCGTTCCCGGTCCGAGAATACTCGCCTCTGCGCGCAAGTTGATAACTCCAGGTTCTTACCTGCAAAGCCTAAATCCGCGTCTCGCCGAGTCGGTCATGCAGCAGGAATTTTTTCGGATCGAAGGCCCGGACGCGGCCCGGCAAGCAGTACGCGAAAATGTCTTCTACGACGTCGACGTCATTAAGGTTACAGTCGACGACGACCTGACCTTGGCAGAAATGAAGGCGATCGTCGACGAAGCTCATCACCAGCACTTGAAAGTCGCCGCTCACGCCATCAGTGCAGCCAGCATTCAAACTGCGATCGATGGGGGCGTAGACTCTATCGAACATGGCAATGACATAACCGACGCCCAACTGAAGCAGATGCGCGAGAAGGGAATCTTCCTAGACATAACGCCAACGTTCTGGGGGGGGCTTCTTGCAAAAATTGAGAAGCCGAGCATTGTGATGTCGCCGGCCTTGACGTCTAGGCTGGCTACCGCTGATGACCGCAGGCGGCGGACGGTGGCCGCTTTCACACAGCGGGTATTGAACTCGGGAGTGAGGTTCGCGGCCGGATCGGATATGTGCTGGTTCTATCCTGGAAAGACGCGCGGTCAAGCGAGCGCCACGATATTTGTCAATCTACACGACGCTGGTATGTCGCCGCTCGACATCATTCGTGCAGTCACGACAAACGCCGCGGGAATGCTGGGTTGGGAGGATCGCGTGGGTTCCGTTGAGCCGGGAAAGTTTGCCGACCTCGTCGCCGTCGCGGGAGATCCCATCGCCGACATTAGCGAGCTTGAGCGAGTCCGATTCGTGATGAAGGACGGCCGAGTGGTGAGGGATGAGTTGACCGCACCTCGCGACTGAACTCGTCTGGCGCGGTTGACATTTTCGAGTGCGCAAAGCGACCGACAAGACGGATTGCATCGAATTTTCCGTGAAGAGGCCCGCTGGCGGCTTCCGCGACACGATGCGCCTTTTCGGTGCCGCGCGCGCGATGCGGACTCGCTAGATCATCTTAAAATCGCACGGTCGATTCAAACCCCGAGTGAAGAGTGGCTATCGAAACCTCAACACACTCGTCAGGCAACTCATGATTCGACCGCTCGCTGACGTCGCCCTCAGTCTCGCCATCGCGACGCCGGCCCGTGCGCAGCAGTAGTTGCGCGAAATGGAGCGAATTAGTGATCTTCTCGAACGAGTCTCGCGCCGGATGACACGGTGCGCGAACGTTTAGGTCGAATTCGTCAACAAACTTGTCGCCGTCCCAATGCGCCGAGCCACGCATTCGTCATGGACTCGCACCCGTGTTCCGCACGCGAAGATGCGACAATCCTGCTCTGCGCCATCACCCCAAACCCGGCGGTAAATGCCAGTACGAAGACGCATCCTCCCACCTCGCCTCCGAGCATTCCGTCGATTCGGGTCGGGTGCCACAATCGGCCTCTCGAATAATAGCTCCGCGCGAACGACCGATCGCGCGATCTACTCCGTCGACGGCCTTGCTCGCCCGATGAGTCTACGATCACGCCACTGCGGTGGAATGTCCGACGAACGGTGTGCGCGATGACGGTGTCCAATGTGCAAGGCCTCTCTACGAGAACTCTCATGCTCCGATTTTTCAGCTTCTTGTCAAGCAAGGATCGATCGAAAAAAAAACAGTGTTCTGGGACAATCGTCGCGTCTGGCTTAAGTCCAATTTCTAAGGGCCTTCCGCGATGCGACTAACCGGGCGCATCGTCGTCCGCGCGTAGATGTTTTCGCGTCCACCTGCCGGTTCGTCCGCTGCCCATGCGCGCAGAACCGCGTCGTCCGCGCACCATTGTGTGTGTCACCAGCCCTGTAGAATTGTCGCCGTCCTCAACATCGCCCAGTCGATGTGTCACGGAGCGGAAAGTGTTGCTGTACGATGGCAAACGCAGGATCGAGGTACACACGCGCTTCGCTGCTCATTGCGCCGCCAGGCTGCACGTCCTGCTGCGCCTACGCCTGGACGCCCCAGAAACGACGATCTGTACGCTTCACGTAGTCGCCGATCGCCCGGCGATTGGGGGTGGTCGTTCTCGTAAATGAGCCTGCAATCCAGGCTCTCATTCGAATCATTCGCGGTCGGCGATTGGAAACGCGGCTCACTGACCCGGGCGCTTGGCCGCCGAAGCGGCCACGGCTTCGATGTCGAATGGTTCGACGCGCCGCACTGCCACAACGCCCTCGTACGTCACCAACGAGTCAATCGCGCCGCTCGCACCCAGGTGAAACACGGGAGATCCGGCGGGACCAATTCGAAACGATTTGTTCTGTGAAAATGTGTATGGCGTCTGTTGAACGAGAAATGGTCCTGTAATCGGCAGGAGAGACATCAATCCGGAGTCCGGAGCCTGTTTGGCGCGCACAACGGCGCTGATCGCCACTTCGGCCAGGCCCATCGACCGGCCCAGAAGCGGAAGCACCTTCCGCGCGGCCAATTGGACAGGGCGCAGGCTATCCGGAGCGAATGAGATCGCTACCGAGTCGCCGGTGAACCGCGCCTGATACGTGCGCAGGACTTCGCCCCCCGGGCGCCGCAAGCGAAGCGTCAGGTCGGACGGGCGCCCGTCATCTTGGAGGCGAATGGTGTACTCGTGCCGGAGAACGTCTCGCTCGCCGGCGCGACGATACGAAACCCAGACCCCGCTGACCACCTTGGGTGTCCGTTCGACTCGCTCGATCGAGAGCGTGTCGGATCCTGCCGTGGAGATGTACCAGCTGTTCCAACTCTTTTGAGGAGCGCGCGAAAACCCGGCGACTATCGCCGCGCATGCCGCGAGGCCGCGCAGAAGTCGAACGTGGTCCATCATTGTTGTCGTCCTAGCTAATTTCGAATTAGTATGGGGCGTTCCCGCGTCCGACGTAATCGTTCATTCGGAGCATCGGTCTGCAACTTTCGACGGATGCATCCGGTTGAGCGCCGCGATACAGTCCACTCGATGATGCGCGACGAGACACCTGGCCGGGTGCGGCCGCTGTTCGCCGGAAACGAGCGTCTCTGGCTCAGCCTTTGGGGCGTGTTGCAGGCGCTCGCACTGACGACCGCGTGCCTCATCGTGATAAATGACGCCGGTGGGCTTGAGCGGCTCATTGTTTCGACAAGTGCGCCTCGGCTGATCATCACTGTGGTCCTCGTCATCGTGTATCACCTAGCAGGGATCAGGTGGCACACTAGGATGATGGCGCGTCCGCTCGCCGCATTCACGTTCGTTCCAGCGGGTTGGGCCATCCTCTTCATCGCGATCGCATACCACAGCGCGTTCGCCGTGCTCGTGTTCGGCGCGATCGTCCAACTCTTGACCTTCTTGCCGTTCGTGCCGGCGCTCGTCTCAGTCGCGCTCGCGGTCGCGCTGGCCGCCGGATTGGTCCTGTCGCAGGCGTCGGCGCACAGTTCTAGTCTCAACCTCGCGAGGCTGATTGCCGTCATCGCGATCGGCGTGATGATCGGCACGGTCATGTTGTACATCCATAGAGTGAACATCGATGCCGCGATTCGCGCCCGTCTCTTGAACCAGCTCGACGAGGCGCAGCGCGACCTCGAGCAGCGGGCACGCGCCGACGGCGTTCAGGACGAACGTCGGCGACTTGCGACGGACATTCACGACACGCTCGCGCAGGGTTTCACGAGCGTGATCAAGCAGCTTGAGGCGATCGAATTGTCTCTGGATGCAGCGACCCCGGAGATGCAGGTGGTTTTGCAAAGCGTGCGGCCGCACCTTACGAGCGCGCAGCGCGTGTCTCGCGACAGCCTTACGGAGATTCGCCGTGTCATTTGGGAGTTGCGGCCGGCCGCGCTCGATCACGCGGCACTACCATCGGCCCTGCGCCGTGTTGCGGCGCAATGGAGTCGGGCAGTCGGCGTCACCGTGCACTGTGACGTGCACGAAATGCCCGTACTCAATCCCGATGTCGAGATCGCGCTGCTACGCGTGACCCAGGAAGCGTTGAGTAACGTTGCCCGCCACGCTGACGCCGGGACGGTGAATCTGTCGCTCCACTGCGTTGACGGTCTGCTACTGCTCGCAGTGGAGGATGACGGTCGCGGTTTCGACGATGCATTGCTCGACGACGATGGCATCGGCATCCCGGGCATGCGCGACCGTCTCCGGCGGCTCGGCGGACACCTGCTCATCGAGAGTGGTGCCGGTAAGGGAACTGGCGTCACGGCGGCGCTGCCCATCGGCGCCGCCATGCTGACGCCATGAAGCGAATTCGCGTCCTCGTTGCCGATGATCATCCGATCGTCAGGAGCGGAATCGCAAGCGTGCTGGCCACACAGCGCGATTTCGAGGTTGTGGGCGAGGCCGAGAACGGTGAAGTCGCAATCGCAGCCGCCGCGCGACTGCATCCCGACGTCGTCCTGATGGACCTCCGCATGCCCGTTCGATCGGGTGTGGAAGCCGCCGCCGCAATCCTGGCCGAGCAACCGGCCATCAAGATTCTCGTATTGACGACCTATGTCACCGATGGCGAAGTGCTACGCGCCATCGAGGTCGGCGCCCTTGGCTACCTCCTCAAGGATGTATCGCACGAGGAGCTCTTTCGAGCGGTGCGCTCCGTCGCGCGCGGTGTTCGTTACCTAGCGCCCGAGGTAACCGATCGCCTCGTCAACCGCTGGCAGCTCTCCGGACGGTATTCACTCACGGACCGGGAACTGGACGTCCTGCGATACGTCGCGCGCGGCGAAGGCAACAAACAGATCGCCGCGTCACTCGGCATCGCCGAGCCCACGGTAAAGGCGCATCTCGTACATATCTACGAGAAGTTGGGCGTCGAGAATCGGACTGCCGCCGCACGTTTGGCGCGCGAGCATGGCCTCATCGATAGTGACTAAGCAACGGCCCGGTCTTTCTCCCGTGCCCAACGGAGAACGATCACCAGGCCGATGATGGCGACATAGATGAGCGGCCGGCCGCTCCAGCCCATCTGCGGCGTCGGATGCGACACCAAGGTGTAGAACGCACCAAGCATGATCGCCGCCAGCACGACACCCGCATACGTCGCAATTGGCGCGACGAACAAGGAGATGCTGGCCACGATCTCAGCGGCGCCGATCAAGTAACAAAACCACAACGGGTAACCCCAGGCCAGAAACAACGGCTGCCAGAAGTGGCCCGTGAATTTCCCCAGGCCTGAGAGCGCGATGGATCCACCGGCGACGAGTGTGCCGACGTAGATCAACCCCACGCGTGATCGCGATCCGAGTCTCGACGACCTGTTCATGGCGCAACGATACGCAGTATCGGTCGTCGCGTGCATCGACCGATCGGCTACGCGGACTAAGACTTTCGATGGATGCGCAGCCCGGATCACCGGTCCATTGTTCGTGCACTCGATGGAGCGGAACGCACAGTATGATGCAAACTATTCGGCGAATTCTCGCGGTACTTGGGTTGGCCATGGCTGGCTCCAGTGACGTACGCGCGCAGGCGATGATGGCGGATATCCCGATACATCTCTTCGCCCAGCCGGGGGGTCCGTACGAAATTGGCACACGCGACTTCCTATGGGTCGATGCTGCGCGACCGGAGCGGTACACGCGCGATCCCACCGACCGACGCAAGCTCCCGGTGCAAGTCTGGTATCCGGCCGCGACGCCGACAGACTCGGGGAGAGCGCCCTACATCCACTCATTGGCCGAATTCGGCGCGTCGACCTCATTGAAGGTCTTGGAGCATGTACGGACCAATGCCACAATGGATGCCACGCTCTCGAGCGCCGAACGGAAATACCCGGTTATCGTGTACAGCCATGGTGCGGGTTGGCCTCGTTTTTCGGCTACCTTCGTGGCCGAGTACCTGGCCAGTCGCGGGTACATTGTGTTCGCCATAGAACACCCAGGGCTCGACCAAACCGTGTCATTCTCCGACGGCACGTCATTCGCGCAAGACACGTTGCTCCTACCTCGGCCTGTGCCGGGCGAAAGTCCGAGAATCACGGCAACTCGGGCGACACAGGTGTTGAACGACGTGCATTTCCCGATCTGGATCGCGGACCTGCGTTTCGCGCTCGACAGAATCGCCGCGCTCGACACGTCGGCCGGTCCGTTTCGCGGGAGGCTCGATGTCGACCGTATCGGCATGCTGGGCTGGTCGTTTGGAGGCGCGGCCGCGATCGAGATGCTAAGGGTCGATCCGCGCGTGAAGGCCGCGGTCAACCACGACGGCCGATTGTTCGGGGGCGCACCCACTGAGCCAATCACCCGACCATTCATGCTGTTTCACCACGGCATCGATGACGCAGCGACGGCGCCGGCGTTCGTGCCGGAGGCGAATCGCCAAGTGATGCGGGAGGTTCTCGCGGAAACCCAAGCCGCCGACAGCACCGCGCGGGCGCGGGCGACCGGGGATTGGTACGATGTTACGATCGCCCGAACGAATCACGGCCATTTCTCCGATCTCTCGCTCTTCCTTGCCGTGTTCGGCGACACCGCACTGCTTCGCGGCCGCCGCGCCCATGAGATCATCTCCGCGTACACGGGCGCCTTCTTCGATCGCTACCTCAAGCAACGCCCCAACGGTCTGCTCGACAACGGGCGCGGCCAATTTCCCGAAGTGGCGTTTCGGCAGCACAGTCCGTGAATCGCAACGCGCGATTTCACGTGAGGGGCCTTCCCTCTCTTGCCGCGGCCGGAGCCGACTTCTAAGATGTGTACACATCTGTTAGTGCGGGCACACCGTCGACGACCCTCATGCCTACCATAGCGGCCGCTATCCGCGCGGCTGGACGACTCGTACTCGACCTCGTCTCCTCCTCGATCAACGAACGATTTGCGCGGCCGAAGTGATGACCGACATGGTCGTGCTGGTAAGGTGGTCGTCGCCGGTGCACTCATGGTGTATGTCGCTCGACAATCGCGCAGACCGTCGAGTGGCGGGACGCATGTTGGCGCGAAGCATGAACGCCAGCCCACACAAACTCACGCGCTGGGGTCTGAATCGTGTTGAGATCGAACCCGGTTTTACTATGCTCGACGTTGGATGCGGCGGTGGTCGAACGATCGCTTGGCTCCATGGCGCCCGAAGGTCAGGTATTCGGCGTCGATTATTCGTCGTCGAGTGTGGCGGTCGCACGCGAACGGAATCGCGCCTCGATCGAGCGTGGTCCCGTAGACATCAGCGAGGGCGTCGTCTCTTCCTTGCCGTTCGCCGATCACACCTTCGAGCTCGTTACCGCGGTCGAAACGCACTACTACTGGCCCGATCTGCCCGGAGACGTGCGAGAAGTGATGCGCGTCCTGAAGCTTGGCCGGCTTTGCTGATCATCGCGGAGACGTATCGCGGACGCAGAAACGACTGGCTGCATCGACCTGTCACGCGGCTCGTGCTGCGCGCTGCTTACCTCACGCCCGAGCAGCACGGCCGTCTGCTGTCCGACGCTGGATACCGCGACGTCGAGGTATTCACGGAAAAAGCGCACAGGTGGATTTGCGCGATCGGTCGTACGCAGTCCCCTAGCTAGCAACCGCGCCAGTGACGCCTCTCGACCTCGTGGTTCCGGTGCTCGCGATTGTCGCGACGGTCGCCCTCATGACTGTCGGCAGGTTCAAACGCGGTTCGAGTGCCGCGAGGTCCACTCCGTCGACGAACGATGACTCCTTCGCTCGGCTCGACGAGCGTATCGCGCGTCTCGAGGAGGCGGTCGATGTCATCGCCGTTGAAATAGAACGCGTCGGCGAAAGCCAGCGCTTTCTCACTCGCATTCTTGCGGAACGGCAGCCGCCGGCGTCGCAGAGTTCGGAAACCTGAGCGAAACAAAACGACGTGGTGCTTGCATGCCGGATTCCAACCGAGCGCGCCGTGATCCTGAAACGATCTTACATCTGCTTGGCCCTGGTCGGCGCCGGCACGTGGACAGCCGCGTGTGCCGCCGCCGGAACCGCCGGTCACGCGCCGCCGGCAATGTCATCCGACTCGGCGGCGATTGCGCGGCTTCATCTGCTCGACGTCTCGGCGACGCTCGCCGACCGTGCGGACTCGCTCGTTCAGCTTTGGGATCCCGACGCCGTTCGCCTCCAGCCGGGAGCTCCGCCGGAAATTGGCCGGTCGATGATCTACTCGGATGACAAGCGCCAGGAGAACAAGACCGGCGGAGGCAGGACGGTCTGCTATCGATCGGAAATTCAGGACCTGCGCATTGTCGGCGATTGGGCGTTCGAGTGGGGCTACTTTTCATACAAGGAGGCGGGCGACACGGCAGCGATACGCGGCAAGGTTACCAGAATTCTCAAGCGCCAAGCCGATGGGACGTGGAAGTTCGCTCGCGTCATGGGATTCGTCGACACGAAGGCATCCGCCGCGCCACTCGCGAATCCGTGCCGTTGAGAGTTCGCGCCCACGGCCGAGCGAGGGCGTCG
>Ga0207695_10006874_pt1 | contig 14642 bp, 8 predicted proteins | sample KBSC54metaG_FD_184354 | JGI IMG/M metagenome (GOLD analysis project Ga0207695, IMG submission 184354) | Corn rhizosphere microbial communities from Kellogg Biological Station, Michigan, USA - KBS C5-4 metaG (SPAdes) (version 2) | ecosystem: Host-associated > Plants > Roots > Rhizosphere > Soil... | reverse complement strand
GAAAGTGCAGGGCGCCGATTGGTACTTTGTAACCGCACCGAAAGGCAAAGCATTTAAAGGCACCCTTAACTTCAGAACAAACGGCAGCGCCGAATTATGGGATGCAGTTACAGGCGCTGTTAAACCGGTGATCAGTAAAGAAAAAGACGGCCGCTCGTCGGTGGAGTTTGATTTACCACCGGCTGGTTCATGTTTTGTAATTTTTCATCATAATGAAAAAACGCCGGCCCCTGTAATTACTAAAGTAATCTCTACCACGCCCCTTAATACTAACTGGACACTTGCTTTCCCTGGTGGTTGGGGCGCACCGCAGTCTGTTAATATAGACGAACTAAAAGCGTGGAAGGACCTGGATATCCCCGCTGAAGGCAAAGCATTTTCAGGCACAGCAACTTATACAACTACATTTGACGCAGGCAACCCGGCAGCCGGTAACAGCTTTATGCTTGATTTGGGTAAAGTTGCCATGATAGCAAAAGTTATTGTAAATGGTAAGGATATGGGCACGGTATGGTCGACCCCTTACCAGGTAGATATTACCAAAGGAATTACACCAGGCAAAAACACCATAAAGGTGGAAGTTACGAGCACCTGGTTTAACAGGTTGGCCTACGATGCGGCACAACCAGAAGACAAACGGAAAACATGGACGATAAGCGGGCCGCCGAAGGATGCTAAGCTGAGAACGAGCGGATTGCTTGGGCCGGTAACTATTTTGACTGAAAAACATGATTGATTTTACCGATGGCTTAAATTTGTAAGAATGCCCCGGTAAGCTGATAAAATCGCGGGGACTTAAACCGGCTTTACCAGTCGGCTGTTAGCTTAAGGTGAGTTCGATATAAACGGGAAATATTGTGTTTTTTCAACACGTTTGCATTTGGTAAAAAATGGAACGACTGATAATCAGCATGTTTCACAGCGTTCCGGGTGTTCCATGTGTAAAAATGGAACGCTTTGCCGATGTGTTTCCGCAAATTTCCGGTTCGTTGCGGTTAAGCCATGGTTGCACGCGGCTAAAGAGAATTTATGGTGAGGTGGCGGTTTGCTTATGCCGAATCCATGTAATAATTTACTTAACAGCGCGATTTTGAAATTAAATTATCACCACCATGACAGTAGATGATGGTTGGAAGAAAAAACGTAATTAACTTGCCGTCGCTTAAACTGGTGCAGCCAATTTTAACTTTTATAAAACATAAATCGATTAATACAATGTCTATAGTTTCCACACAATTCAAACACGTAAGCTATTTATGGGACGATGCCGCCGCTGCAAAACTTGCCGGCGACGAAGTGGCCCTGCTGATATACCGCTCCAATTTACTTGGCGCCGACCTGAGGTTAACCAACTACGGCGGTGGCAACACATCATGCAAAGTGATGGATAAAGACCCCTTGACAGGCAAAGAAGTTGAAGTGATGTGGATTAAAGGATCTGGCGGTGACATCGGCACGTTGAAAAAGAGCGGCCTGGCTGCCTTGTATGTCGACAGGTTGCGCAGCCTGAAGAATGTTTACCGTGGCATTGAGCACGAAGATGAAATGGTTGAACTTTTTAATCACAGCATTTTCGATCTCAACTCAAAAGCGCCTTCTATTGATACGCCGCTGCACGGCTTTTTACCCTTTAAACATATCGACCATTTGCACCCCGATGCAGCTATAGCCATAGCAGCAGCAGCAGACGGCGAAAAAATAACCCGTGAGCTTTTTAACGGTACCATAGGCTGGGTTAACTGGCAGCGCCCCGGTTTTGATTTGGGCCTGCAATTAAAGGAATGCCTTGACAGCAACCCCGGCATCCGCGGAATAATGCTGGGCTCCCATGGTTTGTTTACCTGGGGCGATACGGCTTACGAAAGCTATATCAACACCCTCGAAGTAATAGAAAAGTGCGCCGAATACCTGGAAGCAAACTATGGTAAAAAAGGCCCCATTTTTGGCGGGCAAAAACTGCAAAGTCTTGATTCGGACAATCGCAAAAAACAAGCGGTTGCATTGGCGCCGGTGCTTCGCGGCTTCTGCTCATCACAAACCAAAATGATAGGCCATTTTACCGACGATGCGCGCGTGTTGGAATACATTAACTCTAATGATTTAGACCATTTAGCCCCGATGGGCACAAGTTGTCCCGACCATTTTTTAAGGACTAAGATCAGTCCGCTGGTGTTGGATTTGGGTGCAGCAGATGACTTGTCGGATGTAAAAGCATTGAAAGAAAAGCTGGCCCCAGCATTTGAAGCCTACCGCAAAATGTATGCGGATTATTACGATACCTGCAAACATCCCAATAGCCCCGCTATTCGTGATGCTAACCCGGTAGTTATTTTGTTCCCGGGCGTAGGCATGTTCACTTTTGCAAAAGATAAACAGACGGCTCGCGTTGCTGCGGAGTTTTATATTAACGCCATCAACGTGATGAAAGGCGCTGAGGCCATATCAACCTACACCTCGCTGCCCCGGCAGGAAGCTTTTGACATTGAGTACTGGTTGCTTGAAGAGGCTAAGCTTCAACGTATGCCAAAACCAAAGGCGCTATCAGGGCGTATTGCCTTAATAACCGGCAGTGCCGGTGGTATCGGCAAAGCCATAGCCAAAAAATTGGTGCAGGAAGGCGCCGTTGTGGTTTTAAACGATATGAATGCCGAACGCCTTCAGGGCGCCGGTGAAGAATTTGGAAAACTCTTTGGTAACGACAGTTTTACAACCGTAACGCTCGACGTTACCAAAGCCGACGAAATTGCAAACGCTATGGCTGCCGCTATTTTAGCCTTTGGCGGGGTCGACCTCGTGGTGAATAATGCAGGCCTGTCCATTTCAAAAACAATAGCCGACCATACTGAAAAAGACTGGGACCTGCTATATGACGTTTTAGTAAAAGGCCAGTTTATGGTTACGCAGGCGGCTGTTGCAGTGATGAAAAAACAAAATAGCGGTGGCGACATTATCAATATAGTAAGCAAAAATGCACTGGTAAGCGGGCCTAATAATGCGGGTTACGGTAGTGCAAAAGCAGCCCAGCTTCATTTGAGCAGGCTTAATGCTGCCGAATTGGGTGTGGACAAAATACGCGTAAATGTAATTAACCCGGACGCCGTGATAAGCGACAGCAACATTTGGGCCGGCGGATGGGCCGAAGGCCGTGCTAAAGCTTACGGAATAACCGTTGAGGAATTGCCTGCATATTATGCCGGACGAACACTGCTGAACGAAATTATCCTGCCAGAAGATATTGCCAACGCCTGCTTTGCTTTAACAGGCGGCTTGCTCAGCAAATCTACCGGGAATGTTATAAACGTTGATGGCGGCGTGGCAGCCGGTTTTGTGCGATAAATATTATAGAGAAGACAACCAATTATAGACAGATTATGCAAGTTGAGAAATATAAAATAGAAGAGCTTAATCACCAGGAACTGGCCGAACATAAGCGTAAGCTTGATTTTGTGAGCCATAACTTACCTGGGCTGGATGATGTGATGGGCAAACTGCAGGCCTTTAATGTGGCTATCCCCAGCTGGGCATTGGGCACCGGTGGCACGCGTTTCGGCAGGTTTTCGGGCGGCGGAGAGCCGCGCAGCCTGGAGGAAAAGATAGAAGATGTAGGCGTAATTAATGCGCTGAATAAATCGAGCAATTCAATATCCTTGCATATCCCCTGGGATATTCCTGATAACGCGCCGGCCATAAAAACGCTGGCTGCGCAACTTGGACTTCATTTTGATGCGGTAAATTCAAACACTTTCCAAGATCAGCCCAATCAAAAATTTAGCTATAAATTTGGTTCGTTGCACCACGTTGATAAGGCGGTACGCAAGCAGGCCATTGAACATAATATCGAAGTAATAAAATATGGCGTTCAGCTCGATTCAAAGGCGTTGTCAGTTTGGCTTTCGGACGGTTCAAACTTTCCCGGTCAGCTGAATTTCCGGCAGGCCTTTCAAAACACGCTCGAAAGCTTGCAGGAAATTTATAGCACGCTGCCCGATGACTGGAAAATGTGGATTGAGTACAAGCCTTTTGAACCCAATTTTTACTCTACAACTATTGGCGATTGGGGCCAATCATTGCTGCTGGCCAATAAACTTGGTGCCAAAGCATCAACATTGGTAGACCTTGGTCATCACCTACCCAATACAAACATTGAACAAATAGTATCTCTGCTGCTAATGGAAGGCAAATTGGCCGGTTTCCACTTTAACGATTCGAAATATGGCGATGATGATTTGACGGTAGGTAGTATAAACCCATACCAATTGTTCCTGATATTTAACGAGTTGGTTGAAGGTATGGATGCGCGGGGGATGACTCATTCTACCGATATCGGCTGGATGATAGATGCATCGCACAACGTAAAAGATCCAATTGAAGACCTTTTACAATCCGTACAGGCAATTAAAATAGCCTACGCGCAGGCGCTAATAGTTGATAAAGCGGCCCTTAAAGCAGCCCAGCAAAATAATGATGTGACCCTTGCGCAGGAAATATTGCAGCAAGCTTACCGCACGGATGTTAGGCCACTGGTTGCCCAGGCAAGCCTGTTATCGGGCGGTGCTTTGAGCCCTGTAAACGCTTACAGAAGTTTACAAGTGAGAGAGAATTTGATTAAGGAGCGCGGTTTAAAAACCGTTGCGACAGGGCTTTAATAAATAGCAAAGTAACAGATGAGCGCAATACCTGTAATTGCCGTTTTCGACGTTGGCAAAACCAACAAGAAACTGTTTTTATTCGACGAGAATTATAAGATAGTTTTTGAAAAATCGGCGCGGTTTATTGAGACGGTTGATGAGGATGGATTCCCCTGCGAAAACGTGGAGAGCCTGCGGCTTTCGGTGTTTGATTCTTTGAGCGAGGTGTTCAGGTTAAAGGAGTTCCAGGTAAAAGCTGTCAATTTCTCAACGTATGGGGCAAGCTTTGTTTATGTCGACGAAACAGGTAAAACCGTTTGCCCGCTGTACAATTATCTGAAACCTTATCCTGAAGAATTAAGCAAGGAATTTTATAGTAAATATGGTGGCGAAGAGCAGTTTAGCCTGAGCACTGCTTCCCCGGTTTTAGGCTCATTAAACTCGGGCTTACAGGTGTATCGTGTAAAAAAGGAAAAGCCTGAAATTTTCAACAAGATTAAATATGCCCTGCACTTGCCGCAGTACATGAGTTTTTTGCTCACCGGCGAACCATACTCAGATCTTACCAGCATTGGCTGCCATACCGGGATGTGGGATTTTGAAAATAGCCGTTATCATGAATGGATACAGCGGGAAGGTATCACCATGAAATTGCCGCCCGTTGTTGCCGCAAATAAGGTGTTGCCAGCATTGTTCCCCGGTAATAGATATAAGGTAGGGGTAGGCCTGCATGACAGCTCGGCGGCGCTTATCCCGTACCTGATGAATTTTCACGAGCCTTTTGTGCTTATATCGACAGGTACCTGGTGCATTAGCTTAAACCCGTTTAACCATCAGCCACTAACGGTGGAAGAGCTCAAGGAAGACTGTTTAAGCTATTTACAGTACCAGGGCAAACCGGTAAAGGCCTCGAGGTTGTTTGCCGGGATGGAACACGAGCAACAGGTAAAACGGATTGCAGAACACTTTAATACAAACATTATCAGTTTCAGGACCGTGCCTTTCGAACCGGAATTAATTGCCAGGCTTAAAAATAAAACAGGCGATAAAGGGGATGCCGTTAACTTCAACAAAAAATCCCATTTTGCGGATCGGGAAATTTCGGAATTTAAAGATGAAATTGAAGCCTATCATCAATTAATGATGGATATAATGCAGTTACAGATTGAGTCGGTGCAGCTTGTGCTTAAAGGCACAAAGGTTACCCGGATATTTGTCGACGGTGGGTTCAGTAAAAATAGCGTGTATATGCACCTGCTCTCGCTTGCTTTTCCTCATATCGAAGTTTATGCGGCTTCAATGGCACAGGCTTCGGCTGTGGGCGCTGCCCTGGTTATTCATAAAGAATGGAACCGCAAGGCAATCCCGAACGACATTATTAATTTAACTTATTACTCTGCCAATCAAACGTTAGCTTTATGAAAGTTGGCTTGTTTATCCCCTGCTACGTCGACCAATTTTACCCGGGTGCTGCAATAGCAACCCTGCAATTATTAGAAAAGTTGGGTGTAGATGTAACCTATCCGCCCAATCAAACCTGTTGCGGCCAGCCAATGGCTAATTCGGGCTTTGAACATTTAACCGGCGGCTGCAACGATCTTTTTATTAAGAATTTTGCCGGATTTGATTATGTGGTAGCGCCCTCCGGCAGCTGTGTTTTGCATATAAAAGAGCACTTGCATGGCGATGCTGATCCGCAGGCAACAATTAATCATAAAGTGTACGAATTGACTGAATTTTTAACAGATGTGTTGAAAGTAAAGAGTCTTCCCGCAAAGTTTCCACATAAGGTAGGTATGCACCAAAGTTGTCACGGGCAGCGCGGTCTGCACCTTTCGCAAATGACCGAGCTTGTAGCACCGGAATATTCAAAACCCGGTAGCCTGCTTAATATGGTGGAAGGTATTGAGCTTATCCCCTTAAACAGGAAAGACGAATGCTGTGGTTTTGGCGGTACGTTTTGTGTGGCCGAAGAATCTGTGTCGGTTAAAATGGGTAAGGACAGGGTGGCCGATCATTTGGAGCATGGTGCAGAATTTATAACGGGAGTCGACATGTCATGCCTGATGCACATGGAAGGAATTTTAAACAGGCAGGGCAGCAAAGTAAAAGTGCTGCATATAGCCGAAATATTAAACGCGGGATAAGATGGAGAGCGAAGTAAAAGATCATGCTGAATTAGCGGCCATTTTTAACAAAGATGAAAACCGGGTTGACTGGCACGATGAAACGCTTTGGTGGGTACGGCAAAAGCGCGATAAAATGGCTCATGGCCTGCCCGGATGGGAGGACTTACGCGAGGCCGCCTCGCAGATAAAAGACAACGTACTATCAAACCTTAGCCAATACCTGCAGCAATTTGAGGCAAACGCACAAGCCAACGGAACTATAGTTCACTGGGCCGCCGATGCAAAAGAGCATAACGAAATAGTGTTGGAACTGCTGCTGAAAAACGGCATCAGGAAAATGGTAAAAAGCAAATCGATGCTTACTGAAGAGTGCCATTTGAACGAATACCTGGAGCAGCAGGGCATTGACGTGATAGACTCTGATCTCGGCGAACGCATTGTGCAACTGGCCAAAGAACCGCCAAGCCACATTGTGTTGCCTTGCATCCATAAAAAGAAAGAAGAAATAGGCGACCTTTTTCATATCCATTTAGGCACGCCGGCCGGTAATGCCGACCCGCAGCTTTTAACCGAAGCGGCCCGGCAACACCTGCGAGAAGTATTTTTGACTCGAAAAGCGGCATTAACAGGTGTAAACTTTGCGGTTGCGGAAACCGGCGAATTCGTGGTTTGCACCAACGAAGGTAATGCTGATATGGGCGCTCATCTGGCCGACATACATATTGCCAGCATGGGCATTGAAAAGATCATACCTCAAAGAAAGCATCTCGGCGTTTTCTTACGCCTGCTTGCCCGCAGCGCAACGGGGCAGCCAATTACCACCTACTCAAGCCATTTTGTTAAGCCGCGAGATGGGCAGCGATTACACATAATCATAGTAGACAACGGCCGGAGCATCCAGCTAGGCAGGGAGGACTTCAGGAACTCGCTGAAATGTATCCGCTGCGGGGCGTGTATGAACACCTGCCCGGTTTATAGGCGAAGCGGTGGGCATAGCTATCACACGGCCATAGCCGGTCCCATTGGCGCTATTTTAGCGCCTAACCTGGATATGGAGAAATATGCCGACCTGCCTTTTGCTTCAACGCTTTGCGGCTCCTGCTCCAATGTTTGCCCGGTTAAAATCGACATTCATCAGCAATTGTATAAGTGGCGGCAGGTTATCGTACAAAAAGGCTATACCACGACGGCCAAAAAGGCGTCGATGAAATTAATGGCTTTCACATTGTCGTCGCCGGCCGCCTACCGTACGGGCGGCAAGGTTGGACGCTGGGTTTTAAAACATGCACCCTTTGCTGTTAATAACAAGTTTAACCCCTGGTTTAAGCAACGTGATATGCCGGAAACCCCGGAACAATCTTTTGGCGAATGGTATAACAAAAACCGTAAAAAATGAGCAGCAGGGATAAAATTCTTTCGGCGGTTGCAGCAAATCAACCCCGCTTATCGCCCTTGCCCGATGTTGATTTTTTAAAAGGCGGCGAGATAAATGCGGTAGAAAAATTTACGGAAGTACTTACGGCAGTAGGTGGAAAGGTGATAAACATAGCCAAACTCGACGAAGTAACTGCATATATTGAAATGAACATCGCCGCTGGCGAACGGGTAGTAAACTTGCTATCCGAACCACTTGGCATGCGGGCACCACAGACAGATATTAAAGATTTACCACACGCCCTTGCCAATATTGAACTGGCAATTTTGCAGGCGGAAATGGGCATTGCCGAAAACGGAGCAGTCTGGCTTAACGAAAACCGACTTGGCCAAAGGGTAACCCCATTTATTTGCCAGCACCTGGTTGTAATCCTTGACAAAAGTAACGTCGTACCAACCATGCACCATGCCTATGAAAAAATAGGGAACGAAAAATACGGCTTTGCAACATTTATAGCCGGCCCGTCTAAAACAGCAGACATTGAGCAGTCGTTGGTGCTGGGTGCGCATGGATCGCGTTCCATGACGGTTTTTTTGAGGGATATTTAATCGGCCTTTAAAACAAAGAGCGCATTTTAGCGCGCTAAATAAATAAAACAGGTAAACAAAAGTAGTTAAGTACAATTGTTTACCTGTTGTGGATATGGTTTTGGCTTAGTTATAACCCGGGTTTTGCGTCAGTTTGGTATTTATCTGCAACTCACGGAAAGGTATAGGGAAAATCAGTTTAGTATCTGTAACATTAAAAGCGGCTGGTAATATCCATCCGTACAATGCCTTTAAACGTACACCTTTCGCATTAGATACCTCCACTGCTTTCCCGATACGGATCAAATCTGTCCAACGGTGGTTTTCAAACGCTAATTCATGACGGGTTTCGTCGGCCACATTGTCCGCTGTTGCCTGTGCCACTGGCGGAAGACCGGCTCTTTGCCTTACCTTGTTTAAATACGGTAATGCCTCTGCATTTTTATTTTCATCTACCAAACATTCTGCTAATAATAAAAGTGCGCCTGAATAGCGAAATACCGGCCAGTCATCGGGGGTATTAAAGTCGGTAATATACGGAGGGTGAAAATATTTTTTTATCATATAAAAATAGGTCGACCCCGCTGCCGGCGTATAACCAACAGGGCTTTTAAGGCCGGTAGCCGTAAAATCTTCAACACCGCTAATAGTACCTTCAACAACCGCAACAGAGGCGGGTAGTCTTAGATCGCCGGGCTCGTACGAATCCACCATTTCTTTTGTTGGCACATTCCAGCCGCTGAAGATATCCATCGAACCTCCATGGTAACCTGTAAGCAGTTCTGAATTAGTTGTTTTTGGCATAAAAATCCAGGTAAAATTGCTTTGCTGGCCACTTATAAGGTCAGACTTATACTGTACTTCAAATATTGATTCCGAACTATTCTTATTATTCGGGTCAAACACATCAGCATATTTAGGCAGCAGGGTATAGTTCATTTGAGTGATGTCGCGTAATTCTGTTTCAGCACTTGCATAATCCTTTGTTGGCTGCGACATATAAGCGTAAGCCAGCAACATTTTCGCAGCTCCTTTAGATGCCCTGCCCGACTGTGGAAATGAAGTAACTACCGGAAGTACAGGAATAGCGGCTTTAAGGTCTGCAACTATTTGTTTGTACACTTCGTCCGCGGTATTTCTTGGTTTAAAAGCCTCTTCTACTGTAGTCAGTTCCGTCAATTGTAAAGGTACGCCGCCATAATGCTGCACCAGGTCGTAATAATAAAAGGCCCTTAGAAATAAAGCTTCGCCAGAAATCTGATCCTTTTCCGGTTGTGTTAAGGTAGATTTTGCCAGCCTGCTTAAAATAGTGTTAACCCTGGCAATTCCTATGTAATTATCGGCGTACCTGTTTCCTTGTGAATTAGGCGTTGCGCTGGAGTTTGCATCATCCAGGAATAGCGCCAGCACTTCTAAGCTTTCTAATCCCCTGTTAGCGGAATACCTGGTGAAAAAGGCGTTATCCGAACGCATTTCATCCATGTAAATTCCTTCGTGAACTATCGAACGCAGCGATGTATAAGCACCCGTTAATGCCTGGTCGAATTGAGTTTTGTTTTTAAAAAACGAGGCAGAACTCAAATACGTTGGCGGCAACTGGTTTAAAAAATCTTTTTTACAAGATGATAAAACCGTTGTCATGATAATGATATATAATAACTTATTTTTCATGTTGTTTATTTTTAAAAATTAAGATTTGCTCCTATTGAATACGTTTTTGCAATGGGGAATGCCGTAAAATCACGCCCCTGGTGAAGGCCGTCTAAACCATAGAGACTTATCTCCGGGTTCATCCCGGGATATTTGGTGAAGGTGAAAGCATTTTGTGCACTTATGTATATTCTCGCGCTTCTTATAACAGAGTTATGCAATGTTGGAAAGGTGTATCCAAATGTGATGTTTTTCGCCATTAAATACGTCCCGCTAAAAACCTGTCTGCTGGTAAAGTTGCGAAAGTCAACTGTCGTACCAGACTTTGTTCTTGGGTAGATACCGTCCCCCGGGTCTTGTTCCGACCGCCACCTTCTGGCCACGCCTTTTCTTACATTGAAAACACCATCCAGGTTTTCGGTAGATTGAAAAGCATCGTCTGCAATATCATTGCCAACGGTACCGGCGACCACTATACTCGCATCAAAATTTTTATAGCTGAAACTATTGGTCATACCATAAGAAAACTTAGGGTTGGGGTTACCTATCCATGTTCTGTCGTGGAAATCAATAATGCCATCCGGCTTTCCGTTAGGGCCGCTAACATCTGCAAATCTTGCTGTGCCTACTGTAGCTGCTGCATCGTGCGGCTGCGTATCAAATTCATGCTGTGTCATGTACACGCCGGTATTTATATACCCGTAAAACAGTCCTATCGGATGACCTACTGCAGTGCGGTTATCATCCCAATATTCCTGGTATCCGCCAATTGGGGCATTGCTGGTACCCAGCTGTTTAACAATATTGCGGTCGAACGAAATATTAAAGTTGGTATTCCATTTAACTTTGCCGACGGTATTTTTTGTTTCCACGCTAAATTCATGGCCCCAAAAATCAAAACGGCCAATGTTTGAAGTAACGCTGTTAAAGCCCGACTGTGAAGGAATATCAATCTGGTATAATAACCCGTCTGTTTTCTTCCAGTAATAATCATAAGTAAATAAAATCCTGTTACCAAAAAGGCCCAGGTCTAACCCAAAATCATAACCTGCAGTTGTTTCCCAGGTTAAATAATTGTTGCCAATGCCATTGAGTGCGCTTCCTGAAGTAAGCTGATTATTAAAAACATAATTTCGTTGATCAACACCAGACAGGTAGGTGTAGTTTCCTATGTTGTTATTACCTACTTTTCCGTAGCTGCCCCTGATTTTTAAGAGGTCAATGTTCTTGAACGATTTCATGAAATCCTCGTCAGAAACAACCCAGCCTACGGAAATAGAAGGGAAGTTACCGTATTTGGTGTTCGTCCCGAACCTTGATGAACCATCCCGTCTGAATGCGAGGGATAACAGGTATTTATTTTCGTAGTTATAATTTAACCTGCCTATATAAGAAATAAGCGAAAAATCGTAGGCATCAACACCGGGGTTAGCTGTTTTTGTTGCAGCTACGTTCAGCCATTGAATATTATCATCCGGAAAGTCTGTTGCAGAGATACCGCTACTTTCATAGTTAACCTTTTGGGCAGTATATCCAACAAAAGCTTCAATATTATGCTTGTTGTTGATTGTTTTTGTATAGGTCAAGGTGTTTTCCGCAAGCCACGATAAGAAATTACTCGTGTTATAATAAGCAGATGCTGAAGTCGCCGGTTGCACCCCGCCACGTATTGTTGATGGGCTGAAACCGCGGTTAACACCATTTTCGCCGTTTACATTCATGCTGATCTTGTACTTCAAATCATCCGTAATTTTGTATGTAGCGTACGCATTTGATAAAAAGGATAGCCTTTTATCAAGGTTTACCGTTTCTTGCAATACGTTGTAAAAATTGGGGGTTTGAAACATACCCGGCGGCGCAAAACCGATGGGATAAGTACCGTCGGCATTTTTGTAATTAAGCGTTGGGTCAGTAAGGTAGGCAACCTGGATAATGTTACGGCCCTGACCCAAATTAGGGGTGATATTTTGGTTGCGGTAAGTTACACCAAGGTTCAGCGCCAAAGTTAACCTGGGAGACGCGGTGTATATATTATTGGACCTTGCTGTAACCCTTTCGGCCCATTGATTTAGCATTACCCCGTCCTGCCTGTTGTAGTTTAAGTTTACCAGCGATTTTAAATTTGTTGTGCCGGTAGAAAGGGATAAGTTATAATTCTGTGTCCTGGCATTTCTTAACAAAACATCAAACCAATTTGTACCATCGGTAGGTTTGTATTGCGAAGGATTTTGGTATTGAGCAGGAACACCGCCGGTATAGCCTTCATACTTCGCAGCGTCTTCGTAATATTCTTTTTTAAATTCAGCAAATTCAGGGGCATTCATTAAATCGGGACGGCCTCTTTTAGATACTGTTTGTATACCATTATAGGTGCTGAACTCAATATTTTGCTTTCCGTTCTTTGCTTGTTTGGTGGTAACAAGTATAACGCCATTGGCTGCCCGTGATCCGTACAATGAGGAAGCGGAAGCATCTTTTAAAACAGTGATACTTTCAACTTCATCAGGACTCAAACTTTGAAGTCCGCTTTCTGAAGGAAACCCGTCAATAACAATCAGCGGGTTATTACCAGCTCCGATAGAAGCGGCACCACGTATGCGGAACGACATTTCAACACCAGGCTGCCCGTCGTTCTGATTTATTTGCACACCCGCAAACTTGCCCTGTAATTTTTGGCCGATATTGGCCACCGGTAAGTCTTTAACCTCTGAAGCATTAAGTTGGCTGATAGCACCTGTAACCTCACGCTTGCTTTGCGTTCCGTAACTCACCACAATTACCTCTTTCAAACTACTTGAAGATGGTGCCAGGCTGATATTAATTACGGTACGCCCATTTACAGGTACCTCTTTAGTTTCAAAGCCAATGTAAGAAAACACCAGTACAGCGCCGGTTGTATCGGTAAGTTTAAGGCTGTAGTCGCCCGATGAATTGGTTGTAGCACCTACAGTTGTACCCTTCACCCGCACGCTTACGCCCGACAGGTTTTCTCCTTTATCATCGCTTACTTTTCCTTTAACAGATATTGTTGCCGCGGCATTTTCTGTGCCGTCCAGTAACTGTTCCTCGGGTTTGGGTTTTTCTGCAATAATTATCTTGTTTTTCTTTTCGGTGTATTCAAGATTTGTATTGCCAAAAATGGTTTGCAAAATTGAAGCAACAGTTTTATCGCTTTCATTTACAGTTAAATGCTGGTACTGTTTTACCAGCCGTTCGTTGTAAGTAAAATGGATTTTACTTTTATCTTCTATCGTCTTTAAAATTTCCTTCAGGCTTTTATTATCAGCCCGGATATCGATTTTCGTTTTTTCTAATATTTGCCCGGCTGAATTGCTGGCCCAAAGTAGCTGGGTTCCTAAAGCAATAACCGTAACGATATAGAACGTAAATTTCATGATGCGTAATGTTAATCGCGCGAGGGAATAGGTATAATTTTCCATACCTTTGAGATTGGATTAAGTGAATATTAATTTGTTTACTAATTCGCATTGATAATCAGGGAGTGATTGGCGTTACTTAACTGATTTTTCAATTGGCTTAACCGGTGTGAAACACAAATTCATGCCGGTTTTTTGATGGGGTTTGGTGTAGATCTTTAACTCATATTTCTTCTTTTTTTGGTTTAAAATTGGGTTTACTTTATTTATTGGTTATTTCTTTTCACTGAGAACCACGCGCTGGTCATTTATAGTGTACGACAAGTTATTTGCCTTACAGATAACAAATAGTAAATCTTCCAGCTTGTCTGTACTTTCAAATTCAGAACTAAAGCGGATATCTTTTAAATCATCATTGGCAAATATGATGTGGACCTTATAATATGATTCAAGCATGCCTGCTACATTGCCCAGGGTTTCGTTATCAAACCTGTATTTACCTTGTACCCAGCCCGTAAAATCATCGGCATTGATGTGCTTTTTAATGATTTTACCGTTTGCTTTACCAATAGTTACCTGTTCGTTTGGCAGCAAGGTGATAAAACCTGTCTTTTCATATTTAACATTTGCTATACCGCTAACCGATACCTTGCCGCGGGTAACTGTTATTTGAACATCCTTTAAAAACTTATAGGCACGAACATTAAAGGCAGTGCCCAATACATTTATTTGTGTGCCCATTGCTTTTACAATAAATGGTCTTGATTCATCATGTTTAATGTCGAAATAGGCTTCCCCCTCTAAAAGGCTGACCTCCCTTATTTTACGGTTAAAGTTTTCAGGATACCTTATCCTGCTCGAACCGCTAAGAATAACCGTTGAACCATCGCTCAACG
>Ga0207695_10006872_pt1 | contig 14644 bp, 15 predicted proteins | sample KBSC54metaG_FD_184354 | JGI IMG/M metagenome (GOLD analysis project Ga0207695, IMG submission 184354) | Corn rhizosphere microbial communities from Kellogg Biological Station, Michigan, USA - KBS C5-4 metaG (SPAdes) (version 2) | ecosystem: Host-associated > Plants > Roots > Rhizosphere > Soil... | reverse complement strand
GTGACGATTGCGTGACGTGAGTTACGCGACTTCGGCGATCAGCTCGATCTCGACGCATGCGCCGAGCGGAATCTGCGCGACGCCGAACGCCGAGCGCGCGTGCTTGCCCGCGTCGCCGAACACTTCCGCGATCAGTTCCGACGCACCGTTCGTGACGACGTGCTGTTCGGTGAAGTCGAGCGTCGAGTTGACGAGGCTCATCAGCTTCACGATGCGCGTGACCTTGTTCAGGTCGCCGGTGTGCGCGTGCAGCGTCGCGAGCAGGTCGATCGCGATCGAGCGTGCGGCCGCCTTGCCGTCTTCCGTCTGCAGATCCGCGCCGAGCTTGCCGGCCCAGACCTTGCCGTCCTTTTTCGCGATGTGGCCCGACAGGTAGACCGTGTTGCCGCTTTGCGCGCTCATCACGTAGGCGGCGGCCGGTGCGCCGGCGGTCGGGAGCTCGATGCCGAGCGACTTCAGTTTGTCGTAGACGTTAGCCATGCGTTCGATTCCTCGTAGAGAGTCGTGACAGGAAAAAGCGGGATCAGAGGCGCTCGCAGAGGCGCTCGCGCAGCAGCTTGCCGAGCCGCGCGACGCCTTCCTCGATCTTCTCGGGCGGCACCGTCACGAACGACAGGCGCAGCGTGTTCTGTTGAGCATCGTCCGCGAAGAACGGCGCGCCCGGCACGAAGGCGACGTGGTTGTCCACGGCCGTGGCGAGCAGCTTCATGCTGTCGATCTGCGCGGGCAGGTTCACCCAGATGAACATCCCGCCTTCCGGCCGGTTCCACGTGACGCCTTCCGGCATGTGGCGTGCCAGCGACGCGAGCATCGCTTCGCATTGCGCGCCGTACAGCTGGCGGATCGTCGGGATGTGCTCGTCGAGGAAGCCGTCCTTGATCACTTCGTGCGCGATGCGCTGCGTGAGCGTCGGCGTGTGCAGGTCGGTGGCCTGCTTGGCCTGCACGAGCTTGAAGTGGAGTTCTTCGGGGGCAATGATGTAGCCGATCCGCAGGCCCGGCGCGAGCACCTTCGAGAACGTGCCGAGGTGCACGATGTGGTCCGGTGCCATCGACAGCATCGTCGGCAGCGGCTCGCCCTGGTAGTTCAGCGCGCCGTACGGATCGTCTTCCAGCACCGGGAACGGGCTCGACTGCGCGAACGCGGCGAGCGCGCGGCGGCGCTCGACGGGCAGGCGGCGGCCGGTCGGGTTCTGGAAGTTCGGCTGCGCGTACAGCAGGCGTGCGCCTTGCGTCAGCTCGGGCGTGAGGCCTTCGGGCAACAGGCCCTGCTCGTCGGTCGGCACCTGCACGTAGCGCGGCTCGTACAGCGAGAACGATTGCAGCGCGCCGAGGTAGGTCGGGGTTTCGACGAGGATCGGGCTGTTCGGATCGATCAGCGCCTTGCCGAGCAGGTCGAGCGCCTGCTGCGAGCCGGTCGTGATCAGCACCTGCGACACGCGCACGCTGTAGCGCTCGGCGATCCATTCGCGCAGCGGCAGGTAGCCTTCGGTCGCGCTGTACTGCAGTGCGGCGGCGGGCGCGTCGCGCAGCACGCGGTCGGCCGCGGCGCGCATGCGTTCGGCCGGGAACGTCGCCGGAGCCGGCAGGCCGCCTGCGAACGAGATGACCTCGGGGCGTTCCGTGACCTTCAGGATCTCGCGGATCGCGGAGCTCGTCAGCTTGCGGGCGCGTTCGGAAAGCTGCCAATGCGGCGGATGCAGGTCGGTCGGATTCATAGTCTCCTCGTTCGGATATCGGGTCAGTCAAGAAAGGTCGATCAGGCAGATTGCGTCGACGCGGCCGGGTAGGCATGCGGGAGCGCGATCGGGCCGTCGCGGCCGGGTGGGCAAAACCGTTCTGGCAAAACAAACATTATGGCGCACCTCATCAACCGGCGCGAGCAGCACGCGGGGCCGTGGCCACGGCCGAGCGCCGGCCGAGCATCACGGTCGCGATCACGGCGGCCGCGAACAGCCACGTGGACGGCGTTACCGTCTCGCCGAACAGCAGCGCGGAGAAGGCGATCGTGAAGAAGATCTGCAGCAGCTGCACCTGGCCGACGCGCGCGATGCCGCCCATCGCGAGCCCCGCGTACCACGCGAAAAAGCCGATGAATTGCGAAAAAAGGGTCACGTAGCCGAACGCGAGCCACGTGCGCAACGCAAGCGGGGCCGGATGCGCGACGTGCTGCGTCCATGCGAGCCAGCCGACCGGCAGCACGAGGAACGGCGCGGACACGACGAGCGCCCAGCAGATCACCTGCCAGCCGCCGATCTGGCGCGCGAGGCGCGCGCCTTCCGCATAGCCCAGCGCGCCGATGCCGACCGCGACGAGCATCAGCGCGTCGCCGGCCTGCACGGTGCCGCCGCCGTCGCGGAGCGCGAACGCGATCACGAGCGCGCTGCCCGCCAGCGCGCTGGCCCAGAACGCCTTCGACGGGCGCTCGTGCGACAGCCACGCCGCGTACAGCGCGACGAACAGTGGCTGCAGGCCGTTGACGACCGCGCCGTGCGACGCCGGCACGGTTTTCATCGCCCACGCGGAGAACACCGGATACGCGATGATCACGCCGGCTGATACGACGGCCAGGCTTTTCAGCTGCGCGCGGGTCGGCAGCCGTTCGCGGCGCCACCACAGCAGCAGGCCGGCCGGCACCGACGCGGCGAGCGCGCGGCCGAGCCCGTTGAGCAGCGGATTGAGTTCGGAGACGACGATACGCGTCATCGGCAGCGTCAGGCTGAAGATCATCACGCCGATGAGGCCGAGCAGCATGCCCCGGGTTTCGCGCGAATTCATGTACTGGGTGTCTCCGTATTGCCGGGTTTGGCGGGGTTCGTGTAATCGAGGGGGCGGCCGGCGCTCAGCGCAGCGTGCGGGCGCCTTGCGGCGTGTCGAATTCCGCGACGAGCGCGGGCGGGCCGTCGCCGGTTTCGACGTCGAGCAGATGGCCGACGCCGAGCCAGTCGAGCTGCTCGCGGATCGTGTCCGCACGCGGGTGGACGCCCTTGAGCGACTTCAGCGCGACGCCGTTGTCCGGCAGCGATTCGGCCGGATGACGCGGGCTGTCCCACTGGATCAGCGACGGCACGAGGCCGTCGCCGGCGCCTTGCCATGCGGGGAACGCGCCGTCGTCAGGCACCGTGAGGCCCCAGCTCAGGTCGCCGCGGCGCATCGCGACGACGGGCGCGATGCGCGCCGGGTACTGGCTCTGCCACAGCGCGAGCTGGCGCGGGCGGTCCACGCGCGCGACCCAGTGCGCGAGAAACGGCCCCTGCGCGAGCCGGGCGTGCATCGCCGGATCGTCGAGGCCGAACAGCCGCGCGCGCGGCGGCGTGGCGTCGTCGCCGATGGCCGGTGCGTCGGGATCGATCGCGATCACTTCGAGGTACAGCCCGCCCCACGCGCCGAACAGCGCGTTATGGGTGCGCATCAGCGGATGGCGGCCGCCGCCGGCCGGTTCGATGCCGAGCGCGTCGGTGACATGGCGCACACCTTCATCGAGCGTGCGCGCGGCGATCACGAGATGGTCGAGGGTCAGGGAACGGGCTGGCATGAACGTCGGTCGGGAAGCGAAAGTGTCATGGTGGGCGGACGGGGGCGCGACCGGCCGGTGCACCGGGCCGTGCTGTGCCGCGCCGCGCGCCGGGCGGTGCGGCACCGCGTGCGGGCGGGCCGGAACGGCGGCCGCACGTCGCCATTCGAGGTCAACTGTAATCGTCCGCACCGGCACAGTAACGGTACAATCGGCGCGATAGCCTTCGGTACAGTTGGAGTTGCCCGCCCGTGTCCACCGTCCCTCTCGCCCAGATTCCCGCGCCGCACGATACGGCCACGCTCACGCTCGTCGACCAGCTTGTCCAGTGGGCGCGGCGGCGCATCGACGAGCGCGTGTTCCGGCCCGGCATGCGCATGCCGTCGATCCGCAAGCTCGCGCTCGACAAGAGCGTGTCGCGTTTCACCGTCGTCGAGGCGTACGAGCGGCTCGTCGCGCAGGGGTATCTCGATTCGCGGCGCGGCTCCGGTTTCTACGTGCGCGAGCGCACGGCCGTCGGTCCGCAGCCGGTCGACAACGTGGCGCGCGTGGCGGAAGCCGCGCCGGTGCACAACACGATCGACGTCGTCTGGCTGCTGCGCAACATGCTGCATACCGCCAGCCCGGAAAAGGGGCCGGGTCTCGGCTACCTGCCGGGCCGCTGGCTCGACGGCGAGTTGATCACCGGCTCGCTGCGCGCGCTCGGGCGCCAGTCCGGCGCCCAGATGCTCGGCTTCGGCACGCCGCAGGGCTTTTTGCCGCTGCGCCAGCAACTGCAGACGCGGCTCGCGGAAGTCGAGATCGGCGCGAAGCCCGAGCAGCTCGTGATGGTGTCGGGCATCACGCAGGCGATCGACCTGATCTCGCGCATCTACGTGCAGCCGGGCGACGCGGTGATCGTCGGCGATCCCGCATGGTTCCAGATGTTCGGCCGCTTCGCGTCGCAGGGCGCGCAGCTCGTCGGCATGCCTTATACGCCCGACGGCCCCGATCTCGACGCGCTGGAAACGCTCGTGCAGATGTGGCGGCCGAAGATGCTCGTGATCAATTCGGTGCTGCAGAACCCGACCGGCACGTCGCTGTCGGCCGCGCAGGCGTTCCGGATCCTGAAGCTCGCGGAGGCGTACGACTTTCTCGTCGTCGAGGATGACGTGTACGGCGACCTGTGCCCGCCGAGCTACCCTGCGACGCGGCTCGCGAGCCTCGACCAGCTGAAGCGCGTGATCTACCTCGGCAGCTATTCGAAGACGCTCGCGGCGAACTTGCGGGTCGGCTATGTCGCCTGCGCGCCGGAGATCGCGAAGGCGATCACCGACCAGAAGATGCTGGTCGGGATGACGACGCCGGAGCTCAACGAGCGCGTGCTCTACAAGATCCTGACCGAAGGGCATTACCGGCGCCACGTCGAGCGCTTGCGCGCGCGGCTCGACGGCGTGCGCGACAAGACCGCGCGGATGCTCGAGCGCACCGGGCTGCGGCTGTTCGCGATGCCGGCGGCCGGGATGTTCCTGTGGGCCGACACGGGCGTCGATTCGGACGCGCTCGCGGCCGCCGCGCACGAAGAAGGCTTCCTGCTGACGCCGGGGAGCCTGTTCTCGCCGCAGCAGTCGCCGTCGACGTGGACGCGCTTCAACGTCGCGAACTGCGGCGATCCGGCGCTGGCGCCATTTCTCGGCGAGTATCTGGGGGCGGTGTCGAGGCGGGGAGCGGGGGGATGAGTCCCGCTTCGCGCGCCGACGGGGTGGGGATGTGCTTCAAAGGGATCACTCCATGGCTGGAGCACGCTTCGAGTGGATTCGGGTTGCTTTGCCGCTACGCCGCAAGTCGCGCGTTACTGCTTCAGGCGCACCATGCTGCAACTTAACGCATCCGCGCTATCGCGCTTGTAGCCATCCAGGTTTCTGTAACCCTTTGCGATCCAGTAATCGGGGTAAGCCGGATCGAAAGTCAGCGATATCACGCCGAAACCACAGGCTCGTCCCTCTAGCAAGAAGGCGATTTTCGGCTTGGTCGCAGTCAGATCGCTTTCAATCACTCGATAGGGGCGCTTCGTACAATTGGCGAAAGGCGTGTGCCATTCGATCGTTTTTTCGGCCACACGAAGTTGGCCATCGCATTGCCGGCCGTGACCGACGAACGCTCCTGTAAGCGGCTGGTTGCCGGCCTGTGCAACACTTGCCAGCAGCGCGGTAACGAGACTTAATCCCTGGGCAATTCTCACGGCGCGCATACCGGCTCCTTGACCTGCTGAATCGTCGCAAGCGCATGGTCGAGCTTTTTCGCGTATGTGTCGGGTGCTTTCGTGTTGTACAGGCGACCAACATTTGCTGTAGTCATTGGCTTTCCAGCCTGTGATGACTTTGCGCATCGCCGCCTTCCGGTATTTCAAAACTTGCCCTGGGCGCAACGTACCTATACTGGGATTCAGTGTGCGTAACATGTCTGTTGTCGAACTCTGTTGCCGGGCGGCCAGACCCGGGGCGCGTATGGCATTTGAGCAAATTTCCGTCCGCGGAAACATCGGACGCGTTCGAATCTCTGCGGATCGGCACCGGCTACGTCAGCCGCGCATGCGGCGTGTGCCATCGGCTTGCCGGCACCGGCCGAGATCTCTTGAAATCGAATCATTCATCCCCAAATGAGCGCGCAAACCCGTCCGGCATGGCCATGGGCGGGGGCCCCATCAAGTTCAAGTCAGAGGAAATCTATTCATGGCACACGAAACGATGAGCTTTCAGGCAGAGGTCAAGCAACTCCTCCACCTGATGATTCATTCGCTCTACAGCAACAAGGAAATCTTCCTGCGCGAACTGGTGTCGAACGCGTCCGACGCGGCCGACAAGCTGCGTTTCGAAGCGCTCGCGGACAACGCGCTGTACGAGAACGATCCGAACCTGCGCATCCGCATCGGCTTCGACAAGGCCGCCCGCACGATCACGATCGACGACAACGGCATCGGCATGAGCCGCGACGAGGCGATCGCGAACCTCGGCACGATCGCGCGCTCGGGCACCAAGGAATTCTTCACGAAGCTGTCCGGCGACCAGCAGAAGGACGCGGCGCTGATCGGCCAGTTCGGCGTCGGCTTCTACTCGGGCTTCATCGTCGCGGACAAGATCACCGTCGAGACGCGCCGCGCCGGCCTGCCGGCGAACGAAGCCGTGCGCTGGGAAAGCGCGGGCGAGGGCGACTTCACGATCGACGCGATCGAGCGCGCGCAGCGCGGCACGACGATCACGCTGCACCTGCGCGAAGGCGAGGACGAGCTGCTGTCGTCGCACCGCCTGAAGTCGATCATCCAGAAGTATTCCGATCACATCGCGCTGCCGATCCTGATGCAGAAGGAAGAGTGGGATCAGGAAAAGGGCGAGATGGTCCTGAAGGACGAGGACGAGACCGTCAACCAGGCGAGCGCGCTGTGGACGCGTTCGAAGAGCGACATCACCGACGAGCAGTACACGCAGTTCTACCAGCACGTCGCGCACGACCACCAGGATCCGCTCACGTGGACGCACAACCGCGTCGAGGGCCGCAGCGAATACACGCAACTGCTGTTCGTGCCGTCGCACGCGCCGTTCGACCTGTGGAACCGCGACTATCGCGGCGGCCTGAAGCTGTACGTGAAGCGCGTGTTCATCATGGACGACGCCGAGCAACTGCTGCCGCAATACCTGCGTTTCGTGAAGGGCGTCGTCGATTCGGCCGACCTGCCGCTGAACGTGTCGCGCGAGATCCTGCAGGAAAGCCGCGACGTGAAGGCGATCCGCGAAGGCGTGACGAAGCGCGCGCTGTCGATGCTCGAAGAGCTCGCGAACGCGGAAGAGGATGCCGGCAAGGAAAAGTACAAGACGTTCTGGGGCGCGTTCGGCCAGGTGCTGAAGGAAGGCCTCGGCGAGGATCACGCGAACCGCGAGCGCATCGCGAAGCTGCTGCGCTTCGCGTCGACGCACGGCGACACCGACGCGCAGGACGTGTCGCTCGCCGACTACGTGTCGCGCATGAAGCCCGAGCAGAGCAAGATCTACTACGTGACGGCCGATACGTGGCAGGCCGCGAAGAACAGCCCGCATCTCGAAGTGTTCCGCAAGAAGGGCGTCGAGGTGCTGCTGCTGACCGACCGCGTCGACGAATGGATGCTGTCGTTCCTCAACGAGTTCGACGGCAAGCCGCTCGCGAGCGTCGCGCGCGGCGACCTCGATCTCGGCGAACTGAACGACGAAGAGAAGAAGGCGCAGGAACAGGCGGGCGAGGCGATCAAGCCCGTGGTCGAGAAGATGAAGGAAGCGCTCGGCGACAGGGTGAAGGAAGTACGCGTCACGTTCCGCCTGACCGATTCGCCGTCGTGCCTCGTCGCGGACGACAACGACATGAGCGGCTACCTGCAGCGGATGCTGAAGGCGGCCGGCCAGAACGCGCCGGCGATGCAGCCGATCCTCGAGATCAACCCCGAGCATGCGCTCGTGAAACAGCTGAACGCCGACAGCGCGGATTTCGGCGACTGGTGCCATCTGCTGTTCGACCAGGCGCTGCTGGCAGAAGGCGGCATGCTCGACGATCCGGCGAGCTTCGTGAAGCGGACCAACGCGCTGCTGCTGTCGCGCGCCGCGTGAACGCGCGCATGCGATTCGACGGCGGTCAGGCCGGCTGGCGCGAGACGCCGCGGCCTGGCTGCACGCTCGATCAGCGCGACTGGCTGACGCGCGGCGGATCGCTGACCGCGCATCTCGCGCGGCTCGGCCGCGTGAACGTGCGCGTGACGCGCGAGGCCGTCGACTGTCCGTGGTTCGACGAGCCCGACGCGCTCGCCAGTTCGCCGCGCGCACCGATGTGGGTGCGCGAGGTGATCCTGTCGGTCGACGGTACGCCGTACGTCGCCGCGCACAGCATCGCGCCGCTCGCCGCAAGCAAGGGCGTATGGCAGGCGATGCGGCGGCTGCGCACGCGGCCGCTTGCGGAGCTGCTGTACAGCGATCCGCAGGTCGAGCGCTCGGCGCTCGTCAGCCGGCGCGTGATCGCCGGCCATCCGCTGTATGCGCTTGCCAGTCATGCGCTTGGCGCAGGCGCGCGAGCGCCGCACGCGTTCGTGGCGCGGCGCTCGGTGTTCCAGCGTCACGGCAAACCGTTGATGGTCACCGAGTGCATGCTGCCGGCGCTGTGGCGTCATCTCGACGCGCATGGCGACGGGCCGCGCTCGGGCGGCCAGGGCGGAGGCGCGTGATGCTGCAGGGCTTCGGGCCGGTGGTCGGGCCGAATACGCATACGATGATCCTCGGCAGCTTTCCGGGCGAGGCATCGCTCGATGCCGCGCAGTATTACGCGCATCCGCGCAATCAGTTCTGGCGGCTTTTGGGGGCGGTTCTGCGTGAGCCGGAACTGCACGCGCTCGCTTACGATGCGCGGCTCGAACGCGTGCTGAAGCACGGCATCGGCATCTGGGACGTGCTCGCCGCGTGCCATCGCGAAGGCAGTCTCGATTCGGCGATTCGGAATGCGAAGCCGAACGACTTCGACTCATTGCGTGAGCATGCGCCGTTGCTGAAGAAGGTCTGCTTCAACGGCAAGACGGCAGGGCGGTTTGCTGAAGTGATCGGCGCCGCCGGTTACGAAACGCTCGTTCTGCCGTCTTCGAGCCCGGCAAATGCTTCGCTTTCGTTCGAGCAAAAGCTGCTGCGTTGGCGCGAAGTCGAAAATTAGCCAGACCTCAACCGGTTCGAACGACTTCGATGCGCTGCGTGAGCATGCGCCATCGCTGAAGCGTGAAGCTAGAAGCTAGAAGCGCTCGACGCGTACCTCGACCGAGTCCTTGGGCACGGTCAGCCGCGTGCGGTCGAGCAGGGCATCAGCGGGTGCGGTGCCGTCCGGGTTCAACGGCCTCACTTTGTTGAACACCACGGAAAAACGCTCCGGCGTGACGGTGGCCGACGCATAACCCTGTGCGTCGTGGTCGGCGTAGCGCAGGTCGGGGTTGTTCGTCATCAGGAAGGTGTCGAGTTTGGCCGGGGTGGCGGCCAGCGACGCAAGCGGCGTGCCGCCCCATGCGGCTTTCACGTAGGAATAGAAGGACGCGCTGCTGATGCCTGCGCAGACGAAATCGACTGCCACGGGCGTACCTGTTGCAGGATCGGGGTCGTCCCGCACGACGCCGCACTGAAACGCATGCAGGTCCCCGCTGATCGCGACGACGTTGCGGATCCCCTGTTCGTTCAAGTATGAGAGCAGTTCGTGTTTGTGCGCCGGATAACCGTCCCATGCGTCGCAATCGACCACGAGGCGTGCTGCCGGTGTCTTCGGCGCGCCTGGCATCACGGCCCACAGACGGTTCAACATCACCTCGTTGCCCCACACCTTCCAGGTCGCGGGCGAACCCTTTAGCGTAGCCTTCCACCATTGCGTCTGCTCCGGGCCGAGCATCGACGGCGCGCGACCAAGCTGCGCGGTATCCCGCGCCTCGAAGCGCTGCAGCACATTCTGGTTGACGAAGTAGCGCGAGCCGGCTGCGTCATCGCCATTGACCGGGTCGTGCCCGTGTGTGCGCGCGACAGCCGCCTCGCTTACGACATGGTCGTCGCGATACAGCCGCTCGTCCGTCATCACGAGATGCATCAGCATGCCGAAGCGAAATTCGCGATAGATGCGAATGTTGGTGTACGACGGATTGTCCGGTTCGAAGCGCACGTCGCTCCAGTCCACCGGCATGTACTCCGCCCATGCGCGACTGGCGTTGCGGCGACGCTGCGTCTCCTGCCTTTCCTCGTTGGTGTAGACCTGACGATCCTGCCAGCAGTCGTCGGAAAATTCGTGGTCGTCCCATATCGCGATCATCGGCAGGCGCCGGTGCAGCGTCTGCAAGCGCGGGTCGGTACGATAGGTGCGGTAGAGCGTCCGATAGTCTTCGAGCGTATCGGCATACAGGCGGCCATCGGCGAGAGGTTTTCCGTCAGGCAGGCGCAGCGGAGGATGCGCCGCCTCGACTGCGCCGGGTCTCGAGGCCCCAACCGTTTCATAGATGTAATCGCCCACATGCACGACGAAATCGAGATCGCTTTCGGCTGCCAGCAGGCTCATGGCTTGCCAGTGATTGATGCTCCAGTCCTGGCAGGTGAGCCATGCGAAGCGAACGCGGTCGTTGGCCTCATGGGCATCCGGAGCCGTGCGCGCGACGCCGCTGGCACTCGCGTCGTCGCCGGCGACGAACCGGTAGTGATACGTGATATTCGGTGAGAGCTGCGTGACCTTCGCGCGCACGGTGAAATCATAGGTGGCGCGTGCCCTCAACGGTACGCTGGCGACGAGAGTCGAGAAATCCGGCCGCGTCGATACTTCGAGCCGTAACGGTATCGTGTGCGCGACGCCTTTTGCGCGGTGCCGCGCGTCCTCGAAGACTGGCACGCATCGCGTCCAGAACACGATGGAGCGATCGCGCGGATCGCCGCTGGCGACGCCCTGCGGGAACCGATACCGGCCTTTGCGCACTGTGCCGGCAGACGGGACCGACCGCGGAACGCCAAGCGTACCGGTGGCTGCCGCAATCGTGAAAAAGGTCGACGACTTGAGGAAATGGCGGCGATCCATCGATCCTCCCGATCGGCATACTATGGATGCCAGGAGAGGCGCGTCGCGATGCAGCAGTACGCGATCGTGCCTCGCGAACCTTCAGTGCCGTTCGACTTCTCCGCGCCGAACGGCCGGTTGCGAAATCGAAAGGAGCGGCAACGGACAAACCGAACCCGAAGCTGCCGCGCCACGACTCGACTCCACGGGTCAGGGCTTCGCATCGCCTTGCTTGGCGCCCATGGCCGCGGCAATGCGACTTTGTGCAGCGACGAGTTGGTCATCGGTGGTCGCCACCAGCCACAGACGTGCGTGCTCCTCGATCCGACGGTTGTGGTCCTTCAACGGACCCATCGCGGCAGCGGCCTTCCAGACCACCGGGCCGACTCGGCTGCTCCTGCCCGACGGCGCGCCTACCAGCAGGCAGTAAGGTCCCAGCGGAAGCGATACGAACGGAAGTGCCGGACTGGCGATCACGCGCCAGTCGATGAAGGGTGTATCGCTGATCAGCAGCGGCGTGGGCAAGCCGTAGAGCACACTGAAATCGTACAGCGCCAGCTGCTCTCTCATGCCGACGTAAATTCGCCGGATGTCGTCGACAACCGCCGCGCGGATCTCGTCCTCGAACATGGGTTCCTGCGCGTAGCGGGCAAATGCCTTTCGAGCCTCCCATTGATACGCGCTGAACATGCCGATCTCCACGCAGTCCTGCACTGCGCGCTGAACCTCCGCTACGGAACCGGCTTCCTCTGGCGTGCCCAACTGCGCAGCCCGCAAAAAGCGGGCGAGTCCCGACTCGTGGATCGCAGGACCATCCGCAGAGGCATCGTCGTCAGCGTTCTTACCCAGGGGCACGTAGATATATTTCTCGGCAGCGAAATGCGATTTCTTGCCTTCGTCGAACTTGATTTCGCCATCGACGCAGTCGAGATAGCGAGTCCCGATTCGACCGTGCTCCCAAACCCAGTTTTTCAGGAACGGGCGTAGTGGATGTTGTCTGTCGTGATCGGCCATTGAAACCTCCAGGTTTTCCAGTATGAGCCATTCCAGCAACTCTTCTTGTCGTTCGAGGCCATGTGGTCCCTCGTCGTGGCAGCGAGCCGTTGCGGCTCGACGTGGACGGGCGGAAAGGTGGCGGTCTTCATCAGGCAACTTCCTCTAACGCCGATGCGATGCATTATCGTTCACGCCGAGCGCGGTTGCACGTCGGTCGGTCGACGGAGCGCAAGGGGCGATCCGTCTCGGCGGCCCCCACCCGCACCAATGCTATCCTCTCGTCCGCTCATCCAGCGTCACCCAACGAGATTCAATCATGACCCGACTGATCAAGCGTGCGTCCGCCGAGGCGCGTGCGTTCAAGCAAGGCAAGCCGTCCTCCTACAACGGCTCCGAAAAACTCCAGCCGCCGCGCGTGAAGCGCCGCCCGGAAATCGACGAATACGACGACGTGCCCGTGCTCGAAGCGCCGCGCAAGCCGCGCTTCGCGCCCGTCACGTTCTCCGAAGAGGGCGGCGTGCGCTTCCTGCACTTCGGCACCGAATGGGTGCAGGGTGCGATGCGGATTTCGAAGCCGCTGCATATCGAACTCGAATACGCACAGCAGATGATGGCGTGGCTGCTGTTCCTCGAAACGCCCGAGCGGATCGTCCAGCTCGGGCTCGGCACCGGCGCGCTGACCAAGTTCTCGCACCGCTTCCTGCCGCACGCGAAGGTCGAGGCCGTCGAGCTGAACCCGGCCGTGATCGTCGCCGCGCGCACGATGTTCGCGATGCCGCCTGACGACGCGCGCCTCGCCGTGCACGAAGCCGACGCCTGGGATTTCGTCAACGATCCGGCCAATCGCGGCACGACGGGCGCGATCCAGATCGACCTGTACGACGCGACCGCGCGCGGCCCCGTGCTCGACAGCGTCGCGTTCTACCGCGCGGTGCGCGGCTGCCTCGCCGACGCGGGTATCGCGACGATCAATCTGTTCGGCGATCATCCGAGCTTCGTGCGCAACATGAAGCACCTGAACGCGGCGTTCGATCATCGCGTGATCGCGCTGCCCGAAGTGCACGACGGCAACCGGATCGCGATCGCGTTCTCGGGCCCCGCGCTCGACGTGCCGTTCGCGCAGCTCGACGCACGCGCGAAGCTGATCGAGGACACGCTGAAGCTGCCCGCGCGCAAGTGGGTGAAAGCTTTGAAAGAAACGACCGGCGCACGCGACGCGTCGTTCGCGATCTGACGCTTCATGCGCCGGCGGCATGCCGGTGCAACCGCGCGACAAGGGGCGGATCACCTCGGGTTCGCCCCTGCTTGACCGCGTGCTCGCGGCTCCTATACTGGCGCGAAGCCAGCGGAGCCGCAGCCTACCCGTTTTGCCGCTCCTCTCGCCGCCGTACCCGCTCAACAAGATCGATAACCGGGAAAGATGAGGAGACGTCATGGCTCACGATGCCGACGCCAACCGAGCCGCCAAGCGCTGGCTCTGGCTGCTGGTACTGCCGCTGATCGCGATGGTCTGGGTGCCGTCGTACAACAAGGTCGATCCGCAATGGCTCGGCTTTCCGTTTTTCTACTGGTACCAGTTGCTGTGGGTCTTCATTAGCGCGGCGATCACCGCGTTCGTGTACTTCAAGACCAAGAACGCGTGGAAGGCGAGCGGCCCGCAGGGAGGTGCGCGATGAATCTCGGCGCAACCTTCGTCTTCGTCCTGCTGTTCATCGGCGTCACGATCATCGGTTTCCTGGCTGCGAACTGGCGGCGCGGCGATCTTGCCCATCTCGACGAATGGGGCCTCGGCGGACGCCGCTTCGGCACGATCGTCACATGGTTCCTGCTCGGCGGCGACCTCTACACGGCATATACGTTCGTCGCGGTGCCCGCGCTCGTGTTCGGCGCCGGCGCGATGGGCTTCTTCGCGCTGCCTTATACGATCCTGATCTATCCGTTCGCGTTCGTCGTGTTTCCGAAGCTGTGGAGCATCGCGAAGCGGCATGGCTACGTGACGGCCGCCGACTTCGTCAATGCGCGCTACGGCAGCCGGATGCTCGCACTCGCGATCGCGGTGACGGGCATCCTCGCGACGATGCCGTACATCGCGCTGCAGCTCGTCGGCATCGAGGTGGTGATCGGCGCGCTCGGTTTCGACACGACCGGCTTCGTCGGCGACCTGCCGCTGATCATCGCGTTCGCGATCCTCGCCGCGTACACGTACACGTCGGGGCTGCGCGCGCCCGCGATGATCGCGATCGTGAAGGACGTCCTGATCTACATCACGATTGCCGCGGCGGTCATCGTGATTCCCGCGAAGCTCGGCGGCTTCGGGCAGATCTTCGCTCACGTGCCGCCCGCGAAGCTGCTGCTGAAGGCGCCGGACGCGGCGAGCCTGAACGGCTACAGCGCGTACGTGACGCTCGCGATCGGCTCGGCGCTCGCGCTGTTCCTGTATCCGCACTCGGTCACGGCCATCCTGTCGTCGTCGTCGGGCAACTCGATCCGCCGCAACATGGCGATGCTGCCCGCTTACTCGTTCGTGCTCGGCCTGCTCGCGCTGCTCGGCTACATGGCGCTTGCGGCGGGCGTGAAGGACATG
>Ga0207695_10006866_pt1 | contig 14651 bp, 16 predicted proteins | sample KBSC54metaG_FD_184354 | JGI IMG/M metagenome (GOLD analysis project Ga0207695, IMG submission 184354) | Corn rhizosphere microbial communities from Kellogg Biological Station, Michigan, USA - KBS C5-4 metaG (SPAdes) (version 2) | ecosystem: Host-associated > Plants > Roots > Rhizosphere > Soil... | reverse complement strand
GAGGGCGACTGCGAGCATCGCGAGATGCTCGCATGCGGCGCTACGCCGCGGGCGCCTCGGGCGCGAGCTCGGCGGCCAGGGCGGCGACGACTGCGGGGTCGTAGATGCGGCCGGCGCCGAGCTTGATGCGGTCGAGGCTGTCCTGCTCGCTGAGCAGGCCGCCGAAGCTGCGCTCGCCGGCCATCGCCACGTACGACTCGACGGCCAGCAGGATGCGGGCACCGGTCGGGATGCGGTCGCCGGCGAGGCCGTGCGGGTATCCCGAGCCGTCGAGGTGCTCGTGGCTCGCCCGCACGATCTCGCGCACCCGCGCGAAGGCGGGGGCCGGGTCGAGCATGTCGGCGGAGCGCTCGGGGTGCATGCGGATGACGGCCCACTCCTCGTCGTCCAGGGGGCCGTCCTTGGTGATGATCTCGTCCGGCACGCTGGCCATGCCGATGTCGCGCACGCGGGTCGCGGTCGCAAGGTCGGAGAGCTCCGTCTCGCCGAGGCCCATCCGCCGGGCGACGGCGGCGACGAGGCGCTCGAGCTCCGGCTCGGCGGCGTCCTCCCGGACGTCGACGGCTTCGGCCGCCGCGGGGGCCGGGGCCGCCGCGCCCAGGCGGTCGAGCCGCGAGAGCACGAAGGAGCCGGGGATCCAGGCCTCGCGGTCGGCGCTCATGAACGCGAACCGCAGCCGCCGCTCGGGGTCGATCACGAAGAGGCCGCCCAGCCGCTTCGTGCGCCCGATGCGCTTGTAGGTCAGGCCGAGCGCGGCGAACGCCTGGCCGTCGGCGTCCTGCAGCCAGGTTGCGCCGCCCGACGCGGCCAGGCTGCTGCCGAGCGAGGATGCGCCGGGCGACATGACGATCAGCGTGCGGCCCGCGCCGAGCCGCTCCGCGAGGTCCTCGAGCATCTCCGCCCGGGGGTCGCCCGCACCGTCAGCCTCGATCGCAGCCAGGACGACCGGCCCGCCCTGGACCAGGTCGTCGACCGCGATCCGATCGCCCTGAGGCGATGTCAGCTGGAATGCGGGCAGCTGCTGGTCAAGCTGCGGCATCGCTCGTGTTGCCGAACGGATCGGCGTCGTCGCCCTTCTCGGGGGCGAAGACGTCGCTCGGGTCGTCCTCGAAGGACGGCGCCTCGGCCGTTCCGGCCGGCTCGACGGCGGCCGGGGCTGCCGGAGCCGCCGGCGAGAGGCTGGCACGCGCGGTCTCGAGTGAGGCGAGGATCTGCGTCTGCACGCGGTTCGCGCTCTCGACGAGCTCGTCGGCCTCCTGGCGGCGCCGCTCGGCGGCGGCGAGCACCTCGGCGGCGCGGGCCTGGGCCTGCGCCTCGCGGTCGGCCAGCGACTGCTCGAAGCGCTCGCGGTCGACCTGCAGCTCGCTGTCGAAGCGGGCGCGCATGGCCTCGCCGTCGCGGCGGGCCTCGGCCAGGATCGCCTCGGCGCGGGTGCGCGTCTCCTCGAGGTGGGCGCGGGCCGCCTCGCCGGCCTCGTCGAGCATGCGCTCGCGCTCGGCCAGGAGCTCCTCGGTCTCGACCTCGGTGGCGGACTTGAGCGACGCCAGCTCGTTGGCGACGAAGGCGTCCATCGCGCCGATGGTGCGCTCGATCACCTCGCGCAGGCCGTCGACATCGGCGGGCTCACGGCTGGGGACGGGCAGCTCGACGACAAGCGCCGGCGCGGCCTCGAAGGTCTGGGGTGCCTCGTACAGCGGCTCGGGCGCCGGGGCGACGGCGAGCCCCTCGGCCAGCTGGTCGGCGAGGTCGGCCAGGAAGCGGTCGACCTCCTCCGGGTTGTAGCCGGTGGGGGTGAGCGTGAACGACGCGTTGCGGATGCTCGCGAGATCGATCATGTTGGATGGGACTCCTCGGGCGCGGTAGGGCGGTCGGGACGAGGGGGTCGTCCTTCAGGGTTATCGGGGCTTCACCCGTCCGGCTTTAGCGGCGATCCCGCCCCGGCCGCTGCTCGGATAGGCTTGCGCGCCGTGACCGCAGCCGCCGACTCCGCCCGCCGCATCGCCGTGATCGGCGCGGCACTCGACCTCGGCTCCGGCCGCCGGGGCGTGGACATGGGGCCCTCGGCGATCCGCTACGCGCGCCTCAGCGAGCAGGTGAGCGCGCTCGGCTACGAGATCGACGATCTGGGCAACGTCGATTCCGAGCTGGCCGAGGCGCTCTCCGAGGGCGACCCCACCGCCCGCTACTGGGACGCGATCAAGACCACCTGCGAGCAGCTCGCGCGCGGCGTCGCCCGCGCCGTCCGGGCCGGCGAGCTGCCGCTCGTGCTGGGCGGCGACCACTCGATCGCGGTCGGGACGCTCGGCGGCCTCGCCGCCGCGCACGGCGGCCCCGGCGGGCTGATCTGGTTCGACGCGCACACCGACCTGAACACGCCGGATACCTCCCCGTCGGGCAACGTCCACGGGATGCCGCTCGCGGTCGCACTGGGCATGAGCGACGACCCGCGGTTCGCGAGCGACGCCTGGCCGCTGCCGATGCTGACCGACACGCGCACCGTCCTGATCGGCATCCGCAGCGTGGACGAGGGCGAGAAGCAGCGGCTGCGCGATCTGGGCGTGCACGTCTTCACGATGTACGACGTCGACCGGCGCGGGATCGGGACGATCGTCGAGGAGGCGATCGGGCTCGCCTCCGGCGGCGCGTTCCTGCACGTCTCGCTCGACATGGACGTCGTCGATCCGGAGCAGGCGCCCGGCGTCGGCACGCCGGTGCGCGGCGGGATTACATACCGCGAGGCGCACCTCGGCATGGAGATCCTGGCCAAGCACGGCGTGGTGAGCTCGCTCGAGGTGGTCGAGGTGAACCCGGTGCTCGACGAGCACAACGCCACCGCCAGCCTGGCGGTCGAGCTCGTCTGCTCGGCGCTGGGCGCCCGCATCCTCTGACCCGATCTGTCCCGTCGCGGCTGGAGATGGAGCAGTTTGGGGACAGTCCCCGCACGCGGGGACTGTCCCCGGTTTGCGTCAGTTCTGGCCGTCCTCGGGGATGAACTTGCGGCCCGCCAGGGTGTCGGGCAGGTGCTGCTGGTCGACCACGCCGCCGGGGAAGTCGTGCGGGTACTTGTAGCCGACCCCGCGGCCCAGCTTCTGGGCGCCGCGGTAGCTCGCGTCGCGCAGGTGCGCCGGCGGCGGCTGGGCGCCGTGGTCGCGCACCTCGGCCATCGCGGCGTCGATGCCGACGTAGGCGGCGTTCGACTTCGGCGCGCGGGCCAGGTAGACCGCCGCCTGGGCCAGATTGATGCGGCACTCCGGCAGGCCGACGAACTCCACCGCCCGGGCGGCGGCCACGGCCACCTGGAGGGCCTGCGGATCGGCGTTGCCGACGTCCTCCGACGCGAACACGATCATCCGCCGGGCGATGAACTTGGGATCCTCGCCGGCCGCGATCATCGTCGCCATGTAGTAGAGCGCCGCGTCCGCATCGGAGCCGCGCATGCTCTTGATGAATGCGGAGGTCGTGTCGTAGTGACGGTCGCCGCCCTTGTCGTACAGCAGCGGCTGCTTGCGCGCGGCGTCGCGGACGTGGTCTTCGGTGACCGGGCCGCCGGCCGCGCTCGCGACCGCCGCGTCGAGGATGTTCAGAGCGCTGCGGGCGTCGCCGCCGGCGGCCCGCACGACCTCGTCGCGCAGGCCGGGCTCGAGCTCGACGCGCAGCGTCGCCTCGCCCCTGCGCACGATCGCCTCCAGGTCGGGCGCGGCGAGCGGCATGAGCTCGAAGAGCTGGCAGCGGCTGAGCAACGCCGAGTTGACCTCGAAGTACGGGTTCTCGGTCGTCGCCCCGATCAGCGTCAGAAGGCCCGACTCGACGGCCGGCAGGAGGGCGTCCTGCTGGCCCTTGTTGAACCGGTGGATCTCGTCCAGGAAGAGGATCGTGCGGCGGCCGTTCCCGCCCAGCCGGTCGCGCGCCTCGCCCAGCACCCGGCGCACGTCGCCGACACCCACCTGCACCGCCGAGAGCTCCTCGAAGTGGGCCTGGGTGGTCGAGGCGACGATCCGCGCGAGCGTCGTCTTCCCGCTCCCCGGCGGCCCGTAGAAGATCATCGACGGCACCCGGTCGGCCGCGATCGCCCGCCGCAGCGCGCTGTTCGCGCCGACGATGCCGGACTGGCCGACGAACTCGTCGAGCGTGTGCGGCCGCAGCCGCTGCGCCAGCGGCGCGACCGACTCGAGCTGAGCGGCCGCGGAGTCCGAGAAGAGGTCGCGGGACATGCATCCAAATCTACTCCCCACGCCGCGGCCGTTCACACGGGCGTCGTGTAGCGTGCGGACATGCTCGAACACGATCTCCGCGCGGAGACGGCCAGGCTGCTGGCCGACCTGATCCGCATCGACACGACCAACCCGCCCGGCAACGAGACTCCCGCCGCCGAACACCTGGCCGCCTACCTGGCCGAGGCCGGAGTCGGGGCGACCCTGCGGGGCCGCGTCCCCGAGCGGGCCAACCTGGTCGCCCGCCTGCGCGGCGCCGGCGACGGCCCCTCCCTCATGCTGCTCGGCCACACCGACGTCGTCCTCGCCGACCGCTCGGAGTGGTCGGTGGAGCCCTTCTCCGGCCTCGAGCGCGACGGCCACATCTGGGGCCGCGGCGCGCTCGACATGAAGGGCCAGGTGGCCGCCGAAGCGGTCGCGTTCGCGACGCTCGCCCGCGAGGGCTGGAGCGGCGCCGGCGACCTGATCTACTGCGCCGTGGCCGACGAGGAGGTGGGCGACGGCTGGGGCCTGCCGTGGCTGACCGAGCACCACCCCGACCTCGTCCGGGCCGACTACGTCGTGAACGAGGGCGGCGGCGAGCGGATCACGAACGGCGACCGCGTCGCCTACCTCGTCGGGATCGGCGAGAAGCAGTGCTCGGCGTTCGCGGTGACGACACACGGGAAGAGCGGCCATGCCTCGACTCCGGGTGCGTCCGACAACGCCCTCCTGAAGATGATCCCGGTGCTCGAGCGGATCGACCGGATGGTGCCGCCGGCCCGCGACCTGCCGGAGCTGCGGGCATTCCTGGCCGCGATCGGCGCCGACGGCGACCCGCAGGGCGTGATGAACGCGGCCCGCAACACGAACCCGCTGCTCGCCGCCACGATCGAGCCGATGCTCGGCGCCACCATCGCGCCCACGGGCATGACCGCGAGCTCGAAGATCAACGTCATCCCCGGCCGCGCGCAGCTGCGCGTCGACTGCCGCATCCTGCCCGGGATGACGCAGGCGGAGGTCGAGGCGGCGGTGCGCGGGGCGCTGGCCGGGCTCGACTACGAGTTCGAGTTCATCGAGCACGACGGCGGCACGATGTCGCCGCCGGACACGCCGCTCTACGCCGCGATCGAGGAGTTCGTGCCGCAGATCGAGCCGGGCGCGTCCGCCGCGCCGGTGATCTGCTCGGGCTTCACCGACAGCCACTGGATGCGTGAGGCCTTCGGCTCGATCGCCTACGGCTTCATGCCGACGACGATGGATCCGCAGCTGGCCGGGACGCTCGTCCACTCGGCCGACGAGCGCATCCTGCTGGACGACCTCGACCTGGCCGTGCGCTGCTTCGTGCACCTGGCGCGGGCGATGGGGGAGGCGGCATGAGCGCGGCCGACGACAAGGTGCGCCTGGGCGGGATGGCGCTCCAGAACGGCATCCTCGTCCACAGCTTCGACCACTGGGCGGTGGCCGTCCGCGACCCCGCCGGCGAGGTCAAGCTGGCGTCGGGGCGAAAGCCCGACCTGCCCGAGATCGTGACCAGGACGCCGCTCCTGCGCGGCGTCGCCCGCATGTTCGAGGTCGCCTACCTGTTGCCGACGATCAAGCGCCGGCTGCCGGAGGCGCGCCTGCCGATGGAGTCGCCCGGGATGGGCGCCGCCCTGGCCGGGTCGGCGATCCTGGCCCAGGTGATCCGGCGCACCCGGCTGCACCCGGCCACGATCGAGGTCGTGACGGCCGGCGCCGCCCTCTTCCCGGCGATGATGGCGCTGCGCGGCTCCCGCATCGCCGGCTACCACGGCGCCGAGCACAAGGCGATCGGCGGCTACGAGAAGGACGGCGCTCCCGTCGACGTCGCCAAGGAGCACGAGCGCTGCGGCTCGCACATGGTGGGGCCGCTGATCGCGGCGACCGCAGTCGGGAACGTGCTCGTCTCGCGGCTGCCGGCGTCACGCCGCGGGCCCGCCCGCCTCGTCGCGAGCGTCGCCGCGATGGGCGCCGCCACCGAGGCCTTCGCCTGGATGACCCGCCACCGCGACCACCCGCTGGCGAAGGCGATGCAGCGGCCCGGCTACGAGCTCCAGCGCGTCGCCGCCACCCGTGAGCCGAGCGCCGAGGAGCTCGAGGTGGCCGAGACGGCGCTGCGCGAGGTCTTGCGCCTGGAGCGCGCCGAGGTGTAGCCGCCGGGGCCTGGCCCCGGTTCTCGAGGAACCGGGGCCAGGCCCCACGGGCGCCTACCTGCAGCCCGCCACGGGCTGGATGCGGCTGACGAACGCCTGGCGCGTGTTCGGGCCGACCCGGCCGTACTGGCGCTCACGGCCGAACGTGTTCCCGTTGCGCATGTTGCCGAACTCCCAGACGCACTGCCCGCCGACGCGCGCACGCGTCCAGTACGGGAAGAAGTGCCCGGGACCGGGCGGCGGCAGCACGCAGCCGGCGCCGGTGGCGACGTTGCAGCCGGCCTCGGTCGAGCTCGTGTCGGTCACGAACTGCATGTCCGCGTAGCTGCGCCCGCGCGTCATCGGCGAGCGCTGCTCGAACGGGCTCGGGAACCGGTTCGGGTGCACGGACGTCGGCCAGTCGGCCCGGTACGGCGTGCCGTCGTAGTCGAGGTCGCCCACGGCGTTGAAGAACACGTCGCAGCCGGTGACCTGGTTCGGCGGCGAGATGCCGCCGTGCGTGTCGCCCTTGCGGTAGCAGGGCGCATCGTTCGGCTCGAGGTCAGACCCCTTGTCCGCCGGGGCGTCCGACTCGTACGGGCCGTGGCACTGGTTGAAGAACGGGTCGGAGGCCGGCCCGGACTTGCCGGTGACGCGCGTGCACGGCTCGAAGTGGCCGATCTCGAACTCGGTGTTGATGTTGTACGGCCCCGGACCCCACGGCACGACGTTCTGCGGCTTCGCGCTCGAGTACTCGGGCTGGAAGTTGAACGGCGTCCCGCTGCAGTCGACCGGGCTCGTGTTCATGAACCCGTTCGCGGCCGAGGCGATCATGAAGCCGCTCTGCCCCGTGGTGAGGTCGGTCTCGCGCACCTCGAAGGCATGGCCGCCCTGCACCCTCGCGTCGAACATGTGGATCGCGATCCGGTCGCCCGGGTGCATCAGGAACGTCCGGCCGTTCGGCGTGAACGTGGACAGATCCGAGAGCTGCGGGCTGGGCGGACCCGGCGGCACGCCGTCCCGCTGGATGAACGCGAAGTTCACCGGCTCGATGCAGCTGTTGTTGCAGGTGCCGCCTGCATCGCACTCGACGCTGTCGATGTTGAGCGCCGAGCACCAGTGGGTGTTGTCGCAGCTGATGGAGTCGGAGAACGGCGCGAACCCCGGCGGATAGAACTGGAGCTCCATGAACGCCGACCCGCCGCCCGGGAACGAGCCGTGGGCGGCGTTCGAGTCGGACCGCGGCTTGCACGGCAGGAGCGGGTCGGAGTTCGGGTCGCACAGGTTCATCGAGAACCACGGTGCCACGCTGAGCTCGAAGGTGTGGACGACGTCGTGTCCGGGCCGGCTCACCGTCGGCAGCCGGTTCGGCTCGCGGGGGAGCCGCTCGATCCAGGTGACGTCGCTGGCCGAGCCGGGCCGCGAGGAGATGAACCGCAGCGACGGCTCGTCGTGGCCGATGTAGTGGCCGTGGTCCTCGAAGCGCTCGGTCTTCGACGTGCGCGGATCGGCGCACACGAGGGTCCGCTTCACCGCCTGCTGGATGGGGCTGAAGCCATTGCAGTCGAGCTCGCCGGAGGCCCGCGGCATCACGTGCGCGGCGTCGCCGGCCGCACCGGCCGTGCCCGCCGAGGCCGCCACCGCCACCGCCGCGGCGACCACCCCCCACCTGGCGACGCGACCCCACCGAGCTCGGAGTGTCTGCGGACGTGCCACCCGGACCACCTTTCCCCTCGTTTCGTTTCTGCCGCGGCTGACCCTATTCACGAAGGCAACACCGCGCAAGGGTGTTCGTCGCAAGCGAAGTCCCGTACGCTGGACGTGGTGGACTGGATCAGCGAGCGCAACGTGCACGACTGGCTGCACGACGCGGTGCACGGGCTGCACCTCGCCGTCGGGTGGCTGCACGACTTCCTGGTCGCGTGGGGCATCTTCATCTTCCTCGGGCTGCTGTGCTGGCTGACCTGGAAGTTCATCACGATGATGCCGAACGTCCGCCCCAAGCAGCTGGACGCGCGGGCCGACTCGGACGTGCGCTGGGACGAGGTGGCGGGCGTCGAGGAGGTGCGGGCCGAGCTCGAGGAGGTGGTCGAGTTCCTGAAGGACCCGGCCCGGTTCGCGAAGCTCGGCGCGCGCGTGCCCAAGGGCGTCCTGCTGTACGGCCCGCCGGGCACCGGCAAGACGCTGCTCGCCAAGGCGGTCGCCAACGAGTCCGAGGCGAGCTTCTACTTCCAGAGCGCGTCGTCGTTCGTCGAGATGTGGAGCGGCCTCGGCGCCGCCCGCATCCGCCGCCTGTTCCAGACGGCCCGCAAGAACCAGCCCGCGATCATCTTCATCGACGAGCTCGACGCCGTCGGCCGCCACCGCGGCAGCGGCGGGGCGGGCGGCGGCAGCCAGGAGCACGATCAGACGCTGAACCAGCTGCTGGTCGAGCTGGACGGCTTCCACCAGAGCGACCGGCTGGTCGTGATCGGCGCCTCGAACCAGCTCGGCGCGCTCGACACGGCGCTGCTGCGCCCCGGCCGCTTCGACCGCCACATCGGGGTGTCGGCACCCGACCTGCACGGCCGCGAGCGGATCCTCGAGGTGCACACGCGCGGCAAGCCGCTGGCCGAGGGCGTCCGCCTGGCCGACGTCGCCCGCCAGACCTCGGGCCTGACCGGCGCCGACCTCGCCAACATCTGCAACGAGGCCGCCATCAGCGCCGGCCGTGCCGAGCGCTCGGAGATCGTCCACGCCGACTTCGACTACGCCCTGGAGCGGGTCGTCGCCGGCCTCCAGCAGCGCAAGCTGATCACCGACAAGGAGAAGCGCGTCATCGCCTACCACGAGGCCGGGCACGCGCTCGTCGCCCGGCTGATGGGCGACGCGATGCAGCTGCACAAGGTGACCATCGTCCCCCGCGGCCATGCGCTCGGGTACACCCTGAACCTGCCCGAGGAGGACCGCTACCTGCACTCGACCGAGGAGCTGCGCGACTGGCTGAAGGTGATCCTGGCCGGCCGGGCCGCCGAGCAGGTGGTGTTCGGCCGGATCACGAACGGCGCCGCCAACGACCTCGAGCGGGCCACGGCGATCGCCCGCTCGATGGTGTTCGAGTGGGGCATGGGCGAGTCGATGCCGCAGCAGCAGATGCGGGCCGACAACTACGCGCTGTCGGAGGAGACGAAGCGCATGCGCGACGCCGAGCAGCGCGGCATCACCGACGCGGCGTACCGCGATGCGCTTCGCCTCGTCGAGCTGCACCGCACCTACCTCGACCGCCTGGCGCACGCGCTGCTTGCGACCGAGACGCTGGAGCGCCCGGACATCGACGTGCTGCTCGAGGGACTCGAGCCCGAGTCGAACTCCTCGCTCGACATCGGCGTGGAGGCGGCCCTGGCCATGCAACCGCCGCCCCCCCTCGGGTAGCCGCTACACGGTCGGCCCGTTGGGCGGCGTGCCGGCCGCGGGCGGCTCCGCCACCTCCTCGGCCGAGCTCTCGACCGTGTCGGACGACGGGGCGTCGCCCGCCGAGCCGTCGCTCTTCACCGCGGCGATCTCCTGCTCCTTCGCCGCGATCTGGGCGCGGATGTCGGTGATCTTCGCCGCGGCCCCGGCGAGCTCGCCCGACCGCTCGGCCAGCGCGTTCGCCTGGTGGAGGTTGAAGGCCTCACGTCCGAACTCGACGAGCGCGTCGCGCTCCTCGCCGTTCAGGTTGCGCAGCTGCACCTGCAGCTGGCCGACCTTCGCGACCTCCTGCGTCTTCTCGGCCACGCTCGACGCGACCTCGGACGCCTGCTGCGTCAGCCTGTCCAGAAACCCCATGCAAACCCCCTCGTTTCGTGTTCTCTAGGATGCCGTCCAGTGCATCCGCAAGCCATCCATCATATCGGCCATGCCGTGGACGACCTCCCCGCCGCGATGGATGTGTACGAGCGGCTCTTCGGCGGCGTGGTCGAGCATCGCGAGACGGTTCCCGCGCAGGGCGTGGAGGCGGTCTCGATGCGCGTTGGCGACGGCCGGATCGAGCTCCTGCGGCCGCTGGGGGAGGACACGCCGGTCGGCAAGTTCCTCGCCGACCGCGGCCCCGGGATGCACCACATCGCCTACCTCGTCTCGGACATCCGCGCCTCGCTGCGCGGGGCCGCGGCGGCCGGCGCCGAGCTGATCGACGCGGAGCCGCGCCCGGGCCTGTTCGGGCTCGAGGTGGCGTTCATCCATCCCGGCAGCGTGGCCGGGGTCCTGGTCGAGTACGTGCAATATGGAGGAGACGGCGATGGCAGCTGACGTGTCGCGGGTGGAGATCGGGTTCGACGGCGGGCTGATCGTGATCACGAAGATCGCGGCCAAGGAGTGGGCGGCCGTCGAGGAGGCGCTCAGGTCCGGCAAGGGCGTCGTCACGTTCGCCGGCGACGAGAACGCGACCTACCACATCGACGTCTCGAAGATCAGCTACGTGAAGCACGAGACCCACGTCGGCCGGGTGGGGTTCTGACGTTTCGCCGGTGGCGCCACCCGGGCCTCGACCGCGTCGTGCGGCCCTACACCCGGGCCGGTGACTACGGGCTGCTCTGGGTCGCGATCGGGCTCGGCTGCGGACGGCCGGTGCGGGTGGCGGCGACCGTGTGGGGCACGCTGGGCGTGAACTACGCGGTCAAGCAGGCGGTGAACCGGGAGCGGCCGGCCGACCCGGGCGCCGATCCGCTCGTCCCGGCGCCGTCGTCGTCCTCCTTTCCGTCGAGCCACGCCGCCATGTCGACCGCGGCCGCGATCGCCCTCTGCAAGGTGCGGCCGCGGCTCGCCCCGGTGTGGGTGGCGATGGCGGGGGCGATGGCCTGGAGCCGGGTCTACGCCGGCGTCCATCACACGAGCGACGTCGTCGCGGGCGTGGCCGTCGGGGCGGTCACCGGCACGATGGCCGCGGCGCTCTGATGGCGGGCGTCGAGGTCGGCCTGGTCGGCCTGCCGAACAGCGGCAAGTCGACGCTCTTCAACGCCCTGGCCGGCGGCGGTGCGGTCGTCGCGCCGCACATGTTCTCGACCGTCGAGACGGTGCACGGCGTCGCCGATGTCCGTGATCCCCGGCTGGAGGCGCTCGACGCCGTCTCGAGCTCGCAGTCCGGCAAGCTCGTGCCGGCGACGCTCCAGGTGGTCGACATCGCCGGGCTCGTGAGCGGCGCCTCCCACGGCGAGGGGCTCGGAAACCAGTTCCTCGGCAGCATCCGCAACACGGACGCCGTGGTGCACGTGCTGCGCTGCTTCGAGGACGACACGGTCGCGCATCCCGCCGGCCGGATCGACCCGCTCGAGGACGCCGAGACCGTCGAGCTCGAGCTGGTGTTCGCCGACCTCGCGGCCATCGAACGGCGGGCCGAGCGGGTGGGCAAGGCGGCCAGGGGCGGCGACGCTGCGGCCGTCGCCGAGCAATCGGCGCTCACCGGGCTGCGCGAGTGGCTCGAGGCGGGAAAGCCGGCCCGCTCGTGCCCGGTTGACGTGCCCGCTTCGCTCGACCTGCTCACGGCCAAGCCCGAGCTCTACGTCGCCAACATCGACGAGGGCGGCGGCGCCGAACAGGTGGCGGCGGTCGAGCGCTTCGCCCAGGAGCGCGGCAGCGAGTGCATCGCCGTCAACGGCAAGATCGAGGCGGAGCTGCGCGAGCTGCCCGCGGAGGACGCCGAGGCGTTCCTGGCCGATCTCGGGATCGAGCGGCCGGCGCTCGATCGGGTCACGCTGGCCGCCTACCGCCTGCTCGACCTGATCCCGTTCTTCACGACGGGGCCGAAGGAGACGCGCGCCTGGACGATCCGGCGCGGCCAGAACGCCCAGCAGGCGGCGGGCCGGATCCACTCCGACCTCGAGCGCGGGTTCATCCGGGCCGAGGTGATCGAGTGGGACCGGCTGGTCGAGGCCGGTTCCGAGGCCGAGGCGAAGAGGCGCGGCTGGGTGCGGGTCGAGGGCCGCGAGTACGTGGTCGCCGACGGCGACACGCTCAACATCCGCTTCAACGTCTAGTGCTCCGTTCCGGAGGTTCCTCGATGATCGGGCGAGCGATTTGCAGCCGCCCGAGCGCGAGAGACTTTCGGGACCGGAGCACTAGGCAGGGGGCCAGGCCCCATCCGGGGCCTGGCCCCGCCGCTCGGCATCGGTCATGATCCCGAGTGTGATCGCCGGTGTGCATGCGCTGCTCTACGCGGACGACGCCGAGGCGGCCCGCGCCTTCCTGCGCGACGTGCTCGGCCTCGACTCCGTCGACGCCGGCGGCGGCTGGCTGATCTTCGCCCTGCCGCCGGCGGAGCTCGCCGTCCACCCGACGCAGGGAAACGACCGCCGGCCCGGTGAGCACCAGCTGTGGCTGATGTGCCACGACGTCCATCAGACGGCCGCCGGCCTCGAGGCGCGCGGCGTCGAGCTGGCCTCGCCGATCGCCGAGGAACGCTTCGGCCTGATCACGTCGATCAATGTGCCGGGCGCGGGTGAGATCGGCCTCTACCAGCCGAGGCACGCGAGCCCGCTTCAGGGCTTCGGCTGACTCGCCGGCGGGATCGCCCCCTGCGCCGTCGGCAGGATCAGCACCTCGCTGACGTCCACGTGCTCGGGCTGGTCGAGCGACCACATGACGGCGCCGGCGACCTCGTCGGCCTCGAGCCGGCCCTCGCCCGGGTTGTCGAAGAACGGCGTCTCGACGGCGCCGGGCTCGATCAGCGTCACCCGGATGCGGGTGTTGCCGTGCGTCTCGCGCAGCTCGCCGCGCAGGCTCTGGCCGATGCCCGTGACGGCCCACTTCGTGGCCGAGTAGAGCGACCCGGGGAGCGATCGCCGGCCCGCGATCGAGCTCGTCAGGACGTAGTGGCCGGTGCCGCGCTCGAGCACGTGCCCGAGCGTGGCCCGGATCGTGTACGCGATGCCGAGCACGTTCGTCAGCACCATGGCCCGCCAGTGCTCGGGCGTCTCGTTCAGGAAGCCGCGGGTCGCGCCGAAGCCTGCGTTCGCGAAGACGACGTCGATCCGGCCGAAGCGGTCGAGCGCCGCGGCGGCCAGGGCCTCGACCTGGTCCCACTCGGTCACGTCGCAGGCGACGGCGAGGGAGTTGTCCGGCCCGAGCTCGGCCGCGAGCGCGTCGAGCGCGTCCTTGCGCCGCGCCGCGAGCACGACCCTGTCGCCGCCCGCCACGGCGCGGCGGGCGGTGGCAGCGCCGATTCCGGTCGAGCCGCCCGTGACGAGGAGGACGCGATCAGCCACGGCCGGAAAGGGCCTCGCCGACCCGGGCGTCGAGCGTGTTGGCGTGGTACAGCGCGACCGCCTCGGGCGTCTCCAGGCGGCGGCCCTCGATGGGGCCGTGGTGGCCGGCGACGGCGTTCAGGAGCGGCAGCAGCACGTCGTCGGCGAGCCCCGCCTCACGCGCCGCCGCGTCGATCATCCGCACCCCGGCGAGGACGTGCCCGAGCAGCCGCCCCTGCTCCGAGACGGCGATGGTGACGCCGGGCCGGAACGTCTCCGTGCGGCCCACGTCGTGGAGCAGCGCCGCGGTCAGCAGGATGTCGGAGTTGAGGCGCGGGTGCAGCTGCGCGGCCTCGCGGCAGAGCGTCGCCACCGCGACGGTGTGCTCGAGCAGGCCGCCGGCGTAGTCGTGGTGGGTCTCGGCCGCCGGCGCGGAGCGCAGCCGCTCGCGGAAGCGGGCGTCGGACAGGAACCGGCCGAGCAGCCCGCGCAGCCCGGGATGGGCGACCTCGCCGGCCAGGAACTCGACGAAGCCGTCGAGCGTCTCGGCGTCGCGGCGGGCGCCGGGCACGAGGTCGAGCGGGTCGCCGGCCTCGATCTTCTCCAGGTCGCGGACGGCGATCTGGAGCCGGCCGCCGTAGCTCTCCACCCGCCCCAGCACGCGGACGGTGTCGCCCTGGTCGAAGCGCGATCCGAGCAGGTTGACGTCGTTCCAGACGACGCCCGGGACGCGTCCGGTGCGGTCGGCCAGCTCCATCGAGAGGAACGGGTCGCCGTTCCGGGTGTGGCGGCGCTGCTTGCGCTGGACGGCGAACATGGCGTCGACGAGCGTCCCCTCGCTCAGATCGGCCACGTAGGTGTCGCCCGCCATCTCCGCGACACTTTATCGGCCGGCGGCCCCGGAGGCCCGCCCGACAATCGGGGTCAGACCCCGAACCGCGGCCGTTGCACTCTCGTGACGCTTTTGTACGGGGTCTGACCCCTTCGGGTGCCGGGCACCGGCCGGAGGCACGACCACCTAGTATCCCGCGGATGGCATCGGAGCCCGTGACGAGTGCGGCCCTGCGCCCACTGCGGGCGCTCCGCTACGACCCCGACCGGTTCGATCT
>Ga0207695_10006864_pt1 | contig 14654 bp, 11 predicted proteins | sample KBSC54metaG_FD_184354 | JGI IMG/M metagenome (GOLD analysis project Ga0207695, IMG submission 184354) | Corn rhizosphere microbial communities from Kellogg Biological Station, Michigan, USA - KBS C5-4 metaG (SPAdes) (version 2) | ecosystem: Host-associated > Plants > Roots > Rhizosphere > Soil... | reverse complement strand
AGGGCTCATGCCACCAGCGGTCATCCCATGCGCCCGCGAAAGCCACTGTGCCGAAGCGCTGTTGCCACATCTGAGTCTCTTCACGCCGCCGCACCAGTGGGAAAACGGCCCCGGGGACGACCGGAATATCGCTGCGGCCCATGATTTCAAGCAGACGCAGGGTGTGCGCCACTTCCTCGTCGCGCCACTGGTTTCCACTGACTACCGTAATTCCCAGCACCTCGACTTGGGGTGATTGAACCAGCAGTGCGATGGTCTGCATGTTGCTGCCGCCGGGTCCGGAACCGTCCTGGTTGATGATCACTTTGCGCCGCTGCTGGCACCAGGCCAGGGAACCCGCCAGCAGCAAGCACGTGATTGCGAGGAAATGCCTGCCGGGTTTCATCATGGTCGGGGAGGCCGGGTCATCAATTGGATGTAGAGCTTGTAAAACTTTTCCGCGTCGATGTCGAATTGCACATTGGCCAGGCGGAGGTAGGGAGGCACCTGCGCCTTAGAATCCCAGAAGAGTGTCTTCCCGTAGCTCGCTCCGTGATCAACGTCGATGTCCATGTAGAGCTGCTTCTGGCCGGTGATGATGGATGGATCGATCAAGGCGGCGCCGGCGATTTCATCCCACATGTAGCCGGGCAAGGAGTACTTGTCGAGATACTGCGTCACCGGAGTGCCGGCCCTGGCGATGGTGGCTTTCATCTCCTTGGTGAACCGCGTCTTGACCGAGATATCAATCGGGGTGATTGTGACCTTTTTCCAGGGAGCGCGAAGGACGATGCGGGTGGCTTCAGGGTCGAACCACCAGTTGAATTCACGGCGGGCGTCGATAGCGCCAGGATCGATGGCGCCCTTGTCGGCGTACAATCCGCCGCCCATCATGACAAATTCTTTTGCCAGCGTGGCTACCGAGGGATCGAGCTTAAGCGCCAGGGCAAAATTGGTGAGTGGACCGCCTGCCCAAAGAACTACCTCGCCGGGATACTTGTGCACCATCTTCACGATGAATTCCGCCGCCGTGCCGGGAGCGGCCTGAATGTGCGGCGCGCCTTCCTTCATGGGAGGGACAATGTCCGGGGCGTGGTAGGGTTCGTCGTAGATGGTGGAGCGGTTGGCTTCGAAACGGTCCGTCCAGCAGCCCTTGTACTCCAGTTTTCCGTACAGGGCCTCCCAGCGTTCCGTTTCTTCCTTGGAATTAAGGAGAGGGAATTCCGCGCCCTGGATCACCGGTACGTCGGTGCGCTGGGCGATCTCCAGCATGCGCAGCGTGTGTTGCGTTTCTTCCTTTACCCATTGGTCGCCGCTGACCGTGGTGATGCCGAGGACCTCAAATTTGTCCGATTGCAGAAAAACCAGGAGAGCCTGCTGGTCACTGGTGCCGGGGCCGCGGGCGTCCTGATCGACGATGACTTTGATTTTTTGGGCAAAGGCTGTGGTGGCCAGGGCGAGAAACAGCACACACTCCAGCATTAGACACCAGGTGAACCGGCTCACGGGTTCCTCCGCGGATTTGTAAATTGGAAAAGTGTGGCAGACTGAGTCGGCTGGCCAAGCTCCTCAGTCTGCCTGAGTTTGAAGTTGCTCGCAATCCTGGCCTAGAAGCGAAGCTTGAGGGCAAACTGAATCAGGCGCGGGTTGTTGACGGTCTGGCTGATCGCGCCGAAACCGGCCGAGCTTATGTCTGAACTCGGCAGGTAAAACTGAGCGTGATTAAACAGATTAAAGAACTCTGCCCTGAAATCGATCATCATGCCTTCCCGCCAGGGCAGGGGAAAATGCTTGATAGCAGAGAAATCCGTATTGACGAAACCAGGGCCGTAGACCGGAGTGCGTGTGGAATTGCCAAGTTTTCCCGGCCCCGCGGGAGCAAAGCACTGGGTATTGAACCACTTGTTCACGGTGGGATCGCTGGATGAGGCGGCGCAGGTCTGATCGGGACGGTTCGGATTGGGGAAAGCGAACGTCACACCGGACTGATTGTTGCTGTCGAGAATGAAAACAGGAAAACCGGAGGTGATTTTCTGAATCACATCAACTTCCCAGTTTCCCAATACTGCGTTAACGCCCCCATTCCAGCTGCTGCCGAAGCGCTTGCCCTTACCAAAGGGCAAGTCATAGATCACGCTGGCCGTGAAATTGTGGTTGAGCTGGATCTGGGACAAAGCCCAATCAGCGCTTCTCGTCCCCGGCAAGGGAAAGTACGTAGGACCGGCGGTGGAACCGAGGCCGTCGGCGAAGCCGGAGTCGAAGTTGCGAGCGTAGGTGTAGCCAAGCAGGGCATATATACCATGCCGCGCGCTCTTGGTCTCAGCCTTGATTTGCAAGGAGTCGTAACGTGCGTCACCCTTGTCATTAATGTTGGCGATGGTTGTAAAGGGGCCAAATGGGGCTGATGAAATTCCGCACCCGAGGTGATAGTTGGCGTCAAAATTGGGGCTGGCAGAGTCGCAAGCGCTGGGTGAAGCAACGTTCAGGTTCAAACCGTCTATCAGAATGTGGTGGCTACGAGAGCCGGCATACCCAGCGGTGAGCACGACGTTGCCGGGGAGCTGATGTTCAATATTGAGGTTGAACTGCTGCACTCTCCCTTGCTTGAAGTCGAGATTTTGCGACTGAATAGTGCCGGCGAAAGTCGCCGGGTCGGGTGGAGAAGTAAGGATTGGGGTGAATGCCTGCGAAAGTCCGCAGCCCGGGGCGACAGTTCCAAAGGGACAGAGGCCGGAGAAGTTAGCTGTTTCCGCGAAGAATGGTGGGTTCTCCCACAAGCCCTGTGCGCCCTGGTTCCAGGAGGAATCGTGGAACATCGCATAGCCGCCGCGAACCGCAGTGCTCTGGCTGCCGAAAGGCTTCCAAGCGAACCCAATGCGAGGTTCAAGAGCGGTTTTGTCCATTTCGACGCCGGCGCTGGAGTCGGAGTTCTGCCCGGGGATCAGATAGTTGCAGCCCGGGGGCGATCCGCAAGTGCTGTTGAAATCAAAGTTCGCCTGGCGGTCTTGGGCCTCGGTGATGGGTGTCACCAGGGCATAGGCTAAACCCAGGTTGAGGGTGAGGTCGTTGCTGACCCGGAAGTCATCCTGCACGTAGGGCCGGAACAACTTCCAGCGGCGACCGGTGGTAGCACCCTTGAAGGTCTGATCATGGATCGCGCCGCCGACCTGTCCCAGAAGGAGGTCAGCCGTAGCGTCTCCTGTATATCCCCCAAACATCAACAGATAACCGTCCTGGAAAGCGTTGGTCAGGACATTCATCTGCTGGGCGCGGATCTGTCCGCCGATCCGGATGTTGTGGCGGCCACGAATGATGTCTAAGGAGTCCGAAATGTGGAACACGTTGGTCCCGCCCACAAAGGGGGCAAACCCGCGATCGCCCAGGGACCAGTAACCGCCGAACATCTGGGTCGACGTCAAGCCGCAACTGACGCAGTCAGTCGAGGACTGCGACAGGCCGGCGGGGGCGCCGGGGCAGCTGCTGTCCAGGTTTGCACCGGCGATGCCAATCTTTGCGGCTGTGCAAGTCCGATCGCCGAACGAGGCGATATGGTTGAAGATCCGGTTGAAGCCGCCACTGATCTGGTTGACCATGCGGTCGGAAAAAATGTGAGTTTCCGCCAACGCTACATTGCGCCCATGATTTGTAATGTTCTGGGAACTGGCAAAGTTGCTGGGCTCGGCAAACCCCGGCGAACCGCCGGGAACGAAGTTGGTGGCTTGATCGTAACTGAAGCGGGCGAATGCCGTGTCCTTGCTGGAGAAAGTGTGATCCAGTCGGACATCGAATGCACCTTCGTCAAGCTTCCTAACAGGCACGTTGCTGTAATTGACGCCCAATGCTGGGTTGCTCGTATTGCTGGTGGGATAAAAGTCGATCATCGACTTGCCCGCCGGGTTGAACAATGCTTGCGGAATAATGTTGCAGTCGACGCCCGCCACCTGGCTTCCGTCCGGATTGACGGCATTGGCATTACCTGAGCCATCGCATTGGAACGCGCCGCCGGAATACGGGTTGGCAAGAAATCCCACTCGTGGGTTGCCAAATGCATCGTTCGAATAATCGCCATTCTTCATGGCTGGTGTGGGGACCAGACCCAAAAAGGGAATGCCTTTTCGCTGCCTTCTGCCCTGGTAGTCAATGAAAAAGAAAGTCTTGTCCTTCCGGATGGGCCCTCCGAGGGCGAAGCCGAACTGGTTCAGATTGAATTTTTCCTTCTCCGAAGCAAAATAGCTGCGCGCATCCAGAGAGGTGTTGCGGAAAAACTCAAACACTGACCCGTGAATCTGGTTCGAGCCCGACTTGGTGGTCAACAGTACGGTCGGACCCGCGCGGGTGCCATATTCCGCAGAGTAGTTGTAGGTGAGAACCTTAAACTCCTGAATGGCATCGATCGAAGGCAGAATCGAGATGCCGCCCGCTGTCAGTTCGTTGTTGTCGTTTCCGTCCATTAACCAGTCGGTACTCTGGGCGCGCGAACCGCCCACAGAAAGCGAATACGATCCTCGCGTCGAGACTTCGCTGCTGGGGCCTCCGTTGAAGAAGCTGTTCGGATTCGTCTCTTGTGTCGTGCCTGGGGTAAGAGTGGCCAATTGCACAAAGTTGCGGCCGTTCAGAGGCAGTAGGGCGACTTGCTGGGAAGTAATAACCTGGCCCAGAGTGGGGTTCGCGGTCTGCACCGCTACTTCGGTCGCGCTTACCTCTACCGTGGATGCGACCGAGGCGGGGGTCAGAGTGAAATCCAGTTCGCGGTGCTCATCGACTTGAAGGCGCACGTCCCGCTGTTCGACTGGACCAAAGCCCGCGGAGTCAACTCGAACCGTGTAGTCGCCGATGGGCAACAGGGGCATGAGGTAGTGTCCGCTGTCATCGGTTTTCGACTCGCGAACGAGACCCGTCGCCTGGGCGGTCGCCTTGACCGTCGCCCCGCTGACTACGGACCCGGTCTTGTCCGTGACTGTGCCGGAAAAGCTTGCGGTGGCTTGGCCGTACAGGAGTGGGCAGATGGGAAATACCAGCGAACAGAAAACAACCAGCAGCACCTTCTTGGTCAGCATCAAAATCCCCCATGCGGTCCCTGATCGAGTGGCGATTGGGACACGGCTTTCCCCACGAAATCCAGTTCCCGATTAACTACGCGACAATACCCTCACACCAAGTCCACATTCAAGACTTTTGTGCCCGTTTCATAAAACTTCGAGGTTGATTGGTTCTGGTTGTCGTCGCAGACAACCGGTCAGCTGGAATTGTGCTTTCAACCCAAAATCTGGTGCGCAGAAAGATACTGCCATTCGCCGTCAAGTGTCAACCGCAACTGCGGTGATGCCAGCGGCTTGACTACCGCAACAGCTTGTCATTCTGCCGCGTCCAGCCGTGAGAGTGCCTGTTCGGTGGTGATGAAGGTGGCTCCGAGGGCCTGCAGTTCTGCAACGGCCCGTTTCCCATCTTCGGAATTCAGGGTTTCGATTGCGTCCCGAACGACGGAGACGCGGCGGCCGCGCTCGAGCAAGCCCTTGGCGGCGAAGCGTACGCAGAACTCCGTGACCACGCCGAACACGACGAATTCGACGTTGGGACCGAGGCGCTCCACCAGTTCGTCGGCGTGGCGGCTCTCGAAGATGTTGAGGGTCTGCTTCTCCAGCAGGATTTGCTGGTAGCGCGAAAGGTCAGGGGGCAGGGAAGCCGCCTGGTTGGGGACAGTCACGACTTTCTCGGTCAGCGCCTCAGGAACCAGGTTCGCGCCGGGAGTGCCCTGGACACAATGCGGGGGAAAGATTGCGAACTCCGGATCATCCTTCGTGTGATAGCAGCCGTGCGAAACCAGAAAGACGCGGCCCTGGCGCGCGGCATCGGTGAGGCGGCGAATGTTGGGCAGCAACTTTTCGGCACCGGGCACATAGAGCTTGCCGCCCGGCAACATGAAATCGGCCTGGGCATCGACTTCCCAGAAAACGACGGTGCGAGATAACATATGAATTCCTTACGAGCAGTCGTCAGTCTTCGGCGGGACGGCCAAATAAGCTTATAACATTGTTTGCGAACGGCGGAATCCCGGTAATTCTTTGCGTCCTTTGCGGGTTTTCTTTGCGACCTTTGCGGTTTAAGATTTTCCGCAAGTCCAGGCGAAGTCAAAGGCTTTACCGCAAAGGACGCTAAGAAAGCCCGCAAAGGACGCAAAGCAAACCAGCACGGTTGAACTCTTCTGACTAAGAGGTGCGCTTCATGGCCCAGAATGAGCCCGTCAAGAGTAGAGCCCAGGCCCGGCTTGTGATCCGGAACATCGGTCTGTTGTTGAGCGGCGAACTCACCAGGCCGATCCTTGACGCCGATACCGTGGTGGCAGTCGATGGCAGGATCACCGCAGTCGGTAAGCAGAAAGATATCGACAGCGAGGGCGCAACCCTGGTCATCGATGCCAAAGGCACGACGCTGGCTCCGGGGCTGATCGACAGCCACGTGCATCCGGTGGCGGGCGATTGGACGCCCCGCCAGAACCAGATTGGCTGGATTGACAGCTATCTGCATGGCGGAGTCACGAGCATGATTTCCGCGGGCGAAGTACACACTCCCGGCCGCCCAAAAGACGTGGTGGGGCTGAAGGCCATGGCTATCTTTGCCCAGCGGACGTTCGCGGCTTTTCGGCCCGGGGGCGTCAGGATTCACGCCGGCGCCCCGGTGATTGAGCACGGCATGGTCGAGGAAGATTTCAAAGACCTGGCCGCGGCGGGCGTCACCATGCTGGGAGAGGTCGGATTGGGCAGCGTGAAAGACGGCGCCACGGCCCGGCAGATGGTGGCCTGGGCGCGCAAGTTCGGGATCCAGAGCACCATCCACACCGGCGGCCCCTCGATTCCCGGCTCCAGCCTGATTGACAAAGACATCGTGCTCGCGGCTGACGCCGATGTCATCGGGCACATCAACGGCGGCCATACCGCTTTGCCCGATGATCAGATTGTGACGCTGTGCGAGAAATCCACGCGGGCGCTGGAAGTTGTCCACAACGGCAACGAGCGCGCCGCGCTGCTCACGCTGCGCACGGCAAAAGAACTGAAACAGCTTGATCGGGTGATCCTGGGCACGGATTCGCCTGCGGGTTCGGGAGTGCAGCCGCTCGGCATCCTGCGCATGATTGCGATGCTGGCGTCCCTGGGAGAGATACCGGCCGAGATCGCCGTCTGTTTTGCCACCGGCAACACCGCAAAGATCCGAAAGCTGGATTGCGGCCTGGTCGCCCCTGGCCGCGCCGCCAGCTTCGTGATGCTCGACAAGGCCCAGCATTCGGCGGGAAAGACCGTGCTCGAGAGCATTCAGCGCGGAGACTTGCCAGGTATTGGCATGATGATCGTGGACGGCGTCATGAGCACGCAACGCAGCCGCAACACCCCGCCGGCAACATCGGCTCCTGAGATTGTGAAGCAGTAAAATTTCGCCGCAGGAATCTGAGCACGGATTCAGCCGGATTTTCCTGGTGTGTTGTCGGGTTGGAACTTGCCGGCCGTCATGGCATTCCCAGTGATGCGGCAATCGACTTCTTATATTGACGTGCCTTCGCGATGGCCGCCTCTTCATTCACCGTCAGCAGTTTGCGGTCGCGCATCACGACCCGCCCGCCGATGAACACTGTTTCAACGTCGCTGCCTTTAAGCGCGTAAGCCAGCTGAGCGTAGATATCATACATGGGTACTGCGTGGGGTTCGTCCAGGCTGATCAGTATGAAGTCGGCCTTTTTTCCCGCCTCCAGAGAGCCGATTTCTTTTTCCATGTGGAGCGCCCGGGCGCCTTCGATGGTGGCCATTTCGACCACTGCCTTCGCGTTCAACGCCAGCGGATCCAACTTCGTAATCTTCGCGAGCTTTGCCGCCAGGTCCATTTCTTCCATGAGATCGAGATCATTGTTGCTTCCGGCCGGGCCGTCGGTGCCCAGTCCGACGGCCACGCCAGCGCTCCGCATCTCGGCGACGGGCGAAACGCCGCTGGCAATCATCATGTTGCTGGAAGGGTTATGCACGCAGCCCACCTGTTTTTGCGCCAGCACTTTCTCATCGGCGGCGTCCACGAAAATACAATGCGCGGATACCACGTCTGGACCGAGCAGGCCGATCTTGTCCAGGTATTGCACCGGCGACATGCCGTTGTTCTTCAAGCTGTCTTCCCACTCCTTTTTCATTTCAGAGGTATGAATCAGGATGGGGGCGTGATATTTCCGGGCCAGCGCCGCTGCATCCTGCAGCGTCTTCTGCGAGCAAGTGTAGATGGAATGGGGCGCTACCGCGGCATGAATGAGGGGATCGCCCTGCCATTTCTTCAGGAACTTCTCGGTGTAGGCGAGCATTTCAGTTTCGCTTTTGTTGTCGGGCGCGGGAAAGTCGATGAAGGTTTCGCCCAGCACGCCGCGCATCCCAGCGGCTTTGGTTTCTTGCGCCACGGCATCTTCGAAGTAATACATATCGGCGAAAGTGGTGACGCCCCCGCGAATCTGCTCCGCCGCCGCCAGGCGCGTGCCCCAGCGGACAAACTCCTCATTCACGTTTTTGGCTTCCGCCGGGAAAATGTATTTGTAGAGCCAGTCGTTGAGCGTGACGTCATCGTGCAGGCCGCGGAAAAGAGTCATGGGAACGTGGGTGTGGCCGTTGACGAATCCGGGCAGGACCAGCTTGCCCTTGGCATCGAGAGTTTGCGCGGCGGAATACCTGGCTTCCAGTTCGCTGCGCGGGCCGACGGCGATGATAGTGTCGCCTTTCACGGCCAGGGCACCGTCCTCGAGGATGGTACGGGAGCCGTCCATGGTCACCACGGTGCCGCCGGTGACGAGCAGGTCGGCTTTCCCTTTTGCCTGGGACGCGAGGAGAGTTGAAAAGAGAAGTTGGAATGCGAGACTGAAAACGACAGAGCGGCGAACGATCATCTCTGACCCCTGCGGCGATGGCCAGAATTATTCTACGCGGGGTTTTGTAGCGCCGCCGTCCCGGCGGCTGTCCGGCGGGCGTCCCGCCCGCCGCTCCGAGGGCAGGATGCCCTCGGGACAGCCGGCAAAGCCTGCCCTGAGCGAAGTCGAAGGGATGCCGGCGCTACGAGGGAGCTGCACCGTGCATCCCGTTGTTCTAACCACCGCCGTGAATTAACATTCGGACAATGGAAGTCCATGAGCTGACGAGGCACTACGAGTCGAAGAGCAATGAGGAACTTCTGCTGTTGGCCTTGGATGCCCCGCAACTGAGCTCCGAGGCTCGTACTGCCTTATTCGGCGAACTCGCAAGACGGCGAATCAATGCAGACGAGCAACTGGAAACTTTCCGTCAGGAGGAAGAACGCAACAAGGCCGAACCGAGGCGCGCCAGCGGATCACCGTTTTTCCGTGACTGGCCTGGTATCGGCAAATTCATAGCGGAGGTGTTGCACATATATCACAGCCAACTCTGGCTGTTTTTCAAGCTCACCTTTCCTGCCGTGGTGTGTGGAGCGGTTGTGACTCTCATTGTTCGTCTGGAGGTTTTCGATATTGCCCAACACATTTCTCCTGGCCCAGAAGCGCTGAGATACAGGTCCGAGATTATCGAGATTTGGTCAGTCAGTCTCGTGGGATATCTGCTTACTTGGACCGCATTCTGTTTTTCTTTTGGGGCCATCTGCAGCGCGGTACTCGGAATCGTTTCGGGAGAAGTCCCCTCGATCCGGGAAGCTTTCGCGACTGTCGGCGAGCGGCTGAATTCGGTTGTGCGGCTCGCTCTCCTTCTTTTCGTTCTACAGGTAGCCGCAATTGCCGTCGCTATGGCTATCCCAGACCTTCTCTTCCTGGTGTACGCGCACTTGAGAGGTTTTCCAATTCAATTGCTCTTCATCGCCTCTACCGGGTTCGCTGTTCTTCTCATTTCCAGATTTGCGCTTGCGGTGCCCGCCGTGGTCCTGGACAACTATGGAGTTGCACAGGCTATGTTCCGGAGTGACGAGCTCACTGAAGGAAAGTGGCTTACGCTGGCAGCGCTTCTGACCAAGTCTCTAGCAGGGGGATACGTTGCCGCCTTCCTTCCGTTTTGGCTTGCCGCGCGGGTGGCGGAGAGCACGCCCTTGCCCTCATGGCTCCCCTGGGTTCTCAACGCCGCATCCATCATCGGAGTCACACTGGTGGAACCGACAATGTTCATCGGATTCGCGCTGCTCTATGCGTCGGCACCATCGCTACCGTCAACGGAAAACGCCGCGCACGTTCTCAGAGAATCTTGATTGTGAGCTAACGCAGGCCGTCCTCGCCCTCGTCAGACCTCCCACGCGCGGCGGCGGGCGTCTCGCCCGCCGCTCCGAGGGCAGGATGCCCTCGGGACAGCCGGCAAAGTCTGCCCTGAGCGAAGTCGAAGGGATGCCGGCGCTACAGAAAATCACGTGGGGACGGCCGCCCTCGGCTGTCCGGCGCACTTCCTGGCCTGGAAAACAGGGTCGAGCTGCGCTCGACTGGACAGCCGAGGGCGGCTGTCCCCACGTGGTTACCGGAGGCCGTCTTCGCCCTTGATCTCGCCTTTGGTCAACCCTCCCACGCGCGGCAACGGGCGCCCGCTGTCCGTCACTGCAACAGCAACCATGATTTCGTTGGCCCGCGGTGCGTCGTTGATTCTTACTTCCATGCCATCGAAGTGACTGCGGACGAATGCTGCGTCTTTGTGGCCCAGGGGAATGTCGAGGGCAACCCCTAGTCCGCCTCGCTTCTTCGACGACGGAATGAGCGCCGCGCCCTTGCCTAGTACTTTCCGAACCGGCGCGCCCAGCTTGGGGTGGAGAATCGCCGCTGCGTGTTCGAGTTCCCCGTTTTCGCCAACGGCCGCGGCCTTGCCATAGCTCTCGACCGCTGTTGCTGGAATACCCAGGGCCGCGACCGCGCGCTGCGTCAGCAATTCGCCTAGTTCCTCGCCGATCAGCATCAGTTCGGACAAATCTTCGACATACTTTCCCGCGCAGGGATTCTCAATTACGGCGACGGCGGCGGCGCGTCGAGTTGGAGGATTCACGGCGTGTCCCATCTCGCTGCGCGTCTCTTCCACGAATGTGGCAATCTTGCGGATGCTGGCTTTCATTTTGTCGGCCATCAGCGCAATCCGTCCTCTCCCTTGATCTCCGAGGCCTTGAGGCCGCCGACGCGGGCGTGAACGCGCGGCCCGGTAGTCATCACCAGCGCCAGCAGAATCTCATCGGCGCGTGGGGAATCGGCCAGGCCGACTTCCATGGCATCGAAATGACTTCTTACATAAGAAGCATTGATGTGGGTGATGGGCACATCGAGCCGGGTGCCGGGGCCGCCAACCTTTTTGGTTGACGCGACGATGGCTTTCGCGTCGCCTAAGATTTCGCGCATGGCATAGCCGCCGGGCACATGCCACAAGGCGCCGTGCTCGAGTTCGCCGGCCGAGCCGATGATGGCACCCTTGCCGTATCCTTCGACAACTTTCGGGTCTCCGCCGAGCGCTTTCACCAGGGAGCGCGCCATCTCCAGGCCGAGCGGTTTGAGGTCATCCATGAAACCTGCAATTTCTTTGACGTAGGCGCCGGCGAAGGGGTTGTGAATTACTGCCAGCGCGGCCGCACGGCGCAGCGGGCGGGACGAAATGGGGCCGCCCTCGTGGAAAATTTCTTCCACCGCCGTAAACTTCTTGCGGATTTGGACCTCAGGCATGAACGAGAGTCCTGCTTCCCGGAATGGCAATGGTTGTCGATTCCAAGTTTAAACCCACGACCCGAGTAGCTCCGCGCAGGTGGAGCGCCGCCGAGCGTATGAGTCCGCGGGAAAGAAGCGAACGGGCAACGTTGACACCGGCATCGAGCGCAGCCGAAATCTCTGCCGGCGAAAGTTCGCCAACCTTCTGAGTCACCAGTCGGTCGCCCAGATCGCTATCGGGCGCGAGAGTGCGGGCGGGTACGCGAACGATGGCGGGATGCCCCGGCAGGTCCACTGGGTTGGCGATGACGGTCGCCGCGGCGTCGGCCACCGCCGCACGGTCGGCAAGGACGGTGACCGCGTCAGCGATGCCAAGTGAGAAACTGCGGCCGCGCCAGCCGCTGGTCGCGATGCCTCTCACTGGTTGCGCCGCGTCGAGGGTTGCAGTTCCGAAAAGTGATGGACGGTCCGGCCGCTCGACCATGCCTGCGACAAAATGCTCTCCGGGGGCGAGATGCAGCGCGATGTCTCCTCCATTGTTCACGTATGCCCTCGAGAGACTGGCTGCCGCCGTCATGGCATGGAGAATTTCCTCCGCGACTGAGCCTGCCACGGCCGCCATCGGCGTGATGAAGGTGCGCTCGCAGTAGGGCGCAACCGCGGCCGCCATCCGCCTCGCGATGGCGCCCGACGGGAGGGGCCCGTCTATTTGGGCAGTCTGCCGCAAAAGCGTCAGTTCGGCGCAGAGTTCGTCGAGCACTGTGGCAAAACGCTGCGCCGCCGCATGATAGGCAGCGCTGACCTCATCAGTCTCACCGAAGGCTTCGATGATCAGGTCAATGGGGCCGTCATTCAAATGGAGGCGGCGGCCGTCGTCCAACAATCTGATTTGCGCCCGCGTATTCATTGATTCGACCTTGGGCCGGACCGCGACGATTTTCCTGGCGCCAGCGGCCAGGGGTTGTCCGGATTTGCTGAAACTCGGCGGCGGCCCTTTTCGTCCATGATGGAATCGAGCGATCGAACGTGATCCATGTAGCCGCCCAGGGCGGCATAGTCCGCAATCTTCAACGTGAACTCGATGGGCGCAACCAGCGCCGGCGTCGGCACATAGCCGAACGCGTGCTCGGGCATGCGATTGACATCGACCATGAATGTTATGCCGCCGCCGGGCCAGACGTAAACCGGCGCACCGCCGCAGGTGACGCGGGTCAGCGCGTCGCGCACGGAGTGGGTCAGCCGCACGGGATTTTCCGTGACTCCCGCCCGCAGTGATCCTCCCGCGCCGCCCATGAAGAGGACAGTGCAGAGCGCGGGCTCGCAATTCTCCTTGATGCGCGCGACCGATTCGCTAAGCGAAGCGGGTAAATCTTTTTCCACGGGCCGTAAGGCTTCATCCAGTTCGAAGTAGGCATAGTGCTCACCCGTGGTGCTTACCATCAGCAATCGCAGTTTCGGCCAGGCGGTCTTGGGATCGAAATTCTGGAGGATCGAAAGAGGATCATCGATATTCGTTCCACCCCATGCAGTGCCTGGTTCGGCCACGCGGAAGTAACGGCCGGGGGTCGAGCGGTGGCCCTTCATCTTGATGCCGGTCGCGGCAACACCCAACAACTTTCCCGCCTGATGCTCGGAGAGCACGCCGGTGATGTGGTCATCGACCACGACCACCTCATCAACTTTGCCCAACCACTGTTTCGCGAACATCCCGATGGTGGCCGAGCCGCAGCCCACCCGCATTCGTTCTTCCTGTACGCCGCCCACCACCGGCGGCTGGCCTGCTTGCACAATCACAGTGGCGCCGCCATCGATGGTGAGTTCCACCGGCTTGCGCTCGCAAAGGTTCAGCAGGGTTTCGCAGGTGACCGTGCCTTCCTTGCGGCTGCCGCCGGTCAGGTGACGCACGCCGCCGAGCGAAAGCATCTGCGAACCATATTCGCTGGTGGTTACATGTCCTACCGGTTCTCCCTGGGCGCGAACCAGATTTGTTTCCGGTCCGAGATGGCGATCGGTATCGATCTTCACCTTGACGCCGCAGTAGCTGAAGATCCCTTCGGTAACGACCGTTACCATGTCCACGCCTTGGACGGAGGAGGAAATGATGAAGGGCGCGGGCTTGTAATCGGGATAAGTAGTGCCGGCGCCAATGGCGGTAACGAAATTCTCCGGCCCAGTCACGATGCTGCCGTCCCATTCGCGGTCGCGATCAAGGAAGGGAACCACGGATTCGCCGCGCGACACGGCGCGATCGAGCACGACGTGAGGATCGATGCGGACCAGTTGTCCGTTGTCGTTGGCGTAGCGGTCGCACGCGCCCGTCCTTCCCGGATTGATGTAGCAGAGCACGGGGCAGGCATCGCAGCGGATAGCCGCAGTCGGTTTTTCAGGAATGTTCATGGTCCAGAAAAGGCAACTAGGTTGAACAAGACTGCACAACGTCGTTCGAAGATTCTTCGGTTTCGAAAAACACGGCCACTTTCAGCCGATTAGCTAGCAAGCAATGATCTATTTTGCATCAAGCTGCACGGCTTGTTTAATGTAATACTTGAGCGCTGCCTTGGGCGCGTCCTTCACGTCCTTGATTTTGACGTGCTTCGATACTCTTCCCACACCTTGCAGCAACCCGAATTTATCTTCAAACTTTGCGCCGCGCGAGAACGCAAACGTGATGTCTTTTTTTGTTGGACTGATCACCGCCAGCCCCCGGTTTCCCTTCCACATGAGTATGCCGTAACTAATTTGTTCTTTCGCTTCGGGAGCATGCTCGCGCATCATTTTTCGAAGCAGAGCTACGATCGGCCGGTGTTCTGGCAGGACTCTACGTTCTAAAAATTCGTCGATGGTGGTTATCTTCATAGGATTGTAGTAGCGCCGGCGTCTCGCCGGCTGTCTGGCGGGCATCCTGCCCGCCCATCGGGCCGGCGGGACGCCGCCGCTACCATCGCGGCGCGGATGCGGTCAGGTGTTGCCGGCAGCTTGCGTATGCGCACGCCAATGGCATCGTGAATTGCGTTGAGAATCGCGGGAGCGGTCG
>Ga0207695_10006863_pt1 | contig 14655 bp, 11 predicted proteins | sample KBSC54metaG_FD_184354 | JGI IMG/M metagenome (GOLD analysis project Ga0207695, IMG submission 184354) | Corn rhizosphere microbial communities from Kellogg Biological Station, Michigan, USA - KBS C5-4 metaG (SPAdes) (version 2) | ecosystem: Host-associated > Plants > Roots > Rhizosphere > Soil... | reverse complement strand
GGTGGGTGAGAACTCGGCGCGTCGTCCGGGCGGCCTTCGGGCGACGTCGTGCTCACGGCACTCACTGTAAGCGGTCGACGGCGGCGATCCGGGCGAGCCGGTAACCTTCATCCATGAGCACTTCGGGCATCCGCTTGGGCGTCGTCGGCGCCACCGGTCAGGTGGGGGCGGTCGTGCGCGCCCTCCTCGAGCAGCGCGACGTGCCGATCAGCGAGATCCGGTTCTTCGCGAGCGAGCGCAGCGCGGGCACGACGCTGCCCTTCCGTGGCGAGCAGATCGTCGTCGAAGATGCCGGCACGGCGGATCCGACCGGGCTCGACATCGCGATCTTCTCGGCGGGCGCGACCATGTCGAAGGTCCAGGCGCCGCGCTTCGCCGCTGCCGGAGTGCTCGTCATCGACAACTCGAGCGCCTGGCGCATGGACCCCGACGTTCCGCTCGTCGTGAGCGAGGTCAACCCGCACGCGATCGACCAGGCGCGGGGAGCGACGGGCAAGGGCATCATCGCGAACCCGAACTGCACGACCATGGCGGCGATGCCGGTGCTGAAGGTCCTGGATGCGGAAGCCGGCCTCCAGCGCCTGGTCGTCAGCACCTACCAGGCGGTGTCGGGCGCGGGCCTCGCCGGCGGCGAAGAGCTGCTGGAGCAGGCGGAATCCGCCGTCTCGCAGAACGCCATCGGCCTCGTGCACGACGGCCACGCCGTCACGATGCCCCAGCCGCACAAGTTCTCGAAGAACATCGCGTTCAACGTGCTGCCGTTGGCCGGCTCGATCGTCGACGACGGGCTGAACGAGACCGACGAAGAGAAGAAGCTGCGCAACGAGAGCCGCAAGATCCTCGAGCTGCCCGAGCTGCTCGTCAGCGGCACCTGCGTGCGCGTGCCGGTGTTCACCGGGCACTCGCTCAGCATCAACGCCGAGTTCGCGAAAGCCCTCACGCCGGAGCGCGCGACCGAGTTGCTGAGCACGGCCGCGGGGGTGCAGCTCATGGAGGTGCCGACCCCCCTCGACGCGGCCGGCATCGACCCGAGCCTGGTCGGACGCATCCGGCAGGACGAGGGCGTGCCCGGCAACCGCGGCCTCGCGCTGTTCATCTCGAACGACAACCTGCGCAAGGGCGCGGCACTGAACGCGGTGCAGATCGCCGAGCTGGTGGCCGCGAAGCTGGGCGCCGAACAGCCGGTCGCCTGATTCCCTCCGTGCGGTCACTGGGTGCTCGCACGCGGATCAGGAGATCGCCCGGTGCGGGTGCCGAGATCAGGAGTTCCGGGGCTGTGCCGGCGGCGCTTTCCTGATCGGCGACGAGGTGAACGCTCGCACGGACGGCGGACCGCTCCGCAGGCGTGCCTCAACGACGTCCTGGCACCAGTCCGGTCTTTGAAGTACGTCCATCGACATGAACCGTAAGGTCGCGTAGCCCTGGATGGTCGCGTTGCCGTCCCTGCGCCGGTCGCGGTCCTGATCCGACGGCGCACCGTGATGCGCCCGACTGTCGATTTCGACGATCAGCCACCCGTCGACCAGAAGGTCCACCCGGCCCACTCCCCGGATGAGCACCTGCGACTCCACTGCGACCCCGATCGCTCTCAGGGCCAACCGCATGTGGGTTTCGCCCCCGGATTCCGCTTGCGCGTCGATCAGGGTCGGATCCGGTGGTGGCGAGAGGGAAGCGCCGCAACGAGGGAGGTCGCGTCGCGGTGGCTGATGACGCCGTGGTGCAGGGCGCTGTCAACGGAAGCCACGACATCCACGAGACGGGCAGTCCTCGCAAGGTCTCGCAGAGCATCCAGCGCCGACACTCGCCAGGCGACTCCGGGGTCATCCGGAAAGCGGTCTCGACGCCACACCCGGCGTTGATCTGAGGTTGGAGCGCGCAGTCGCGCAGAGTTCGGCGCGCACGCGACGAACGCACCTCCGTCGGAATGCACCCAGATCCCCATGCTGCGCAGGGCGGCCGCACCGGTGAGTCGACCGCCGGGCTCGACAGCACGCACTCCATCCGGTTCGGCGTCGCGGTGCGCGATCCACCCCACGCGCGGGCGGATGGCATGCCCATCGGCGATCGCCCGCGTCAGGCTCGCCCGTGAGTGGCCCAGCCGCATCAGCGCCTGGGTGAGATGGATGCCGCCACCCGTCATGAGATCCGCGATCAGATCACGCACCGTGGCAGACCATCACGCACCGGCCTTGGCCCGGGGATGACGGTCTCGTCCGGTTGAGAAACCGCGTCGCAGCGGGCTGTGAAGGTCTCGGGCCGCGGACAAAGTTCAGGATGCCTCCGCCGACACGCCGCATTACTTCCTGAACCGCGATGCCGCCGGTCGCAGACTCCTGAACGGCGTGCGCCGCCCGGCGCCGCCTGGTGGCAACGCCGGCGGTCATCCGCCAGGCCGACGGCTCCGAATAGTAGGCGTGAGATCGGGTGGCATTGTTGCTGTGGCGGGCTTACTTGCGCTCGCCGCGGCCGTGCTCGGTTCGTGCGCCGCCGACCCGGAGCGCGACACGACCTCATCGAAGGAGGCAGCCGTGACGTTGCCCGCTGACGCGCCCGTCGTCGCCTTCTACGGCGACTCGTACACCCTCGGCACCGGCGCTTCAGACCCGTCGAAGCGCTGGTCGTCGATCGTCTGCGCGCAGCGTGGCTGGCGTGAGTTCAATCCGAGTGTCAACGGACTCGGCTTCGTGCGCAACCGGGCCGAGTTCGGCGTCGACGAGCCGGGCATGATCGTGGCCCAGCATCCGGACATCGTCGTCATCACCATGGGGCTGAACGACAACTTCGCGTACGCGACCGGCGGCGAAGCGCCCGAGCAGATCCATCACGCGATCATCGGCGACCTCGCCGGGCTGAAGAAGCAGCTGCCCGAGGCGCGATTCGTCGTCGTCGAGCCGTTCTGGTACACCGACGAGCGCCCCCATTCCCTGGCCGTGATCAGCGGGTGGGTGAAAGCCGAGGCGGCCGCGATCGGCGCCGACTACATCCCCGGTGCCTCGCACTGGATCGAGCACCATCCGGAGTGGATGGCCGACGACGGCCTGCACCCGAACGACGCCGGCTACGCGCACATCGCGGCGCAGATGGATGCGGCCCTCACCCGGCTCGGACTCTAAAGAACCGCCCTTCTTATCCGGCCGCCGCTACCCCGGGCCCGGCGTCCGCAGGGGGCCGCACTTAGGATGGAATACGTGCCTGAACCCGTTGACGTCGCCCTGATCGGCGGCGGAATCATGAGCGCGACGCTGGGCGTGCTGCTCCACGAGCTGGAGCCGACCTGGTCGATCACCATCCTCGAGCGCCTCGGCGATGTCGCCCTCGAGAGCTCGAGCCCCTGGAACAACGCGGGCACCGGCCACTCGGCCCTGTGCGAGCTCAACTACACGCCCGAGAAGGCCGACGGCACGATCGACATCACTCAGGCAGTCAAGGTCAACGAGCAGTTCCAGGTGAGCCGCCAGTTCTGGTCGTTCCTGGTGAGCGAGGGGATGCTGCCCGAGCCCGAGCGCTTCATCAACCCCGTTCCGCACATGAGCTTCGTCTGGGGCGAAGAGAACGTCGCCTATCTGCGCCGCCGCTACGAGGCGCTGAAAGACCACCCCTTGTTCCAGGGCATGGAGTTCAGCGACGACGCCGCGGTGATCCGCGGGTGGGCGCCGATGCTCATCCCCGGACGACGCAAAGACCAGCCGATCGCCGCGACCCGGATCACCGCGGGTACCGACGTGGACTTCGGCTCGCTCACCCGTCTGCTGCTCGACGGCCTGGTCGCGTCGGGCGCGAAACTCAAGCTGGAGCACCGGGTCACCAGCCTGCGCAAGAAGCGCGACGGACTGTGGCATCTCGGCATCCGGCACGATGTCGGCGGCACCCCGCTCGAGTTGACGGCGCGCTTCGTGTTCGTCGGGGCGGGCGGCGCGGCGCTGCAGCTGCTGCAGAAGTCGGGCATCCGCGAGATCCGCGGCTACGGCGGCTTCCCGATCAGCGGCGAGTTCCTGCGCACCGACGACCCGGCGATCGTGGCCCAGCATCGCGCGAAGGTCTACGGCAAGGCCGCCGTCGGCTCCCCGCCCATGTCGGTTCCGCACCTCGACACGCGCGTCGTCGACGGCACGGCGAGCCTGCTGTTCGGGCCGTACGCCGGATTCAGCCCCCGGTTCATGAAGACCGGATCGCTGTGGGACCTCTTCGGCTCGATCCGACTGCACAACCTCGTCACCATGATCGGCGCCGGACTGACCAACCTGTCACTGGTCGGGTACCTGATCGGGCAGCTGCTCGCGAGTTCGAACGCCAAGCACCGGGCGCTCCAAGAGTTCGCCCCGCGGGCGAAGAAGAGCGACTGGCACCTGATCACCGCGGGTCAGCGCGTGCAGATCATGAAGCGGGATGCCAATGGCAAGCCGGTCATCCAGTTCGGCACCGAGGTGGTCTCGTCGGCCGACGGGTCGATCGCGGGCCTGCTCGGCGCCTCCCCGGGAGCCTCGACCGCCGTGCCGATCATGCTCGACGTGCTGGCCAAGTGCTTCCCGGATCGGATCGAGGGGTGGAAGCCGCGGATCGAGCAGATGATCCCGAGCTACGGCACGCAGCTGTCGAGCAACAAGACGACCGCGAAGAAGGTGCTGGCCGAGACCGCCAAGGAGCTCGAGCTGGCGCGGTGACGGCCGGTCATCGATCTCGCGGCTTCCGCGGTGCGGCCTTCTGCGGGTAGATCGTCTCGCCCCGCGCGAGCATCGCGACGAACTTCTCGATGTTGCGCGCGCGGGCGGCGTCGGTCTTGACGTTGGCGATCCGGAACAGGATCGCGTAACGGTTCTGGCTGCTCAGCGTCTCGAAGAAAGTCGCGGCTCTCGGGTCGGCGTCGAGCGCGGCGCGCAAGCCGGCCGGGACCTCGATGGACTTCGATCCGGCGTAGGCGGCATCCCAGCGGCCGTCGGCTTTCGCGCGCTCGACCTCGGCCAGCCCGGCCGGGCGCATGCGGCCGGCCTCGATCAGGGCGATCGCCTTGTCGCGGTTGATCGCCGACCAGATGCTCCGGGCGCGACGCGGGCCGAAGCCCTGCAAGAAGTGGTGCTCGTCGAGCGGCCACTTCTGCCCATCGATCCAGCCGACGCAGAGCGCCTCGTCGACCGCCTCGGCGTAACTGACGCTGGCATGCGCCCCGCCCTTCTTGGCGATCGCCAGGCGGATGCCGTCGCTCTCGGCCGCGTGGGCCGCCAGCCAGCGCCGCCACTCCTCGGCGTCTGCACAACGCACGATCGGCTTCTGAGCTGCCATGCTCGCGACTCTAGCGGGCTTGACGGACATTCGAACATGTGTTCTAGTGAATCGGTGAGGTGGAGCGGTCAGGAGATCGAGGTAGAGCAGGGCGACGCCCTGCCCGGCCTGGTCAAGCTCAGCTCGCTGGTGCGCTCGGTGCAGACCCCCGAGTTCGCCGGAATCACCTTTCACGAGGTGCTCGCCAAGAGCGCGCTGAACCACGTGCCTGCCGCGGCCGCCCTGCCGTTCGGGTGGACCATCAACCCGTATCGGGGCTGCAGTCATGCCTGTGCCTATTGCCAGTCACCGGAAACTCTGATTCTGATGGCAGACGGCAGGCAGAAGCCACTGTGGCAGGTCGAGGTAGGCGATCGGATCTACGGGACGGAAGTGCGAGGAGCCTACCGCCGCTATGTCATCACGACCGTTCAGGCCAAGTGGGGCACGCGGAAGCAGGCGTATCGAACCACGCTTGAAGACGGCACCGAGCTGGTCAGTAGTGGGGACCATCGATTCCTGACGGACCGCGGCTGGAAGTACGTCATCGGAACCATGACGGGCCCACATCGACGTCCCTACTTGACGGGCAGCAACAAGCTCATGGGGTTCGGACTGAATGGCCTGAGTGCCGTGGACCAGCCGGCGTACTTCGGCATCGACTATCGCCGAGGGTACCTGTCCGGGATGATCCGAGGCGACGGGACGATGTTCGAGAAGACGTATCAATACGCTCATCGGACAATGTCGGTGAACAGCTTCAGGCTGGCTCTCGCTGACGTCGAGGCGCTGAACCGATCCCGCCTGTATCTCGAGATGGCGGGGATCAGAACGACGACCAGACTCTTTTCCACGGCGAGTGCCGATCATCGTCCGATGACCGGCATCTTCACATCGCGACGTGATCACTTCGCGGCGATCAAGAACCTCGTGCGTCCACCCACCTGGCCGACCACGCAGTGGGCAACCGGCTTCCTCGCCGGTGTGTTCGACGCCGAGGGAAGCCATTCACGTGGAATCCTCCGCATCTCCAACAAGGACCCCCAGATCCTCGCGAATATCCGGGACAGCATGGACCGCCTCGGGATCACGCACATTCAGGAGCCCGCGGCGCCGAGTGGAGTGAGCAGCATCCGCGTTACAGGTGGCTACCCGATGCGCGCCCGGTTCTTCGGCCTGACCGGTCCCGCCATCACCCGCAAGCTCGACATCGAGGGCATGGCCGTCAAGTCGAACGCCCAGCTGGGTGTGAAGAGCATCGAGAATCTGCACGTGGAGATCGACATGATCGATATCACAACCGGTACCGGTGACTTCATTGCGAACGGTGTGATCAGCCACAACTGCTTCGCCCGCAACACCCATACCTATCTCGACCTCGACGCCGGCAAGGATTTCGACTCTCAGATCATCGTCAAGGTGAACGTCGCCGAGGTTCTCGAACGCGAGCTGGCCAAGCCGAGCTGGGGTCATCATCCGGTGGCGCTCGGCACCAATACCGACCCGTACCAGCGTGCAGAGGGCCGCTATCGGTTGATGCCCGGAATCATCGCGGCGCTGGCCGCATCCGGGACCCCGTTCAGCATCCTGACCAAGGGGAGTCTGCTGCGCCGCGATCTGCCGCTGCTGCAGGAAGCCGCCGAGCACGTGCCGGTCGACCTCTCGATGTCGATCGCGATCTACGACGACGCGCTGCAGCAATCCGTCGAGCCGGGCACCCCCAGCACCGCCGCCCGGCTCGCGACGGTGAAGGCTGCGCGTGCGGCCGGGCTGCCGTGCGCCGTGTTCCTGATGCCGGTGCTGCCCTATCTGACCGACTCGGTGGCCCACCTGGATCGTGCCTTCGAGCTGATCGCGGATGCGGGTGCCACCTCGGTCGCCTACACCGCACTGCACCTGCGGCCCGGGGCACGCGAGTGGTACTTCGCCTGGCTCGCGCGGGAGCACCCTGAGCTGGTCGCTCGCTACGCGGACATGTATCGCAGCTCCGCGTATGCGCCGAAGGAATACCGCACCTGGCTCGCCGCCCGTGTACACCCGCTCTTGCGCAAGCACGGCCTCGATCGCCCGGCGCGACTGGACCCGGCAACCGGCGTCGTCCAGGCGCGTCCGCGGTCGCGCGGCGCCGGCGCGATCATCGATGCCTCGGGCAACGTTCTCACGCGAGCCCGCGGACTCATCGCCGCCGAATTGAGCCCCGCGGCCGCAGCATCCATTCAGCCGACCCTGTTCTGACCGGCCATTTTCGACCATCGAGCCTTCCGGCTGAGATGTACCCCGTCCACCTAAACTTGCCGCATGAGCGTCACTGACCACCCCGCGACATCCACGTCGTGGACCCCCGGTGCGGACCAGGACCAACATCACGGGCCGACCCCGCCAACCCGCGTTCGTCTCGCCTTGCTCGACGATCACGAGGTGCTGCTCGACAGCCTCAGCAGCTGGATCGGCCAGCACGCCCTCGATTTCGACGTGGTCCTCTCGGCCGCGACCTGGCTGCAGCTCGTGCACAGCCCGGCGTTCCCGACCGAGCTCGTCTTCATCGACTTCCAGCTCAAAGAGGCCGTCTCGATCGAAGCCCGGGTGCGAACGTGCCGGGCGGCGGGAGCGAAGGTGATCGTGCTCTCGAGCGTCGACACCGACGAGGCCCGCGAGCGGGCGCTGGCCGCCGGCGCCGCCGAATTCCTCTCCAAGTCGGTCCCGATGGCGCAGGTGATGGAGGCCGCGCGCCGCGTCATGGGGATGGCCAGCGACGGCGCCCACCCGCATCCCTGGCGCCCGCTCCCCGTCGGCGCCGTTCCGCAGACCCGCCCCAAGTTGAGCCACGGTGAGGAGGAGGCGTTCAAGCTGTACGTCTCCGGCTTCAGCACGACCGAGGTGGCGTCGCACATGAATGTGCAGTACGAGACCGCGAAGACTTATCTGCGCCGCGTGCGCGAGAAGTACGCGAAGGTGGGTCGGCCGGCCAGTAAGAAGGCCGACCTGATCCGGCGCGCGGCCGAGGATGGGTTTCTCGAATAGTGAGCAGGCGCTGAGTGGCAAAGCTGTACTTCCGTTACGGGGCGATGAACAGCGGCAAGAGCACCGCCCTGCTGCAAGCCGCGTACAACTACGAGGAGCGCGACCAGCGCGTTCTGCTGGCGAAACCCGCGATCGACTCGCGCGGCGACAACGCGATCGTGTCGCGCCTGGGCGCGACCCGGATCGTCGACTTCACGATCGCGCCCGAGGAGGACGTGCTCGCCCGCTTCATGCGCGAGCGTGCGCGGGTCATCCGTGAGTCGTCGCAGGATGTGAGCTGCTTCCTGGTGGATGAGGCGCAGTTCTTGAGCGAGTCGCAGGTCGACGACCTGCTGCGGATCGCGATCGAAGAAGACGTGCCGGTGCTGGCGTACGGGATCCGCACCGACTTTCAGACGGTGGCGTTCCCGGGCAGCCGGCGCCTGCTCGAGATCGCGCACTCGCTCGAGGAGCTCAAGACGATCTGCCGGTGCGGCCGCAAGGCGATGTTCAACGCCCGCAAGGTCGACGGTGTCTTCGTGTTCGACGGCGACCAGGTGGCCATCGATGGGGCGCGTGAGGTCAGCTACGAGCCGCTGTGCGGCGCCTGCTACCTCGAAGAGAGCGGCGGCGTGCTGAATCGCGGCCGTCGTCCGCGGCTGGATTTCAGCTACGGCAGCGCGCCCGACGCCGACTTCAGTTGAGCGCGGCGCGGCTCCCAGCGCTCTTTGAGCCGGCCGAAGGGCCGCTCCACCAGGACGTGGCTGAGAACCGCGGCGAGCAGTGACAGCGCGATGGCGATCACTCGGGCGAGTGGTCCGGTGAAGGCCATCAGCACCAGGTCGAGCAGCACGACGTGCCAGAGGTAGAGCGAGTACGACAGGTTGCGCCCGAACCAGGCGAGCGGGCGCGCTGACAGGGCTCGGGACACGATCGAGCGCCGCGATGCCGTGCCCGCGATGAAGCACGCCGTCGCGACGCCGACGGCGGGAAGCACGAGACCGAAGACCGCGGGCAGTTGCTTCCAGTCGTCGGTGATCAGGAATTGGATGGCGACGATGCCCCCCAGCCCGACGGCGGCGAGCGCGGTTCCGATCCGCCCGGCGAGAGCGCGGCGCATCCGCTCGCCCATGGACCCGAACCCGAGCGCGAGCGCGAGGATGCAGCCCATGAGCAGGGGAGCGACATTGAAGAGCGGATTGAAGTAGACATCCGGAGTCGTCGACCCGCCCCGGTCGTCATAGAGCAGCCACCCGGCAGCGCTCGACGCGACGACCAAGACGCCCAGCACGGCGAGGACGACCCCGCGGCGCGCCCGTCGCGACAGGAGCAGGAACAGGATCGGCGGCCAGAGCAGGTAGAACTGCTCCTCGGTCGCCAGGCTCCAGGTCGGAGCGAACACGCCCTGCGAGAGGTGGGCGAGGCTGCGCGCCACGTTGCCGGTGTAGCTCAGGGCCAGCAGCGCGGCGCTCTGCGGAGCGAGGTTGGCGCCCCCGTCGTTGCCCAGCACGACCCACAGAGTCAGGCCCACCAGCACCATGACGAGCAGGGCGGGGTAGAGGCGGAGCAGCCGGCGCATCCAGAACGCGCCCAGCCGGATCCGTCCCGTTGCGGCGTGCTCCCTTAACAGGATCGAGGTGATTAAGTATCCCGAGAGCACGAAGAACACGTTGACGCCGATGAAGCCGCCGCCGAATCCTGGGACGTGAAAGTGGTACAGCACCACGAACGCGACGGCGATGGTGCGCAACCCGTCGAGGGCGTCGCTTCGGCGCAGTCGCGGGTCGACCGCGCGGGGGGCGAGGCCGACTGGTTCGGTGGTCGGCGCAGCGGTGGTCGGCGGAGCGGAGAGAGCAAACATCTCCATCCAGCCTGCGGTCCGTCGGCGCTGAGCGAAGATCCGCGGAGGGACCTCTGACCCGATTTCCACCCGACCTTCAGGTACCCGCGCAGTCGCGCACGACGGACGCGCGTCGGACGGGGGCGTCCGCTAAGGGGCGCCGTTGGGTGCTGACGTGACCGGGTCAGGACGCGCGACGCGGAGCAGAAAGATCAGGATGAAGGCAGGAAGGGCGATGCGGAACATCGCGGCCTGGGTCACCGATTCGGGTTCGAAGTAGGACTCCGCCACGGGGGCGCCCGTCGCCGCCGACAACTGCCCGGCGAAGAACACGATCGCGCTCACCAGCACCAGCAGGTAGCCGCAAAACGCGATGACCCTGGTTGCTCGAGGGAACCCGGGGGTCGAGCGGTTGGTGATCGATTCGCCCGACATCGCGAGATCCCAGCCCACGGCCACCAGGATGAGCACCGCAGCCCAGATCGGGGCGGCGGCTGCTTCGAGCGCGACGGAATAGAGCCGGTTCAACAAGCCGAGCACCATGACGGCGCCGAGGAGTCCGAGCAGCGGGAGCGGCAGCCGCGCCGCCCATGGTGCGCGACTCCAGCGACCGATCAGCAGCGCGGCGCCGCCGAGCACGCCGGTGGCCGCGACGACGCCTCCGATGGTCAGGATCGGCCACCAGCTGTTCCGGCCGAACAGTTCCCGCCCGATGGAGTCGGAGGCGGCGGCGAGGGCGATCGCGCCGACGACGCCCGCGTAGAGCAGCCCCGGCCGCCAGGAAGGTCGGCGCCCTCCCACCGCCAGCACGAGCAGCGCGGCGACGATCCCCACCAATGCCGTGAACCCGGCGCCGACCGCAGGCACGAGGTCCTGATCCGGCCGCTCGGCGGCGGGAGGGTGCGCGTTCTCGTTCTCGGCGAGGACCTCGGGCAGGGTCAGCGCCGCGGTGCCACTCGGGCGCATGGTGCGAACCACCGCCTCGAATTGACGGAAGGCGGCATCCGGCCGCGGTCCGACGGCGGTGGCGACGACCGCCAGGCCCGCCGAGCGCGCGTCGGAGGCGCTGCCGAGCCAGATCCTCCCGGCTGAGCCGTCCTGCTCGGTGATCGCTTGCCGCTGCCAGGCGCCGTCGGCGACGGCGGATCCGACGGCCGTCGATTGCGTCTCCTGCAGCAGCGTGTCGAGGGTCGTGTCACCCGCTGTGCGAGTGATCAACACGGTGCCGCGTGTGGTGTCGGGGAAGACGGTTCGCAGCACGTCGATCGTGCGCGCGCTGTCGGTCGTCACCTCCCAGCCCACGGGCACCAGTGCGGTCGCTCCGCTGACACCCGTCATGCTGTGCACATTCGCGGTCGAGGTGTAGTCACCCTGTTCGCTGACCGGAGCAAGCGCGGGGGGCGACGCGAACACGCCGACCACCAGTCCGGTGGCTCCGGTCACGATCCAGGTCAGGATCGCGCAGACGACGAACAGCGAGGTGAAACCGGGCGCAACGCGGCGACCGCTGCCGGGGATCCGCAGCAGCCTGCCCACGCCGATGAGCACCGCGAGCACGACTCCCAGAACCACCACGGACTGCAGCAGGTAGCCGAATCGGTCGGCCACCGTCCCGGTGCCGATCAGGATGCCGACGACCACCGCAACCACGCACAGCGTCCCTGCGGCGATAACGGCACCCCCGCGCCAATCCACCGGAGCGCGCCGTGGTAACCGGATCGCCGCGAGCCGGTCACCGGCCAGCTCGCCCCACTCGCCGAAATCGATCGCCGTGATCATCAGCATCGGGGTGGCGAAGAACGACACGGCCTGCATCAGGATGCCGACCGACAACGGAAACAGAGTGAGGCCGTTCAGCACCGGGCTCGCGATACCCAGCACGATGAAGAAGCCGAAGAACGAGGCCGGAACGATGATCGTGATCGCCGTGCGGAACGTGCGCTCACCGGCACTGCCGACCGGCAGCCGGCGACGTACCGCCAGAGCCGCCACCGCGATCGCGACGATCCCGAGGAGAAGCGCCCGCGTCGTCCAGGTTGCCCAGTCCGGCAGGAGCGCCGACAATCCGGCGATCCCGAAGACGCCGGTCTGCCATCCGATGACCAGCACGACCAGGAGCACGGCGATGGCCGCGACCGCGGTTCGCGCGAACAGGGCGCCCGCGACCAGGAACCCGCAGCCCAGCGCGAGCAACCCGATGGACCCGATGAACAGCGGTTCACTGAGTGTCACCTGCTCGTCGTTGAACGACCCGATCGCCACGGACCCCACCGGCAGCTCGCGGATCAGCAGCAGGATCGCCGCGAGGATGATCCCCGCGGCCGTGAGCCCGGTCGCCCAGCGCAGCAAGCGACTCATGTTCCGGAGACTCATGCGGCGCTCGCGGACGGCGTGGATCAACCCGTTCAGCACGCCGATGGTCCTCTCGGGATGATCGCGGTCACCAGACACTCACAGAATAGGGTTCCGCGCGTCATCGGTGTTGTCTCAGGTGCGGTTTGTCACTATGGGGCGGTGACCCCATCCTCAGGCAGGCGATCGCACGATCGCCCGCGACCCGTCGCCCGTCACGGGCGGCTGCGTCGGTCACGCGCGGTCGGCGCGGTCTTCCGCACGATCGGGATCGCCCTCGCCGTCGTGCTGGTGAGCACCGTGGCGGTGGCGGGCATCGCCGTCACCCGCCTGACAGGATCCATCCACGCCGGGGTGCATCTGCAGCACCTGAGCGGGGCGACCGCGCCCCCCGGCGTCGCGGCCATCTCGGGCGGGGTGAACCTGCTGCTCGTCGGCACCGACACCCGCACCGGCCAAGGGAGCGAGTTCTCTGACAAGGCCAACCTGGCGGGGAGCTCGGGCGCCGGAAACAACGATGTGACGATCCTGCTGCACATCGCTCAGGACCACCGCAGCGCGATGGTGGTGAGCTTTCCGCGCGACCTCATCCTGAACCTGCCGCCGTGCCCGGCGCCCAACGGCGGCTACTACCCTGCCTCCAGCAACCGGATGCTGAACGCGACGCTGGCGCGCGGGGGCCTCTCGTGCCCCGTGCTGACCATCGAGAAGCTCGTGCCAGGCCTCACGATCCCGTATGCGGCATCCATCAGCTTCGATGGCGTCGCCGCCATGTCGAACGCCGTCGGCGGCGTCACGGTATGCGTCGCCCACTCGATGAACGACCCGTACACCGGGATCTTCCTGTCAGCGGGCGACCACACCCTGCAAGGCGACCAGGCGCTCGCCTTCGTGCGCAGCCGCCACGGCGTCGGCGACGGCAGCGACCTCGGACGCATCAGCAGCCAAGAGGTGTTCCTCTCGGCCTTGGCGCGGAAGATCGAGAGCGATGGAGTGCTCAAGAACCCGCTCGAGCTCTACTCCCTGGCGAGTGCGGCGACCCAGAACATGCAGCTCTCCGACTCGCTCAGCGGGCTCGACACGATGGTCAGCCTCGCCCTGGCACTCAAGAGCGTGCCGCTCGAGAACATCGTCATGATCCAGTACCCGACCGGCACCAGCGCGGCGTTTCCGAACCGGGTCGTGCCCGTTCCCAATCTGGACGCCGCGGTAAACAATGCGCTGGTGAACGACCTCGCGGTGCAGCTCACCGGCAAGCCGGGGCGCGGGGCCGTGCTCTCGACCGCGCCGCCGGTCGCGCCCACGCCCACCCCGACCGCGAGCGGCAAGCCGGTGCCCGCGAAGGAGAAGGGCGGGATCGACCGCGCTCCGAGCGCCCCGCCCGTGTCGCTGACCGCCTTGCCGGCGGGAGTGACCGGCCAGAGCGCAGCCCAGCAGACCTGCTCCAACGGGAGCGGCAAGTAGTCGGCCGGAAGTCGGCCAGGAGTCGGCCCTGAAGTCGGGGTAACAGGATTTGAACCTGCGGCCTCGTCGTCCCGAACGACGCGCGCTACCAAACTGCGCCATACCCCGTGGTCGCCCGACGCGCGCGTCGGGCGGCAACCTGTCTATGGTAGCCCACGGCGTCGGGGTGCGAGCACCGAGCGCCACGGCATCCAGAAGCCTCAGGCCTCGGCGGCCACCAGCGTCAGCACGACCGCCTCGGGCGGGCAGGCGAAGCGCACCGGGGCGTAGATCGAGGTGCCGAGGCCGGCTGAGACCTCGAGGAACGCGCTCGCGTGCGCGGTGCGCCACACGCTCAGCCCTTGAGCCTGGTCGCGCGGGATGTCGCAGTTGGTGACGAGGGCGGGAAGCCCCGGGATGCGCACCTGGCCGCCGTGCGTGTGGCCCGCGAAGATCACGTCGGCGCCCTGATTGACGAAGCTGTTGAGCACCCGCTGGTAGGGAGCGTGGGTGACCCCGATGCTGAGCACCTGCTCGTCGGTGCCCGGGGTCCACTCGACGTTCTCGCGCATGTCGTCGATCGCGCGTGGGAGGGCGGCGAGCTTGTCCCAGCCGCGGTGCGCGTCGCCGGTGCCGTAGAACTCGATGCGCGTGCCGCGGATCTCCATCGCGCGGGCGTGGTTGTTGAGGTCGAGCCAGCCGAGCTCGTCTTCGAAGAACAGTTCCATTGCCACGGTGTCGAGGTCATGCGTGTCGGTGTGCCG
>Ga0207695_10006857_pt1 | contig 14663 bp, 11 predicted proteins | sample KBSC54metaG_FD_184354 | JGI IMG/M metagenome (GOLD analysis project Ga0207695, IMG submission 184354) | Corn rhizosphere microbial communities from Kellogg Biological Station, Michigan, USA - KBS C5-4 metaG (SPAdes) (version 2) | ecosystem: Host-associated > Plants > Roots > Rhizosphere > Soil... | reverse complement strand
GGCTTTGCCGCCCGCACGGTGTATGGCACCATCTACGCCGCCGCCGCCAAGCAAGGAACTATTTGCTGCGTTTACTATGGCATCTACATTCAACTTTGTAATATCTCCCTGAATCAATTCTATACTCGCTTTCATAAACTGAAGCATTTGTTCTATTAAGTTACGAAATTTTGAACCGGGATTCAATGATTTGAGGATTGCCGGGAGGATTTTAACTTGTATTTATTGAAGTTGGTTTGTGCTTACTCCGTTACGCGTGTTGTTACTTTCTTTGACGGCAAAGAAAGTAACCAAAGAAAGCCGCTGAAACTTATTACGGCATAAGTTTCAGGGGTGCTACTATTGAGCGATTGTGCTACTGTGCTGCCGGACTTGGGATCTCTATTCGAGCGTATTGTGTACGGATAATATTATGTACTACTAAGGTCGTACAAGAAAGTCGCAATTTGACCGCAAATTGTCGTGGACTGCCCTGTTCCATGGCAGGTATTGGCTGCATCTTTGTGTAAGCAAATTGATACAACAACAATGAGCTACGGTGGAGCAGCAACCACTCACAAAAACGGGCGATCCGAAAAGCCAAACGAATAGGAAAACACAAAAAATAAATCTTATGTCAGAAAACAAAGTTTCATTGCACAGAGTTATTAAGGCTTCACCGGAAAAGGTATATCGTGCCTTTACTGAAGCTACTGCAATTGCCTCATGGTTGCCACCTTATGGTTTCCTTTGTACGGTACACGATATGAACGTAAAGGAAGGTGGTAGTTTTAAAATGTCGTTTCAGAATTTTACGACCGGTAACAGCCATTCGTTTGGTGGCGAATATGTGGAAGTAAAGCCAAATGAGTTCCTGAAATATACAGACAAGTTTGACGACCCGAATATGCCCGGCGTAATTACTACTTCTGTATGGTTTCAGAAAACATCGGTAGGTACGGAACTAAAGGTGCTACAGGAAGGGATACCTACTATGATACCCGTGGAGATGTGTTACCTGGGCTGGCAGGACTCGCTGGAGAAGCTTATTAAGCTTGTAGAGCCTGAAATACCGGATGGGCAATAAGCTAACGGGGATTTTATGACTGAAGGATGACCGGGAAGGATTTTAACTTTAGAAATATACTGTTTAACTTTAGAACTGTTGTACAGAAAATCTCGCTCTGAATGCCGAAGGGTCTCTTAGCCGAAGACCCTTCGGGGAAAAGAGCCTTGTTAAGGCATCTAAAATCTTATAACATGAAAATATTTTTATTTGTACTTCTTGTTGTTCCGGTTATCTCATTTGCTCAGACAAGGGGAGGATATGTTTCAGATATGGACGTGTATTATGGCGACAAGATTTATCAAACAGGAGACACTTTAAATGGCTCACTAATAAAAAACATCATACGCTATAAGAACGGGATTTATGCAGTGAACAAGGATGGTAACAGCTATAAGATTGGCGATAATAATGTCCATTTTACCTATCCAAACCCCTTTGAGTTTGAGCTAACAGATACAGTTAACGCTTCAAAAAACGAGCTATATTTTAAGGCGGCAGAGTGGTTAGCCAATTCCGCTAAATCAGCAAAATCAGTCATTGAAATGCAGGATAAGGAGGCGGGGAAGCTAGTAGGCAAAGGCACACATGATTATATATCTGAATCACTTTTCAATACCATAACACATCACATAAATTTCACGCTTACAATAGACGTTAAAGACAGTAAATACAGGATTAGAATAACCAACTTTGTAGATGACGGATATTCATATCAGTATGCGCAATTTGGCAATGCGTATGGTATGGGCAATTTGAACCTCGCGGTTAAACCTTCAGGGTATCGCAGACGGGACTGGGAGAAAGCAAAAGATGAAGCAATGAAAACGAGCTTAGGTTTGCTTTCGTCATTTAAAGTCGCTATGCATTCCAAACCTGATACTTTTTAGCAACCTTGAATGCCTGAGGGTTTCTTATCAGAAGACCCTTCGGGAGACAGAAGTTATGCATTTTTGTACTTTTGTAAAAGAGGAAGGGCAACATTGGAACTGTTGCCCTATTTTTGAATTTAACAGACTACATTGCTCTGGAAGCAATGAGTGGATTCTGTTATTTCATTAATGCTACTTGTTATTGTTTATGCTTACCGGCGAATGCATTGGGTTGCATTTTTAAGAACAATAAGGTAGTCCCTTTATAGAATTAAACCTTTTAACTTATAACAGAAGTCGCACAGTTTACCGACCGGAGGAGCTTTGTTTTTATTCTCCTTTTAAAGAATACTTGTTTTTAAATTGAGATTTATCCACGCTAATTTCATTCTCCATTCCCATTTTAGACATTGTTACTGAAATAACGTTTGCTATATTTCCAGGGGGAGCATTTATATAGTAGTCCGGATTGAAACGCGCTTCATTATTTTCCAAATACCCTGCAACTTCAACCGCAGTTACCGGCCTCCGAAATTGCTTTAGCGCAAATAAAATTTTTTCTTTCCATGTACCAGATTTTGGATATAATTTTTCAGATGCTATCCCATCAATTATATCATTAACCCTCAACTGATTGTTGTGAATTTCATCAATATCAGGAGCTTCACCACCATATGCCTTAATCACGTTCACAATAGACTCAAGTCTAATTTTTACTGTATTATATTGGCTTAGCAGAGAATGATACTCTGAATATAAAAGGTCAAGTTCTATGCTCATGATTAAAGTATTTATGAGCAAATCTATAAAATATTTTTGATTATTGATGATTTATTGAAGAATGTTGATAAATATTTATAAACTTAAAAGTTAGATATTTTTGAATAACACCTCTGGCAACGTGCAAGCATAAATATTATTATATGTAGAGCAGTATAGTTAACGGTAATTTCCATGCCTTACGCAATGGATAGCAATGAAATTCGGCTGCTCATAAAAATAGCGAGCAGTTGCTCGCTATTGGACCTTATTAAGGATATGTCTTAGTTCTTTACTTCGCCATCGCCGTCTTAAATTCCGACGTAGTATGGAATTCTATTTTAGGATTGTTCTGTCTTTCGGTGTTTAGGAACCATTCGCTTTGGGCGAGGTACACGAGGTTGCCGTCTTTGTCTTCCATAATATTGGCTTGCTTGAAGCGGGCAAAGTCTTCGATGGCGGCTTTGTCGCCGGTTATCCAGCAGGCCTTGTAAAATGACAGCGGGGTGAACGCACATGATGCGCCGTACTCCTGCAGGAGGCGATATTGGATTACCTCGAACTGGAGCTCACCTACGCAACCAATTATCTTCCTGTTGCCACCATGCTGTGTGAAGAGCTGGGCCACACCTTCGTCCGTAAGCTGGCGAATACCCTTTTCCATTTGCTTGGTCTTCATTGGGTCTTTATTCACCAGCTCCTTAAATATTTCGGGAGAGAAGGTAGGGATACCCGTGAACTGAAGCATTTCGCCTTCGGTAAGTGTGTCGCCTATTTTAAATACGCCGGTATCGAACAGACCAACTACGTCGCCGGGGAAGGCTTCTTCAATTACATCTTTATCGCGCGCAAGGAATGAATAGGGGTTGCTGAAGCGCACCTCTTTTTCCAGCCTTGTATGCTTGAAGAAAGTATTGCGTGAGAAACGGCCGGAGCAAACACGCATAAAGGCAATACGATCGCGGTGTCGCGGATCGAGATTGGCGTGTATCTTAAATATGAAACCTGTGAACTTATCTTCATCGGGCGCTACATAGCGCTTGTCTGTGTCTCTGCCCTGAGGCTGAGGGGCTATATGTATAAATGTATCCAGCAATTCCTTTACACCAAAGTTGTTTACCGCAGACCCGAAGAATACCGGGGCAATCTTGCCCTTGCGATAAGCTTCTGTATCCAGGTCGCCATATACACCTTCCAGCAGTTCCACGTCTTCGCGGAGCTGATTAGCATCACGCTCACCTATCTTTTCGTCCAGCAGCTTATCTGCAAGATCAGGGATAGGCACAGTGTTCTCTTCTGTAGCCTTTTGGCTGGCGGTGAATAACTGGAGACTCCTGTTATAAAGATTATACACACCCTTGAACTCCTTACCCATATTGATAGGCCAGGAAAGGGGATGTAAGGAAATATTCAGCTCTTTTTCAATTTCGTCCATCAGGTCGAAAGGATATTTACCATCACGATCGAGCTTATTTACAAATACTATTACAGGTGTATCGCGCATGCGGCAGACCTCCATAAGGCGGCGTGTCTGGGCTTCTACCCCGTTTACGCTATCTATAACCAGGATAACACTATCTACAGCGGTGAGCGTGCGATAGGTATCTTCAGCAAAGTCCTTGTGACCGGGAGTATCGAGCAGGTTTATCAGTACATCGTTATACTCAAAGCTCATAACCGAAGTAGCCACGGAGATACCACGCTGGCGCTCTATTTCCATAAAGTCGCTGGTAGCATGTTTTTTTATCTTGTTGCTTTTTACAGCCCCTGCCACCTGTATGGCACCACCAAACAAAAGGAGTTTTTCTGTAAGGGTGGTTTTACCGGCATCCGGGTGGGATATAATGGCGAAGGTCCTGCGACGGCTAATTTCTTTTTCGTATTTCATATTGAAAATTCAAAATTTAAAAGGCAAAAGTCAAAATCGAGTTACCCGGAGAATAACATTACATTTCAAAAAATCCACACTTATGCCTGGTAAATTGGCTGCAAAGTTCCGAAAAAGAGGGCATTTTACAGCATAAAATGTGGAAAATGTGGATACTTAGTTGTTAAAAATTGTGGCGAGGTAGCAATCAGGATATTACATTTGTGCTCAAACACACAAATTAGATTTATGTCGCGCCTGGAAGATGACCTGATAAATGATTTTAGAGAGCAGAAGAAATTTGTGCATGAAGAAATAGTGCTATTTGACCCGCTGGCGGAATCGCTGAGGAGGCCTGCGGCTACACGGCTGGTGAGTAAAGGCTCCCTGATAATACTGGAAATTTTGTGCTACCTGCTGTTCATAGGCGTGATATGCTTCATGGTATTGCTGAAGAAAGTTTATCCTTTTTCGGTGCTGGAAGATGCATTTTATAATGACCAGGTGCGCAATAATGTAGGCGTGGTGAATGTGGTGTACCTGAATGTGGCCCTGTACTGTGTGATAGGATTTATAGGCATACTGTTCCTGCTGATAGGTACGGCGGTGCGGCAGATAAGGCTGAAGAACGATATAATACATGTAGCAGGCAAGCATTTGAAATCGCTGGTGGGGCAATTGCTGAAACGCAAGGCAGCTATAGAAACTATAGAACAAAGGCACTTTGCAGAATTGCCAAGTCTTAATCATAATCATGAGCCGGGTGTAAACGAGATACCCAATTACGGCTTTGAAGAATAGCAATACATACTATAATAGATGGATTTATTTGAGAAGATACAGGTAAGCGCCTCGTATATAAAGGAAAGAATATCTTACACGCCGCAGATAGGCATGATACTGGGCAGTGGCCTGGGCGGGCTAATGGATATAATAAAGGTAGATAAGGAAATACCTTATAGTGATATCCCATTCTTCCCCGTAACGACCGTGAAAGGGCATGGCGGCAGCCTGGTGAGCGGCACACTGCATGAAAAGCCGATAGTGATGATGACGGGACGCTTTCACTACTACGAAGGGTATAGCATGGAGGAGGTAACCTTCCCGATAAGGGTGATGAAAGCGCTGGGTGCGCATACCCTTATTATAAGCAATGCAGCAGGTGGTATGAACCCGGCATTTAAGATAGGGGACTTCATGATAATAAAAGACCATGTGAACCTTTTCCCTGAGCACCCGCTGCGTGGACACAATGATGAACGCCTGGGCGTACGCTTCCCGGACATGAGTGAGCCGTATGACAGCCAGCTGATACAAAAGGCGCAGAAAATAGCACACGAAAGAGGCATAGATATACACACTGGCGTATATGCGGGATTGCAAGGGCCCACATTTGAAACAAAGGCCGAATATAAAATGCTACATACAATAGGCTGCGATGCGGTGGGCATGAGCACAGTGCCGGAAGTGATAGTAGCACTACACGGCGGCATGCGGGTATTTGCTGCCAGCGTGATAACGGACGTGGCCCTTAGCGACCACCTGGAACGCATAACGCATGAGCAGGTATTGGCAGCATCAGAGGCTGCTGCACCTAAATTTGCGGCCTTTGTAGCCCAGCTGATAGCCGAGCTATAAGTTGCACGCAGCATTACGCTGTTTCAATTAACTTTGCCCAGCTATCTTCAAAACCAGATATTGTTGAAACTTAGAACCGGCTACCTGTTTCGTTACCTTTTTACAATTGTTTGCCTGCTTTTTTGCAGCGATTCAGTGTTTGCACAGGTAATGACGCAGCCGAACAGTACTGTACCCGGCGCAAACGGTGTTCCCCAGAGAGATACCAATGCCAATAAGAGCAATACCAATAAATGGAAGGAAGATGAGGCGCGGATATCGTTCCACCAACTAAACTCAGAAAAAAAGCAAATACCGGATACTTCTCTGCACACCTATCACCGCAGGCCGTTTTTACAGCCATGGTACCGCGACCTGGGTAACCTTGGCAGCCCGGTAGAGAACCTGCAGTTTACGCCTGAAAACAGGATGGGCCCTACATTGGGGTACCATGTATACGATGTGTACCGTTTTTATGCAGACAGCCTGAACTATTATAATACTACCCGCCCCTATAGCGTGTTTAGCTACCAGCTTGGCAGCAAGCTGGAGCAGATGGTAAGCCTTTTCCATACGCAGAATATAAAACCCAACTGGAACTTTGCAGTGGAATACAGGAAAGTAAACTCCCCCGGCTTTTATAAACTGCAGCGTACCATACACGATAACGCCAACCTGACCACCAACTATAAAAGCAGGAACCTGCACTATGAGCTATATGGCGCAGTGGTGTACAATAAGTTTCAGCAGGATGAGAATGGTGGTATTATTAATGATTCGGAATTGCTGAGCAGCCAGTACAATGACAGGAAGACTATAGATGTGGGCTTCCAGAACGATAACTATAGCACATTGCGCTCCTCTGTAAGCAATATGCAGCGTGACTTTGGCATATTGCTGCAGCACAGCTACTCATGGGGCAATGTGGATACTACTTATAATAGTGATTCTACACAGTATTATACCCACCTGGTAAGACGCTTCAGCATTACGCATAAGATGCAGCTGGGCTCGGAGAAACATGTGTATAAGGATATACTGCCTGATTCTTTAAGATACACGAGCCTTTTTCAGCAAGGATTTAACGGCAATTTCAATACGGGTTTCAGCACAGATTCTGTGTTCTCTCAGCAAAAATGGTTTTGGATAGATAATAGAATTCTTCTCAATGGTTTTGTCGGTCCTAGCGGTAAGCAACTGGAGTTTGACGCGGGTGTGGGCAATCGCGTAGACCAGTTTAACACTAACTATGTGGTGAGCAACTCGAGCAATAATATACTGAGCAACTACGTGGTAGGTGAGCTAAAGAAAGAAGCTATAAAACCGGGGCAATGGTTTTATAATGCCAGTGCACAGCTATACCTGACGGGCGATGCAGCGGGAGATTTCCTGGTAAATGCTAATGCAGGGAAAGACCTGAATAATAATCTTGGCAGCATCAGCGCGGGCTTTAAACAGCAACTGAATAGTGTGCCGTATAGCTATACTATTTATGAAAACCAATATTACAAGGCACCTGTTCCATCATATGATAAAGAAAGTGTAACGCAGTTTTATGCAACGATAGAGAGTCCTAGATTTAACTTCACGGCTGGCATACGGGACTACGTTATTGAAAACTACATTTACATCAATCAAAAAGAACAGTTTGCCCAGTATACAACCCCCTTTAGCGTAACGGCAATATGGGGCAGAAAGGCGTTCCGGTTCGGGAAATTCATACTTGATAATGAGCTTTGCTACCAACAAATAGCAGGCAGCGCGCCTGTAAACGTACCTACCCTGATGGGACGCCACCAATTAAGTTATGAAGTTTCATTATTTAACAGAGCTTTAAAACTGGCTACGGGTGTGGAACTACGCTACCATACAGCCTATTACTGTGCAGGCTATGACCCTTTCCTGAACCGTTTCTACTACCAGAATAGCTACTACCTAAGCAACGAACCTGGGGGCTCTATATTCTTTAATTTCCGTATAAAACGCTTTAGGGCTTATCTTATGGCCGACCAGGTGCAGGAAATCTTTACACGCAATACAATAGCAGCACCCGGCTACCCTGCGCAGGACTTTATGGTGCGCTTTGGATTTGCCTGGGTACTGGTGAATTAGGCATCATATATTTTCATTTTTCACATAGAATTTACTGAATAAAATCTGCCAATTTGAAGTTAACTTTGCGTTGCATTTTCGTGAATACGAATAACGGCACATTTTGACAGTCAAAACATATATCATACCAAACATACCGGTGTAAATGGAAGATTTTTCATACGTGATGAGTTCTCATCCGGCTTACATTGAATCGTTGTACAACGATTACCTGAAAGATGCTACAAGCGTTGACCCTGAATTAAAGAAATTTTTTGAAGGCTTTGATTTTGCGATAACCCGCAATACCAACGGACAAACTGTAGTGAGCGCAACTGCTGCGCCCGTAAGCAACGAGCAACTGGCTAAAGAATTTTCGGTGTTGCAACTGATACGCGCTTACCGCAAGCGCGGGCACCTGGTGGCTACTACCAATCCTATACGTAAGCGCAAGGACCGTCATGCACAGCTGGACCTGCAATACTTTGGCTTGTCTGATGCTGACCTGAACAGCGAGTTTTATGCCGGCGCCATGATAGGCCTTGGTAAAGCTAAGCTGGCAGATATAGTAGCAAGACTTAAAAAATTCTACACCGGCAATATAGGTATTGAGTTTACTTACATAAACGATACTGAAAAATGTCATTGGGTGCAGGACAAGTTTGAGCAGATGATGGAAAACCATCTTCCTATAGAGCAGAGAAGGCGTGTGCTGGAGAAGATAAATGAAGGTGTGATCTTTGAAAAATTCTTGAACACAAAATTTATTGGTCAGAAACGCTTTGGGCTGGAAGGTGGCGAAAGTACCATACCTGCGCTGGATGCAATAATAAATGACGCAGCAGACGAAGGCGTGAAAGAAGTGGCCATAGCAATGGCACACAGAGGCCGCCTGAATATACTGGCTAACATACTTAAGAAAACATACGAACAGATATTCTCTGAGTTTGAAGGCAACATGCCTGCAGATATGACCATGGGCAGTGGCGATGTGAAATACCATCTTGGGTTTCATTCTAACCTAAAGACACCTAATGGCAAGGATATAAATGTACAAGTGGTACCGAACCCTTCTCACCTGGAAGTGGTGGACCCTGTAGTAGAAGGATTTTCCCGCGCTAAGGCAGATATCCTATACAATAACCAATACGATAATGTACTGCCGATACTGATACATGGCGATGCAGCTGTAGCGGGACAAGGCGTGATATATGAACTGCTGCAGATGAGTAAGCTGGAAGGCTACTATACCGGCGGCACTATACACTATGTTATCAATAACCAGATAGGCTTTACTACTGACTTTGATGACGCACGTTCTGCTGACTATTGCACCAGTCTTGCATCTATGGTGCAGGCCCCTGTGCTGCATGTGAATGGTGATGACCCTGAAGCTGTGGTGAAGTGTGCTAAGCTGGCTGTTGCTTACCGCCAGAAATTCAATGAAGATATTTTCATTGATATGGTATGCTATCGCCTGCACGGGCATAATGAAGGTGATGAACCAAAATTCACGCAGCCACAACTATATGCACTGATAGGCAAACACCCTAATCCACGCGAAGTATATACCCAATACTTATTGAACAACGGCGAGGCAGATGCGCAGAACCTGGCAAAGGAAATGGAGAAGCGCTTTTGGGATGACCTGCAGCAAAGACTGGATGAAGTAAAGCAAAAGCCATTACCATATACTTACCAGAAACCGGAACTGTGGTGGCAGGCGCTACGCATTTCAAAGCATGAAGATTTCGAAAAGTCTCCGGTAACCAGCATAAAACCTGAAGACTTCAAACGCCTGTTTGCAGGATTGATGAAATGGCCTGAAGGTTTCAGTCCGCTGAAGAAGATAGAAAAACTACTGCAGGATAAAATAAAATTGTTTGACACTGAAGGCAAGGTGGATTGGGCGACAGGTGAACTGCTTGCCTATGCAAGCCTGCTAACTGAAAACCATGATGTGCGCCTGAGTGGTGAGGACGTAAAACGTGGGACCTTTTCCCATCGCCACGCGGTGATATATGACGAGAAAACAAACGCAACCTATAACCGCCTTTCCAAACTGCAGGATAAACAAGGTATTTTCCATATCTACAATTCATTGCTAAGTGAATACGCAGTAATGGGCTTTGAATATGGCTATGCAATGGCTAACCCTAACAACCTGGTACTGTGGGAAGCACAATATGGCGACTTTGCCAACGGAGCGCAAATAGTCATAGACCAATACATAACAAGTGGTGAGCAAAAGTGGGCATATATGAATGGGATGGTGCTGCTATTGCCACATGGCTATGAAGGAGGAGGACCAGACCACTCAAGTGCAAGGCTGGAACGCTTCCTGCAAATGTGTGCTGAAGACAATATGGTAGTAACTAATATTACTACTGCTGCAAACTTCTTCCACGGACTGCGCCGTCAACTGGCTTGGCCTTTCAGAAAGCCATTGATAAACTTTTCGCCAAAGGCTAACCTACGTCATGCACGTTCTTATTCTGCAATGGAAGAATTTACTGCTGAAAACAGCAGCTTCCAGGAAGTATTGGACGACCCGTTTATTAAAACTGCGAGCAAAGTAAAACGTGTATTGCTCTGCACCGGTAAAATGTATTTTGACCTGAGTGAGAAACAAATAGCAGATAATCGTGGCGATGTAGCGATTGTTCGTCTTGAGCAAATCTATCCGCTGCCTGTAAGCCAGCTAAATGCACTGCGCGATAAATATAAAAAGGCAGAATGGATGTGGGTGCAGGAAGAACCACTGAATATGGGTGCAGCTTCGTTCCTGAGAATGAACCTGACTGATTTTGAATTGAAAGATATGATATGCAGGCCTGCAAGCGCAGCTACTTCTACCGGCTTTTCTAAAAAGCACTCTATAGAACAACAAGCACTGGTAGAAAAGGCATTTGCATAATTATATACCGCATATATGAATAGCGAAGTACGATGGTACTTCGCTATTTTTTACTTAATACAAGCCATTGTGGCACAATTATTTAGTTATAAATCCTGACTGAACAAAAAACAAACTAAAGAGTAAGATTGTTATTATTATTTTTGTTTCTACACACTACAAATTTTTATGGAAGACCTGAAATTAACGCTCAAACAACAAATTATTGATTCGCTAAACCTGCAGGGTATGAAACCTGAGGATATAGATGATAATGCACCGTTGTTTGGGGAAGGCCTTGGACTGGATAGCATTGATTCACTGGAACTCATGGTACTGCTGGAACGCAACTACGGCATTAAGATAGAAGATGCCCGTGAAGGACGTAAAATACTACAGTCTGTACAGTCGATGGCAGAATATATACAAGAGCACAAAAAAGTAAGCTAGGCTTTAATAATGTCTGAAAAAATCGTTGTCACTTCTATTGGTATTATCTCTGCTCTGGGCCAGGGTAAAAATGCACATGTAAGTGCATTTCGCGCGCAACAGAGCGGATTGCGTAATCCCAAGCACCTGAAGTCGAAGTACGCTGATGAATTTGTGCTGGGAGAAGTGAGACTAAGCAACGATGAACTTTCTGAACTCGTAGGTTTGCCAACAGGGGATAATGGCTATACACGCACTACCCTGCTTGCATTAGCTGCCGTACAGGATATTGTGAACGATGCAGGGCTGGCTTTATTGCAAAGTGAACCGACTGCCTTTATAAATGCCAACACTGTGGGCGGCATGTGTACTGTGGAAAACATGTACATGGAATTTATAGCACCTACTGCCCCTGAAGAATATCTTAAATACATAGACACACTGGACTGCGCCGAAAGCACGCAACGGATAACAGAACATTTTGGACTCAATGCATTTTCTGCAACTGTGAGTACAGCTTGTTCTTCGTCTGCCAACGCTTTTATTTTTGGTGCACGACTTATAAAGCATGGCATTGTAAAACGTGCTATATGCGGCGGCTGTGATTCCCTTAGCCGCTTTACATTAAATGGTTTCCACTCGCTTAAAAACGTAGACAAAAATCCATCAAAGCCATTTGACCAAAACCGACTTGGGCTAAACCTGGGAGAAGGTGCGGGATACGTATTGCTGGAAACTGAATCGTCGGCAAAGGAAAGGGGCGCACATATAATAGCTGAATTAAGCGGCTACTATAACAGTAATGATGCATATCATCCTACTGCTCCATCACCGGATGGCTCAGGCGCTTACCGCACTATGCAAAAAGCAATGGAAATGGCAGGTATACAGCCAGAAGATATAGGCTATATAAATGCACACGGCACAGCTACCCAAAGCAATGATAGCGCAGAGGGTAAAGCCATAGAAAATCTCTTTGGCAGCAATGCCCCTTATTTTAGCTCAACCAAACCCTTTGTAGGACATACACTTGCAGCCGCCGGCTCACTGGAGGCCATCTTTAGCATGTATGCAATGGAAGAGCAAATGATAATACCCAACCTGAATTTTGAAACACGCATGGAGGAATTGAATATTTCCCCTGTGGCTTCCTTAATAGAAAACGTAGCCTTAAAACATGTATTGAGCAATTCCTTCGGGTTTGGCGGCAATAATGTTTCATTAGTGTTCAGCAAACCATGAAGCAAGTCCTCTACATAAAATCGACCAGTGCCATATCTCCGCAACATACATTTTACCCGGAACAATTCCTCGAGCCACTTGTAAACTCGGATGATAACAAACTACGGGTAATAGATATCGACTACAGCAAGTACATATCTCCTGTGGCCATACGCAGAATGAGCCGTTTGCTGAAAATGGGTATCAGCAGCGGTATGCAGAGCCTGAAAGATGCAGGTATCAGCCAGCCCGACGGTATTATTACCGGCACCTCGCATGGCAGCAAAAAGGACATGGAGCAGTTTGTGCAGGACCTCATTGTTTTAAAAGAGGAAGCTCTCAATCCTACTTACTTTATACAATCTACTTACAACTCTGTGAACGGCTGGCTGGCAATGCAGTCTAAATCTACAGGGTATAACCAAACCTATGTACACCGGGGCGCTTCATTTGAGTTGGCGCTTTTTGATGCATGGCTGATGCTACAGGATGCCAAAAGGCCTGAATATTACCTGGTAGGGGGCTTTGATGAGCTAACGGACAATTACTTCGTAATAAAAAGTAAAATAGACTATTGGAAAAAGGAAAATATAGATAGTCTTTCGTTGCTGGAGCATAGTGATACACCCGGAACAATAGCAGGCGAAGGCGCAGCATTCTTTGTGGCTACCAATGACGAAAAAGATGCACTATGTGCAGTACCATCTATAAAGATGCTCCAAGACCCGGATGCGGCTGCAATAACAAAGGCACTGGCTGAACTGCTGGAAGAAAACGGCATTGCAATTGCAGATATTGATGTGCTGCTTTGCGGTATGAATGGGGATGCGAGTACACAGGATATATATACTCCAATTACAGAAAACATTGACACAAGAACCACTATAGCAACTTTCAAACAGCTATGCGGCGAATACGAGACCACTACCGGCTTTGCACTTTGGCTGGCCTGCCAATTGATAACAAGACAAGAAATACCTGAAGTTATTGTGCACAAAAAAGGAAGCAGCAATAGCATAAAATACATACTGCTCTGCAACCATTCTGTATTCAGAAATGTCTCGCTGACCTTGGTAAAAGCGGTGAAATAATTAGGAAGGAACTTTACCTAATACATAGATGTTCTCCATAGTAGGTGTTGGGCTACCCCCTTCTTTTTCCAGCGATATAGCGAAGGCCTCGCCCTCCATTACCTGCTTAGGCAATTTTTCCATATCGGCAGTTTCTACCATATTATCCGGCAAAACGCCCAAATCTATTGGTTTGCCGCCCTGCAGTACCCACATCTGGTATTGCATACCCTTTGGCGGTGGTGGTAATTTCTGTATGGATACAAATGCTTCTCCCCTTTCTTTGCTCCAGTAAACGGTAGCTACCATAGGGTGCCCTTTTTGCATGCTGTGCATTACCACAGTTTGCGTAGAAGGGTCAGCCATCATATCGCTTACCTTTTTACTTTCCTCTATTTTTTGAGCGAGTATTGTTTCCTTCTGCTGAATAGTATCGATATTTTTCTGAAGCGCCACTTGTTGCTCCTTCAGTGCATTTCGCTGATTAAGCAATATAACATTACCCGTGATGCTGGCCAGTAAAAAGACAACAGCTGCAGCCCACTGCCAGGTAATCGGCCTGGACGCAGTAGTATTAAATGGTATTGTTTTAGAAGCGGGACTTAAGGCCTTATTATCAATTTTATCGGTAATTGTATCTCCCTTTATTGCACTCCATATCTGCTCCTGCATAAAGGCAGGAGGTTCCTGTGCATTAGCTTCGGCAAACTGCTGCATAGCTATCTCTATGCCGGCAATTTCATCTGCCAACTCAGGATACTGCAAGATATTAGCTTCTACTTCTGCACGTTCCTCG
>Ga0207695_10006856_pt1 | contig 14663 bp, 12 predicted proteins | sample KBSC54metaG_FD_184354 | JGI IMG/M metagenome (GOLD analysis project Ga0207695, IMG submission 184354) | Corn rhizosphere microbial communities from Kellogg Biological Station, Michigan, USA - KBS C5-4 metaG (SPAdes) (version 2) | ecosystem: Host-associated > Plants > Roots > Rhizosphere > Soil... | reverse complement strand
GGCGTTTCGGCGATCCCGCTCGTGCGCTCGGCCAGCCTCTGGTCATCGACAACATTCCGTTCACCGCAGTCGGGGTCGCGCCGCCGGCATTCTTCGGTGTCGACCCATCCAAGTCGCCCGATGTCTACCTTCCACTGCACGCGGATCTTCTGATCAGTCCCACGCGCGATCCCGGACCCGTGGGCCGCTACATCGACCGGAATTATTACTGGACGGAGATGATGGGCCGCCTGCGTCCGGGCGTCACCTTGGCGCAGGCGCAGGCCGCGCTCGGCACGCAATTCGATGCCTGGGTAGCGGGCACAACCACCAACGACGTCGAGCGCAAGAATCTCCCGGAATTCCTGCTGCGGGACGGCGCGGCCGGCCTGGACAATCTGCGGCGCACGTATTCCCAGCCGTTGTACATCCTACTCGGCATGGTCGGCCTCATCCTGGCCATCGCGTGCGCCAATATCGCGAACCTGTTGCTGGCGCGCGCTACGGCCAGGCGACGCGAAATGGCGGTGCGGCTTAGCATGGGCGCGGGACGCTGGCGCGTCATCCGGCAATTGCTCACCGAGAGCCTGTTGCTCGCGGTGCTCGGTGGTGCCGCAGGCATTCTGTTCGCCGTATGGGGCATCGGATTTCTGACAACGATGCTGTCCGGCGGCCAGACTTTCACGCTCCGTCCCGAGTTGAATATCGGAGTACTTGCCGCGGCAGTGGTGCTGACCGTGATCACGGGCCTGCTGTTCGGACTGGCCCCCGCGCTCCAGGCAACGCGGGTCGATCCCATGCCCGTGCTCAAAGAGAGTCGCGCCGGCGGATCGCGGTCGCGCGCGCGTCTCAGTCTCGGACGCGTGCTCGTGGTATCGCAGATGGTCATCTGTATGTTGCTGCTGGTCGGCGCCGGACTGTTCGTGCGGACCCTGTCCAACCTGCATTCGTTGGACGTGGGCTTCGCGCGCGAGAACCTCCTGCTGTTCAGGATCAATGCGCGCCAGGCGGGTCACCGCAATCCGGAGATCCTCTCGTTCTACAACGATCTCGAAAAGCGTCTCGCAGCCCTGCCGGGTGTGCGCGGCGCTGCCATGGCGAATTCGCCGCTGATCGGCGACGGTGCCTGGGGTTGGCCAATCGTTCCCCAAGGCCAGCGGGAGCCGGAGCACGCGCCCAACGGCCACGGCTCGGGCTTCTCTCGCGCGGCCACTCGTGTCCTCGGTGTCGGGCCGGGATTCTTCTCGATGATGCGGATTCCGCTGCCGGCAGGCCGCGAGTTCGATGAACGAGATCGTGCGGGCGCGCCGCTGGTGGCCATTGTGAACGAGGCTTGGGTGAAGGTGAACCTGGGAGGCGGCAATCCCGTGGGACAGCGCATCACCAGCTTCGAGACATCGGCCAAACCGCAGCAGTTGGAAATCGTTGGGCTGGCCAAGAATGCGCGCTATGACGACCTGACCGGCGATTTTCCAGCCATCGTGTACCTGCCGGCGCAGCAGAACCCGGCCGCCCCGGTCGACGAGATGACATTCTTCCTGCGTGCCACCGGCAGTCCGATGCAATACGCCGGACCGGTTCGCGAAATCGTGCGCCAGGCCGACCCGCGCATCCCTGTGGTCGGGCTGAGCACGCAGACGGAGCAGATCGAGCAGGAGATGGCCCCCGAGACGATGTTCGCCCGCTTGTGTACGGCTTTCGCGCTGCTCTCGCTCGCCATCGCGTGCGTGGGCTTGTACGGCACCACGTCCTACGCGGTGGCGCGGCGGACGGGCGAGATCGGCATCCGCATGGCTCTGGGTGCGCAGCGCGGAACCGTAGTCTGGATGGTGCTGCGCGACGTGCTCGTGCTGTCGGTGGTGGGGCTGGCGATCAGCGTCCCGGTGTCGCTGGGCGCATCGAACCTGGTGGCGTCGCTGCTATTCGGCGTGAAGCCCGGGATCCCACAGCCATGGCCGCCGCCGTGGCCATCCTGCTCGCCGCCGCTCTCGCCGCCGGCTATCTGCCCGCGCGCAAAGCATCTCGCATCGACCCCATGACCGCCGTCCGGAACGACTAATTTCCCACCCAAAGTGTGCCATTTTCGTGGCACTGCTGGTGAACGCCTTCCGCATCTTGTTCAGGTTGAAGCTATAAGGGTGTTGAACTCCGCATGCCAGGATCAGACTCTATGCAGACGTACCTGGGTCCGCCGCCCCTGTCTTCTGCAGGTGGCCCGCCACTTTGTGCATGGCAACCGTCTGCAGGAAGGCATGCTCAATCGCGTCGAAGCCGTCATCCGCGCTTTCGATCCGTGCCTGAGCTGCTCCACTCATGCCGGCGGCCGCCGTACCGGCCTCGTCATTTTTATCGACGCGAAGGCCGACGGCGTCCCCGGCGCCATCGAAGAGCGGCCCGTCGAACCGGCCACGACGGGCGGCCCCTTCACTCACCATGCGACGCTCATCACCATCGTCGGAGGCGATTTCGAAATCGGCCACCCACTCTCGCCACCGGTACGTGCCGCGCTGGATCTCAGCCGCCGATTCTCTTACTTCCTCTTAATACCCGGCCGTATGGCCGTGGCCGGTGCTGGTATCGACCGTGATGGTCTGGCCGCCGGTATCGGGCGGGCCGACATGGGCGCCGCCACACGCGCCGGCGGCGATCGTGTACCCGTGATTGCCCTGCGCGGCGTTGTTCTTCACCGTGTAAGTGGGCGAACTCGTAGTCGTGGAATTCAGCGTGACGCAGTTCGGGCTGTTATTATTCTTGAACAGATTGTTCGGCGGAGTCAGCGCGAACGGGCCCGTTACACCAGTTCCCAGGATCCATTGAATCGTCTGGTCCGGCTTGATTCCGGGATTATCTGCATTTCCGTTACTATCAATTGTTACGGTAACATCAGGCATAAGTGATTCCTCTCCTATGGGGCCACGTAATCTTACTCCCAAGCGTGCCGTATTACAAGAGGAGATTTTCGATTTATTTGGCCGGCGACTTCTTCATGGCGACATAGCGTGCATCGCTGAGTAAACGTTTGAATTCCGGATCGTGCTCGACCCGGTCGGCGCCGAGTCCCTTCCGGAAGGCGGATTGCAACCCGGCGAGCGCTTCGTCGCGCATCCCCATTTCCTCGTACGCTTCGGACGTCCAGAACAGGACGTCCACATCGCCGGGAGAAAGCGCAAGGGCCTGCCGCAGGCGTTGGAGGGCGGCATCCTTGCGTCCCAGCTTGCCATAATATGTAGCCAGATCGGCCAGTACGCCGGAGTCCTGTGGGCGCTGTTTTCTGATGTCCTCGGCGAGTTCGGCGGCATGCTCGAGCGTGCCGCGAGCCTTGGCATCCCATCCGGAGGAATGCTCATAGGCGACCGCGAGATTCGTCCAGACATGGTAATCGCGGTCGTTCAGTTTGAGCGCCTTTTCGAAGAGTTGCGCGGCTTCCGTGTAACGGCCGTCTTCCATGTCGAGTTCCCCGAGATTGGAGTAGCTCGGGTAAGTCGGCGAGATATCGATCGACTTCTGATACATGGCCCGCGCCTCATCTCGCTTCTGCATGTTATAGAGCAGGACGCCGAAATTGCCGAAGAGGATTGCGTTGTCAGGCGCATTTGCGATCGCTTTGCGATACTGCGCTTCGGCTTCCGCATATCGGCCCTGTTTGGTGTAGAACGCAGCCAGGCGGCTATAACCGTCCCAATAATCGGGCCGGAGATTGACGGCCTTCTTGAAGAGAGCCTCGGCGTCGCGGATTCTTCCGGCATGTTCGAACGCGGTTCCCAGACTGAGGGTCGCATCGGCGTTGAGCGGATCGAGCCGCAGGGCGGTGTTCAACTCCTGAATGGCAAGGTCTTTCTGGCCGGCGCCATCGTACAGGCGGCCGAGCGTAATGTACGCAGGAGCCAGTTGGTTGTCCAACGCGACCGCCTGTTTCGCGTTTTCGGTGGCGGATTGCAGCCATTTGGGATCCTTGTCGATGCGGTACTTGAGACGGCAGGCCTCCGCCAGTCCGGCAAATGCCAGTGCAAAGCGCGGATCCTGTTTGGTGGCATTTTCGAATTCCGTGATGGCCTTGTCGAGATTTTCCGGCTTGTCGTAGCGGACGAGGTACCCGGTCGCTTTGACGTAGAATTCGGAGGCCGCGGGGGTAGTGTTGGATCGCTGGCTGTTCCCGGCGCGGACGGAAAGCATTTCGGCCACGCGGCCGGCCGCGCCGTCGCCTAAGGCAGTGAAGTCGCCGATGGGATCGGACAAGACGGCGGAGTTGATGGAGGAGAGTTTCTCCGCATCCACGACATTGATGGTCATTTTCAGGCCATGCCCGGCGCGCATGACGGTGCCTTCGACAACGACGGTTGCGCCGAGTTGCTTCCATGCGTCGGCGGCGCTGGCAATGTTGCGGCGGCGGATTTCGCCGGCAGGAATGACGACCAGCCCGTTGTTCCTGTCTTGCGCCCCGGCAAGGCGCGAAGTGAGAATCTCCTCGAGGCCGTCGCAGAGTGCGGCGTTGGCCGGGTCGTTACCGATATTGCGAAACGGCAAAACGGCCAAGCGGCGCACGGACGGGCCAAACCACCTGGCGGGAAGAATACTGCGAAGCGGGCCCTGGCCCGCGAAGGCGCCGAGCAAAATGGCGGCCACGAGAGCGACGCCGCCCCAGCGTTTCCGATGGGGCCTGGCGGGTGGCGGAGCGGCGGCAGTTTGCGACGCGGCCCTCAGGCTGCTTGTATCCAGGACCAGGGTTCTCGTTTCGGAATCGACGGGGACTCCGGAGAGAGCGGCCTGTGAATCACGTAGCATCTCTTCGGCGGTTTGATAGCGCTGGGCGATGTCCTTGGAAAGAGCACGGTCGAGTATGCGGCGGATGTCTGCCGGTACGGTGTCGTCCAGGGGCCGGGGCGGCTCGTGGGCGATCTGATACAGCATCGTCATTTGCGTGGCGCCGGTAAACGGGAGGCGCCCGGAGAGCATCTCGTAGAGGACAATACCGACGGACCAGAGGTCGGACTGTGGACCGGCTTCCCGGCCAAGCGCCTGCTCGGGAGACATGAAAGCGGCGGTGCCGACCGCGGTTCCCTCGGTCGTAAGGTGGACGGCTTCGGCTGTTTTGGCGAGGCCGAAATCCAGGATCTTCACCAGGCCGTCGGCTGTGACAAAGAGGTTGGAAGGCTTGATGTCACGGTGTACGATCGACTTTGCGTGTGCCGCCGCGAGCCCCCGCAGCACCTGGACAGTGTGGAAGAGCGCGGTATTGACGGGCAGAGGCCCACGCTGAAGCCGGTCAGCGATCGTCTCGCCTTCATAGCAGGCCATGACGATGAAGATTTCGCCGTCGCCGGTCTCTTCGATGCCGAAGATCGTGCCGACGTTGGGATGATCGAGCGCGGAGGCGGCCTTGGCTTCCTGCAGAAGCCGCTGCTTGAGATTCTGATCGGAGCCGATGTACGGGGGTAGAAACTTCAGGGCGACGTAGCGCTCGAGTTTCTCATCGAGGGCTTTGCACACCACGCCCATCCCGCCCGCACCCAATCGACCGGTGATGCGGTAGCGCAGCACCCTTCGTCCGATTTGGAACTGCTCTCCGTTTTCGATACACAGAGTTTACTGCATGTGGGACTGGCCGGGAGGCTTTCCTACTGGAACATCATCCGCTCGAAGGGCGTTCCGAGGACTAGCACGTACATCAGATACCCCACCAGCGAAGTCGCCATTGCCAGCGCCGAGCGTCCGGCCGATAGCTTGTGCAGCGCGCGCAAGGAGCCGAACATGCCTCCCACCGCCAGCACGATCACGACCGTGCAGGCGACGGCGCAGATCACGATCAGGGCGGCGCCCACAGCGCTCATCTGCGCGGTCAGTGCCGCCGCCAGTTGCTGCGGCGTCGCCTTCGCCATGTCGAGCCGGAAGAACGGCTCCAGGTAGCTGCGCACAGGCGACAGGCAGAGCGTCGCGATCGGGCCGAAAGCGCTGTAGAGCAGGCAGACCGTCGAGGACGCCGCCAGTGAGGCCGCGCCGCCGAACAGGCGGAACGCGCCGTGGAAGATCACGATCTCGCCGAATGCCTCGACGAAGCCCGACACGATGTAGGAGAGCGTATACTGCGCCGGCCGCGCCTGGGCGGAGTTGACCAGCGAGACTGCGATCACCGCCGCTACGAGCTGCATGTAGACGAGGAAGCGGACCGAGAAAACGACCGTGCGGACATCCGCAGTGTCGAGCGTCAGGATGAAGCGCCGGCCGCCGCTCACCACGCCCAGCCACGCCGCGGTGACTCGCCGGAACTCGGCGGCCAGGAACGATCCTGCTCCCCTGCGTTCCGGCTCGACGGCCTTCAGGGGTCCCGGCGCCAGCGCGTCCCGGACGGCAGCGGCGAGGCCGGGCAGGTAATCGCCCTCGGCCTCATACCACTGCACGTTGAGCAGGAAGTACGAGAGTTCGCCCGTAAGTTGCGCACTGTCGATGCGGACGCCCAGCAGTGGATGCTTCTCCGTGTCGGCGAGTTCGACCTCGCGCACCACCTGCCGCGATGCCAGGGAATTGGCCGACAGCAGGACGAGCGTCATGCGGCACTGGCGGACCGCATCCACGATGGCTGCCGCCCAGCTAGCGGAGGGCGGAATGTCGCGCGGCGCCAGCCAGCAGCGCAGTCCGGAAGCTTCCAGGGCGCCACAGACGGCCAGCGCCACGTTGTGGTCTTCGGATGCGTGGCTGAGGAAGACGTCCGCCAATCCGGCAAGGCTAGCGCAGTGGCGGTTGCGACGCTGTACGTTTCAGCACAGGGGAAGGGCTGGCGCTCCCTTACGGTCGCGGCTCCGATTGGGTAGCGGCGCGTGTCCCCTACTGATTTTCCAGGTTGTCGAGGCCGCGCTCGTGGGCTTCGGCGATATTCGTCAGCCGCGTGATCGCTTCCAGCACCTGCGCCAGCCGCCGATCGGTTTCCTTCTGGCGTTCGGCAAGCAGTTCCACCGTTTGCGTCAGGGCCTCATGGCGATCCAGCAGTTGTTGAAAACGTTCTTCAATCGTCATGCGAGCCACTCCACGGTCGTTTCCGCGACTTCGCGGCCAAGCAGCGCCACGGCTTCTTCCTCCACGCTGCGGAGGACTTTCTCGGCGTGCACCCGATCGCTGGACACTGTCACGGCAGCGATGGCGGCGCGCTGCCACAAGTCCTGATAGTCGATCTCGGCCACCGCGACGTTGAACTTGCTGCGCAGCCGGTCCTTCAGACTCTGCACGACGTGCCGCTTGTCTTTTAGCGAATGCGAATTCTCAAGCCGCAGTTCGAGCGTCAAAACTCCGACGGTGGCCATCAGGCGAAGACTTCAGTGGCGACCCTCTCGTTCACGAAGGCTTCGATAATGTCGCCCTGCTTGTAATCGGTGTAATTCTCCAGCGTGATGCCGCACTCCATGCCGGTCTTGACTTCGCTGACGTCATCTTTGAATCGCCGCAGCGACGCGACTTTGCCCGTGTAAACCACCACGTTGTCGCGCAGCAGCCGCACATCGCTCTTGCTGCCGATGGAGCCGTCGAGAACCTGGCAGCCGGCCACGCTGCCGACCTTCGGAATACGGAAGGTGTCGCGGACCTCTGCTTTGCCCTTGTAGACTTCCTTGAAGACGGGAGCCAGCAGGCCGCTCATGGCCAGCTTGATCTCGTCGGTCAGGTTGTAAATGATGGTGTGCAGCCGGACGTCGACCTTTTCCTGCTCGGCCAGCGCCGCCGCATTCCGTTCGGGCCGTACGTTGAAGCCCACGATGATGGCGTTCGATGCCGAGGCCAGCAGCACGTCCGACTCGTTGATGGCGCCGACGCCCGAGTGAAGCACGCGGACCTTGACCTTGTCGTTGGACAGCTTCTGCAGCGTCTCGCTGAGCACTTCGGCCGAACCGCCCACGTCCGTCTTGATAATGATGGGCAGTTCCTTGATCTCGCCCTGCTGCATCTGCTTGTGCAGTTGCTCGAGGGTAAGACGGCTGGACTTCGCCAGGGCCGCTTCACGCTGCCTCTGGTCGCGGAAATTGACGATCTGTTTCGCCTTTGCCGTGTCGGTGACCACCTGGAAATCGTCGCCCGCTTCGGGCAGCGATTCCAGCCCCAGCACTTCGACCGGGGTCGAGGGCTCGGCCTTCCGAACCTGCAGGCCGCGATCGTTTTGCATGGCGCGGACCTTACCGAATACCGATCCGCAGATGAAGAAGTCGCCCACGGAGAGCGTGCCGTTGCGCACCAGAACGGTGGCGACCGGACCGCGTCCGCGATCGAGTTGCGCTTCGATGACCGTACCCATCGCCGGACGATTCGGGTTGGCCTTCAGATCGCCCATGTCGGCGACCAGCAGAATCATTTCCAGCAGCAGGTCGAGATTCTGCTGCGTCTTGGCCGAGACCGGCACCATGACGGTGTCGCCGCCCCAATCTTCGGGCAGCAGGCCGCGATCGCTCAGTTGCTGCTTGATGCGCTCGGGCTGCGCGTCGGCCTTATCGATCTTATTGATGGCCACAATGATCGGCACCTTGGCGGCGCGCGCGTGATCGATGGCTTCCAGGGTTTGCGGCATGACGCCGTCGTCCGCCGCCACCACCAGGATGACGATATCGGTGACTTTGGCGCCGCGTGCGCGCATGCGGGTGAAGGCTTCGTGACCGGGGGTGTCGATGAAGACGATCTTGCGGCCTTTCATCTCCACCGAGTACGCGCCGATGTGCTGCGTGATGCCGCCGGCTTCGCGTCCGGCCACATTGGCCTCGCGGATGGCGTCCAGCAGCGAAGTCTTACCGTGATCGACGTGACCCATGATGGTGACCACGGGCGCGCGCCGCTGCAGGTCCTTCGTTTCTTCCTTCTCTTCCACCGCCTGCATGGCTTCTTCTTCGTAGCTGATGGTGGCGGTCGACGCGCCGAACTCGCGCGCCACTTCGGTGGCCAGCTTGGAATCCAGCGTCTGGTTGATGGTCGCGAAGATGCCGCGGTCCATGAGTTTTTTCATCACCAGCGCGGCCTTCACGTCTAGCTTCTCCGACAACTCCTTCAGCGTGATGCCTTCGGAAATCGTGATCTCGCGATTGATTGGCGGCGGACCCTGCTCCACCTGACGGCGCTGCGGCCGTAGGATCTTCTCTTCTTCCTGCCGTTCGCGCGGCTGCGGACGAGAGGGGCGTTTATCGCCGGGACGCCCGCGTGCCGGCTCGACCGGAGGCGGCGCCAGCCCGGGTTCCATGCGGCCCCGCGACGTGGGATGCTGCGGACGAGGACCGCCGGGACGCGCGGCAGGCGCGCCGGGACGCACTCCCGGACGAGCCACCATGGGCTGGCCGGGGCGAATCGGTCCGCGATAGATCGGTTGACCGGGGACGGGAGAACTCGGCGCTTTCGGAACTCCGGGACGCGGCGCTGCCGGTTGGGCAGGCATCATCGGGCGCGGAGCGGATAACTTGGCTGCGAGGTCGGGACGCGGCGGCACCACCGGGCGCGCTACCGGTTGTCCGGCGAGCGGCCGCGACTGGCCGGGTCCTTGCGACGGCATACCGGCGCCGGGCGCGCGTAAAGGCGCATCGCGTGCGGGTTCGGGTCGTCGCGGCGCAACGGGAGGCCGCGGCATGGAGGGCACCGGTCCACCTGGGCCGGGCCGTTGTGTTTCGGGAGATGCCGACGGGAACGGCGCACGCGGACCGGAGAGAACCTGTCCCGGCTTGGGCGCGCCACCGGGCAGCGGCTTCGCCGCAGGCGCGGTCGGCCGTCCGGGTGCGATCACGGCGGCGGGCGGCATTTGCCTGTGAGGCGCCGGCTGAGCGGGCGATTCCTTAGCCGGGGCGGCCGGGGCCGCAGGACCCGCCGCGACGCTCGGAGCAGCCGGGGCGGACGGTCCCGACGGCCGGATGGTGGGCGTATGGGGGCCGCCGATGGGCGGATGAATCGGACGCCCGGCCAGCGGCGGCCGGATCGGCATGGCCGGTGCGGCGTGGCCATCGGAAAGCTTGGCAGGCTCGGTTTCCCGGACAGGCTCGGCGGCAACCGGAGCGGGCGCGGGGGCCGGCTCGTGCTTCGGAGCCACGGTGACCGGAGCAGCGGCCGGTTCGTCGTGAACCTCGTGCTCGTCGAACGCCTCGGTGTTTTCCTCCGCGGCTTGTTCAGCCGTGAGGTCCGGTACGTCGAAACCGTAGAGCCGTCGCAGCCTGATGGCTACGTCCTCGTCGATGGAGCTGGAATGCGTCTTCTTTTCGGTGACGCCCAGTTCGGGCAGCCGATCCAGAATCTCATGGGCCTTGACTTCCAACTCCCGAGCCAGCTCGTTGATGCGAATCTTTTTCATAGATAAAACGATCTGTTTCTCACTGCGGAGGCGCTACTAATTGCCGCGACCTTCCTCCGGACCCGGATTGTCAGTGGGGGACCCCGCGTCCTCTATCGTACCAGAATGTTCCAATGTCTCATCAGTTTGCGGCTGTTCCAGTTCCCCGGCAGCCTCCGCTTCTTCGACCGGAACTTCCTCAACCGCGGCCTCTTCAACGGCCGCTCCTGCTTCCGTTGCGGATTCTTCGACCGCCGCTTCTTCCGCTACACCTTCCGGCGCGGCGCCTTCCACGGCTTCCTGGACGCCTTCTTCCGCACCCTCTTCGCCCATGGTCTCGAACTGGCTGTAATAAGCGTTGACCGCGTCGCGAATGTGCTCGACCATCTTGGGGCCAATGCCTTGGATCTCTTCGAGTTGCTCAGGCGTCATGCTGCCCAGCCGCTCGATGGTGCCCACGCTAGCGTCCAGCAACTTCTCGACAATCGTATTGGTCAGCCCGTATTCCACCAGCACGCTCACCGGAGCTCCGGGGGCAACCAGGGCGGCCATCTGCGATTCCACTTCCTGGCGCTTTTCCTCTTCGCTCTTAATATCGATTTTCCAACCCAGCAGTTTCGCTGCCAGGCGCACGTTCTGCCCCTTCTTGCCGATGGCGAGCGAGAGCTGCGAATCGTCGACGATCACTTCCATGTGCTTCTCGAGCGGATCGAGGATGGTGATGCGGCTGACCTTCGCGGGACTCAGCGCGTGCGTGGCGAACGTCACGGCGTCGTCCGAAAATTCGATGATGTCGATCTTCTCACCGCGCAGTTCGCGGATGATCGACTGGACGCGCATGCCCTTCATGCCGACGCAGGCGCCCACGCTATCGACGTCGCGGTCGCGGCTCTGCACGGCGATCTTGGTCCGCTCGCCGGCTTCGCGCGCGCAGCCTTTGATGACTACCGTGCCGTCGTAGATTTCCGGCACTTCCTGTTCGAAAAGGCGCATCACCAGTTCGGGAGCGGCGCGCGATACGGCGACGCCCGGACCCTTGCTGGACTTATCCACCAGGCGGATGACGCAGCGCACGCGGTCGCCCACGCTGTAGCTCTCCAGCCGCGACTGCTCCTTCTTGGGCAGGCGGGCTTCGGTCTTGCCCAGGTCGAGCACGTAATCGGGACCTTCGACGCGCTTGATGGTGCAGTTGACCAGTTCGCCGGTGCGCCCGGAGTACTCGTTGAAAACGGTCTCGCGCTCGGCTTCGCGCACCTTCTGGAAAATCACCTGCTTGGCGGTTTGCGCGGAGATGCGGCCCAGCGCGTCGGTATTCTTCGTGATGCGGACTTCGGAGCCGATTTCAGCGTCGGGACTGATGCGCCTGGCCTCGCTCAAAGTCATCTCGTGAACGGGATCTTCGACGGCTTCGACTACTTTTTTCACGGCGTACAGTTTAATGGCGCCGGTTTTGGGATCCATGTCCGCGACGTAGTCTTCGTTGGTGCGGTAATGTTTCCGGGCAGCGATCAGCATGGCATCCTTCACCGCGTCCAGCACGATTTGCGGATCGATGCCCTTTTCCTTGCTCAAAATCTCGATGGATTGAAAAATCGTTTCCAAAGTGCCCTCGTTTGTACGTTTGATTTTTTCCCGAGCGCGGCTACCACTCGAACTTCAGGTTGGCCTTCTGAACGTTATCCAGCGGAATGCGGATAGTTTGTCCCGGAGTTGTTTCTACCTTGATTTCGCCCTGCTCGATGCCTGCGAGTGTGCCTTCCCAGTTGCGCTTTCCCTCTAACGGTTCCCTAAGTGTGATCTTGGCCTTCTTGCCCTGGAAGCGTTCGTAATCCTGCGGCTTGAGTAACTTGCGCTCGACGCCCGGAGAGCTCACTTCGAGCGTGTACTGCCCGCCCGGCACCACGTCTTCCACGTCCAGAATCGTCCCCACCTGCTGAGAAACCAGCTCGCAGTCGCCATGGGTGACGCCCTCGGGTTTATCGATGGAGATGCGGACGAAGCGGTGTGCGCCGCCGCCCTTGACCTCGACCTCGACGACTTCAATACCCTCGGACCCAGCCACCCGCTGGGCGATCTCTTCGATCTTTGACGTGATCGCTTCTTTCATCGTTGCAAAAGTGCGAATTCCAACAAAAAAGTGGGCTTTCGCCCACTCCTGAAGTCCGGCACTCGAATTCTTATTATACTGCCGTTCGATGACTTTGGGAAAGGATGTTGCACAATGGAGCAAATGAAACTGCTGGCGAAGTTCAATCTCATTCTGGGCCTGGTACTGGGTGCCGGCCTGGCCATTGCTGCTACCGTGTCCCATTATTTCCTGCAGAACGATGCGCGCGAGGAGGTGGTGCGACAGGCCCGCATCATGATGCAGGCCATGACATCGGCACGCGATTACACGACGAAACAGGTGAAGCCGCTGCTGGTGACGCAACAGGAGCATCAGCGTTCCTTCCTGCCGCAAACCGTCCCGGCGTTCGCCGCCACCGAGAATTTCAATTACCTGCGCGCCGCTTATCCGGATTACGCGTATAAAGAAGCTACGTTGAATCCCACGAACTTGCGCGACCGCGCGGCCGATTGGGAGGCGGACGTGATCAATACGTTCCGTAATAAGGCAGGCACTAAAGAAGTGGTCGGAGAGCGCGATACGCCGACGGGCCGTTCGTTGTTTCTGGCGCAACCCATCACTGCCGCTCCGCCTTGCCTTGAGTGTCACAGCACGGTGGCCGCGGCGCCACCCGCGATGATCCGCCGGTATGGAAAAAACAACGGCTTCGGCTGGCAGCCCAATGAAATTGTGGGCGCGCAAATCGTGTCGGTGCCGGAGTCGATACCGATCAAGATGGCCAACCAGGCCTTCCGGATTCTGGTGACTTATCTGGCGGCGGTGTTCCTGGCGAGCCTGATCCTGCTCGACATTGTCCTGCTGTTCGCCGTGGTTCGCCCGCTCCGGCGCCTATCGACCATGGCCGACCAGATCAGCGTGGGGAAGATGGATATCGCGGAACTGCCGGTGCGGGGGAGCGATGAGATCGCGGTGCTGGCGGGGTCGTTCAATCGGATGCGGCGGAGTTTGGAACGCGCTATGAAAATGCTGGAGAGCTGAGCGTGGTGGCCGGGTTCACGCCAAGACGCGGAGACGCGGAGAACGCAAAGAAAGACACTTCGGGCGATCGGCGGGGGCGTTGCTATGCGGTTGTCAAAGATCTTTGCGGGTTAGAGGGGTGAGGGCCGTCGTGGGGGCTGGGCTCACTCGATTTGTTTGCGCCAATTTGCCTGTTCGCGTTGGGCGGCGGTGGGAAATTGGCTTCGTTCCGTCAGCTCGGGGCGAGTGGCTTCGGCGGCCTTTTCGGCTTTGACGCGCTGGGCGATGAGGCGGACGAGGTCGCGGGTGGTTTGGCGGATGGAGCGCTCGAGGCGGTCGATCATGCGGCCGACGCGGTCGAGGGTTCGGGAGATGGTTTCGAGGTCTTTGGCGCCGGCCCAGAGTTGGGCTTCGGCGTTGAGGAGGCGATTGAGACGCCAGGAACTGGTGGTGAGCATGTCGACGAATTGGCGCTCGACAGAGTCCTGGGGATCCCAGGTGTTTTTGAGATCGGCGACGAAAGTATTGAATTCAGCGGGATCTTCGCCGTGGATGAGGAGGGATTTGGCGTGGATGCCGTATTTGAGGGCGTTCAGGCGAACGGCGTTGCGGCCTTCGGGCGTGGCAGGCCCGGTGGAGTGTTGCGCATTTCTGCGATTGGATTCGATTTGAGTAAGGGTAGACATAATTATTGACAGGGTGGACCGGCGAAAGCGCCTGTCCGACGGTGCTTGGGACGAGTTGAAAAAACAAGTTTAGGTTCCAGGCGTTTGGGGGGACGAGGGCGTGCGATGGGTTGAGCGGCGACAGCAGCGTCGGCGGCGGCTTGTTCGCGGTTGTGCCGGCGTTCCTGGATTTCCTGGAGGAGACGGAAGTCCTCCTGGAAGGCGCGTTGGAGGCGGCGTTCGTAGAGGGTTAGTAAGTTGAGATCTTTGCCGCGGTCGAGCCAGGCTTGGGCCTGGGCGAAGGCGACTGCGGCTTCTTCGTGGTTGCACTTCATCTGGTCGGGCTGGCCGAGGGTGATGGCGACGATGGCGTTTTCGATTTGGGCGGCGCGTTTGATGCGCCAGCGGCCGTCGGCGACGGCCTGGGTGAGGTCGGTTTCAACGGGGCCTTTGGGGGCGAAGTCCTGCATGTATCCGGCACAGTGCTTTTTGTAGGCCTGCTCATCGGCGGGCGTACAGAAGTGGACGTGGCCTGTCAGGCCGTGGCGGTACGCGTTCAGGGTGCGGCGTTCCGGCTTGGGTTTTTCTTCAGTCATTTGCTGCCTCCTAAAAGAAAAGAGCAGGCGGGTTAGCGCCTGCTCTCTCACTACGACTTCAGAGT
>Ga0207695_10006854_pt1 | contig 14666 bp, 9 predicted proteins | sample KBSC54metaG_FD_184354 | JGI IMG/M metagenome (GOLD analysis project Ga0207695, IMG submission 184354) | Corn rhizosphere microbial communities from Kellogg Biological Station, Michigan, USA - KBS C5-4 metaG (SPAdes) (version 2) | ecosystem: Host-associated > Plants > Roots > Rhizosphere > Soil... | reverse complement strand
CTGATCGATCCGCCCGCGGATACCGAGGCAGCCAAGACTGCGCCGGTGGTCAGCACCTATACGTTTCCCCGGCCCAACCTGACGCCGGCCGAAACCTGGGCCACCGGCGTTCGCACGCCTTACGGTCTTGCCTTCGCTCCCGATGGCCGACTCTGGGAACTCGAGCATGGCCCGCGCGGCGGTGACGAACTGAACCTGATCCGGCGCGGCAAGAACTACGGCTGGCCGCTGGTCTCCTATGGCGTCAATTACGACGGCGTGCCCATCCCCAGCCCCGATACGCGGCCCGATCTCGTCAAGCCCGTGATCTATTGGGTGCCGGTGATCGCGCCGGGCAATCTCATGTTCTACAAGGGCAACATGTTCCCGCACTGGAATGGCAGCGCCTTGATCAGCGCGCTGGCCGCCGAGGCCATTGTCCGCGTCACGTTCGACGGCAAGGGCGGCGCCACCGCGGTCCAGCGCTGGAACATCGGCAAACGCATCCGCGACATCGAAGAGGCGCCGGACGGCTCGCTCTGGATGCTGGAAGACGCCAACGACGGCGGCCTGCTTCACCTCACGCCGAAATGATTCACGAGGCAAGAACGGGGGGTAGCCAAGAAACGGGGTCAGGTTCACTTGCCGCTTGTGAGGACCTGATTCGCGCTATATGTCAGCAACCGCCTTTTATCTCGTCATTCCGGGGCGCCTGCGGCTTCATCGCAGGCGAACCCGGAATCGGTTTTGCGGACCCGGCAAACGCCAAACTGATTTACTCGCGCCATCCATGGCGCTCGCACTGCGTGCCGCCAACGGCGTTCGCGTTTGCAATCCTGCAAACGCAGTCGGGTTCCGCCCGCAAGCGGCGCGGGCGGCCCCGGAATGACGACGATTCTTTGCTGACATGGACGCTAATCAGGTGTGAGGAAAGTGACCCTGACTTCGTTCATGGTTCGGCTGCGAACTTGGCAAAACACACCGCAATCACTCGCTTGGGGGACCCGACACATGCAAACAACCCGTACCGTCCTTGGAATCGCGGCCGCGCTGATGCTTGCAATCCCGCCTGTTGCGCCGGCGCGTGCAGCCGGGGAAACGCTGCGTGCCAGGGAGATCGCGGCGGGTTACGAGGCCATCTTCCTCTGCAGCGACACTTTTGTCGGGCACATGTCCGAAGCAGCGATCGATGGCACCGATCTGACGGGATGGCGGTTCCCGCTGGATGCCCTGCACGCCACCATCGATCGAAAAGCGAAGCGCGTAAGCGTCCAGTTCGATCCAGGGATGCCGCCGCGCATCGCGGTCTGGCGCCCGCTGCTTGGCTGTACCCACCTGCCGATCGGCGCGAGCCCCGACACGGCGAAGGCGGTGCCCAGCCTGCCGCACGATCTGGCGCCGCCTTCCCTCGATCACGTCGCCTGGCCGCGCGGCGATGCGAACGCCATCGCGCCATTGCCGGCAGCACGGAAGGCAACCCTCGACACGCTGGTCGCCAAGGCGTTCGATGGTTCGACCTACGGCAAGGGCAGCAAAACCTCGTCGGTTCTCGTGCTGCTCGACGGCCGCATCGTCGCCGAACGGTACGCTCTCGGCGTGACCATGCATACGCCCCAGCGCACCTGGTCCATGGCGAAAAGCTTTGCGGCGACCCTGATCGGACGCGCAGTCGAGTTGGGTCGCATCAAGGTTTCGATGCCTGCCAACATTCCGCAATGGCGACATCCCGGCGATCCGCGTGCCGCCATCACCCTCGATCAACTGCTGCGGATGAACTCCGGGCTCTGGACCGACGGCCCCGGAAACCGCACCGATTCGCTCTACTGGGGTGGATCGACCGTGCCGGAAACCGCGGCCGCGGCACCGCCTGAGGCGGCACCCGGCAGCCGGTTCAACTACGCCAACAACGATTTCCTGCTCGCCACCTACAGCCTGATGACGACGCTCGGACCCGATGCACTGGCTTTCCCGTTCAAGGAAGTGCTGTGGCCGCTCGGCATGACCCGCACCACGCCGGAAACCGACTGGCAGGGGCATTACGTGATGTCGAGCCAGGTCTGGATGACGGCGCGCGATTCGGCGCGGCTCGCGTTGCTGTATGCCAGCGACGGGATGTTCAACGGCAAGCGACTGCTGCCGAAGGATTGGGCAGGCTATGTTTCGAGCGCCCGCGGCGCCCAGCCGGAAAACCCGCATACGCCGCGCTACGGCGCGGGCTTCTGGGTTCTGGATTCGCGCCAGGGGTTGCCTTCAGGGACGTTCGCCATGGAGGGCAGCCGCGGCCAATACGCGATCATCGTGCCTTCCGCGAACATCATCGTCGTGCGGCGTGGCTTCGATCCCCTGGATGCGCGTTTCGACATTGACCGCTTCACGCGCGATGCGCTCGGTGTGTTGAAGGGGGAGGGCGGCCGCCAGTAAGCGAGCGGCTGAACGAGGCTTGCCTGCTCGGCATGACGGCAACCGTTCGGCCGTTTCACGACGGCGTCCCGGTTCAAACCAAAGCGGCCCCTCAAAGTGCACTCTGGCCCGGGTTCTTGCGATCTCGGGGCACAACAGGCAAGCTCGTCGAGCTTTGGGCCCTGCACACGTCGCGTCGCCTGCCCAGCGCGAAGGTGTGTGCACTCGTGGACTTCATGCGCGACCAGTGTCCGGACGGTGAGCTCGTCGTGCAGGGTTGACCATGGCAGGGAGGCTCATCTGGTCCTTTTTTCTGCTACTGCCGCAGTTCGACTCAAACAGACAGTCGGGCTTGGAGGGGAGGTAACTCGCAATCCCTCCTTCCTGATGAGGAATAAAATTGCCTCCACCTCAAGTCGTCGATCGAAATCACAATCATGAGAATCACCGCCACTCAAATCCAGCAATGGGCTGATACGCGAGATGCGCAGGGAATGTTGCCAATTCTGGTTCGTAAGCTGATAGTCGAAACAGCGAAGCCTACTGAAATCGCGATGCCCGGGGGAGACTCGGTAGGACGGCCGGGATGGGACGGCGTACTGACGGTTACCGATGGCAATGCCTGGGTTCCGACCGGCTCCTCGCGATGGGAAATGGGTTGCGATAAAGACGTCAGCCGGAAGGCGGAGGAAGACTTCAAGAAGCGCACTGCTGAGTGCATAGGTGCGGGAGCAGACAGCAGCTTTGTGTTTGTGTCGCCGCATCGCTGGTCGAAGAAACAGAGTTGGCGTGGCAAGTCAAAGGATTCATCGCAATGGCAGGATGTAAAGGCCCTTGATGCTGACGATCTTGAAGCATGGCTAGAGATTGCTCCCGCGACAACGCTTTGGCTCGGAGCGTTGCTGGGGCTTATGGGAGCAGGAATCCAGTCGGTCGAGTCGTATTGGGAGGCATGGCGCACTCAATCGAGGATTGCTTTGTCGATTGAATCGATCAGTGCCGGCAGGGAGCCGACGATCCAAGCTTTTCGGGAGGCCTTATCAAAGTTTCCTGCTGTCTTCGCCATCGAGGCAGACAGTACCGAAGAAGCCGCTGCATTTGCCTGCGCCATGTTGATAACGCTAGGTCAGGCTGGGAGTGCAGCGTGCGTTACCCATACAGATGGATGGCGCTATGTAGACACGAATCCTCAGTTGCGAATCCTTCTGGCAACAAGTCAAGAGATTGCGGCGGCACGAGCACCCAAGGACGGGCAAATGCTTATCGTTCCGACAAATATTGGTGAGAGGTCCGGCAACTTTTCTCGGCGCGTTGAGAAGCCTCCATTGGAACGAACGTCGTTGCGGAGACCTGACGCGGATTGCTTCGAAAAGGCTCTCGTCGGGATGGGCGAAGATAAGGCTGATGCCGCACGTTACGCTAGATCGACTGGCCGTTCTTGGTCAGTCTATCGTCGACGCACAGCCGCGAACCCAGCCATCGCGCATCCAGCTTGGGTAAAGGATTCGATGGCTCGAGTGCTCACCACTGTCGCACTGGTGGGCGGGTGGAACGATTCTCGGCAAGGAGATATTGCCTGCCTGGAAGCTATCACGGGCAAAGAATATGAGGAGCTGGAAAGCCAGCTCCGATACTTGGCGCAGCTTGATGACTCCCCGGTTGTAAAAATTGGGCATATATGGAAGGCAAAAGCTCCACTGGAGCTGCTGTACCTGTATGCGAAGGAGATTTCCGGCAATGAATTGACGCGGTACTTCACTACGGTTGAAGCGGTACTGGCCAAGCCGGACCCGGCTCTCGAGCTAAATGCCGACAAGCGCTGGATGGCTTCCGTCTACGGGAAGGTCAGGAATGAATCCGGCATCGTCATTGATTCCATGGTCGATTCGCTGGTGAAACTCAGCGTCTATTCCGAACAGATCCAGGACAACCGGATTGCCGCCGGCGTCACTACTCTAGTCGGACGACTGCTCGATGACGCGGACGGGGAGCGCTGGTTGTCGCTATCCGGGGTACTGCAAGAGCTGGCTGAAGCTGCGCCCGAAATATTCCTGTCAGCGATTGAGAAAAGCCTTGGTCGTGAAGACGCGCCCATTGGCAAGCTATTCACGGAAGGCAGTGGTGATCCGGCGTTTGGCAGGAATTGGCACACGGACCTGCTTTGGGGGCTGGAGATCTTGGCATGGTCTCCACGAAATTTGGCTCGTGTGGCTGACATTCTGGCGCAGCTGGATCGATGGCCTGTTCAACAGAATCTGTTAAACAGGCCGATGAACACGCTCATATCGTTGTTTCGGCCGTGGTGGCCCCAGACGACGGCTTCGGACAAGGTTCGCATGGACTGCATAGATCGTGTGCTGAGGAGGCACAACGAGGTTGGCTGGAATTTGCTGTCAGCCCTGTGGCAACAGCGCTTTCTGTCAGCAAGCGCGAATGCCAAGCCACACTGGCGCGACGATGATGCAGGCGCACCAGCTCCTGGAATTGACTCAAGCGTTCGTCGTTTCTATAAAGAGATCGTTGAGCGTGCGATTGCGCAAGCAGCAGGTGCGGCGGTGCGTGTTGCGAAGCTGATCGAAGATTCTGACAACTTTGCTCCGGAACATCGTCAGGAAATCATCCGATTGGTGGGGGATATCCAGCGCGCTCCCGATGAAGATCGCGAACTGGTTCGTACTGCCATTCGCAAGCACATCGGGTGGCATAACACTTACAACGAAGATGCGCAGCAAAGCGAGCGCACTTTCATCGATAGCTTGCGTCGCCAGTTCGATGCGCTGGCGTCGGCCAACATTGCTTGGCGGCACGCTTGGCTGTTTGAGAATGGCTGGGTCATCTTGCCCGATGGCCGCGCAAAGGATCACGAGGAAGAAAATTCCGCCAGGGAATCAGCGCGCCAAGAGGCAGTACGCGAGGTGTTTGAGAACGAGGCTTGGACTGGATTGACTGAGCTCGCGCGGTTGGCTGGTGATCCTGCCCTGGTCGGGTGGTCGGCAGCTCGACTGGGCCCATTGAGTCGAGGACTCATTGCGTGGGCGCTGGGGCGATTCTCGGAAAGCGGAAACGAATGGCACAACCCATTGGTGAGGGGCGTCCTACATGGACTTGGAGATGAAGATCGTTCGGTCCTCATGCGAAAGGCAGCGGCGAGCCTGCCTCCCGAAGATGTCGCAGCATTCCTGAGCGCCGCCCCTTTCACTCTCGCAACATGGGATTTCGTAGAGTCTTGTGGAGTTGCCAGTGAACAAGCGTTCTGGGGAAACATACGCCCGCAGGTATTGTTCGCTGAAGGAGATGACCTTCGGTACTGCATCAATAAACTCATTCAAGCAAGGCGCCACCGGACGGCGTTTGTGACGGCGCACATTGGACCCAACAGGGGAGATCCTGATCAATTACTCGTGCTACTCGAAGGAATCGCAGCCGGTGAAGACCCGAGCGGTCCGCTACCTGATGGTTGGCACATCGGTGAAGCGATCAAACGCATCGCCGCGGCCCAAACAATCCCCCGACGGCAGCTAGCTCAATTGGAGTTCGCATACTTTCGTGCATTGGAGCACGGGACGGGCACGCCAAATCTCTATGCCGAGCTGCTATCACAACCTGCTGAATTCATGGAGTGCGTTGCGCTCGTATTCAGAGCAAGGAATGCCCCACCCGAACCCGTCGATGAGTCAAGGCGTGCTAGTGCAGAAATTGCTTGGCACGTTTTACATGGCGGACGTGGCGTTCCTGGGCGCTGTGATGACGACTCTATCGATAAGACCGCGTTCGAAGAATGGATATCGACCGTTCGCGAGCTCGCAGCTGACGCGGACCGACAAGATATCACCGATATAACCATTGGAGAGTGGCTGTCAGCATGTACATCTGATCCGGATGGCAAATGGCCCTGCGGCCCCGTATGCGAACTGCTTGAACGCGAAGATGCAGCCAAAATCCGACAGGGGTTCGAGATAGGGGTCTTGAACAACCGCGGTGTACACGGTCGCGCTCTCGACGCTGGGGGAGCCCCAGAGCGCGAGCTCGCGGATCGTTACCGAAATCATGCAAAGGCATTCCTCATCTCACATCCAACGACTGCTTCGGTGCTGGAAAGTATCGCGAAATCGTATGACTCACAGGCTGTTAGCGAAGATGACGACGCAAATTTGATTCGCGAAGGGGTACGGTAGCTAAGTCACCATGGTGCATCCGCTTCAGTGCGCCCACACGCTATCGGAATGCCTGAGCACTGCCACGACTTCGCCTTGGCCGCCTCTCGCCGCACTCCCATCCATCACTTTCCATTGGTCATGCCACATCTCCGGCGCTCGAGGCCAACAGGTCAGAAAGCCACGAAGCTGACTCAGCCTATCCGTCCAAGCGCAACAGATTGCGAGCTTTCGGAAACTCCGTAACATTGCTCTTAGCTAGGTACGCGCCTGTGGCGTAGTCGATCAGCCCACCCATGCGTGTAGGTGCAGAATCACAACGCATGGCGATCGCCGCGACATGGCGGTGCTCATCGAAAGTCCTGGCCAATAAATCCTGAAACCAGCTTGTATCCTCGAATATAGAGGGATCGGCTATGTCTTCCCACTCGAATACGAGAACGGCGCCCCGCTGCTTACTGCACTGGGCGGCAGCTTTATTGAACTTTCGCGTCCAGAGATATTCGATCAATTCCTTCGTTGTGCGACGCGGGCCCATCATCTGAAGCTCTACCGGATCAATCGCGGCTGGAGAAGCCGCTCGAGCTTGCGCATACAGGCGTGCTTCATCGCGTCGGTTCTCCCTCGTCTGCCGTTGCCAAACATTCACGTCAATGGCGTACCCATCCGCCGGGATCATCTCTCCTTCCAAATGCAACCCTCCCGGAAGGCGAACATCCAATGTTCCAGGGTCAGCAATTGATGCCAGCGCCATTTCCCATGCCTCAGACTCACCGAGAGAGTTGTGATCAAAATCATCAGGGACGTGGGCAAAAAGGTGGCCGCGCAGGCCAGCCTTCATGACGTGGTCAATGATCCTTCCGGCAAGGATGTCGGCTTCTGTTTGTCCCAACAACTCGATGACCATGTGAGTTTGCCGCTTGCACTCCACCTCGCATTCAATTCCATGCATACTGGCAATGAACTCAGGTCCGCTCTGATTAACAGGAAGCCAAGCAATATCTGCGCCATAGGTTTTGACAAAATGGCAGGCAGTTTTCCATTCGAGGAGCAATGGCTTCAGCTGGCCATTAAGATCAATCAACTTCTCGCGATGGTGCTGTCTGACCGGATCGACGAGCGTCGAGTCGACTACATGACATTGCGCTGCGACGTTTGCTAAGTCTGCCAGTTCGTCATCGACAGATCGCAATGGGCGTTGACGGTGCAGGGTGGATTTCTCGTACGCCTCGAATGCTTCGATCAGAGGCTGTTTCTCCCGATAACGTGCCATGCGCACGCCGTTGCTTGCTCGGACAGCGGCGTGGTATGCAGTTGTTTGCTGTATCAGGCGATCGTGTCCGATGAATCTTCGCAGCCTCTCGACTAGGGTGCCGGCCTCGTGTGGATAGACGTGGGCTGGGAATCGTCTTGGCCGATGGAAAGTGGGCATTTGGAATTTGCCGTGAAGTGAAGAAGGGCTTGGTGATTTGTGGTCAACCCACAGCACCACGCTTGTTTCACAAACCATATCACTTGGCAATAAAATGTCTGTATGTCGCGCAGTTGGCCAATTTCTGGCAACAGGACCGCCGGGGTCATTCACCGTAGCAGCAGGGCAAGGCGTCGACATCGAACAAGGGCGCTGTCATGAATGGCCGCCTTTTTGGCTGATTCTGTTGAAAAACTCGATGGCTAAGCAAAAAAGCTGAAAACGCGACTTGACGACGGCCAAGAGAGTTCGGGTTGACGCAAATTCGAGCCCGCAGACGTTTCAAATCGAACTGTCACGGGCAAAATTTTGCACGTCAAAAGGCCTGAAATCTTGGAAGCGCGTTTTTCAACAGAATCGACCGTAAACGGACCTTCTGTTGGTACGAGGCCGACATGATCATGCGAGAGCTGCCTCGGCGGCTTCCGTAGCTTCGGGCAGGCGCAGCTTGCCGGAGATAAGGCGGGGGAGGAGGGTGTCGCGAAGGCCCGATAGCGAATCCGCTTGAGCGTGATTAGCAGTGACGCGACGCTCAAGTGGACTGACGATTCGCTCGAACTCAGTAATAAGTTCAGCTGGTGGGGCCACCATGGGCAGTTGTGAAAGAATTTTTGTATTGAGGTTTGGCATGGTCGCTCCAACTGCGTGCCGAACCAACCATTCCAGTGCCTCCGGGCGGGCAAGTGCGGCGGACACAAAGGTCGAAATTGATTCGGAGTTGCCAGGACGTACAAGCAGGCAACCCGTGCCGCACAACCAGCCAATTTCCCGCTCGGAAACGATGGCATGTCGGCCTACATCCCCACGCCGACTGAAGACGATGTCCCCGTTTTTCAGTTTGTGCCGCGATAGTCGGTCTGCATCAGACGAAAGCACTCTCGCAATCTTGTCCTCAAGGACGCGACGTCCTGACAGATCCTGTGGCATCACGACAGGAATTCCTATCGGCTCGTAATCGCTGGCGTGCAACTGGCTTCCAAAAGGCCCGGTCTGGATGAAGCCTCCTCTTAATGTGCACATCTCCCCGAGCGACGATTGCTCCCACCCCTTTGGAATCAACCTTGGTTCTGATTCTTCGAACATGCTGGGGAACAGGGCGGCGGTGGCGGCGTCCATGGCTTCCGGCGTGCGGCTTTCGGCTTTGGCGTGCACGGGGTCGAAGTCCACGAACCAGGATTTGAACAGGGCTTGGGCGATGGCTTCGAGGGTGGCGTTGGTTTGGCGGAGGAGGTCGATGCGCGACTCAATGGCGTCAAGCGTCTGTGCAGCGCTTAGCTGTTCTGCGATAGGCGGCAGCTTGAATGTGTAAGCCCCAATCCTCGAAGGCGACGTGTGCTTCACGGTCGTCCCTGAAGCGGAGCCAATGACCCATGATCTGTATGGTTGTGTTCGCATCAAATAGTGAAGCCACTCCGCCCGGATTACTTGGGAGTCCTTCACTTGTACCAACCCTGTCCGTTGGTTGTGCAAATAGGTTGTTTCGGTGGTCTTGGGAACTCGTGCGGCGTAGCCCAGTGTGTCCGACGCCTTGCTCAGATCGGTCATCGTGACGACGAGATCGCCTTCTGCCAAAACGTAGTCGATTGGAATTGGCCCGCAGTAATACTTCGGCTTGCCGGTCTGAAAGCCGCCACCAATCGCGAAGTTGCCGGGAGTGAGCAGTACCGACGGTTGAGGTACATCGGTGAAGTATTCGCCCTTGAAGGCGAAGCCGTGTTTGATGGTCGCAACTTCTTCTATTGTGACCTCACGCCACTCAGACCCCATAACCCAACGCCCCCAACTTCTCGCGAATCACCGCATCCAGCTCCGCGCCCTTGGCCATCTGCTCGGCCAATTGCGCGGTCAGTCGCTCCATCTTTTCTGCGAACACCTCGTCGTCATCGTCTTCCGCCACGGCGCCGACGTAGCGGCCGGGGGTCAGCACGAAGCCGTGCTTTTCCACTTCTTCCAATGATGCGCTGTGGCAGAAGCCGGGTTCGTCGGCGTAGTCGGCGCCGTCACTGGAGTCAGTGCCGCGCCAACGGTGGTAGGTCTGCGCGATGCGTTGCAAATCATCGCCGGTGAATTCGATTTGGGTGCGGCTGATGCGGCCGTGGGCGGCCTTGCGCGCGTCGATGAACAGGATTTGCCCGCTGCGGTCGATGCGGCCGTTGCCGCCTGGCTTCTTGTCTTTCGACAGGAACCACAGGCAGGCGGGGATCTGGGTGTTGGAGAACAACTGGCCGGGCATGGCGACCATGCATTCGACCACGTCGGCCTGCACCATGGCGCGGCGGATGTCGCCTTCGCCGGATTGCTGCGAGCTCATGCTGCCGTTGGCCAGCACGGTGCCGGCGCGGCCGCGGTTGGAAAGCCGCGCCAGCATGTGTTGCAGCCAGGCGAAGTTGGCGTTGCCCTTGGGCGGAATGCCGTACACCCAGCGCGGGTCGTCGGTGAGCTTGTCGCCGTCCCAGTCGGAGATGTTGAACGGCGGGTTGGCCAGGATGTAGTCGGCGCGCAGGGTCTTGTGCTGGTCGTTGGTGAAGCTGGAGCCGTAGCTCTGGCCGATGTTGCCGTCCAGCCCGTGCACGGCCAGGTTCATCAGGCACAGGCGGCGGGTGGAGGCCATCAGTTCCTGGCCGTGGATGGCGAGGTCGCCTTTCTTGTGCAACGTCTTCTGATGCGCGTCCTTGAACTTGGCCGACTGCACGAACATGCCGCCGGAGCCGCAGGCGGGGTCGTAGATGGTGCCCTTGAACGGCGCGAGGATTTCCACCAGCAGGTTGACCACGCTCTTGGGCGTGTAGAACTCGCCGGCCTTGGCGCCCTCGTTCATGGCGAACTGGCCGAGGAAGTATTCGTACACCTCGCCGAACACGTCGCGGCTGCCGTGTTTGGCCGGATCGAAGTTGAGCCGCGCGACCAGGCCCATCAGCTCGCCGAGCTTGCCCGGTTGCAAGGCCAGACGCGAAAACTCGCGATACAGCACGCCCTTCAGCGTGGGGTTTTCGGCCTCGATCTCGCCCATGGCGCGGTCGAGTTTCTGCGCCAGGTCGGGCGCGGTGGCCTGGTCCAGCAAAGTGTCGAAGCGCGCGGATTCGGGCACCCAGAACACGTTGTCCTGGTCGTAGAAGGTCTTGTCGCCGGTGAAGACTTCGGCGTTTTCCGCGCGGACGGCCGGGTCGTCGATGTAGTACTCCGAGGTCGGCTCGGCGATGCGGTCACGGATCACCTTGGCCTGCGCGTCGAACATGTCCGACACGTATTTCAGGAACACCAGCCCCAGCACCGGGTGCTTGTACTCCGCCGCCGACACCGAGCCGCGCAGCTTGTTGGCGGTGTCCCACAGCGTCTTCTTGAATTCTTCGTTGGTCATGGATCCCCTTGCGCGCCGGTGACTGTCCCGAACGTTCAGTGGCCTGCGCGGTGGATGATTGTGACAGCGGGTTGGCGCACCGGTCGCCCGAATATACCGCCGTGGCCAAGCGGCGTTCGTTTTCTTCCCCTTTCCGCAGGAAGGGCGAAGCGAAGCGTTCGCTCTTCTTCCCCCTTCCGCAGGAAGGGCGGAGCGATAGCGAACGCGCGCGCAGCGCGACGAGGGGGATGGCTTTTCCGGGGATGGCTTTTCGTCCGACAGCGCATCCCCCGCCGCACGTGCCGAGTGGCACGCGCGGCGACCCTTTCCTGCGGAAGGGGTAATCGCACGTGAAGCGCTCGCTCTTCTTCCCCCTTTCTGCGGAAGGGGTGATCGCTCCGCGAAGCATCCGCTCTTCTTCCCCCTTCCTGCGGAAGGGATGATCGCTCCGCGAAGCATCCGCTCTTCTTCCCCCTTCCGCAGGAAGGGGGATCGAGGGGGATGGCTTTTCGTAACAGCGCATCCCCCGCCGCGCGTGCCGAGTGGCACGCGCGGCGACCCCTTCCTGCGGAAGCGGTAATCGCAACGCGAAGCGGCGACCTGGATCGGCGAGCGCGGTGGCGACTGAGCTGCAGCCTGAAGCAGACCGTTGCAGCAGCCTTCGATCAGGAAATGCTGTCTGCTCAAGCGGATGCGGGTTACCCGTTGCAGTTTTTCGAGCCAGCCTTATATAATGGGCGTTCCCTGTTGCGGGGTGGAGCAGTCTGGCAGCTCGTCGGGCTCATAACCCGAAGGTCGCAGGTTCAAATCCTGCCCCCGCTACCAGGCCTTGTCAGGGAGGCTTCGTTGCTCCCCTGATCCGCAGGATGCGGAACGCCGACTACTGGAAGCGAAAACGGCGACTTAAGGAATGGGCCTTGTGCCCATTTTTTATTTCTGAAATTCGTGGGTGGAGATGCAGACCGAAGCAATCGTCGCACGCGTGGCACCGGCCTTGGCGGAACTGGGCCTGGAGTGCCTGGGCGTTGAATGGAACGCCGGACACGGCGGCGGGCTGCTGCGCGTCTACATCGATTCGCTGCAGCACGAGGGCGATGCCGCCAACGCGGTGAGCGTGGACGATTGCGAAGCGGCCAGCCGCGAGATTTCCGCGCTGATGGACGTGGACGATCCGATCCCCGGGCATTACGTGCTGGAAGTTTCCTCGCCGGGCATCGAGCGGCCGCTGTTCACCGCCGCGCAGTTCGCGCGTTTCCTCGGCCATGACGCCAAGGTCACGCTGAAGCTGCCGCGCGATGGACGCCGGCGCCTGCGCGGGAAGATCGCGGCGGTGGACGGCAAGCGCATCGGCATGGAGGTCGATGGCGTGCGGATGGACATCGCCGACGACGAAATCGAAAGCGCGCACCTGGTTCCGGATTGGGATGCGCTGGGTTACACGCCGAAGCCGAAACCCGGCAAGGCATCGGCAGGGAAGCGCCGGAAATGACAGTGCCGTTCGCGCTGAGCGTAGTGAGCGCAGCGAACGAAGTCGAAGCGTCCTTCGACTTCGGTCCTGCGGACCTAGGCTCAGGACGAACGGAAGACAGTAGTACTTGAAAACACGAAGCTGGTCAGGGCCGGCTTCGACGGAGCTATGAAATGAATCGCGACTTGTTGATGATCGTGGAGACCGTGGCCGCCGAGAAGGCGGTACCCGACGAGGTGATTTTCAGCGCACTCGAGGCGGCGCTGGCCACCGCCGCGAAGAAACGCTACCCCGAGGAAGAGCCGGACATCCGCGTCGCCATCGACCATGAGAGCGGCGACTACGAAACGTTCCGCCGCTGGGAAGTGATCGCCGACGACGGCGAGATGGAATCGCCCGATTGGCAGTTGCGCCTGATGGACGCCGAGGACGAGCGCCCCGGTGCGCAGGTGGGCGAGTTCATCGAGCAGCAGATCGAGAACCCCGAGTTCGGGCGCATCACTGCGCAGGCCGCGAAGCAGGTGATCGTGCAGCGCATCCGCGAGGCCGAGCGCGCGCAGGTGGTCGATGCGTTCAAGGATCGCGTCGGCGAACTGGTCAACGGCGTGGCCAAGCGCGTCGAGCGCGGCAACATCTATCTGGATCTTGGCGGCAAGGCCGAGGCGTTCATTCCGCGCGACAAGGCCATTCCGCGCGAAGTGGTGCGCGTGGGCGATCGCGTGCGCGGCTACCTGTTCGAAGTGCGCGCGGAACTGCGTGGCCCGCAGTTGTTCGTGTCGCGCACCGCGCCGGAATTCATGATGGAGCTGTTCAAGCTGGAAGTTCCGGAAGTGGGCCAGGGCGTCGTCGAAATCCGCGCCTGCGCGCGCGATGCCGGCGACCGCGCCAAGATCGCGGTGGAAGCGCACGACAAGCGTACCGATCCGATCGGCGCCTGCATCGGCATGCGTGGCTCGCGCGTGCAGGCCGTGTCGAACGAATTGAACGGCGAGCGCATCGACATCGTGCTGTGGAACGACGCGCCCGCGCAGTTCGTGATCAACGCGATGGCGCCGGCCGAAGTGCAGTCCATCATCGTCGATGAGGACAAGCATTCGATGGACATCGCGGTGGCCGAAGACAAATTGAGCCAGGCGATCGGCCGCGGCGGCCAGAACGTGCGCCTTGCCAGCAAGCTGACCGGCTGGGATCTCAAGGTGATGACGCAGGACCAGGTCGCCGCCAAGAGCGAGGCCGAGCAGGAAGCCGCGCGCAAGCTGTTCATGGACAAGCTCGAGGTCGATCAGGAAATCGCCAACATTCTGGTGCAGGAAGGCTTTTCCACCGTCGAGGAAATCGCCTACGTTCCGACCGGCGAACTGCTGGCGGTCGAAGGCTTCGACGAGGACATCGTCGAGGAGCTGCGTTCGCGCGCCAAGGATTCGCTGCTGACCGAGGCGCTGGCGGTGGAAGAAGACCTGGATGAGCACAAGCCTTCGGACGAGCTGCTGGGGCTGGAAGGCATGGACGAGGAAACCGCGTATGCGCTGGCAGAGCGGGGCATCGTCACGGCCGACGACCTCGCCGACCAGGCCGTGGATGACCTGATCGACATCGAAGGCATGGATGAGGATCGTGCCGGCGCGCTGATCATGGCCGCGCGCGCGCCGATGTTGGCGCGAATGGAGCAGGAAGCGGGAAGCCCCTGATCCAAGGGGTTTCGGTACCGTCGAGACGCATCTCGATTGCACTGCAACGCGCATCGGGCGCCGAAGACACGAGAGGTTGGACACGATGTCAGACATAACAATCAGGCAACTGGCGAACATGGTGGGCACGCCCGAGGACAAGCTCCTCGCGCAACTTGCCGAAGCCGGC
>Ga0207695_10006845_pt1 | contig 14679 bp, 13 predicted proteins | sample KBSC54metaG_FD_184354 | JGI IMG/M metagenome (GOLD analysis project Ga0207695, IMG submission 184354) | Corn rhizosphere microbial communities from Kellogg Biological Station, Michigan, USA - KBS C5-4 metaG (SPAdes) (version 2) | ecosystem: Host-associated > Plants > Roots > Rhizosphere > Soil... | reverse complement strand
CAGTCGATATGGGCATAGTGTCGTTTGGCCGATTCATATTCCACGTGCGATACGGCAATCGTCACGATCTTCGTATCATCGCGCACCGTTCCGCCTTTAGCGATATCGGCGTAGGCTTTGGCTACCGCTTGCCCCGTTTTCGCTAACACGTGCAAAATCGAAGTGGTTAATGTTGTTTTCCCATGGTCCACGTGTCCAATCGTGCCCACGTTCACATGCGGTTTCGTACGTTCAAATTTTGGTTTTGCCATTTTAATACTCCTTTAATTTTCTAGATCTATTCTACAAATCCATACAAAAAAATTAGCCTAGAGACTGCGTCCTAACGTGACTTTCTAATCCGTCACCCTGATGGAAATTTACACAGCACTGGATCCCGATTTTCATCGGGATGACGTCATTGTGAAAACAGTCTCCTAACTTATGATCCTTGTCAAAAATCAGCCGAGGATGGGAGTCGAACCCACGACCTCTTCATTACCAATGAAGTGCTCTACCAACTGAGCTACCTCGGCAAAAGCGAAAACATAAATCTAGCGGGTGATGGGAATCGTCCGCCACACTTCAGGCGGACGAGCGCCGGACTTCTGGCGCTCGAACCCACTCCTTATATTTAAATCTAGCGGGTGATGGGAATCGAACCCACGTAGCCAGCTTGGAAGGCTGGCACTCTACCATTGAGTTACACCCGCAAAAATTAAGATACGCGCGTCCGTCGGAGTGTAATAATACCACTCCTTACCAAAAATTGTGAAATCGAATCTACTCAATCTGCAGGCTGCGCATAATTTTTTCGCAGTCTACGATGTATTGCAAGTACTGTTCAGCGGGGATTTGGCACATGACGCTATAGCCGTCCTGATCGCGGACCAACAAGAGCGTGCGATACTTCAAAAATCCATCGCCATATTGTAAGACCATGCCGTGTCCGGCTGGATATTCGCTTTCCCGGCCGGAGGCTTCCTGAATGCCCCATTGCCGAGCAATTTGTTTAGCAAATTCTTGCACACCAATGGCGGAAGGAAGTTTCATGCGTTGCAAGGATCCGCGGACTTCCGGAGCTGGACCGTTAAAGGTCACTAAGGATTGTGTACGGCTGTTGTCTAAACTCCAGCCATCAGGAACTTCCAGCGCAAGGCCAAAGGCGGTATTGGTGTAGGTTCTTCCTTTTATACGACCGCGTTCTTTAGGATCCATTTTAGGCAGCTTGGCCACTAACGCTTGAAACTTGTCGCGGTTATAAATGAGCGGACTATCGACTTCATTAATACCGTTCATCCATAACTTGGCTTTTTTGAGACGGTCGGAGGTCAGCGGATGGCTGCGCCAATAAGGGCTGATGCGCTGCGCGGTTTGTTCTTCGGTTTCAATTTTGTCGAGCCGCTGAAAAAAGGTGAGCGCGGCCTCGGGATCGTACCCTGCGCGCGCGGCATAGATAATTCCGTAATGGTCGGCATCGGTTTCATTTTTGCGGCCGTACCCTACTAAATACATATTTTCGTAAACGCCGGCCGCCTGCCCGATGGCGATGGCGGCATCCGGTGCGCCGGCCACGGCTCCACCGACGATACCCAAAGCGGTTAATGTCGAAAGCAGTCCCGCGCGCTGCAGCATTTCCACTCCATGCCAGGCCGCTACGTGTGTAATTTCATGGCCTAAGACAACCGCCAATTCCGCTTCGTCCGCCAATTCCATTAAGATCCCGCGCGTCACGAAAATATACCCGCCGGGCAAGGCAAAGGCATTTAAGACATCGGTATCGAGGATGGTAAAATCGTAGGCTAAATTGGGCCGATCGCTTTGTTTGGCGACGCGCTGGCCGACTTGATCCAAATAAATTTGCCAATCTAAATCGTGATAGGTTCCATATTCTTTGACGATCTCTTGCTTGGCTTTACGGCCGATTTCAATTTCCGTTTTTTGCGAGATCAGTTTAAACTGTCGGTTTTTCGTGACGTAATTTTGCGCGCAGGCCGCCGCTAAAACGCAAAGGCCAAAGAATAATCCGCGAATAGAAAATCGTCGTATGTTCACTTAAAGGTCATGACGTCTGAAACCGCGAGAAGGCCACGGCTCCTAAGGCCATACAGACCACAATGATTTGAATAAATACGCCGATGAGGGGGAGAGAACACAATAATGTCAAAATGAAAAGGCCTAATAAACCACCCACCAAAGGCGTTAACGGATGCTTCAGACGTTCAACGATGCGCAACCCGATCCATTGACCCAAACTGACTGTTCCTAAAACTAACGCGGCCACTAAAATAGCGGCCACAATAAATGCCAGCGGAATGCCGACCACCGTCAACGCTAAAAAAACCAAAATCGGAATGGAGAGAAAAACCGCGAGCGCCCCGGCAAAAAGCATGCGCCACGGATGCTTGTCAATTTGCTCCCGGGCAAAGCGGGTCTGTTCGGGAAATAAAAATAACACCACCACCGCCAACGCCATGGATCCGATACTGCCAAGAAAAAGTGCCGCGCCCGCCAGCACCCCCAATCCCACAAAAAGCGCTGGCAGCGCCGAAGCCAAGGCGCGCCGCACATGGGCTAAAGAGCTTCCCGTAGCGGTCACTTTTCCACTCACATGCGAACCTGGCGCCTCCATAACTTTACCGCCAATAGCGACCGCATCACCTTCAATAACGCCTGTCGGCCCCAATCGCACATCACCGCCGATGGACACCGCATTTTCCCGCACCGTCCCATCGACCTGCACATAGCTACCGACAGAAACCGCCGTGGTCACCTCTTGCCCATGCTGAATAACCACGGGTTCGCGAAATTTGAGGATATCGCTATCGTCTTCAGCACGAAGCACGCGAGATAACGCCACGATAAATAATGAGGCGCATAGAGCCGTCTGCGCCACGAATCGTCGATTAAAAATATTCATGAAAAGTTTCCTACTCACATAGTACTGAATTACCTAGAATGAAATGAACAGGGGGTTACGATGAACGATAAAACGGTTTTACTGGTGGAAGATAACCCGGACGATGTTGAATTGACCTTACGGTCTTTTCAAAAACACAATATGGCCAATCCCGTTGTGGTCGCTACCGACGGGGTAGAAGCCTTGGATTATTTGTTTTGCCGTGAAAAATATGCGACCAGAACATCCGTCAACCCCGCCATCGTCATGCTTGATCTTAAACTTCCCAAGTTGGACGGCATTGAAGTTTTACGACAGATCAAATCGAACGCCGCCACAAAGATGATTCCCGTCATTATTCTGACGACCTCCGGAGAAGTCCGGGATAAGGCCGCCTGCTATGATTCTTGGGCCAACAGTTATATCCGCAAGCCTGTAGATTTTGATCAATTCATGGATGTCGCCCATCATCTGGGTCTGTACTGGCTGGTCCTAAACGAAGCTCCGCCTAACAAGAAAAGATAAAAAATCTTTAAAACGAAGAAGAGGCACCGCCGCCACCCGACTGGCCGCCGCCCCACTCTGGCTTTGCAGTGTTGTGCGTCGGGCCTGAGGAATGCAATGACGAAGACCACAACCCTGAGGCGCTACTTAGCGTCTGCAGCAACCGTTGATCTGAAGCCGAAAGCCGTCTAGCCGTAAAGCCACGACGCACACCTTCCACGCCTTGCGCTAACCAACGCCGAATAAAAAGAACAATTCCGACGAGAAAAACCCCCAGTATCATCGGATCCCACGTATGCCGGGTCCAATGCAAGTAAGGTTTATTGGTGATTAAGGTCAGAAGCATCATTCCGATTCCGACGCCTAATAGAGGTTTATCCTTCTGCATTAGCGCGCGCCGCAAAGCGACGATAGGCAAGAGCCAGATCATCAGGAAGCTTGCCCAATAAAACAATCGTGCCACATCCGCGCCATGAATTAAGTGCAAGTTGCAGGATAAATAAAGCGCCAGCCACAGCAAGGCTTCGATTACGCCATACTCCTCATCCCAAAAATCATAGGCATGGCCGCGGCGCGCGACCACGACTCCAACCAGCCCCAGAAGATAGCTGCCGATCACCATCGAACGCCGAAAATCGTCGATGTTCCAGACGGATGAGGAGTTGCCAAAGGAACAAAAGGTCCATGCTAAAAAAATAAGCGCCATAAAAAAGAGATAGTGATAACCGAATCGGACGTACAGGAAAAATGCGGCCGCCGTTTCAGCCATCATCACGAGGCCCATCCGCCCTTGATATGTAAAAGAGAGGTTCACAGATAAAGCACTGCTTAAAGAAAACCCGAGAAAAACAGCGGCCATCACGACGCAGGCTTCTTCAATACCATGCCGATAAAACCGGCTGCGCCGGATCACGCCTTCGGCTAAACCATAATTCATCACGGCAAAGATGAAGAAGACAACGCTTTCAGATGCACTATTATTAATTTTCCAAAAACTAAAATAAAGCGCGACGGCGGCCGCCATTACGCCACAAGTGAAAAGAAAAAGCACACCACGCAGAAATTCATTGGTCCGTTTTAGCGAAGACGGGATGTCGTTCTCTAAGAGGACGCGTTGAGCATCCGTTAAAAATCCTTCGGCCGTCCAATTTTTTATTAAACGGCGAAAACGTAGTGTTTCCTCATCGGACGCCGCATAAATCCTCATCCCTCACGTCCAAAACGCCGCGCGAGAAAGGTCAGCCCGATGATCATGCCCACGCCCGATAGCACACCGTATAGTGTTATCACTGTCCAGGAATTGACGCCTTTTAATAGCGCTGAACTGAGGCCAAGATAGCCATAAATGGCGGCATAGGCCACGTACGCAAATTGCTTGGTGCGCGTTCCATGATAAGCGGAGAACGCGCTGCCCAAAATAAGGATGATCATCCAGATGGAAAGTCCGGCATTTTCAAAAACGCCGGAGAGTACGGCGGCAAAAAGGACATTCGCGGAAAAATTCAAATAGGTTCCGGAAAAATGCGCTTTTATGCCGGCCCGTTCCAGCCCAACGCCCGCCAAGCCTACGACAACACCGTAACCCAAGGCGCATTCTCGATACGACGAAAATGTCATGCTTTGAAAAAGAGAAAGTCGGATCCCAAACCAACTGGCTAAGGTAGAGAGGGCTAAAGAGAGGACAAACCGGTTATCGAATCGATACGCCATGATAAAGAAAAAGAAAGCGGTGATTAAAAGATATCCATCCCAATGCGCGGCGAGCACGTGATAGCGTGTCTCCACATACGATAATTCGACCGACCAGACCAGACAGCCTAAATAAAGAACATAATCAAAAATCAGATTGGCCGATTGCCAGGCTTTGGAAGAGTAGGGGCTGGCATAACGGAAGCAATAGACCAGGCAGCCGGTTAATAATCCTGTTAAACCCAAGAGAATAGCCTGATCGCCTAATTGTTTGGCATACGTTTGAATGGTCCAGCCTAAGCCTCCAATAAAAGCGATAACGCCGACATAAAGAAGACCATTCAATTCTAAAAATACGGAAAAGGGTTCATGGCGCGCCAAGGCGCCGAGCGTTTGCTCCTGCGCCGAAGAAATTTTGTCTTGTTCTTTCCAGCGGCGGAGGCGGTCGAAGAGGGTCATGGAAAAAGACAATACTCTTTTTATCGATATCTGGCAAAATGGGCAGACATTCTTTTCTTGTGAAAAAAGTTATTTCATCCAGCGGCTTATTTTTCTTTTTCCTGTTTAATCTCGGGGTTTATTTTTTCTTGCAACCGGTGTATCTGGTTCCCGACGGTGTGGGTTACGTCGCGTACCTTCCCGCTTTATTTGCCCGGCATACGCTTTCATTTCTGTCTATTTTTGACGCCGTGCCCATGGGTTTGCCGCTGGCGCGAACCAGTACGGGCTGGTCCGCCAATTTATGGCCTTTTGGTTTGAGTTTTCTTTGGCTGCCATTTTATGAGGGCGCCCGGATAGCGGTGCATTTTTTCTACAGGTCGATTCCCCAGGAGTGGAATCCTTTTTATTTAGGCGCTTTGAATATGGCCAGCATGTTGTTTGGCGGCGGCGCCGGACTTTTACTTTATGACGCGCTTTCCAGCACCCTGTCGTCATGGAAGCGTCAAGTCTTGGCACTCCTATGTTTTTTTGGCACCCCGCTTTTTTATTACAGTTTTTGTATCGGCGCGATGGCGCATGCCGCCAGCGCTTTCGCCAGCGGGCTCTTTCTCTGGTATTGGCTAAAAACAACGTCCATTTTCTTCGGGGCTCCAGGGTATAAACGACGGTGGTTTCTGCTAGGCGTTTTAGCGGGAATTGCCGCCATGGTGCGCACGCAAGAAATTATCATTCTCATAGCCCCTCTCTGGGAATGGGCGCGCAAAGTCCGTCATCACGAAGAGTCCTTCAAAAGCAAGACGCCCCTCCTTCTTTTAGGCGGGGTCTGCCTGGGGCTTTCTCCGCAACTTCTGATCTGGCGATTTCTTTATGGAAGTTATTTTGGATCACCGCAAATTTTTAATTTAGCGCTCGCTAATTTTGCGCTGGGCAAATCATTGTTTTCTTCCTTTCATGGACTTTTTGCTTGGACACCGCTCTATTTTTTGGCCAGCGTGGGCCTTTTTCTGGCGGCCAAAGAGCGCCGCTGGGAAGCCCAACCGTTCATAGCCATTCTTTTCAGCCAAATTTTAATCAACAGTTTTTATACGGCTTGGTGGGACATGTTGTCGTTTAGCCTGCGCCTATTAACCGGCACCTTTCTTATTGCCGGCGTTGGGCTGGGATGGTTGGTTCGCGATAAAAGGTTTTCCCGAGCAGGATGGATGGGGATTGGTCTCTGCGCGGGATGGTCTTTACTTTTAGCGCTTCACGGTTACGCCGGAACAATTGATCTGCGCTTGTTTTACCCTTGGCCTTTGCTGATTCCCGCGGCATTCGATGGGCACGCGCTCGCCGCAGGCCTATATCAGACCCTCTGGCACTACGGACATCCGCCGATATTTTTAATCGCGCTGGCCATGATCTTTGAAAGTTTTTTTCTCCTCTGGTTATGGACTGTCCTTCATAAGCGGTCCATTGAAGAAAATTCCGTGCGACCGACGAGAATACTGTTATGGACTTTTCTTCCCTGGCTTTGTTACGCCCTTATTTTTATCGGGATCGCGCAGCGCGCCCCGAAACCCCTCTGGCCTCACGCTGTCATTTTAAAACCGGAAGAACTGGGATCCATTTTCATGGCTGATGCCTTCGAAGGGAAAGCGCGCTATTGGCTGGCGCGGCATGAACCGGCCTTAGCCTTAGCCGCCATCGAGCAAGCCGAACAGACCTTACCTCCGCCGCCGGTGGCCGACAACTTTCGCGAGGAATTTAAAACCTTGCGGCACGACATTCTGAAAAAATAATTTCCAGCGGCGCTCTAGACCGGCAGGCGCACGGGATCTTGGACCGGAAAGCGAATGCAGAACTCTGTGCAACCGGGCTGGCTTTTAATATCAATGACTCCGAAATGCTTTTGGACAATTTCATGAACCAGGCTTAAGCCTAGACCCGTTCCTTTGCCAATCGACTTGGTCGTAAAAAAAGGCTCAAAAATACGCGGCATGATCTCGGCCGGAATACCGGGACCCGTATCCATCGCTTCCAAACAAATCCAGGCGTGCGATTCTTCCTGCAGGATCGACGTTCTGACGGTAAATACGCCTTGATCCCCCATGGCATCGAAGGCGTTATTGGCGAGGTTCACAATAATCTGTTGAATTTGATTTGAATTACCAAAGAAGGGTGGAAGATCGGCGGATAATTCCCGTTGAATACGAATGTTGTGGATTCTCGCCTGCGCCATAATAAGCGATAGCGCCCCATCGATGACACGATTGAGGTCCAAGAGTTCGCGCTCAATTTTCGATATACGCGAAAAAGTTAAAAGGTCTTGCACAAGATTTTTACAGCGGATGGCTTCCCGTTCGATGGATTTGAGCGGGCCGTCTAAGGGATCTCCAACGGTCAGACGCCGGATCGCGGCTTGAGAAAAACCCAGAATGACACCGAGAGGATTATTGATCTCATGGGCAACCCCACTGGCCAATTGGCCAATCGCCGCCATTTTTTCTGATTGCAGGACGGATTTTTGCATCTGTTCTTGCTTGGCCATATCGCGGCGGAGATCATCATTGATCTGAAGAAGTTCTTGCGAACTAAGTTCTAAGGAGCGCTCCAGAAGCGCGCGGTCGGCTTCTCCTTGTTCATAGGCGTCATTGATTGTCTGCAGAAAAAGAGCCCATTCGCTAGCCGTGGGAGAGAGGCCTGCCACGCAGCGTTTAAGTTGACGCTGGAGCAGCTTATGCATGCGTTACCTCTCCGAGAAGGTCGTAATCGTCATCGTCTGGTTATGAAGTTCGCATTTGGCGTTGGGCATGAAAGGTGAAATTTCTCCGTACGAATAAAATCCCGTCAAGACGGTGCGTTCTCCTAACGCTTCACGAACGGCTTCTACTTCTTCTTCGATGCGCTGCTTTAAGACGAGTTTGCGTCCGACGCAACTAATCAGAATGGCGAGATCGGGAGACCCCTGCTCATTTTCGCCGCGGCTGATTCGCGCCGAGCCATTCGCCCCATCGATAAGGCGTTCGAAATTGGCTTTCATGAAACGGGCATAAGAGCCTTCCGGAACGTCTCCGGCAAACGTCATACTCTGGTCTTTATCATCGACACTCAGGATTGTGCGAACGATGCCAGAAGGCTGGCCAACAATACGCAGACTCAAAGGGAATAGCAACGCCGTCGAGGGCAGTCCCGCGGCGGCATCGCCGAGATATGTTTTGTAAAGCGTCAAAGCAGACTTTCCCTCCAACTCATAAAGAACATTTCCTTTCGACCGCGTGATGAGCCGTTCTGGACCGAAAGAATCCCAGCCCCCCATCGAACCATAACCGACTTTTAAATGGCTCCCATAAAATCCAATGGCCACTGCTTTGCCTTCCTTTGGGGTCTCGTCTGAGCAGACCAACGTTTGCTTAAAATCAGCGCCATCTCCGGCCAGGCCGCCTGTGACGGCCACAGGAGGAGGCAAGCTCTCCGTTAAGCCTTTGACCAACTCGCTCCCATTGACCCCTAACCCATCGGAAAAAACCATCACATGAACTAAATTTTCTTTAGGAAGCAGGGAGATAAGTTCAGCGCCGGCCGCGCGGCTTTGCGCCGCATCGACGATCTGCGTATGAACCACCTTTATAGAAGTCTGTTCAAAATGCACCGCTGTCGTCGTCAATGAATCATCCAATACATGCGTTTGGTGGATTTCTCCCGCCGTGGAACACCCGACCAAATGCGCGTTCGGATAAGCGGCCCGGATCTCGGCAAGCAAATGTTTTTGGGTTAAGACGTGGCGATTTCCAAAAAGAAATACCAGATTGGCCAAGGGGCCCAAAGACTGCGGCTCTGGCTGCCACCCTTTTGTGCTCGTCCACAAACGCGATTCAATTTTCATAGGCGTCCTTTTCTAAATTAATAGGCAATATTTTGAGTGTAATTTATCTGCGTCTGACGACAAGGAAAGAATTAGTTAACGCGGCTCCCTGCCCGACGATAGGTTAGCGTTGATCTAAGCGGCTAATTGGACGGGGGTTCGGGATAAAGCGGGGGATAAATGAGGCGCCATGATATTCAGCGCATGACCGGCTTTTTTCAAATAGATATAGAGCTTCATGTTCTTAAAGTCTGGAAAAAAATGCGGCATCGGCCATTGATTTCTGGGATCGTTAACCCCTAATATGAGAGACAATACGCGGAGTCTAGAATTTGGATGTCTAGGCACAAAGACCAGCTTTTGTTTTCCATCCACAAATGTCGGAGGAGTAACCCAGTGATCCCCCTCTTTCCACCAGCCATTCTGGTAATAAAGCCATATAAGACCCGGGTGCGTATGATCATGATGCAGCGCTTCGTCAAAGGAATAAACTTCTTTTCCCTCTTCTACGCGTTTTGAAAGGAGCATGGTCTTTTCTTCGCCCAATTGCAATACCAGCTTATCGATTTCATCCCCGCGATAAGGCGGCAAATGGATATATAAAACTGTATTGCTGTATTCCACAGTACGCTTAGTCAAAGTAAATTTTGTCGGCAACTGAAATGCATCCCACATGTGCTGCTCGTATTGAAACTTGGGCTCTATATTAAAAAAGGTGGAATGCAATTCCATTTGGTCGGAAGAAACGACTCGCGCGGGAGCTTCTTCATTTTGAGTCTCTATCGATTCCAGTCCCGCATCCGGATGCTCCTTTTTCTCAGGGTTGGCCAGAGGAGGCTTAGGAACTAATTTTGTCACGGCACGATGGGGAGTCGTCTTTGGAGACAGGGACCATTCGTTAAAGAGTTCGCGCGCCTGTTGCTGCGTTTTTTCCCATTTCTCTTTGAGTATCTTGCCCACCTCCGTTGTTCGAAGTGCTTCGAAGGGAATCGCTTGCGATGGATGCGTTTTATAGATCACAAGCCCCAGGGATACGAGAAAGAGAGTTAACGTCGTAATCGCTGTAATGGCCCACCCTTTTGTTAGCGTGGGAGAAGCTGGCTTTGCCGTGTGACTCGTAGGCCTCGAGGCCGGAGTGGTCGGGTCTAAGGACGCTGGAGAAGCCGCGGCCGCCGACGAATGGATTTTTGTGTGGGGTGCTGCCAAAGAACGTTCCTTCTTCCAGCGCCGGAGTTCAATGCCAACTTGAAGCAGACCTAATCCAACCGCCCACAAAAGAATGCCAATGACGGGAGAGACGAGGGCAACTCCTAAAGGAAGGGCTGTGGCGGTCCAAGCTCCTAAAAGCCAAAGATTTTTCTTAGAGTGCGAGTCGGAGGTTTTTAAGATCTCCAATGCTGGATCACGCCAGCCTACCGGGGTCGCGCTGGGCTGCCATTGGAGGGCCCCCTTCCGATAACGAATCCTTAAACTCACGGTTGAAACCGTGAGCAGTCCTAAAAAGAGGCCCCCGAATGCGGAAACCAAGCTCAGGAGTGCGGCAGGAATGAAGGCCATATAAGTCCAGGCTCCGCCAGGCAACGTTCTTTCTGGGTTTTCGTCGAGGACAGGCGTCGCTGTAGTCAAGGGTTCATGAAAGACGAAGGCTTCCAACCGAACCGTTGTCGCGTACCAATAATTGGCGGCGGTTAATACATTCAGCTGATGCGGATAGACGGTATAGGCCCTAATAATTTCGCAAAAGGATTCCTGCATTTTTGTGAGGGCGTATGGGCTTACAAAGGCAGCGCCTGGGATGGGCGTGTTTTCATCTTTCCATAGGGGGCTGAAAATGTGCAGTAATTCCTCGGGACGATTTTCTAATAAGAATCGATAAAACGCATGGCCTAACTCATGGGTCAGAATATTGGCAAACTCATGCGGTGCGAGATATCCTTGAAAGCCAATCGTAATGACACCCGTCTTTCCGTCAGCCGCCCCGACATAGGGTGTGTAGTGGCCCGCGACCTTCCCCTTAACGCGACCCCAACGCATATGAACTCCTTGAAAAGCTTCCGTGTGATGACGAAACTTTTCGATCGCGCTAACGATCATGTCCAAATCGGCCGTCGAAAAAAGCCACGCGTGATCGATACGCACCCCAAACGTGCGGAGGCGTTCCAGAGATAATTCACGCCGGGATATTGTTCCCACGAAAAATTCATGCGCATGTGCGCGTGTGGCATAGTCATTGGACCAAAGCAATCGCGAGACCAAGCCGCTCATGAAAGGACCGATCGGCCATATCGGTTTATGAGAAATCCAAGACGACGCGGCGAGCGCAGCGGTTTTCGTCGCAAGGGGGCCGAATCCATGAGCGATACGCTGCGATCCATCGGTCATCATACCGGCTTGAGAGGCGGGAAGAACCGACAGTTGAAGGGCTAGAAACAACGCGATAATACGCGACCAATTTTTCATGTTGAGATATCAGGCTATCTGTCTTTAAAGATAGCACCCGAATGTTACGCTCGAGTGAAGGAAGAGACCCTTTTTTCTGATAGGTCAGAAGGCCTTCGGGCGAATGCGGGCCTGGCTTAACGATGCGGGCAGCCGGGCCAACAACAGGGCCTGCGCTTTCCATCCTTTAATTGCTGGACCATCCGTTCGATATGTTCTTTTCTCGTTTCCGACTTTTTGACCGAAATCGTCCAGCAAATCCATTCATTACGCGCGAGCGGTGTAATGTTTTTCCACGCCTTATGCGCTTCAGGATCAGCGAGAAGCGCTTGGCGTAAATCTGCCGGCGCACGATGAACGACGCCGGAAGTAATTTTGGAATGGGCCATCGTTAATGATAGCTGTTAGATGGCGCAGGGCGCGCCTTTTAACCATTTACTAACTTAGATCGCAGATAGCAGAGGTGAAGGGTCGAGTGCAGCGTGGTGAGTGCGAAGGCTTGTTGCAGAATTAAATTCCACACCCTGACTTCGACCTCGACACCCTGCACCCTGCTCTTCACCTCCAAAGTCAAAACTCTAACTTAATCTTTTAAGAGCCACTAGAAATGAAGAGCTGCTCATGCCCGGCGGGACCGACCAAAGAGAACCCCAAATCTGAGACGGGATCACCGCCGCCGGCATCGACGCTGTCATGGACATCCCGCGGTAGAACACCTTTGAAGGTTTGCTTTTTAACGTGGAGATCGAAGCGTTTACCGCAGAGTTTTAACGCATCCAGTAAATCAAAAAAATTACCGATCGTTGCCTTGACGTTCACATTGACCTGAAGCGTATCGCCGCAAGCCGTCAATCTTTCGGCGATCTCTTTTTTGGACGCTTGATCAAATTTTTTGTGATCGATTGAGAGATGCCGCGCGCTCAACTCTACAGCGCAAGCCCCGGCATGACAGGGAAGAAAAACAGCCAGCGAAACGACGCAGAAAATAGGCAAGTTTCTAAAATAAAAACGCATCGGATGACTCCATCGTATCAAGGATTATCTTTATTGGAAATAATACTGTCGGATGCTCTGAAGCCGAGTGACACCTTCCGGACCTGGGAAGTAAAAGGGGACGGACCTTTTTCGTTTAGCAACTGTCGTTACTTAACGTGTGTTGTCACGGGCCAATCTAAATTGGGATGAGAAATTACAGGCCGCCATGGGAATTTTTGATGGCGTATTCATTTACTAAACGAAAAAGGGCAGTCCCGCTTTTGTCAGATTGAGAAGCTAATCGATAAAAAACGTGAACCGAGTCATTAGCCGGACGGTCGAATAGGTCCGCTACAGCCGTGATAAAATAACAATATTTATGACTGCAAACATCGACCGTATTCGACAACGTTGGACGGAGCAAAAAATTCAGAATAACGATCTGGCCACGGTATTGGATATTCGAAAGTTCCAAAATCGTTATGGAGTTATCTTGCCTGCGGCCGTCAGAGATTATTTCACTCTTCTCAACGGAACCAGAGGCGGCCAACTTCACATGGAAGACCCCAATTTGGTTAGCTTCTGGCATCTCGATGAAATCAAACCGCTCCGAGAGGAGATGGAAAGCTACGCTGCTAATCCTTCAACACAAGATCTGTTTGTTTTTGCCGATTACAGTATCTGGGCCTGCGGATGGGCGATGGAATTGACGAGGAACGAATCGAATGTATCGCTGGTCTACCGAATCAATGGCCGGGAACCCATCAAAATTGCGGAATCGTTTAACGAATTTCTTACGAACTATGCGAAGGATGATTTATCCATTTTCGAAAGCCCAGAGAAGTAAAAGGGGATGAAAATTTTTGATTGCGTATTTATTTACTAAACGAAAAAGGGCCGTCCCGCTTTTGTCGTGTAAGTAGTGCCAATAACTTCGCGGCAAGTCACCTCATGCCTCAGTTGACGTCTCAGAGTCCTTCAACTCTGGGGTTTCATCAAGACTGGTTAGAGATGCAGAGATAATGGGCAGACGCTTCTTCCTCGCTGTACCTTTTGGAAGCTCCACACCTTTTGGTTTCGAACTTTGGGTGCGCATCTTGCGCTCTCTGAAAAACCACTCTCGAATGTCGGCGACAAGCCAACGTGTCGAGATTCCGTATTTCTTCATGTAGTGAATGAGACGGCCTTCGGTGGTTTCCCACCCCAATTCTTCGCTGAGCATGGATACTGCATGGCGAGCATTCTTACTCCCAAAAATGGCGTTTTCGACTTGGACCACTAGGCGCCTTGTCAGCCGTTTTGACGGCGGTCGTCGTTTTGGTGAATTCACCTCAGGGAGAGGTGAAGCGCCTTCTGAAGGAGTAGCCTCGATCAATGCGTGCTGTGCGTTGTCAATGATCTGCAAATGACTTTGAACTTGTTGGTCAAAAGCGGGGAAGAACTCTGCCGCTGATGGAGGCGGGGCTAATGCGATCGTTCTAAAAACAAGAGGATTCTCGATGGAACATCTCGGTCGCAACCCTCTATTCGCCAGTCCGACCATGACGACGAACATTAAGGTAAGTGCATGAGAGGAAAGCCGAGCGCGCTGAGCAGTGTTCACGGGTTGGAGCACATTGTAGATTATGAACCAAGATGAGAAGTAAAAGGAAGTAAAAGGGGACGGACCTTTTTCGTTTAGCAACTGTCGTTACTTAACATGTGTTGTCACGGGCCAATTTAAATTGGGATGAGAAATTACAGCCGCCATGGGAATTTTTGATGGCGTATCCATTTACTAAACGAAAAGGACAGTCCCGCTTTTGTCCAGGGGCGCGCCTTTTAACCATTTACTAACTTAGATCGCAGATAGCAGAGGTGAAGGGTCGAGTGCAGCGTGGTGAGTGCGAAGGCTTGTTGCAGAATTAAA
>Ga0207695_10006840_pt1 | contig 14683 bp, 20 predicted proteins | sample KBSC54metaG_FD_184354 | JGI IMG/M metagenome (GOLD analysis project Ga0207695, IMG submission 184354) | Corn rhizosphere microbial communities from Kellogg Biological Station, Michigan, USA - KBS C5-4 metaG (SPAdes) (version 2) | ecosystem: Host-associated > Plants > Roots > Rhizosphere > Soil... | reverse complement strand
TGTAGTCGGCGTGACCGGGGCAATCCACGTGCGCGTAATGGCGATTGGCCGTTTCGTATTCCACGTGCGCCACCGCGATTGTGATTCCGCGAGCCTTTTCTTCCGGCGCGTTGTCGATGGAATCGAAGCTGCGGAACTTCACCTTCGGATTGTGCTTGGCCAGCACCTTGGTGATCGCTGCCGTCAGCGTCGTCTTGCCGTGATCGATGTGGCCGATCGTTCCGATGTTTACGTGCGGCTTACTGCGGTCAAATTTTTCCTTCGCCATAAAATTAAAAGCCCTTCTTGTCGTTGAGTTCCAACAGGAAGTTCGAGAATCGCCAGATAGGCTGATTTCGAACCAGGGATACCGACTTCATAGTTTATCACAAGCTTGCGGGAAGCGCGAAATCGGCCCACTTTTGACGTAGAATCGGGCATGACCTTCATCGATACCAGCAAACTCCCGGTCAGCGAACGTTTGCCGGGCTGGAGAGGCCGTTATTTCGACTCTTCCAGCATGACTTTCGCGAACTATGAGTTTGATGCGGGCTCTTCGATCCATGAGCACTTTCATCCTCAGGAAGAAGTGTATGAAATCATTGAAGGCGAGCTCGAAATAACGATCAACGGCGTTACTCGGCGCTTAGGTCCTGGCCATGCCGCGATCGTTCCAGCTAATGCGCCTCATGCCGTAAAAGCGATCTCGGGTGGAAAGGTTATTGTCGTGGATTATCCTTTGCGGAACCCTCCGGGCCATCCAGAAACGCACTCTTAGGGGCGGCGGAATCGGCGGACTGCGGAGCATTTTCCTGCTTCGGCTCCGGTTTCGGCGCGGATGTTAGTGGTTGCACAGGCTTTGCCGGAATTTGGGTTTGTTCTGGCACAGCAGGTTTACGAGCCGCGTTGAACGCCTGAAGGGCCCAGTGGTAGGCGCGCTCAATGGACTGCATATGGCGATGAGTGCGATTCAATTTCTTGAGAAGATCGTCGTCGAGGAATGGGTTGCCGTTTTCGCAGAGTTCGAGAACTTGCAGTTCCCATCCTTTGAGCCGTTTCAAACGCCAGGCGGCGTCAGCCATGGATTGGACGAGGAAGCTTTCGTGGCAATTGCCAGGGCGGAATTGCGTGCTGAATTTCTTGATGTGGAGCGCGTATTCGGCGAGATTCTCTCCTTTGATGAAGGCCCTTTCGGAAGTGGCTCCGTGGGTGGTTGCGTTCGTTGAAACGGCGATTTTTCCCCGGTCGGTGCGGGGTCCGGTGGAGTGCTGGGCGTTGGCCTGGTTCGCCGTAGTTTGTGCTGCGGTGGACATATTGGTGTGCAGATATTCGAACGTGCAACTGATAATAAGCCCTATACGTTTGTAGACCGCCCAAAAATCAGTCTTCGAGTCGTCTCGCTGCTGGTTTGGGGCGTTTCCGGGTTTCTGCTGTATAAGGGCTATTGTGGACCCTCCGGCCGAACTGTGGGCTCGATGGGGTATTCTCGCGATATTTGCGTTGTGCTGCTATTCGGTGATCCACGAGTTCATGCTCCGCCCCACCCGGGTTACGACGATCCGCGCGGCGCAGCGCCAAGTTGTGGTTCAGGAAACTGCTCCGTGGCGCAAGAGTGAGATCGTCGTCTCGATCCCGCCGGGCACTCGTTTCGAAATATTTGAATGCGACAGTGACAACAGCGTTGCTCATGGGGTTCGAATCAAATCCATAGACAAGGGCTGGTTCACGGTCGCGGAATACGTGTCCAAGGAGGACGCGGAGTGTCTGGCGAGTGACGCGAATTCCAAACTCCTCGGGTGAGCCAAAATTGCAGACGCTGGGACTAGTCTATTCCTCGCACAATGTGCGGTTGTTTATCGGAAATTCGCGTTGGGACAGCTTCGCCACGGTGCCGGTGCGACTCACGCGATAGCGGAGATCGAAACAGACGACCGGTGGTTGGTCCGTGTGACCGTGGAGCCGGACGATCACATTTTGCGCGCCTTCCCACCGCTCCAGATCGAAATATGCGTGCGCGTTGGCGAGGCGCTCCGTGCTTGAATCGGCGACCCGGATGAGGCTGGCCGTGTCCAAACGCCGGACGGCATTGGCGTCGTAGATATATGTTCGCGCGGAGTCGCTGGCGAAGTGATCCTGTACAGAAAATGCGCTCCCGTCCGGAGACCAAACGGCGGAAAGCGTTCCGCCGACGCTCAACAACATATTCCGCTGGTGCGTGCGAGTGTCCTCGATCCACAGTTGCGGTCCGTCATTGATTCCGCTCTGGTACGGTACGCCGTAGAGAATGCGGAAACCATCGGGTGAGGCGAGTCGGGTTACCGGACCGTAAGGCAGACGCAGTTCCGGCGGGTCCGCTGTCCGGCTTTCTTGCGCCGTTGCGAGCGCCGAAATGATCGCTATGCAGAGGGCCGGCATCCGCAGAAGGCGGACTGGCGGCAGGTAGTATCGGAGTGATTTGCGCGGGAGCACGGCTGCCGAGATTGTAACCTAATCTGGAATTGGTAATCGGCCCTCAGGCGTGTCGTGCGGCCGGACAGCGCCGATTGCCAATGGATTGCCAATCGGCTTGCGGGACGCCATCGCTGCCCCACATGGTCGCGCTGTACGCACAGGGGGCGTGCTGCTGCAGTCGATCGAGGCCCTACGGTACCGCGGGAGGCGGGTGCGGTATCGGGGAGCGGCCAACCGCTGGATGGGCTTCTTCAGCAACGTGCGGGACAGGCCCATCGCGCGGACCGATTGGCACTATTTTCAGATCGATGGATACTAACGATCGGATGCGTTCGCGTTGGGAAAACACGCGTCGAACTCGTGCCGAACGGGAGTTGGGAGATTCGCGAAGGAAAACACCACCGTTTCGCCCTCGAACAGATCGCTGATAATTAACGACTCGGCGGGCAATGGCAGGCCGGTTCCGGTCCCGTCCCGTTTGGTTTCGGCGAGCACGAGAGCAGCAAGACCGGATGTGACAACTCCGCTACGGTTGCCCATTTTTTCGCTGCCTTCTACTGGGTAACGAATCGCAACTTTTCCATCCGCCGACGCGGCAAGCGTTCCACTCCGCGGTATTGGCGACCAAGCCAGTTGCATGAAGCCCTCATGCGCGGCGGGGTTGCAGGACAGCGTCAAGCGGTATGCCCGGGCGTCGCTCCTGTTCTTGTTTGAGGGGATTTCCCGCAGAGTGCTCGCCGTCAGCCATGATGCCTTGGCTGTCCCATCCTTAATACGGTCAACGGCCCACTCCGTGGCTCCAGCCGATTCCACGGCGAACGAATGAACCAATGCATCAATGGTCGCTTTGTCCGGTACCGGAATACCTGCGGCACCCATCGCCCCGGAACTCATTTTTTTGTTTAACAACGCCGCCACGCTGGAGTTGGCGCCTGCCTCCTTCACCGTTTCGAGCGACATGCCTCCGGTTAGTTTGCTCAACATCATCGCCGTCAGACTCGGCGCCGCCTGCGCAGCATCGAAATGTTCGAGCGAAAGGCCGCCGTTCATCACCGCGTCGGTGTGACATACGGCGCAATACTTTCGCACTAGCGCATTCTGTTGTGCCGGCGGCATGAGTTCGGCCGCCGGAGCTGAAGCCGCCAACCATACCGCAGCCAACGCGGCCAGTACGGCAGCTTGATACCCGCGTGCGTCGTGCAAAGCAGTGCGCATTTTCGTGCTCCTACCTCGGTAGTCTCAGTCTAAAGGATTACCGGCCCTGACTCCGAAGCATTTACTGATCCAAAACAATGCGCCTAGAATGAAGAGCGGGAGGATTACTTTTGCAACGGCAATTTGACGTGGTCATCGAGCGCGATGAAGACGGTTATTACGTCGCCTCCGTCCCGCAACTCCCTGGATGCCATACGCAGGCGCGTTCTTTGGACGAAGTCGTTGCGCGCATTCGCGAGGCCGTTGAACTGTGTCTCGAAGTAGAGGGGGCGCCCGGACCGAAACTTGAGTTCGTCGGGATCCAACGCATCACCGTCGCAGCATGAGCCGGATGCCGCGGATCACAGGCGCTGAATTAGTGTCTGCGTTGAGGAATGTTGGTTTTGTTGTTATCCGAATCAAAGGCAGCCACCACTTTCTTCGGCATGATGACGGCAGAGCGACGGTGATCCCGGTGCATTCAGGTGAGACTATCGGACCGGATTGTTGCATAGGATTCTTCGTGATTGTCACCTGACGGCGGGTGATCTCATGGAATTGCTGTAGACGGCACATCGCCGGCCGGATCTGTTCCGGTTGGCGCGGCGAAAGGGGTATAATCCTTGCGAAGCTATGAACGAGCTGGGCCAGATTACGGCGCTCTTGAGCGCGGTCGGCCGGGGCAATCAGGCGGCGATGGATGAGCTGCTGCCGCTCGTTTATGGCGAACTCCACTCTATCGCCGCGCGCTACTTTCGCCGGGAGCGCTGCGATCATACACTCCAGCCCACCTCACTTGTCAAAGCAGCGCTGATGCTAACGCGGTGAGGGCGAGTGTCCCTGGCTCGGGCGTCACGACGGATTCCGTAAAGTTCAAAAATTCCGCCCTGCCGCTGGCTGTGGTGTCGAGCACGATGGTGGTGCGGTCTCCGAGTATATTCGTGCTGCCGGGAATCTGCTGGATGTCGGTGTGGAGGTGCGAGGCGCTGGTTCCGTTATCCGAGACGGTGTTGGTGACTGTAGGCGAAGGGCAGGTTGTGCCGGTGAACGGCGCTCCCGGGCATTCGAGGCTGGTGATGCTTGCGATGCCGGGAAACCGGAGGGTCCGCATCAAAACTAAGATCGAAACCCCAAATGATGGGGGTTGCGGGTCGACGGTGTAGGTCAGAAGGTATGTGATCTTCTGGCCTGTGGCAACGCTGAAACCGCCGAAGGCATAGTTCAGCCCGAACTTAGTGGGCATGGTGACGGGCAAAACATTGATGTCCGCGGCGGTGAGCGCGACGGGGCCGCCGACGGACGGCGCACCGAGAATGAAATTGAAATCGTGGAACGTGAACAGGCCGACCGTGCAGCCAGTGGCTCCGAACCCTTCATAGACGGAGAGCGCGGCCGTAGGACAGGATGTTGCGAAGACCGGAGCGCACCAGAGCAGCGCTAAAAATCCAAGCCATAACAGGGACATGGACCACCTCACGTGCCGTGTACGTTACCACAGGCTCGGGTTCCCCGCCTGTCAACACAGATACAAAACGAATAACAATCAGCGATTTTCTGATCCCGAGAAGACCAAGCTCACGCGAATGCAGGTGAGGAGAGCACTACATGAAAAACCAGACTGTATCCGGAATTTTTGCCGTTTTGTTCGCCGCCGACGCGCCCTCGCTGGGCGCCGGCGAGGATCGGCATTCTGGTGGCATGGTGGGGTTGATCCCACTCACAGTAGCGCGTTTCCGGAGTCACAGCATGAAGCGGGGCCGCCGCCCGCAGGCGGTCCCGCGATCCGGGGAGCTAGGCGACGACCGTATCAAATAGCGTGGACGGCGCACTCGGGTCGAACGGCACGAGAAAGTATTCGAACTTGATTTGGTGCGCGTCCACCGTCACGCGAAGGAAACCGGGTTCTTTGTCATGATACTTTTCAAGCGTGAGGCCGGTCATTGTTGTCGCAATCGGAGTGGGCTTTCCATTGAGACCCTTTTGCAACTGGTGCATACTACGAACTTCGTTCGCATATCCGCCCGCTCCGGCGACCAGGTATGGAATTTTCCGGCCGTGGATGTCGCGGGAGAAACGTTGGTAGTTGTGGACGTGCCCCGACAGGACAGCGTCGGGTGTGCGGCCGCTCGCTGCGATGGCGCGATCGAGCGCCGTTAGGATATCCGGACAGCCGCCGTGCGCCGAATCGAGCGAGAACGGAGGATGATGGACGGCGATCAACAGTTTCTTCGCCGGCGCCGCCTTCTTCATTTGATCCTCCAGGAAGTGTTGCTGGTCATTGCGGCCGCGGGCGTCCAGGCTGCCTTCCACATTCGAGTAGAGGCCGATGATGGTGACGAATGGCGCGTCGAGCGTCCAGTAGCAGTAGGGCTGCGTCATCGTCATCCGGTAGGGGCTTATGTGTGTTGGCGAAGCAGCGCAGAAATTTTGAAGGAATCCGAACAGAGAGGTTTCGGTGTCGGGCAGATCGCCTTTCTGCACATGCGTATCGCCATCATGATTCCCTGGGATGGCAAAGATGAGTGCCGGGTAATACTGATAGGGTTCGTAGAATTCGGTTTTGTAGAGCCGCGTTTGACCGTTGAAGTAGATGACATCGCCGAGGTTGTAGAAGAAGGCCGGCTTCTCTCCGGCGGCGGCATGGCTGACTTGGTCCTCCATGGCTATGGCGATGGCCTCCTGTGTTGCCGTACCGTGAATGCCACCGGTGTCGCCGACGGTGTGGAAGACGAGTTTGCCCGCATGATCGGCCGCGTGGCTGGCCTTCGGATCGAAAACGCTGAATGGTACGGCCAGGCTCGACGGTGCGTTAGTGGGAACGGGTAGAAACCGAGTGTTTTCCTTCAAAGCGGCGACGGGATCGCCATCGGCGCGGCGCACTTTGCCGACGGTCCCAGTGCGAGTCAGGTGCGAAGGAATTGGCTGTGTGTGTAACATGTGACAACTGTCTCCTTATTGTCATATTTCTCTTGGAAAGACGGATATTTCTTGCGCCTGTCCATTCGAGATAAGCGTAATTTACCAGAATAAGAAGACAGTCTGTTTTACGCGGAGTCACATTCAGTGCGGCGGCGTTGATCGCAAACTCTAACTATGCGCTCCATGCTTCTCTTCGCCGTGGCTTTGCCGCTATTCGCTCATGACTGGCTCATTGTGCCGGGTCAGCGCGTGGGGCCCGTGACTGCGAACTCGACGGAGGCCGACTGCGTGCGGTCTTCTGCGGGTCCGCGGTTGTGCGGACCACGATTCAGATTGACCGGATGACTGCGGCGCCAGGAGTGGAGATTTATCGCGGCCGGCCAGACGAATCGTTGGCTGTGGTCTGGCCTCGACAGGAGCGCGGTCTCTGGTGGCCGCTGCTCGTGATCCCTGTCACGGATCGACGGGCGTCGAATGCCGATGGCGTACGGCCTCGGGTGTGCGAGCTGGCGCGACCGTTGCGGATCTCGAAAAAATCAACGGGAAACCTTTCGGCCTTTATCCATCCTCCCCGTTGCGTCTTTGGACAGAGCCTAGCTAGATGGAATGAAGGCGAGCTGACGCGCGAACTCGGGAGGATGTCGAGTTGTACTTTGAAGGTCCCGAGGACCAGTTCTACAGCGGTCCTGTGTATATGGCCACGAATGAGAAATCTTTGAACGAAGGCGTCAGGCGGATCGACAGGATGTTCGTGTTCCTGCTTTCAAATCGAAGAGCGGCTCCCCGGAACGACTGGACCGTCGGCAGGCGTTTCTGGACGATGCTGGTGGGCGGCTCTGTAGAACAACTACGCGAATCCCTGGGGGCAACGAATGTTCACCGATCGATCGTGGAGGCGGAGGAGGGACTGGGCGACCTTCCTGGAATTACGATTTTCGCTGGCCAACCCGAAAGTGAAGTGAACCGGAGACTAGATGATTATAGAGACGTCTTCACCTGCGGTCAACGCTAGGAGTGCCGGTGTCAGCGCCACGTGAGAATGTCCTATTAGTGCCAAATAGAAATGTCCGGTTGACAGGGTCAGTCTGGGGAGGTGAAAGACCCAGGAGTTCTGACCATGACGCAGCAGGACAGAGACCGGCTGATGGTGCTGAAGAAGGCAGTCAAGAAGCACATCAAACAATCGCAGGCGGCGAAGGAACTGAATCTATCGGCGCGGCAAGTGCGCCGCTTGCTGCGGCGGCTGAAAGAGAACGGGGATCAAGTCGTCGTCCACGGCCTGAGGGGCCGATCGTCGAACCGGAAAACCAGTCAAGCGGATCGAGACAAGATCGTCCGCATTCTGTCAGAGGAGGTCTACCGCGGCTTCGGACCGACGCTGGCCAGCGAGTACTTGGCCAACAAACACAGCGTAAAGATCGGTCGGGAAGCACTGCGGCAGATCATGATCGGCGCAAAATTGTGGCGGGCCCGGGGCCAGAAAATCGAAGCGATCCACGAGTGGCGGCCACGGCGGGATTGCCGCGGAGAGTTGGTACAGTGGGACACCAGCGAACACGATTGGCTGGAAGGGCGCGGCGAAAAGCTGTACTTGATCCACATGATCGACGATGCCACCAGCCAACTGACGGCGCGCTTCGTTCGGCACGACTCGACGGAAGAAAACATGCGGCTGCTATGGACGTACCTGGAGCGTCATGGCCGGCCGGTGGCATTTTACACAGACAAGGCGAGTCTGTTCCATACGGCTCCCAAGATCGCTCGCAACAGCAAGGATCTGCCGCGGGACGAACCAGAGCCGTTGCCCCCAACGCAGATCGGGCGCGCACTACGCGAGTTGGGAATTGTGTGGATCGCGGCGCATTCTCCGCAAGCCAAAGGACGAGTCGAACGCAGTTTCGGCACAGCGCAGGACCGGCTGGTAAAGGGATTGCGCGTGGCTGGCGCACGGACACTGGAAGAGGCCAACCGCTATCTGGAGGAAGAGTTTCTTCCCTGGTGGAATCAGCACTTGGTCAGGGCGCCGGTCAATCCGGCGGATGCGCACCGGCCGCTGGGCCGGGACCAGGACTTGGCCGCGACGCTCAACCAAGTCGAGACCCGTCAGGTCAACAACGACTACACGATTCAACTGGACGGCAAGTTCTACCAGATCGAGCGCGGCTCGATCTGTGCTGGACTACGCGGCGCCACCGTACGCATCGAGCGGCGGCTGGATGGAAGTTTGGCGGTGAGATTTCGCGAGCGTTACCTGGTTCACCAAGCCTGCGCTGCCCCGCTCAAGCCGGTGGTCGTTCCCAAACCGCCGCCGGGCCGCATTCTGAAGACGCCCAAGCCTTCCCAAGCCATGCGCGATTCCATGAAAAGATTGCTTCAGCGGCCGGCACCGCCGCTGTGGAAGTCCAGCAAAATCGACCGCACCCGCACTTCCGACAAACTGGACTAAAACACTGTAAGGAACGCCGGGCAAATACAGCCCGGCGGTCTTCGCGCTTCCTCTATCCAAAGACCGCTGCTCGGAAGCTTCACCCAAGCAGACTCCAGATAAACCAAAACCCCCAGCACAGGCATTGGGCCCGGTTTGACTGGGGGTTTGGCGCCATCTGCTTCGGAGCCAGCCCCGTCGCAGCGGTCTTCGGATCTGCTCCCAGGAGCGCGACCTCCCCGGAACATCGTTACCACCTTAACTCCACCCTTCAGATCCCGCCCTCAAAAGCGGACATTTCTATCTGGCAGAGAAGCGGACATTTCTATTTGGCGTTGACACGCTAGGAGTGCCGGTGGCGAATTGCGGGGGGGATCCCCTGGACCATGACACTTGCGGCGGCGCAAAAACTGAACCGAGCGCCATTCGAGTTCAACGGGTTTGGATTTGATCTCGGCGGATTCGTCACTTCCTGGAAAGGCGGCCGTATGCCAAACCTGCTGGGTCATGCCCGGTTCGGGGTGGATTGTGCGAGCGACTATCCCACGAGAATGGCGGGCGACGGAGTCATGTTGAGCTCCGACGATCCCGATTTCCGAAAGTTGAAATGTACGGTTTCAGTCCTGTCGTTCTGAGTACCCGCCGTCGCGCTGAAAAGACTTAGAAAGGAACGTCGTCGTCCGAAATACCCTGGTCCATCCCAGGTTCCGCGACCGCTTGTGGCCGAGCCTGTGGCGCCGGCCGGGCACTACGCGGCATGGACACCGGACCGGCACTCGAGCCCTGGCTGGCAAAATCGTCCGCCGGAACATCGCCGCCGCGGCCGCCGAGTAGAATCACCTCTTCGGCAACCACCTCGGTGATCCACTTTTTCACGCCGTCCTTGTCGTCGTAGCTGCGGGTGCTAAGGCGCCCTTCGACGTACACCTGCTTGCCTTTGGTGAGATAATTCGCCACGTTCTCCGAGCGCCACAACACGATGTTCGCCCAGTCGGTTTCTTCTTTCCAATCGCCGGTCTGCTGGTCCTTCCAGCGGCGGCTCGTGGCTACGGAAAAAGTCGTCTTGGCCACGCCCGACGGGGTGAACTTCGTCTCCGCGTCGCGGCCCAGGTGGCCGACCAAAATCACTTTGTTAACGCTTCGGGATGCCATTGTCTCCTGAAATGTACCACAACTAGGTATGGAGAGAAACATCCTTTAGTCCGATGGATCTAATGGATAGGCGAGGGAATACAACTAGAGCAAAGATCGTAGTTGCACTTTCCAGCAAATGTTAGATAATACTGTCTACTGCTTGTCTCTTCGATTACAGTCGAAGGAGACCGGTTATTGAGCAATTCATGTAACGGGTGAATCGGCGATGCTAGTGCCCCAGGGCCGGAGGACTACTTCTCTTTCGGGTAACACGCGCACAACGGACTGGCTCCGGAGCCGTGCCTTCGCGGACTTTGCGCTTCCTGCTATTTCCGCTCTCCTGCTGTGCAATCTTCCCTTCGCTAACGCTCAAATGGCATTGACCGGTTCGGGTCCGGGAATGGCCGTCCGAATCTTCAATACCGATATGTCCGTGCTCGAAGCCGGAGAGCCGCGCAAAGATCTTCCGTGCTCGGTTGTCAGCGACAAACCCGTCCTTGGTTTCGATCTGCGTTTCCACGCCGGGTATGAAGTGAGCATCCCTCTCAAGGAACTGGCCGGATCGGAGAACACGCTCACCATCCTTTTCCGCGTCACGCCCGACGACCACAAGGACGAGCCGCTTTACTTTACGCAACGTGTCCGGGTTCCATCCATTGAAGAGGACTCCAAGGGCGACGCGTACCTTCAGGGAAACTTTGACCTGGGAGAAGGGAAGTATCACGTCGATTGGTTGATGCGGGACCGCAGCGAACGCGTCTGCTCCTCGTATTGGGACATGGATTCGACTCTTGGACCGAAAGACCGGGACATCAGTGTCGTACTTCCGCCGGATTCCATTCGGGTCGCCGACCGCGAGCAGTTCAAGGAAGAGCCGCCGGTGATGCGAGCCAGCGCTGAAGCGCCGCTCAACGTGAAGGTGCTCATTAATTTTGCACCGCAAAATTCCAATTCCGCCACGCTCCAGCCTTTGGACACCAGCGCACTGGTTTCCATTCTTCGCAGCATCTCGCGCGATCCGCGGATTGGCAAGTTCACCGTCGTCGCCTTCAATCTGCAAGAGCAGAAGGTGATCTACCGGGCTGACAACGAAGAGAAGATTGACTTTCCGGCCATCGGGGACGCACTGACGTCGCTGAACCTGGGCACCGTGGATTTAAAGAGGTTAAGCGAGAAGCATGGCGATACCCGGTTCCTGAGCGAATTGATCCGCCGCGAGGTGCCGGGCGGAAAAGATGCGCCGGACGCGGTGGTGTTTGCCGGACCTAAGGCCCTCCTAGAGGAAAACGTACCCCAGGACACTCTGAAAGAGATAGGGTCCGTCCAGTACCCTGTCTTTTATATGAATTACAATCTGTATCCCCAACAGGTTCCGTGGAACGATTCCATTAGCAAAGCCGTCAAGTATTTCAAGGGAACGGAGTATACTATCAGCAAGCCGCGCGATCTCTGGTATGCGGTCAGCGAGATGGTTTCCCGAATTGTGAAACTGAAACACGGACGGACGGCGAGTCCGCAGTCGGAATAGGGACCTGAGTCAACGATGCTGAGAACGATTGCCTGCGCTTTACTCGTGACACTACCTGGCGTGGCGCAGCACCCCTTTTCCCGCCACGGTAATGAATTTACGAACACAGTCGCTCCGTTTGTGCCTTCGCCGCAGGAAGTTGTCGACCGGATGCTGGAAATGGGCCAAGTGAAGGACGGCCAGATGGTCTATGACCTCGGCTGCGGAGACGGGCGCATTCTGATCACAGCGGTGCAGCGGTATCACGCCAAAGCGGTTGGAGTCGAAATTTCCGAAGTCCTGGCCAAGATGGCAACGGATAATGTGGTCCGGCTCGGCTTGCAGGATCAGATTCGGGTCATCCACGGAGACCTGATGAAAATAAAGCTCGCGCCGCCGGCAGACGTGGTGACCATTTACCTGGATACCGACGCCAATGAAAAGCTGCGGCCGATGCTTGCCAAGTCGCTGCGGGACGGTGCCCGCGTGGTTTCCCACGATTTTCAGATCCCAGGCTGGCAGCCCACCCAGGTCGAACGGATTGACATTCTGCATCGTAAACACACGATCTATCTCTACGAGATGCCTCCTGCCAAAGAGAAGAACTAGCCCTAGGGTTCACCTTAGGCCGGCATAGTACCCTCAGTACTAATTTAGATACATCCGATCCCCGGAGCTAATACGTATCCCTCCTGAATGAACCGTGGACAGAGGCCGATTTGTCTCTACAGTTGGCTGATCCACGCGAAGGAGGAGAATTACATGCCGGCAAGGACGACTGTCGCGGTGCATGTACCGGCGAATGGATATTCGCCGATTCACCTCAGCGACGAACAACGCGATTTGGCGGTGAGCCATCTATCACTTATTGGCGTCATCGCGAAAGATATTGGAAGCAAAGTAGCCACGCCGATACCCTTTGACGAATTAGTGAGTGTTGGGGCGGGAGCCTTGATCGACGCCGCTCTCCACTACCACCCGGAGAACGAGGTGCCGTTCGGCACCTACGCCCGCAGAAGTATTCGGGGCGCGATCATGGCTTACCTGAACCAATCCGCCTTGTTAGGTCCAACAGAACGTTTGCTCGCGTAATCCAGAGGCCTCCGGTCTTTAAGTAAACGCCCGCAAAATGGACCCTGAATCGCGGACTTTGCTTGCGAGTGTTGACGGCCGCGATCGCCCCTTTGCGGGCTAGCCATTGAGAAGCTTGACGATAAGCTCAGTCCGGTTGTGCCCCGCTGCTTTACAATTTCCCGGCATGTTCGATAATCGAAGAACGTATGTTTAGAAAATCGCTTGCGTTGCTTGTTTTGCTCGGACCCGGCGCCTTATGTGCCGCGTCGCAGAACCTGGAAATCTACTGGATCGACGCCGAGGGCGGCGCGGCGACACTGATCGTTTCTCCTAGCGGACAATCGTTGCTGGTGGATACCGCGAATCGCACGCCGGACGACCGGGACGCGAAGCGCATCTACGCCGCGGCCCAACAGGCCGGCCTGAAGAAGATCGATTTCCTGGTAACCACGCATTTTCACGGAGATCATATTGGCGCGATGAAAGCCTTGTCGGCGATGATTCCCATCGAGCGCTACATGGACCACGGCGAATCGGTTGAATTGAATCGCCCACCAATCGCGGCGGCGTACAAGGCTTACGTCGAACTCTCGCGGGGCAAACGCACGGTTCTCAAAGCGGGTGATCATATTCCGTTGAAGGGCGTTGATGTTGACGTGATTATGTCAGCAGGCACGCCGATTTCTCATGCGCTGAAAGGAGGCGGACCGAACGCCGCTCTGTGCCAGGACTGGAAAGATAGGGCGGTGCCGGAACCGGACCCGGACAACGACCAGAGCGTAGGCATGCTGCTGAAGTTCGGGAAATTCAAGTTTCTGGATATGGGCGATCTCACTTGGAACTATGAGAAGAAACTGGTTTGTCCGGACAATCTGATCGGTACCGTGGATTTGTATCAGACCACGCATCATGGGCTGGACCGGTCGAACTCGCCGCAGTTCATCTGGTCGATCCGGCCCCGCGTGGCGGTGATGAACAACGGACCTCGCAAGGGCGGTCCCGCATCGGTTTTCGACACCTTGAGGAAATCTCCAGGGCTGGAGGATATTTGGCAGGGGCACTTGGCGCTGGGCACGCCCAAGGAAGTGAATACGGATGAAAAGATGATCGCCAACCTGGAGCCCACGGCCGAGTGCAAGGGGAACCTGCTGAAAGTGGAAGTGACGCCCGGCGGCAAGTATACGCTGACCAATGAGCGCAACGGGTTCAGCAAGACCTACGAGGCGAAATAACGGAGGCGCATAAATCGCCTGACGCTAGGATCTGTCGTTGAAGCTAGCCCATCTCTCTTCTTCCGCTGAAGCTGCGGGATTCTTCAGAATCCCTTGAATCTCAGCCTGCAGGCGATTTAAGTCGTCTTCCCCTCTCAGATTTGCCAGCAGCGTTTGAGCTTCCCGGCGGACCGCCCACCATCCGGGCACAACGCCAGTATCCGCCAACATTCGTTCCAGAACCGGAATCGCGGTGTCTCGAAATACCGGGCGCTCGGACGCTGCATATCCCAAGGTGTAAACCGCCCAGAGACGAACTTCCGGGCTGGGATCTTCGATGGCGCGAAGGCAGGCGTCGACTGTTTTCGGCGATATGTGCATATGCAGTCTTTCCGCTGCCCAACCTCGGACGAACGCAGGAGAAGTTGTGTCAGCAAGAGCTTCGATCAGAGCGCGACGAACCCCATATCCTTTGAAGAAGGCAATTTCGTTGACCACCCAATACCGTTGCTGGTCAGTGCCGCCTCGTAGGACTGCATGCAGGATATCGAACTCAGCGCGAGTGAGACGTCCCCACATTGCCTGAATTACGGCGCAGTTGCAGGATTTTCTCATCGCCGCGGGCGATGAACTCGGTGAGTAGAGGACAGAAAGCGCAGGTGTCTCCGCCCACATCGCGGAGCAATCGGGCCGCAAGCCCTCGTAATTCGACGGCGTGACTGGCGTCGTTTACGATGCCAGAGAGGGCGCGATCAATCGGAAGTCCACCGCGTTCGACCCGCGAAATGA
>Ga0207695_10006837_pt1 | contig 14685 bp, 14 predicted proteins | sample KBSC54metaG_FD_184354 | JGI IMG/M metagenome (GOLD analysis project Ga0207695, IMG submission 184354) | Corn rhizosphere microbial communities from Kellogg Biological Station, Michigan, USA - KBS C5-4 metaG (SPAdes) (version 2) | ecosystem: Host-associated > Plants > Roots > Rhizosphere > Soil... | reverse complement strand
GTTGCATTGGGAGCAGGCGCAGCGTTATCACAGGGTGTGAAAAAAGTTTGTGTATTATCCGGAAAGCTGTCCTACCCGCTATATATGACCCATTATGCCGTGATGTGGATGTTTGCCAATTATTTAACTAAGTACAAACCGGGAACTGGTCAGCTTACATTTGTTATCATTGCAGGACTGATCATATTGCCTGCATTCGCCTACGTGGTGATGGTATTTTATGATCAACCTGTACGCAACCACTTCAACAGGAAAAGACAAAAAAGCTGATCTTTATTCTTTCATTGATGACCGCGCAGCAACCAACGCCAGGAAAGTGATCGCTGCGGCAAATGATAAATAGTAACCCACATAATTAAGACCGTAAAGGGTCGCCAGTTTAGTGGCCAGTGCCGGTGTTAATGAGGCACCTAGTATCCCCGCTAAAGTAAAGGCCAACGATGCACCGGTGTACCGCACCGCGGCGGGGAAAATACCCGCAAGCGCAGTACCAAGCGGCCCATAAGTCAATCCCATCAGGAACATCCCTAATACCAGGAAGCCTACAGTAACTTCCCAACTACCTGTGCTAAATAAAGGCGAGAAAACCAGACCAAAAAGGAAAATGGATCCCGTTGCTACGATAAGCATTTTCGCACGGCCATAGCGATCAGCCAGAACGGACGATATAGGTATACCGATACCAAACGCCACTACCGATATCATCTGTGCCACCAAAAAGCTCGCTTTGGAATAATGCAAAGCCGATGTACCCCAGCTTAGCGTAAATACCGTCATCAGGTAAAACAGCAGGAAGGTGGTTACAGAGGCAAGGGTACCCAGAATGATAGCTTTGGTATGTTTAACGAATACATCCCTCACCGGTACTTTTACCCGCTCATTTTTTTCGATCACGTTTACAAAATCGGGCGTTTCGGTAATCTTTAAACGGACATACAATCCCACAAAAACCAACAAAGAACTTGCAATAAAAGGAATGCGCCAGCCAAAGTCCAAAAACTGCTGATCGTTTAATACTCTACTTAACATAAGGAACGTTCCGCTTGATAGCAGGAAGCCAATAGGTGCTCCTAATTGCGGAAACATGCCATACCATGCCTTTTTACCTTCAGGGGCATTTTCAGTAGCCAGTAAAACAGCACCGCCCCACTCACCTCCAAGTCCTAAACCTTGCCCGAATCGGAACAAAGACAAAAGTATCGGTGCCATAATGCCGATAGTTTGATAACCCGGCAGCAGACCTATAGCAACAGTTGAAGGCCCCATGGTCATCAATGCGGCCACTAAGGTAGCCTTGCGTCCTTTACGATCTCCGAAGTGACCGAACAAGGCAGCGCCTAACGGCCGGGCGAAAAAGGCTAAAGCAAATGTCGCCAATGATTGCAAGGTGGATGACGTTGGATCAGCAGCAGGAAAAAACAATTTAGGAAATACCAAGACTGCGGCAGTAGCATAGATATAAAAATCGAAAAACTCGATAGTTGTACCTATCAGGCTGGCTATAAGAATTCGTCGTACGGGGTTAGTGGTATTGGTTTGGGGCATGGGGTAATGTAAAAATCAAATATAGAAATTTGGGGCGAGGCGGATGGCGGATGGCGTTTGTGTATATTGTTTTTCTTCTAACGCCATGCGCCTTGCACCTCGCTTCACAATGCTTCAAATATTATCCTTCGCAATAACACTCCAGTCCTGGCTGCCGTAGCCTTTTTCTATCCATTTATCCATTTCAGCGGCTATGGCGGGGATAGCGGTTAGATGTGCATTGTGCTTTTCTGCTTCTGCGATCATCAATCCCGAATCCTTCCTGGCCATAACCAGTTCCCATGATGGCTGCTCGAAATTGCCACTTAGTATACGCTTCAGACGGGCAGGCATTGCAGCCGCCGGGTTCCATTCACTAAACAAACCCTGAACTTCATCGCCTGAAATTCCAAGCCCCTTAGCCAGAGCCAGCATATCAGAAATGCCGACGGTCATCACTTGCAAAAATAAGTTTCCGGCGAGTTTCATACCAGCGGCTTTGCCTTCAGTAGCACCAAGGTTAAGTAATTTACCAGTCATTTTGCTCAATTCAGGCTCTGCTTTTTTGACCACGTTCTGATCGCCGGAAACCAGCATATAGCCCGTACTTTCCAAAGCATTCGGCGGCCCCATAAACACGGGCGCATGCAGGTATGTAAATCCTTTTGCTTTCCACGTTTTGGTACGCGTAATAGCACCTTCTACAGATGTTGTAGTATGATCGATAATTAAAGCGCCCGGTTTTAATCCAGCCTCCGCATTTTTCAATACCTCATCTACGCTTTCATCATCCCGCACAGTTATGTGAACGATATCAGCGCTTTTCACAGCATCTGATACGTTTTCAAATGCTTTTACGCCTTCAGATTCCAATGCTTTTGCGCGCGATGCTGTACGGTTCCAAACCTGTACCTCATCCCCTTTTTTACGCATGGCCTTAACGAAATTCGAGCCCAGCAGGCCCATTCCCAAAAATGCTTTCATACTGCAATTAACAAAATTTTAAGCGCTTCGTTCGCTTAATTTGTTATTGTGACAATTGCCTATTAATGATGCCCCGCAGTGGCCGAATCAAACACGCGGCAGAAGTTACCGCCGCCAATCTTGCCGATCTCGTCCGCATTAAAGCCAATTTTTAGCATAGCCTCAACTACAGCATAATAAAACCCGGCTTTCTGATCCTGCCAGGCCTGGTTAGTACGTTCACCTGGCCTGCCGCGCTCCTGGCCATTCCCCTCACCGCCCGGCCTGTAAGAGGGCGTCAATTTGGTATCGGTACCAATGCCAACATGGTCAATACCTATCACATCCACCAGTGCACGAACGTTTTGTGCGTATTCCAATGGCGAATCGGCCAGGTGTGTCCATACACCTATAACACCGCCTGCATCTGCCACTATTTTGGCCTGCTCTTTGTTGATCAACCTTGGTTTCATCATCCGGGCCATATTGGGGTTATTTCCCATTTGCGTATCCAAACCTGTGTGAGAAATGATCACCGGATACTGAGCTACTTTAAGCGCCGCGGCAGTGGTTTCCATATTAGCGTGCGCAAGGTCGACCAGGATACCCAGCCTGTTACATTCTTTGATAACATCAGCACCGAAACTGGTTAGCCCGCCAAATTTTGGCTGATTGGTATAAACATCGCCCAGTGGTACAGAAGCGTCACTGTCATGCAGCAAACCAAGATGCCTCAGGCCGCGATCATAAGCAATGCCCAGTCGGTCCAATTTCCCTTCCAGGAAATGGCCGCCTTCAACTGACTGAACAACGATGGGCTGATGCTTATCATGCGAAGACTTTAAATCTGCCAGGTTCAACGCGCGCTTCATTTTATTATTTTTCAGCTGCTGATCCATGGCGGTTAGTGCATTCTGAAAACGCTCCCAGGCTTCCCCTTCTTTGGTTAACCGTTGATAATCCAGGGCAAATGTCATACAGATTGCCGATAGGCCAGACTGCTTCATTTCGCCATAGAGATCAATATCAGGACCAGGCAGCTCGGAGGTAATAAGCGGAACATCGATATGATTATGGGTATCAATTCCAATAGCCGCCGCAACAATTGCCGCAACCCTTGGATCGATATCACTGATGGCCCACGAATTTAGTGGGCGCAACATCACAGCAGCCGCAGTTCCGGTTATGGCGGCCATGAATTCGCGTCTTGACCAGGTTGATTGAGATTTTATCATCATTTATAATTTAATTCAAATAAAGAAGCACATATTCTTTATCTGAAAAAAATGCAATGGATGGAAAGGGAAAAAATGTCTGCCAAAAGGTTGATTGTGCCGATGTCGTTTTATAAAGTATATTTAAAAAAGAGGTTTTAATATCAAAAGAACAAATTCTGTTTTATTCACTTCTGTATTTTTGCTGATAAGTAATATTGCTAACTACCGCTAAATGACCATAAAGCAAAAATTAAAAAGCCTGTCTATTAAAAGCCCGGTTTTCAATATGATTTATCGCTTATTAGCCAGGGGGAATTCCGTTCGATTGATACTGATAAATGGCCGGGCACGTTCGGAATTTTTTACACGTTTAAACTTCCGGGAAAGTCACTTTCAAAAATCAACATATACTGTAAAAAACCGGTCGCCTTTGATATTCGATCAGTGTGAGAAATATCTCAGGAATACGCCTTCTCCAAAGCTGCTTTCATTTGGATGTTCGACCGGAGAGGAGGCCTTTACGCTTGCCGAATATATACCAAATGCGGCAATAAGGGGCGTTGATATAAACAAATGGTGCATTAAAGAATGTATTAGAAAAAACAGATCTGAAAACCTGCATTTTTATCATCGCCTATCCGATGAGTTTAATGTTGACGCTGATTTTGACGCTATTTTTTGTATCGCTGTCTTCCAGCGGGGTGAAAACCGTGATTTCGACCAAATAAGAGAGGGCTTTACCTTTCGGCAATTTGAAAAGGAAATTGCTTTACTTGATACAAAACTAAAACCAGGAGGGCTTTTTATCATCCATCACAGTGATTTCAGGTTTGAAGATACCAGGGTTGCTGACTGCTATGCACCTCTTCCGTTTGACGGCAACAAAAAGCTTCTTCAGCGCCCTTTGTTCGACCGAAATAACATCAGAATTGGTGAAACAAATGAATGCTACCGGGTTTTTGTGAAAGTTCTATCTGAATCTTAAGCCGGTTCCCAAAGCTCTATAGCATTTCCTTCCGGGTCGAGGATATGTACAAATTTGCCGTAATCATAGGTAGCTATCTCGTCAATAATGGTCACGCCATCTTTCTTGAGTTGCTCCACCAATGCTATCAGATCGGCCACGCGGTAATTGATCATAAATTCCTTTTTTGACGGATCAAAATACTTTGTATTCGCTGCAAAAGTATTCCAGGCTGTAATACCGATTTGTTCAGGATCGTCTTTCTCCCGCCATTCAAATGTGGTACCATACGCACCGGTAGGCAATCCCAGATTTTTGGCGTACCAATCATTCATGCCCTTAGGGTCATCACATTTAAAAAATACGCCACCGAGGCCAGTTACTTTTTTCATGATCAAATGGTTTTTGCTTATTCAAGATTACAGCTTTTAACGAAGAAATCAAAGGCTGATACGATACGAGTTGCGATAGTTACCGTTGAATTCTCTTCCGGATCCGGCTCAAAGATGGGTTCTTAATTCCCAGGTAAGACGAAATATGATACGCAGCGATACGGTTAATGATATTGGGGTGTTCGTCCAAAAGCCTGACATACCGTTGTTCGTGCGTGAAAAACAATAATTCCTCGGCTCGCGTCTGTGAATAAGTAAAAAACAATTCAGCCAGCAACCGGCCAAATTTGGCCCAGTTTGGGTGAGTTTGGTACAAACTAGTCAGATCATGATAAGTGATGTAAACCAATTCACAATCCTCCATCGCCTGGATGAAATAATGACATGCATTACGGGTAATGAAACTCCGGAATGAGACGATAAACTGATTTTCGGAAAAGAAAAATATGTTCTTTTCCTCGCTTGTATCGGGATTGCTGTAGTAAATCCGAAAAATTCCCTTAACAACTAGTCCCAGATCGTTGCAGACCACGTATTGCATATTGAAAAAATCGCCCTTTTTAATTTTCCGGGGTTTCCATAAAAATCTGGCATCGTCAATATCTTTATCAGTTAACGCAGCAAAATTTGTCAGATGTGCTTTCAATATTTCATGATATTCGCTCATAGCGTTACGCTTTTATTTTCAGCAAGTATAGAAAAAGATCAGGCAGCCTTTTCATGTCCTTTTATAGTTTTTGACAACCTGGTAGCGGAGAGCAGGAAATAAAAAGCGCCGAATGCAGAATAGCCGGCCAAACTGCTGATGCCCATTGTTGGTGAATTTGCCATAGCAATAAATGCACTTCCCGCCAATATCGATTGACCGCCGCTAATGATCATTGGCCATTGCCCGCCTAATTCCTTACGGCGACGCAGACCAAGTATAAGCTGCACAAGACCAGTGATGATAGCCCAGGCACCAAAAACTATCAACGCTACAGAAACGCCCTTTTGTAGAGCCAGTGCCACGCCAATAGTTGTAAGAATCCCAATAACCGCGTTTACGTATTGCGGATTTTTTGATACTTGCGGTGGATTTGCCTTAATATCTAAATAGGTGGCAAAAACATCCCAGGCCGGATAGATAATAAAAAGGATTTCGGCGACACTGTTATTGGTTTTAACGAAAACCGAAATCAGGATAACCCAAATGACAGAAAATGCCGTACGTGTAAAATATAACCTGCGCAGAGACCTGGCAGTTTGAACAGTGATTGTTGAGTTAGTTGTGTTTATTGATTCAATTGATGAGTTCATGACATTGTTCTATTTTTTTGTAGAAGCAAATCTAGCGGCTAATCGTCTTGCAGTTTTTCACTTAAGTTAAAACCAAATAACGCTCAACACGGCAACAAAAAAACCTTCAGCTTTTTTGCTAAAGGTTTTCTATGTGGATAGGTAACCGATGTGATACCTATTTGATTCTTTTAAAAAATCAATCCCAAATGCCATTCTGTGCTGTAAATATCACCGGCTCGCCACCAGTTACCATAATGGTATGCTCGTGCTGGGCAACAAAACCGCCCTTATTACCAGTTAGCGTCCAGCCATCGTCACCCGTCTCAGCAATTGTCGACCGTGTCGAAATAAATGTCTCTATCGCCACAACAGAGTTCTTCTTGAAACGTGCAATGTTAAACCTGTCGCAATAGTTGGCAATCTCATGCGGTTCCTCGTGCAGGCTGCGACCAACGCCATGCCCGGTCAGGTTTTTTATTACGGTATAGCCGGCCTTTTTGGCTTCGGTCTCTATCAATCTGCCGATCTCCGATATCCTGACGCCACCCTTAATGTTGCTGATCGCTTTTTTTAATATCTCTTTTGATGCCTCTACCAACTTGCCATGACCGTGGATATCCTCTCCCAGCACAAACGATCCGCCATTATCGGCCCAGTAGCCATTCAACTCTGCTGACACGTCAATATTTACCAGGTCACCCTCTTTAAGGATCTTATCAGCCGATGGTACGCCATGAGCTACTTCTCCGTTAACGCTAATACAGGTATAACCGGGAAAATCGTAAGTTAACTTGGGCGCGGATTTTGCACCCAATTCTGCCAGCAATTTGCCGCCGTATTCGTCGAGTTCCTTTGTAGAGATACCAGCCTTAGCATACTCCCACATCTTTCTAAGCGTAATGGCTACAGCATCACTGGCTTGCTGCATTCCTATTCTTTCGTTTTCGGTGGATATAGACATCGTTGAGCTTTTATTATTACAAAATTAACGATTGATGCATCTTTAGACCGTTTATTCAATGTCAGTTTATTTTGAATTGTTTTATCGTTAAATTTATTCAATAAACCGGCGTTTTTTTTCTTTCAATCATTCCAATACCGATAAAACATGAACGCGATATTACTTAAGATATGCCTTTTCTTAGTCTTGACGCTACCCGGCTATCAGCATTTGCAAAACAAAAAAATTGTGGTAATTGGCATAGCGGACAAGGCTAAGGACGGCGCTGTTGTGTCCGGACCAAAAGGACATGTTTATTACATTAACGGCCTGGACTTCTGGGACGATAAATTTTATCGTAAAAGGGTCAGGGTATCTGGCATCCTGGTCATACAACGTTTTTCAATGACCGATGGCGCGGAAGATCTTGCCCACCCTTTGGTTAACAAAAAAATAGAAGTAAGAACAATCATGAAACCAAAATGGGAGTTAGTTAAGTAAGGGTAACAAAAAAGCCTTAAGGCTTTCGACTTAAGACTTTTTTACTTTAAAAGTAGCCCCGACGAGAATAATTTTGACTCTTTTCGTGCTTATCCGACTCACTTTGGCTCAATTAGCCTCACATGATACCATAGAATTTTTCCGGTTTCTGCATTTTTTTCACAATTTGATGATAATAGAAATCAGTCTTTAGAACTTCAATCAGCGGACCAGAGGAACTATTATCTTCGTTCCCTCCGGCCCGGCAATAATAGCTTTAGTTGCCATGCGGAAAAACAGAGAATGATCCACTACACCCGGCAACATTTTGATCGTAGTATTCAGCAAAGACAATTCCGGTAATTCTGCAAACCGCAGATCAACAAGATAGTTGCCCTGGTCCGACGACGAAGGACGCAAAGTCCATTCAATCCCTGAAAATATGTTTTCCAGTTTCAGAATCACAGAGCTGATAGCAGCGGGAATAATCTCCACCACAACCGGGTGAGCTCCAGTAAGTCTTTCTGAAAATTTGCCGAAATCGCCCATCAGTATAAATTCACCCGCCATTCCGGCAAGTATCTTTTCCATCGTGTGGATACCCGCCCCGCTCTTTAGCGCATTTAGCTCGCTATCAAACTGGTCGCACCCGTCAAAATAACTATCTACAGTCTTTAAATTCGAAAGCGGCGCGTCCGACAACCCCAACTCTTTCATCCTTTGCATGCTCCTTACAGAGGAGGAAGTCAAAACAATCGTGGTGGCAACAGCAGTATCCGCTGCAATCAGATCAACCAGGTGTAGAACCGTCGATCCATCGCCAAGGCCAATGATCTGTCCGGGCTTAATCAAACTAAAGGCCGTTTCAGCTGCTTGTTTTTTATAGTCGTTCATATCGTTCCAAAATATGAAAATTATTTACCAAGAGTTCGGATTTCAATGTCAACTGAGCCTGATAACTTTACTGATCAATAAAAAACGCCGTTCTCTCGTGTGAAAACAGCGTTTTTAGTAGCCCCAACGGGAATAATTTTGAGCCTTTTCGTAGTCAATAAGATCTATTGTGGCTAAAAATAGTACTACCTGATGTCATATCGATTTTTCCGAAAATTACTCTTAACGAGCAGGATAGCCGTCAAGTTATTTCTCAAAACAGGCTAGTAGGACAATTGTTTTAAATACTTATGAATGAAAGGCTTGTTGTAGCTAGTAGAACTGACACGATCCGCTTCAGCATTGCTTTTTCGTCGTATGTTGTGGAGATTTCAACTACAACAAATAGGGGTATTCTATTGCTATTAGATGAGATTACCGCCGTTCTTTTTGGCAACAATTCAGATATACTTGAACAATATAATCAAGGTTCCAAATTAAATGATAAAAAAGCAGTTATGCCCCACAAATAATATTACATCTCCGCCCGTTCAAGCGCCTCGTTTGAATGATGCACTTTCGAGCGTTTATGCTCGAGATTATTCTACCCCAGCGCGCCTCCGACGGGAGTAATATTGAGTCTTTTTGTACTCAACGCGGTTCAATTTGACGTAAATAGATTCCTTTGATACCGTAGCGATTTTACCGATTTTTGGTATAAACATCAGTCATGTTATTCTTTATTGGTCGTTCCAAGCACTAAGGACTTATTTCAATTGAGTAGGTCAGTGCCCTTAATATCTTTGTACTCGTCCGGTATATTCAGTCTTTCAATATAAGCTTTAATATTAGAATGATTACGGTATTTATCAACTAAAGATTTAATCACCCAATATGTTAAAAAGGCATTTCCGAGAAACAAAATACCTATCACCAAAATATTTTCTTTATCCGTCTTAAAACTATCATTTGCTTGTTTCAACGACCAATTGTGGCTATATAAGTACCACAATATGCATCCGATCATAAACATCATACAAAATGCGAATTCTATCCATCCGTTTCTACGCCAATGGTATAGCCTCATTTCAATAAATTTATCACGTTTTTCCTTCCTTTGGCTATTTTCTGTCGACAAACGAATTTGCTTTTGGCGTAAAATCTCATCTCTCAATTTTGATTTTTCCAACTCGTCTTTTTGGGATTTTTCTTTTAGTGCACTTTCCGTTTCTCTTATGTCTTGATGGCTTTTTTCCAGTTCGGAATGTTTATTTTTTAAAAGTTGTTCAGTTTTTGTGATTTCTGAGAATAAGGCGTCAAATTTCTTTGCACGCTCCTCTTCTGTTGCTTTCTGTTCTTCAGATGCATGCTTTATCTTTTCGATAAATTCTTTAGGGTTGTCTTGTTCTAATTTATTTAGCTCTTCGATATCTATCAACTCTCTGTTTGAGATTCGTGTAGCAACCCTGATAATATCAAGCTCATTCAATGTCTTATCCGCAACATACTTATTTATATTCTTGTCCAGGTCTCTGATTAATGCGGCCTTTGGTAAAGCATCACTTAGAGTGCAGGAAATCAAAGCATTCAAACCAAATTCTGTCAACTCATCTTGATTTAAAGCTTGAGAAAACCCAGGGGTGCTTAACCACAAAATATTTAGTAAATCATCGACCTTGATACTTTCAGACATTGCCTTTGCACCTCTTTGATCATTTCCTAAAGCTGGCACTTTTACGCTATTGGTCGAGTTATGCACAAACCAACATTTCGCTTCTTCAAACGAATAAACTAACTTACTTCTCTTTTCACGTACATAATAGATCGCAGAAGCATCGTGCAGGGCAGCGCGATCGGAATTTCTGTATTCCTTCATTACTGCAAATTCTCTACTGAACTTTGCAACATTCTGATATTTTTTTGTATTAGTAATAGTGTAAATACCTTTGTCAGCCAAAAAAGTATCTATGTTATCAGCTATTTTTTGGAGGTCTGTTTTAGTTAAATTTCTTCGTTCACACGCGTTATAGATGTCTTCTCTATTTATTTTACGAACTAAATATGCACCATCAAAGTTTTCTGCTCGGGCTTTTAAAAGATTCCTTATTTCTTCGATGGTAGTTTCCATTATTGATTGCTTATAGCCTAAGCTTTTAGCGAGATCAACAAGCTTACTGCATGTATGGGATGACTCCGGGGTATTCAAGTCGAGCAAACCAATTACAAAATTGGTATCATATAGCAACTCAACTTCAACATTGACAGTTTCTGTTTTATATTCAATATAAGTCGAGATAATAGAACCAAGATATATGTTACGTATTGTATTATACACTTCTGGAACTTTTCGAAAGTAGTCTATGAACTGCGCCTCAATTAAAAGTGAAGTTTGGGAATCGATAACTTTCTCATTTGCATTTTTTAAATATTTCGCAATAGAAAGCTTGTTTTTGTTGATAAAATCGAAAATAGAGCTGTACTCAATTTTTTTAATCTTGTTTGCCTCACAGAACTTCTTAAATAGCTTCTCTAAACCTGCAATTTCGGTTTCTTTAATTTTAACAACTTCCTCAAAATCATCGAACTCATAGTTTCGTATGGAATAAGCCCCGTCCTGATACAAAATAAGTTTCAAATTATCAGGTGTATTTACTTCTTTTTCAATCTTTTGAAGTAGCTTTTTTAATATCGGGAGTGGAATATCTAAAGCGTAGAGGCTGTCGATCACTTGCTTTATTTCCAAAATGTTTCCACCCTCTTTGATTCCTCCGTGACTTAGTTCAGCCAGCGCTTTCTTGGCTATAGGCACAAAAAGGTCTAATAACCCAGTTGAAAGGGTGCTGGTATTATTAATGTGTGCTAAGAGGGAATAGGTGATAACTTGATTTTTATTCATAACCGGGTTTAGAGTTTTATAAAAACAGGTTAATATAACATTTCCAGCTGATAGTTTTGAGCTTCTATCTTAAGCTTTGAAACAGATGCTTTCTATCTTTGAAATGCAAAAATGAATTCAATAGAAATTTACTATTTATTCGATTTACATTGCTAATAATGTGAGTAGCCTAATTTCTAATGACCACTATTGAAATGCACGCATCGAAAGATTAATTAGTGTTAAGTGCAAATCACTTTACCGATTAGTTACTAAAAAGACGTTATGCTCTTGTTGCACTTTTAAGGCAGAAATCTACAGCAATAAGGTTATGATAGTTTTATTGCTAATGATTCAATTCATAGGGTTTCGACCCTTTTGAGTTGTTCTAAAATTCGCCCTATAATTTTACCTATTAATAAAAAAACGCCATTTTCATATACGAAAACAGCGTTTTAGTAGCCCCGACGGGAATCGAACCCATATCTAAAGTTTAGGAAACTTCTATTCTATCCATTGAACTACGGGGCCTTGCAGATGTGCAAATTTTTTGATGTGCAAATGTGCAAATTATACGGTTAAATTACAAAAGCGCTCTTATACAAGTTATTTGATGATGTTCATTTGCACATTCACGCATCTGCACATCTATCTTATAACTGAACCATTGTGAAGGTCATCCTCTGTTGCAACAAAACTTAGCTTGCCTTCATTATCCTCGGCCATCAGGATCATTCCTTGTGATAGAATTCCTTTTATCTCACGGGGCTCAAGATTTACCAGTATGCTTACCTTACGGCCAACAATAGCTTCCGGTTCGTATTGTTCAGCCAGGCCAGATACTACTGTGCGTTGATCAATGCCGGTATCGATTGTCAACTTCAGCAGCTTTTTGGTTTTGGCTACTTTTTCGGCAGTCAATATGGTGCCAACGCGGATATCCATTGTGGCAAACTCTTCGTAGTTGATATTGCTCTTTGCGGGTTGAACTTTTGCAGACTGTGCCGGCGCAGCGATTTGTCTTTTTGCATTCAGCTTTTCTATCTGTGCATCTATAGTGGCATCTTCTACTTTTTCAAACAACAAGGCAGCCTCGTTTAGTTGGTGACCGTTTTTAAATACCATCTCCTCTTCAAAACCGATCTGGTTCGAAGGCCAGTTGAGCATAGCCAATATCTTCTTAGCCGTGGCGGGTAAAAATGGCTGCAAACAAGCTGCCAAATGACCGATCAATACTAAACAGTTGTGCAAAGCAAGCTTAGCATCGTCCGGATTGGTTTTTATGGTTTTCCACGGCTCTTTTTCGGTCAGGTAACGGTTACCCAGGCGGGCTATGTCCATAACCGTTTGCATACCCTGGCGAAATTTGTAGGTCTCCAGGCTGCGCTCCAAATCGTCGTAGAAACGTCCAAGTTCTGTATTGATGTTTTCGTCTTTAAGAGCTACTACACTGTCAGCACTTTCAATCTTGCCACCAAAAAACTTATGCATCAATATCATTACACGGTTCACATAGTTACCGAGGATAGCTACCAGCTCATTATTTACGCGGGCTTGATAATCTTTCCAGGTGAACTCGCTATCACTGGTTTCTGGTAAGATCGAGGTCAGCACATAACGCAATTCGTCCTGCTTACCCGGGAATTCTTCCAAATACTCATGAAGCCAAACAGCATGGTTACGCGATGTAGAAAGCTTGTCGCCTTCCAGGTTCAAAAATTCGTTAGCAGGCACGTTCTGCGGTAACACATATTCGCCATGTGCCCTTAAAATAGCAGGGAAAATGATGCAATGGAAAACTATGTTGTCCTTACCAATAAAATGAATCAGGCAGGTTTCGTCTTCCTCACGTTCTTGCTTTTTCCAGTACAATTTCCAGTCTTTTCCATGGTCGATAGCCCATTGCTTGGTAGCAGATATATAACCAATTGGCGCATCCATCCACACGTATAATTTCTTTCCCTTAGCCTCTTCCAAAGGCACATCGATACCCCAATCCAGGTCGCGGGTCATAGAACGGGGCTGCAAGCCTGATTTTAGCCATGATTTACATTGACCGTACACATTTACTTTCCACTCGTTCTCTTTCGTGTCGATCCACTTTTCCAACCAGGGCTGATATTTGTCTAAAGGCAAATACCAATGTTTAGTTGGCTTTAATACAGGCGGCTTCCCGCTAAGGGTTGATATTGGGTTGATCAGATCTGTCGGGTTCAATGAAGTACCGCAGTTTTCACATTGGTCGCCATATGCATTCGGGTTGCTGCAGTTAGGGCAGGTACCAATAATATAACGGTCAGCCAGAAATTGCTGAAAGTCCTCATCAAAATATTGTTCGGAATATTTCTCTACAAACTCCCCTTTTTCATAAAGGTTTAGGAAGAATTCCTTCGAGAGATCGTGATGAATTGCCGATGAGGTACGGTGATAAATATCGAATGCTATGCCAAACTCTTCAAAGCTTTGTTTGATCTGAGTATGATACTTATCAATAATAGCTTGTGGCGTGGTGCCTTCTTTCTTTGCTTTTATAGTGATGGCTGCACCATGCTCGTCTGAGCCGCATATGTATACCACATCTTTCTTTTTCAGGCGCAAATACCTTACAAAAATATCCGCAGGCAGATAAGCACCTGCCAAGTGACCGATATGCAACGGACCATTGGCATAAGGCAATGCCGAAGTGATAGTATACCTTTTAAATTTATTAAGTTGTGACATTGTATTAAATTGCATCCATTCCGTCCGCCGGCTGGTGAACGGAGTGCAAAGATAATTCATTTGAGCCGGAAAGTCCGTAAGTCGGAAAGTCCGCAGATTTTTTTTAAATCGTTATGATAAATAAACCTGCTATTACTAACGGACCTTCGATTCCCTATTTGAAAAAAGGTGATAAAATCGCTATTACCTGCCCGGCTAAAAAATTGCCTAATCCAATGGATGACGCTGTTGCACTATTAAAATCCTGGGGATTGGAAGTAGTGATTGGTGAAACGGTCAATGCCTCCTATCACCAGTTTGCAGGAGATGACGAATTGCGGGCTAAGGATCTCCAGCGATTTATCGATGACGACAGTATAAAAGCCATCATAGCAGCGCGTGGGGGGTACGGAACTGTTCGGATAATCGATAAAGTTGATTTTAGCAGGTTTGCCACTCATCCAAAGTGGATTGTT
>Ga0207695_10006835_pt1 | contig 14689 bp, 15 predicted proteins | sample KBSC54metaG_FD_184354 | JGI IMG/M metagenome (GOLD analysis project Ga0207695, IMG submission 184354) | Corn rhizosphere microbial communities from Kellogg Biological Station, Michigan, USA - KBS C5-4 metaG (SPAdes) (version 2) | ecosystem: Host-associated > Plants > Roots > Rhizosphere > Soil... | reverse complement strand
TGCACGTAGCGGCCGGCGTAGTCGGGCGCGTCGAAGGTCCCCATGCCCTTGACGATGGTGTTGTTGGAGCCGGTGAGGTCGGCCGAGCCGCCGACCATCTCGGGGACCTGCGGGACCAGCTCGGCCAGCGCCGCGCCGGAGTGCTGGCGGGTGGCCGCGGCCGGCCTTTCGGCCTCGGCCCGGGCGATGTGGGCGTCCAGCGCCTCGAAGGCGTGCGCCGGCAGGTCGCCGGCCATGGCGCGCTCGAACTCCGGCTTGTGACTGGAGGCCGCCAGCGCCGCCTCCCAGGCCTTGCGGACCCGGGCCCCGCGGCGGCCCGCGGCGCGCCACGGCTTCAGCACCTCGTCGGGCACGGTGAAGGGTGCGGCCGTCCAGCCCATGGCGGCGCGGGCTTCTTCGATCTCGGCGTCGAACAGGGTGTAGCCGTGGCTGTGCGGGTCGCCTTCCTTGCGCCCGCCGCCCTTGGAGATCCTGGTCTTGCAGGCGATCAGGCTGGGACGGTCCTGCCGGGTCGCCCAGCGCAGCGCCGCGGCGATCCTGGCGAAGTCGTGCCCGTCCACGGCCTTGACCGCCCAGCCGGCGGCCTTGAAGCGCGCGAGCTGGTCGCCGGTCTCGGCGATGGTCGCCTCGCCGTCGATGGTGGTGTTGTTGTCGTCGAACAGCACCGTCAGCTTCGCCAGCTTCAGGCGGCCCGCCAGGCTGATCGCCTCGTGGCTGACGCCCTCCATCAGGCAGCCGTCGCCGGCCACCACCCAGGTGCGGTGGTCGACCAGGGCGTCGCCGAAGCGGGCGTTGACGTGCCGCTCGGCCATGGCCATGCCGACGGCGGCGGCCAGGCCCTGGCCCAGGGGCCCGGTGGTGGTCTCCACCCCGGGCGTGTGGCCGTATTCCGGGTGGCCCGGGGTGTTGGAGCCGAGCTGCCGGAAGTTCCTGATCTGCTCCATGGTCACCGCCTTCACGCCCGTCAGGTGCAGCAGGGCGTAGAGCAGCATCGAGCCGTGGCCGGCGGAGAGCACGAAGCGGTCGCGGTCCGCCCAGTCCGGCCGGGCGGCGTCGTATTTCAGGAATTTCGTGAACAGCACCGTGGCCACGTCGGCCATGCCCATCGGCATGCCCTGGTGGCCGGATTTCGCCCTGTGCACCGCGTCCATGGACAGCACGCGGATGGCGTTGGCCATCATCTGGAGGGGCGCAGGCATCGGGACCCTTGAATCGCAGGCGTTAAGGAATGCCGGGCGGGGTCGCATGCGAGGGACGGTGGGTCAACAAGGAGGGGGTCAAGAAAAGGGCATGCTTCCGGTGGAAGCCGACGCAGGTCTATAGATAGGCAGGCAGGAGGACGGCGATGAGCGGCGAAAGCGCCCTGGACCTGGCGGCCCGGCGATTGGAGCAGGCGGTGCACGTGCTGGAGCAGCGGCTCGCCCAGCGCCTGAAGACCGCGGGCGAGGCGGTCGGCGGCCTGTTCGACCAGGACCGCGCCAACCTGGCCGCCGAGCTCGACGAGGCCCGCGCCCGCGAGCGCGAGCTGGAGGCCGCCGGGGCCGAGGCCTCCGCGGCGCTGGGCCGGGCGATCCTGGAAATCCGCGCGGCGCTGAACGGCGCCACGCCGCCGTCCTCGACGACGACGGAGCACTGACCCCATGGCCCAGATCAGCGTCGAGGTGAACGGCCGGCCCTATGCCGTGGGCTGCGAGGACGGCCAGGAGCCGCACCTCATCGAACTCGCCAAGATGTTCGACCACCAGGTCCGCCAGGTGGGCCAGGACATGGGCCAGCTCGGCGACACGCGGCTGTTCCTGATGGGCGCGCTGCTGCTGGCCGATGAGCTGGCCGACGCGCGGGGCCGGTTGAACGGCCTGCAGGCCGAGCTCGCCCGCCTCCAGGCCGACCGCGCCCGCCTGGAAAACCGCGCCGTCTCCGCCCTCGAAGGCGCCGCCAAGCGGATCGAGAAGCTGGCCAGCGAAGAGGCCTAGGGCATGCCCGCTTGAATTGCATCACGCGGCGTCGCAGCCTTCATGATCGGGGCGGGGGCCAAAATGCTAGGAAATCCATATCTGCGGATGGCACTGATCGTTGCGGTCGTTGTCGCCGGCATCATGGTCTTCGCGCCGGTTGACGATCGCCTTGGCGTCGCCGTGGCGGTGGCGCTGACGTTCGCCATTATCTGCGCCGCACAGTGGCCGCCGCTGTCCGCGCTGATTCTGCGACGCCCGCAGGTGACTCTGGCGATCGGAGCGTTGATCGCCATCGGGGGACTTGCTGCTGTCTTCGCGACCGTTGTCTGGGCGCCCGACATGGACCAGCATGCTGCAACCGCCGGCGCGGCGATCGCCATTGCGCTGGGGGTCGCGATAGGCGTTCTTCCTCGAAGCCTTGCGGTCAGCGCAAAAATCAAGGCGGAGACCCCGATTTCGCCGATCGAGACCGCGGGAAAGCGTCAGGGACTGCAAGAGGCAGCCGACGCGCTGGGCCTACTCTCGCGCGAGAGGATCGCCTTCGTCCGCATCGTGGGCCCATGGTTCCTGGTGTTCTGCCTCGGTCCGCTGGCTATTGCAGACGTGGCCTTTTGGAAGGGGGTCGCGGAGCGTCACGCGACCGAGGCCCTGAGCGCCTTGCTTCTTCTTCTGCTCGCAATGCTGTGCTTACCGCTCATCGCTGCGATCCAGTGGGGACGTTTTCTAGCGACAGGAAAGGCGCCGCGAACCCTTGACGTGCCCTGGGCCGCCCTCTGGGGTTTCCTCTGGCGCCTCTTCTTCGCGGCGGTGATCTTGAGCCTCATCAACGGAGCCGAACCTTGGCTTAAGGCGCATTTTCCGTCTGCCGCGCCGTGGATGGTGCACGGCCTATCCGGCCTCTTCACTCTCCTTGTGCTGGTCTTGGCAAGTCCCTGGGGAATGGTCTTCGTGGCTGTCGCTCTTGGAGCGCAGGATAGGTCGATGGCGGGGTCGCTGCGCGCTGCGCGAGGGGCCGGTCGGCGCTTCTACCTCGCGATGCTACTGATCCTATCGCCGATGATCCTATTTTCCTGGCTGACCGAGTTGGCTCCCAAGACCTCCGATACCGATTTTGCGTCCTGGATGATCTATGTCGGCTGGGCGCTGGGGCTGTTCTTAACCGTGATCGCAGCCACCACCTATCTCACGCGCATCTACCTGCGCAGCATGGCCGGGCGGGATTTGACCGCATAGCGAACGCAGGGTGGAGCGCTGAGTGCGCTACGGCAGGCTCCGCGCCACGCGAAAGCCGATGTCGGCGATACGGAAATCGGCGGGGTCGGCGGCGCGGGCCGCGGACCGCGCGCTCTCCGGGCCCTGGAACCAGGCGCCGCCGCGCGCGACGCGGGCGCTGCAGTCGCCACCGGTCCAGGCCGAGCCATCGGCGGGCGCGCTGCGATAGTCCTCGGAGCCGCAGTCCTCCACCCACTGCCAGACGTCGCCGATCATGTCGTTCAGGCCGAAGCGGTTGGCGGGAAAGGCCCCGACCGGAGAGGTGTAGAGCCATTTGTCGGCGCCCTCGGCCACCGGACCGCAGCAGGGGTCGGCGCCATAGTTGGCCCTGTCGCGGGTCAGCGCCACACCCCAGGGCCGCGCCGCCGTCGACCCGGCCCGCGCAGCGTATTCCCATTCCGCCTCGGAGGGCAGCCGGTAGGGCTTGCCGGTGAGGGCGCGCAGCCAGGCGGCATAGGCCTGGGCGTCGGCCCAGTTCACGCAGACCACCGGGTGGTCGGGCCCCTGGTCGAGCGGACGGCCCCGCGAGGTCGGGTTGCGCCAGTCGCACCTGGCCTCGCGGGCCTCATAGCCGGTGGCCTTGGCGAAGGCCGCGAACTGGGCGCGGGTGACGTCGAAGCGGGCCATGGCGAAGGGGCGCGCGAGCGCCACCTCGTGCGCCGGTCCCTCGGCCGGCTGGCGGCCCGGCTCATCGGCCGGTGAGCCCATGGTGAAACGCCCGGCCGGGATTCGCACCATCACCGGGCAGTCCGGGCAGTCGCGGAAGGTCCGCACGGCGGGCGAGGCCGCGGCCAGGCAAAGCAGCCCGGCGGCCAGCGCCAGGCCCGATCGGAACGTCCGCCGCATCCGGGCCTCCCTCCGCGCGCAGGCGAAGTCCAACCTGGGCGAAACCCGGCGGACGGACAAGGACGTGGAACGCGGTCTTTCGGTCACCGGGCCGGGCCGTGCTATGCTTGCCGCCTCACGACGGAGCAGCACCATGGCTTCCCTCGACAGCGTACGGCGCGACAGCTTCTTTTCCTCCGACGCCTGGGTCTGGTGGCAGGCCCGGCGGCTTCGCTACAACCTCACCCTCGCGGCGGGCGGCTGGGTCGGCTACGGGCTCGCCGTGGGGATGAACTACGCCTTCGGCCATCCGGTCTGGAAGGATTGGCGCGGCGGCCTGGGCATGACGATCTTCCTGGGGACCGTCTTCCTGGTGGTGATGGGCTTCGCCAACGTCTTCTACCTGCTGGGCCCGGCGGTCGAAGGATGGGTCAAGCCGACCGACGTCGAGCGCTACCGCAGCACCGCCTTCGCCATGGGCCTGTGGGGCTCGCTGCTCGTGCCGGCGCTGTTCCCGCTGGTGCAGCTGGCCATGCTGATCGCCCACAGCTGAGCGCGCGTCCGCGCCTGCGGCGATTTGTCCGCGGCCATTAAGTCAATCTTGCATGCGTACGGTCAATGGTTCGCCACGCGTCGTGGGGATCGGAGACGTTCTTGGGGATCGGCTTGGCATCGGACGATCCGGTCGTCCTGCAGACCTATGTCGAGCGCTACCGCGTGGTGTTCCGTACGCGGCTGATCTCGGTCACCGCCCTGGTCGCGGCCGTGGCGGCCAGCTTCTCGGTGGTCACCGCCCTGCAGTTCGCCGTCGTGCACTATGCGCTGTTCGGCCTGTTCATCTGGGCGGTGGAGCACGCCGCGCGGCGGCTGGACGCGCCGAAGGCGGCGCTGCGGCTGAAGCGCCAGTCCCTGGTCCTCGGCCTGCTGGTCTCCTGCCACGGCTGCGCGCTGGCCTACTATGTGAACGGCGCCGCGCCGGCCCTGCACGTGGAATGCGTGCTGCTGGTGATCACCCTGTTCATGCTGTCCGGCCTGCAGGTGCATCTGTCGACGGCGGGCTTCCTGCTGACGGTGCTGCCGCCCGCGGTCACCATGTTCCTGATCACCCGTCCGGAGCAGACCGGCGAGCTGACGCCGCACATCTGGGCCGGCGGCATGTTCATGTTCGCCATCCTGGCGGCCTCCTGGCGTCAGCAGGCCAGCGACCGGGCCTCGGCGCTGACGGCCGCCGACCTGGCGCACCGCAACGATGAGCTGCGAGCCGCGGTCGCGGTGGCCGAGGCGGCCAGCCGGGCGAAGACCGACTTCCTGGCGGTCACCAGCCATGAGGTCCGCACACCGCTCAATGCGGTGCTCACCATGGCCGGCGTCCTGGCCCGCGAACTGCGGGTCCGCCGCCATGCCGAGCTGGCGCGGAACATCGAGACCGCCGGCGGCATGCTGCTGCAGCTCTTGAACGGCATCCTGGAATTCACCCGGTCCGAGGCCGGCAAGGCGACGCTCCTGCTGGCCCCCGTGGAGGTCCCGGCGCTCGTCGCCCGCCTGGAGGCGGTCTGGCGGACGCGGTGCGACGAAGGCGGCCTGACGCTCGGCATCGAGATCGCCGACGCCGCCCGCGACCTCGCCGTGGTCGCCGACGCCGGGCGCCTGGAGCAGACCCTGGTCAACCTGATCTCCAACGCCGTGAAGTTCAGCCCGCCGGGCGGCGAGATCGTGCTGCGCTGCGAGGCCCGCGCGGCGCCGGCCGAGCGGGGGGGCCTGCGTTTCGAGGTGCTCGACCGCGGTCCGGGCGTCGCGCCGGCGGACCACGCGCGCATCTTCGAGGCCTACGAGCAGACCGACCTCGGCCGCGAGGCCGGCGGCACGGGCCTGGGGCTCGCCATCTGCCGCAGCAACATCGCCCTGATGGACGGGCGGTTCGGGCGCGACGACCGGCCGGGCGGCGGTTCGGCCTTCTGGCTGGAGTTCGAGGCGCCGCTGGCCGACCGGGCGAGCCTGGCGTCCGCCGCCGAGGCCCCCGCCGCGGGGCCGGCCAGACCCTTGCGGATCCTGGCCGCGGAGGACCACCCGACCAATCGCCAGGTCCTGCAGCTGGTGCTGGCCCCGGCGGGCGTCGAGCTGACGCTCGTGGAGGACGGCGCCCAGGCCGTGGAGGCGGCCGCCCAGGGCGGCTACGACCTGATCCTGATGGACGCCAAAATGCCGGTCATGGACGGGGCGACCGCCACGGCGCGGATCCGCGCCCACGAGGCCGGCGGCGGCCGGCGCACGCCGATCGTCATGGTGACCGCCAACGTCTTCCCGGCGGATATCGAACTCTACCGCTCGGCCGGCGCCGATCGGGTGCTCGCCAAGCCGATCGACGTCCGCCAGATGCTGAGCGTCATGGCCGAACTCACCGCCGACGACGCGCCAGCGGCGGGCGTGGCCGCCGAGGCGCGGGCCCGAGCCGGCTGAGGTCTTCCAGGGGAAGCCGGGGACGGCGCTTGAGAAGCGGGCCGCGACGCACTACCTTGTCAGGTGGCGGGTCTGCTGCGGCCCACGTCGAAGGCGACATATTCCAGCGACCTTAATTCACTCATAGGGAGCTGTCCCTGGCCGGGATCGTGGTCCCGGGCACACGGCGCCCACCTGGTCTACCAGGTCGAGGGAATGAAACAGTCCTTCACGGTTCTCACGGCGCCGCCACCCTTTCCCCGGAACTCCGATTTCCCGTAGGGTCCGCGGGTGACCACGACCCTCGACAAGAAAGCCTTGCGCGTCGAGATGCGGGCGCTCCGCCGCCGGCTGGCCGACGAGGTCCCGGACGCCGCCCAGCGCGCCGCCCGGCGGCTGCCGCTGTCCAGGTTCAGCCGCTTCAGCGTCATCGGGGCCTATTGCGCCCAGGGTTCCGAGCTCGATCCCGGGCCGATCCTGCAGGCGATCCTGGGCTTCGAGCCCGGCCGCGCGCGCGCGGCCCTGCCGGTGGCGATCGACCGCGACTCGCCCTTGAAGTTCCGGCTGTGGGATCCCGACGACCGGCTGGTCAACGACGCCTTCGGCATCCCCTCGCCGGCGGCTTCGGCGCCGGAGGTCACCCCCAACCTGATGATCACCCCGCTGCTCGCCTTCGACCGCAGGGGCGGACGCCTGGGGCAGGGGGCAGGGCACTACGACCGCACGCTGGCGCGGCTGCGCAAGGTGCGGCCGGTCTTCGTCCTGGGGATCGCCTTCGCGGGCCAGGAGGTCGCCGCCGTGCCCACCGACGCCCACGACCAGCGGCTCGACGCCATCGTGACGGAGACGGAGTACATCGAAGTCGCTAAAGAGGGCCGATGAGGTTCGCCTTCTTTGGAGACGTCGTCGGCCGCTCGGGCCGCGACGGCCTGGCCGATCACCTGCCCGACCTGCGCAAGCGGCTTGGCCTGGAGTTCGTCATCGTCAACGCCGAGAACGCCGCGGCGGGTTTCGGCATCACCGAGTCCACGGCGCGCGAGCTGTTCGAGGCCGGCGCCGACGCGCTCACGCTCGGCAACCATTCCTGGGACCAGAAGGAGGCGCTCACCTACATCGTGCGCGAACCCCGGCTGATCCGGCCGCTGAACTACTCCGCCTTCTCCGACGCGCCGGGCCGCGGCGCCCAGCTCTTCGAGACCCAGACCGGCCGCCAGATCCTGGTGATCAACCTGCTTGGCCGCGTGCACATGGACAGCCTCGACGACCCGTTCGCCGCCGTGGACAAGGAGCTGGAGGCCTGCCCGCTGGGGGCGGTCGCCGACGCCATCGTGGTGGACATCCACGCCGAGGCCACCTCCGAGAAGATGGCCATGGGCCACTTCTGCGACGGCCGGGCGAGCCTGGTGGTGGGCACCCACACCCATGTGCCGACCGCCGACTGCCAGATCCTGATCGGCGGCACGGCCTATCAGACCGACGCCGGCGCCTGCGCCGACTACGACAGCGTGATCGGCAACCAGAAGGAAGAGCCCCTGCGGCGCTTCACCACCCGCATCTCGGGCGGGCGGTTCAAGCCCGCCGAGGGCCCGGCCACGGTCTGCGGGGTCTATGTGGAGACCGACAACGCCACCGGCCTGGCCCGCCGGGTCGAGCCGATCCGCATCGGCGGGCGGCTCAGCGAGACGGTGCCGGCGGTCGAGGCCGTCGCCGCGGGTTGAATCTCACGGGGCCTTGGCCGCCTCCTTCGGCCTAGGGCCGGGATGCAACAGGCTTTCGCGGGTGAGCTTGCCGGTCTTCTGGCGGTCCAGCTTGGCGAAGCGGCGATCGGTGATCGCCATCCATTCGGCCAGCGTCACCTTGCCGTCCACGTCGGCGTCGGCCGCGGCGATCGGCTCGGGCTCGTTGATCAGGCCGTAGCGGGCAGCGCCCTCCAGGCCCGCGCCGGGAACCCGGGTGTCCTGCGGGGTCTCCGAAGCCGGCGAGCCGGTTCCGCCGCCGGCGCGCCCGCCGCTTCCGCCGCCACGGCCCCCGCGGCGTCCGCCGCCGCCCGCGCCGCCACGTCGCGGCGCCCGGCCCGCGGTCGGGCCCGCGTCGAAGTTCAGGATCGCGATCTCCGGCGCGACCTCGTGCTCGTAGTGCTGCAGCTCGAAGCCGTCGATCACCCCGTCGCCGTTGGTGTCCAGGAGCTTGAAGGCGTGCTGGGCGTCGGCGCGGAACTCGGCCAGGCTGATCGCGCCGTCGTGGTCGGCGTCGGCCTGGGCGATCCAGGCGCCGAGACCGTCCTCGCCCCGGAACGGCTCGCCCGAGGGGCTGATGAACAGCCGCACCGGCTTCAGGAGCTCGCCGCCGCCCGGCTTGGGCCGCAGGCTGCGCAGTTGCTGTTCGGGCGACGGGCCCCCCGCGCAGCCGGCCAGGATCAAGAGCACCGCCGGCAGCAGAAGGCGTCGTAGCATGTGGCAGCCCCGTATCCGTTTAGCCTGGCCGCAAGCTTGACCCGGCGGCTGCGGCCAAAATGCGCCGCGCAGGTGTCGAACGCGAAACCCTTTCCTACGCCGCGCGGAGCGGCTCTAGTAGTCAAGGTTTGGGGCCCTGCGGAGATGTCACGGATGCTCACAAGGTTCATCGTGCGGGTGATCTTCGGGGCTCTGGGCCTCTGGGTCGCCAAACAGCTGGTCGCCGGGATCTATGTCCATGACGCGACGGCGCTGTTCCTGGCGGCGCTGCTGCTGGGGGTGGTCAACGCCTTCGTCCGGCCGATCGTGGTGATCCTGACCCTGCCGCTGACGATCGTGACCCTGGGCCTGTTCCTGCTGATCGTGAACGCCGCGATGATCTGGCTGGTCTCGCTGGTCGTGCCGGGGTTCGCGGTGCATGGCCTGATCGCCGGCGTGCTGGCGGCGATCATCACCGGGATCTCGAGCTGGATCGGCGGGATGATCCTGCGCGACGACCGCCGCGAGCGGCGGATCTAGGCCGCCGCGCCCGCCGCCATCAGGGCGTCGATGGCCGCGGCGTCGTAGCCGGCCTCGCGCAGCACCTCGCGGGTGTGCTCGCCAAGCTTCGGGGCAGGCCCCGCCGGGCCGGTGGGCGCGCCCGGGAAGCGGACCGGCGCGGCCGGGGCCTTGAAGCTGCCGCCCCAGCCGTCCGGGGTGTCGACGAAGCAGCCGGCCTCGTGGGCCTGCGGGTCGGCCACGAAATCGTCGAGGCTGGCCATGGGGGCGAAGATGATGTCGGTCCGGCGCATCATGGCGCAGGCCTCGTCCAGAGTCAGCGCGGCGAACACCGCGTCGAGGATGGCGCGGATCTCGTGGACCACGGCCATGTCGACTATGGGCGCGGCGCAGCGCGGCGCGTCGATCAGTTCGGGGCGGCCGATGACCCGCATCATCTGCGCGAAATCGCCGGGTGCGCGCTGGGAGACGTAGATCCAGCGATCGTCGCGGGTGCGGAAGTAGCCGGCGATGGCGCCCGGCCGGCTCGCCCGCGGCTGGGCGGTCAGGGCTTCGCCGTTGCGCAGCCGGATCGAGACGTCCCAGCCCAGCGCATAGGCCCCGACCCGCATGAGCGCGGTCTCCACCTGGCGACCGGCTCCCGTGCGCTGGCGCTCGTGCGCCGCGGCGAGGACGCCGGAGAGGGTGGCGAGCGCCGTCACGTGGTCGCCGAAGCCCGGGCGCGACCCGATCGGCTCGCGGTCGGGCGGATTGATCGCGTGCGCCACGCCGCTGCGGTTCCAGAAGCCGGTGAGGTCGAAGGCCGGGGTGTCGGCGTCGGGCCCGGTCAGGCCATAGCCCGTGACATTGGCGTAGATCAGCCGGGGCAGCTCGGCCTTCAGGCTCTCGTAGTCGAGCCGCGCGCGCTTGAGCGCGCCGGGCCGGACGTTGGTGATGAAGACGTCGGCGTCCTTCAGGATGGCGATCAGGGCGGCGCGACCCTCGGGCTTGCCGACGTCCAGCACCACGCCGCGCTTGCCGCGGTTCTCGCACGAGAAGATCGGATTGCCGGGGCTCTCGGCGGTGTCCGGCCAGAAGCCGCGGGTGGCGTCGCCGGCGGCGGACTCGATCTTGATCACCTGCGCGCCCCAGTCGGCCATCACCGCCGCGCAGCCTGGCCCGGCGATCCAGGTGGACCATTCCACGACCTTCAGGTCCGACAGCAGGGGCATGGGCGATGTCCTCCAACGCGCGAAAGTCGCGGCATCGTCAGATGCTTCTGCGGCTTAAATCTCAGGTAGATGCGAGCCTTCCGGTCCAGGCGTGTCAAGGAGGCTCCCCGGGCCGCGGCGACCTCAGACCGCCGGCCTGATCATCCCAACCCTCAGGTCGGTCGCGGCGTAGACGCAGACGTCGTCGGCGAACATCCGGCCGTTGGCCACGGCCAGCGCCAGTTGCCCGCGCCGGGCCTGCCGCACGTCCACCGCGTAGCGCACCCGCCGGGTGGCCGGCGTGACGTCGCCGCTGAACCTGACCTCGCCCACGCCGATCGCGCGGCCCTTGCCCGGCGATCCCGACCAGCCCAGCCAATAGCCCAGCACCTGCCACATGGCGTCCAGGCCCAGGCAACCGGGCATCACCGGGTCGCCGGGAAAGTGGCATGCGAAGAACCAGAGGTCCGGGGTGATATCCAGCTCGGCCACGACCTGGCCCTTGCCGAACTCGCCGCCGTCCAGGCTGATCCCGGTGATCCGGTCCATCATCAGCATCGGCGGGGCCGGCAACTGCGCATTGCCCGGACCGAAATAGCCGCCGCGGCCGGACAGGATCAGGTCGCGCTTCGTGTAGCTGGACTTCGGCGTGTGGAACGCGTGCGGATCGGCCATGGCGATGCGGTTCCTTGCTGATGGGCGCGGGGCGTCCCGCGGTCAGGCGGCCCGGTCGGCGGCGGCGCGCCGGCCGGCTGGCGTGGGCGGCAGGCGCAGGGCGCCGGCGACGAAGACCCAGATCTTGTTGGTCAGTTCGGCGCGGTCCGGGCGATGGCCGCCGGTCAGGGCGCCGATCAGCGCCTGACGGATGCCGCCGATCAGCAGCGCGATGGTGAGGCGCGGGTCGAGGTCGGCAGGGATGACGCCGGCCCGCTGGCCGGCGCGCAGATTGTAGGCTCCCGCGGTGAGCTGCCGCCGGGCGAAGGCCTGCTCGACGTCGAGGACCTCGGCGGCGCGGCTCAGCGGCCCCACGACGAGGGGCGCGAACGGATGGTCGTAGTGGAAGGAGATGTAGGCCGCGATCCGCTCCTTCTCGCGGCCGGCCCAGTCGGAGGAGACCAGCTTCGAGGGACTGAAGGCGGCGTCTTCCAGGCGGTCGTAGAACCCCTCCACCACGGCGGCGATCAGCCCCGCCTTCGATCCGAAGTGGTGGTAGGCCAACCCGACCGACACCTTGGCCCGCTTGGCCACCGCCTGCATCTCCAGCAGGCCATGGCCGTGGATGAGCTCCTCCTGGGCGGCGCGGATCAATCGTTCCGGCGTGCCGATCCTGGTCGCGATCATGGCTGACCTCTGGACTGAATTGAATTCAATTTAACTCATGGGACCGAGGTCGGCAACCGCCGAGGCCGGCGGCCGGCGAACGGGCAGGCGAGGGTGGCTGGCGGACAGCACGCGACGTACAGTCAGGGTCGGACGTTCGCGGATGGGGGCGGCTGACCGGGATGGAGACTGACGCGCCGCTGAGGCGCCTCTTCACGGCGATCGCTTCGGCGGATGATCCGGAGGTTCTCGACCTGCTGGCGGCCTCGCCGGCCCTGGCCCACGCGGTCTTGCAGGAGGGCGCGTCGCGCGCCTCGGCCGCCGACCATTACCTGAGCGGGATCGCCCACTACGTCTATTCCGGCGACACCGCGCTCCATGCGGCCGCGGCGGCCCACCGACCCCGGATCGTGGGTGAGCTGGTCCGCCTGGGCGCCGTGGTCTCGGCGAGCAACCGCCACGGCGCGCAGCCCCTCCACTACGCCGCCGACGGCGCGCCGGGGTCGTCCCACTGGCGGCCGGCCGCGCAGGCCCAGACCATCGCCGACCTGATCGCCTCAGGCGCGGATCCGAACGCCGTGGACCGGCGGCAGGTCACGCCTCTGCATCGCGCCGTGAGGACCCGGTGCGCCGATGCGGTGCGCGCTTTGCTGGCGGGTGGGGCCGACCCGAACCGCAGGAATGCGCACGGCTCGACACCGATGAAGCTGGCGACCCATCAAAGCGGCCGCGGCGGCAGCGGCTCGGCGGAGTCCAAGGTGCAACAGGCGAGGATCGTCGAACTCCTCGAGCGCTATGGGGCAGGATGATCCGAGCGGCGGTGGCGGAGCATCGTCAGATGCTTCCGGGGCTTAAATCTCACGGCAGACGCGAGCCTTCCGGTCTCGGCAAGTCAAGGACGCGCTCTCTGGCGCGCCGCTCCGCGGCCGGCCTCCGGCCGGTCCTTGAGTTGCCGAGGCCGGAAGGCAAACTGGCCGGCATGAGATTTATGGCTGGGTGTCGGCGGTGGCCGATCTCGCTACAACAGAAAAGCTCCGGGGTTGATCGAGGTGTTTGACCCGCTAGCCGTCCTCCCGCGCTCTGCTAGGCTTCCTGATCCGATCATTTCGAAGGAGGACGAGCAGGCCACGATGTCATCGCACCTAGCTGGCGATTTCCGAAACTTCCTCTGGCTTCTCTGGCAGGCAACCTTCAGCTACGCGGCGCTTCTGCCGCTTGCGCTGCTGTCAGCATGGTGTCTGTTTGACGCCCGCAAGAACCGACGCCCGCTTGTCGTATTTGCACTGCCCATATGCTGGCTCTTGCCGATGATGCTTGCGGGGGCATTTACCGACTGGAATTCGACGGAGGCGAAGACAGCGAACTTGGTAGGCTCCGCTGCCCTGACCGCATTTGTAGTTCAGATCATACTGAGCATTTATCTGGTCAGCACAATGAAGGGCCAGCGATGGCTCGCTGCGATCGGCGGGCTCCTCAACGCGGCGATCGGTCTTCTGGCGCTTTTCGTCGTCGGCATGGATGCCTCTGGCGACTGGATTTAGCGCCCCGAAATGGGCGGCGAGTCTTGAGGCATCGCTTGGCTACCCGTTCCGGCTGATCCGCCAGCCATAGAAAAAGGGCGGAGCCTTTCAGCCCCGCCCTCGATCTCAAAGCGATGTGAGCGTGGACTAGAAGTCCATGTCGCCCATGCCGCCCATGCCGCCGCCGCCGCCACCCATGCCGCCGCCGCCGCCGCCCTTCTTGGGCGCCTCGACGATGGCCGCTTCGGTGGTGATCATCAGGCCGGCGACAGATGCAGCGTCCTGGAGCGCGGTGCGGACCACCTTGGCCGGGTCGATGACGCCGGCCTTGACCATGTCCACATACTCTTCGGTCTGGGCGTTGAAGCCGAAGGTGGGCGAGGCGTTCTCGAGCACCTTGCCGACCACGATCGAGCCTTCGACGCCGGCGTTTTCGGCGATCTGGCGGATCGGGGCCTGCAGCGCGCGGCGCACGATGGCGACGCCGGCTTCCTGGTCGTCGTTGTCACCCTTGAAGCCGTCCAGGACCTTGGACGCCTTCAGCAGGCAGACGCCGCCGCCGGGGACGATGCCTTCCTCCACGGCCGCGCGGGTCGCGTTGAGGGCGTCGTCGACGCGGTCCTTCTTTTCCTTCACCTCGACTTCGGTCGAGCCGCCGACGCGGACCACCGCAACCCCGCCGGCCAGCTTGGCCAGGCGTTCCTGCAGCTTTTCCTTGTCGTAGTCCGAGGTGGTGTCCTCGATCTGCTTCTTGATCTGCGAGATGCGGCCCTCGATGCCCGCCTTGTCGCCGGCGCCGTCCACCAAGGTGGTGTCGTCCTTGGTGATGGTGACCTTCTTGGCCTTGCCCAGCATCTCGAGGGTGACGTTCTCGAGCTTGATGCCGAGGTCTTCGCTGATCAGCTGGCCGCCGGTCAGGATGGCGATGTCTTCCAGCATGGCCTTGCGGCGATCGCCGAAGCCCGGCGCCTTGACCGCCGCGACGCGGAGGCCGCCGCGCAGCTTGTTGACCACCAGGGTGGCCAGGGCTTCGCCTTCGACGTCCTCGGCGATGATCAGCAGCGGACGGCCCGACTGGACCACCGCTTCCAGCACCGGCAGCAGGGGCTGCAGCGAGGAGAGCTTCTTTTCGAAGAGCAGGATCATCGGCTCTTCGAGGTCGGCCTCCATCTTCTCGGCGTTGGTGATGAAGTAGGGCGAGAGATAGCCGCGGTCGAACT
>Ga0207695_10006830_pt1 | contig 14696 bp, 15 predicted proteins | sample KBSC54metaG_FD_184354 | JGI IMG/M metagenome (GOLD analysis project Ga0207695, IMG submission 184354) | Corn rhizosphere microbial communities from Kellogg Biological Station, Michigan, USA - KBS C5-4 metaG (SPAdes) (version 2) | ecosystem: Host-associated > Plants > Roots > Rhizosphere > Soil... | reverse complement strand
CCACATGGACTCGGACCCGGCGCAGATCAGCACGGCCGGTGCGCCGAATCTGATCGCAGGAGGTGTCCGAAGCCTATTCCAGACTGACACCATCGGCCTCCGCATGATCCTGCAAGCGGCCTGGGCGCTACGGGCGCCTGCCGTCGCCTATATCGCTGACGTGTCCTGGGCCTGACGCCATGGCGTGGCGCGAGAACCTGGCCCGGCTGATCCTGGGCAAATCGGCGGAAGGGCAGCCCCGCAGCGGGCCATACCTGCTGTCTGTCACCCCCGGCATGTTGGGTAGCGAGGGTGAAAGCCTGAACTGGTGGCAGCAGGGCTACAGCGTCCGCCGCGACGGCCCCACCGCCATGGTCGAAGCGTGCGTGGCAGCCTACGCGCAGACGGTGGCCATGTGCCCAGGCTCGCACTGGAAGCTGCGTGAGGATGGCGGCCGGGACCGAATGACGGGCAGCGCGCTGACCCGCGTGCTGCGGCGGCCGAATGCCTATCAGACCATCAGCGACTTCCTGCTGCAGCAGGCGAGCCAACTGCTGTACGCGGGCAATTCGTACGCCCTGGCCCTGCGGAATGACCGCAACGAGCCGGTGGAGCTACACCTGTTCGACCCGCGCACGTCGCGGCCCCTGATCGCCGCAGATGGCAGCGTGTTCTACCACCTAGAGGGCAACGAGGTGGCCGAGCGGATGCTTGGCGGCCCCGTGCGCGTCCCGGCCCGCGATGTGATGCACCTGCGGCTACACTGCCCGCAGCACCCGCTGGTGGGCGTCTCCCCGATCACTGCAGCGGCCCTGCAGCAGGTGGCTGCGGACGCCGCCCTGGCCCAGCAGGTGGCGTTCTTCACCAATCAGAGCCGCCCCAGCTTTGTGCTCTCGACTGACCAAATCCTGACCAAGGAGCAGACCGACCAGCTGCGGGAGAGGTGGGAGCAGCAGGCCAAGGGATTGCAGGCGGGCGGCACGCCCATCCTGACAGCCGGGCTCAAGCCGGTGCCGTTGGGTGTGAGCGCCCAGGACGCGCAGCTTATGGCCCTGCTGCGCATGTCGGATCAAACCATCGCCACCTGCCTACGGGTGCCCCACGTGCTGGTGGGCCTGAGCCCGAACGGCCCGCAGGGCAGCACGGAAAGCCTCATGGGGTTCTGGCTGGCGTCGGGCCTGGGCTTCCTGCTGAACCACGTTGAGGAAGCGTGGGGCGCTTTGTTCGGCCTGCGGGGGCAGCCTGACGAGTACCTAGAACTGGACGTGGGCGCGCTGCTGCGCCCGGCTTTCAAAGACAAAATCGAGGGACTGGCGCGCGCCGTCCAAGGCGGCATCTACGCCCCCAACGAGGCCCGCGAGGATATGGAAAAGCCACGGGTCCGTTACGGAGACGAGCCCCGTGTGCAGCAGCAGGTGGTGCCGCTCTCCGCCTGGGGCAAGGCCCAACCCAAGACACCCGGCCCACCGGCACCCCCGGCGGCGTCCGGCACAGAACCCCCGCCCTAGGCAAGCACGCCATAGGGGCAGGGTACCCAGGCGGCGGGAGACTCCTTGGCCGCCGCCTGGGGCGCCATTCGGCCAGAACGCCCAGTGCCCCACCAGCTTGACCGTAGCGGTTACCGGACCGACCATCGGGCTATGACTGTGAACTCCGACGCCCATGCCGCCTTGGCCGACGCGGACGATGTTGACCCGCGCTACGGGGGGCCGCGTCAGTGGGACCAGTGGGTGAAGGATGCCCGGAAATCCGTTCTGGAAGCCGTAGGGCTTTTCGGCGTGGGGATTGCGGCCTTCGCCTTCGATGCCAACTCCGCCAGCCCCCGGCTCGCAGGGTGGCTGTTTTGGCTGGTGCTTGGCTTCACGGTTTGGTTCGGCTTCGCGATCATCAATCGTGCCTTCAAGTGGCGCGAGGCTATCCGCGACCGCCGCTGTGGCGGGCCGAGGCGGATGGGCAGGCCGCTTATGACCGAGAACTCGCCATCCGATACGAGCGTGATGAGCGCCGGGAGCGTTTCTGGTCCGGCGTGGGCAAGGTGATTGCCTGGGGCGTGGGGGCTGGCGTCGTGTGGTACGTGGTCATCGCGCCGCTCTCCGACGCCCCGGAGTGGGCGAAGGCATTGGGCAGTGCCGTGGGCATGCTTGCCGCCTACACCGTCTCCACGCTCGAGGAGATCAAGAAGCAGCTAAAGCGGAAGTGACAGACGCTGGCTTAAGCGCCACCGCTCAAGCCCGCGCACCTACCTGGCAGGCGCCTTCCCGATTTTGCGCGCCGAATGGAGCGCCAACACATTGCAGACAAACCTCACCGCGTTGGAGCGGGCGGCGATCATGGTGACAACGTATTGACCTGCAAACATCGCAGCGGCGAGGCCAACCGTGCCCCAGGCCACCCCGTTCACCCGGAGTGCGATGGGCACCAGCAGAAGCAGCGCGACGGATAGGGCAGTCATATCCCGGTACAGCAGAAACGCCTTGTGCGAGTCGACCACCAGGGGCTCGCCCGAGACCGCCTTGGAGAGTGCGTACCATTTTCGATTTTGCTCTGCGGGCTCGGTGGGCAGAACACCCACGTGCTTTCGCAAGGCCGTCATGTCGATGCGGGGATCAGCCGGACCGTGCTTCGTGAACGCTTGGGAGCCGGGCAGCACACCCAAGGGCTTCCAAAATACCAGCATCGCCTTCACGTCCGGCGGAAGCAGGTTCACGAGCAGCAGCACGATCACGGGAAGCACCGTGGTCATCGAAGCGCGGCCGATAGCGCTAGTCGTCAGGCCCGCCTTCTCCGCAATGCCCGGCACCACCAACAGGGCAATGGCCAACAGGTCGGCGGCGGCGAGCGCCACCAGCCAACGCATGTTCCCGGCCTTAAACGCCTGAGGCCCGCGCTTCATCCGAAGTACTCCGTGTCGATGAAGTACTGATCATTCTCGACGGTGAACTGGATGGTTCCATCGCGGCGGGTGGTGAGGACATGCCTGTTCTTGCCCGTCGTGCGGACCTTGACCCCGCCCTCACGCACCACCCGGCGGTAATCGGGGACTGTGAGTTGCGTATCGTGGACAATGGGCTTGTCGGAGATGACGACGGCGTCGGGCGTGAAGTGGTTGAACACGTCCTCACAGTACCCGTTGAACCGACCGTGGTGTGACGCCACGAGAATGTTCGTGTCGCGAAGCTCCCAGCAGAAGTCCGGCCGCGCAAGTAGTGCCTTCCATCCCGCCTTTTCCAGATCACCGGGGAAGATGATTTTGAACCCCGCGTACTTGATGAACACCACCAAGCTCAGGTCGTTCGTCTTCGTGAACCACGGGTATGGGTTCCAGAACACGGACATCTGGATGCCGCCCATGTGCAGGTTGAACGGCGTGTCCGTGGGGCTGCTGTAGGTGTCGCAGGCGCTAACGTACCACTGGGCGTCCCGAGTGAGAGGGCCTCCCTCGGCCTTGATGGCCTTCATTTCTTGGCCCGAGTACGAAGGGTTCCGATACAGCGTGTCGACGTAGATGCCCGCTTCGCTTAACTGCCGCAGGTCGGACATATGATCCTGATCGGCGTTGGTGATGAACAGGTAGTCGAGAACGCTACGCCCAAGCCCATTCTTGATGAACGCGCTCGGCTGGAAATCTTCGCCCGAACCGGAGTCGATCATGGCGAGCCGTCCGCCGTACCCGTTCAGCACATGCTGCATCATCGCGCATGCGCCATGCTGGACGTCCCAGATACGCAGCCGCATTTCACCTTGCAGAATCATGGGCGCTCACCCGCTGCCGATAGGCTAAGCTTGGGGATACGCGAGGCGGTTTACTAGGTGCACCATTATCGCAGCGGCACCGCTATCCACAGCTGGGTGGCCGCACGTGGCAGCGGCCGGTGCCGGAAATGTTACCCCAGGCGCTACCCGCAAGACGAAACCGGCTTCGGGGTTCTGTGGTGTTTTGATCTAACCCATTGAAAACGTTGGTAGGCCGGGTGAGGTTCGAACTCACGACCATTCGATTAAAAGTCGAATGCTCTACCACTGAGCTACCGGCCCACGACGCGGGGTCTTGGAAGGCCCTGGCGAAGCGGCGCGGACCTTAGGCGCCGGACCTGCGCTGCGCAAGGCCGGCGCCCTGAACTCGCCAGGATGTCTGGTAATGTAGCGCCTAGATGCGATACGCGACCGCCCTCCTGATCTCCGCCGGCGCGCTCGGCGCCGCCCTGGCGCTCGGCGGCTGCATGACCACGCGCGGCGACGGCTCGCCGAAGGTCGAGACCACGACCGAAGCCAATCGCGAAGGCATCAAGGGCGCGGCCGAGTCGCCGCTCCGCGACCTCAATGTCCTTCGCACCAAGATTCCGGACGTGCTGCTGCAGGCCATGGCCGATCCCTACGAGCGGCCGGACTCCGGGCGCTGCCTCGAGCTCGCCGCGCGGCTGAAGCCCCTGAACGACGCCCTGGGCGCCGATCTCGACGCGCCCGCCGCCGACCAGGACGACCTGCTGCACAAGAGCAAGACCACCGCGCTCGGCCTGATGGCCGGCGCGGCCAGCGACGTCATCCCTTTCCGCGGCTGGGTGCGCAAGCTGACCGGCGCGGAGCGTCATGACCGCCTGGTGCAGGACGCCATCACCGCCGGCGCCGTGCGGCGCGCCTACCTGAAGGGCCTGGGCGAGGCCAAGGGCTGCAATCCGCCCGCCACGCCGTCGCACCAGCTGGCCGGCGCGCCGGTCATCGACCAGGCGATGAAGCCGAAGTTCCCGATCCGTCCGGACGCGAGCCGTTAGCCCCCGGCGGATCGCGACGCAGCTCGCGCTGGTAGAGGCCGGCGCGGCGCAGGCGCGCATTCACCGCCCGGGCGCGGTCGAGGTCGCCGTAGATCGTCACCAGCATCGGCGCGGTCCGCTGTCCCGATCGGAAGTCGGCGATCAGGCGCAGGTTGGCGTCGCCGGTGCGAACGGCGAAGACGCCCATCACCGCCTGGTGGGCCAGGAGCGCGAGGGCGGCCGCCGCCACCGCGCCGGCGAAGAGCCGCGGCCTGGCCTCCATCGCCTTGCGCAGATGCGGCAAAGCCAGCATCCAGAGACCCGCGTGCAGCGGGATCAGGAAGACCGCGTAGCGCATGGGCACGAGGTCCGGCGCGATCACCCCGGTGCGCGCGGCGCCGGCCATGGCCGCTGTGGTCAGCGAAAAGACGATCAGGGCGCGCGCGGCCTCGGCCGTCCATCCCGCCTGCGCGGCGCGCCTGGTGACCAGCGCCGCCAGGCTGAGGCCGATCGCCGCCAGGCCGATCGCCCAGCCGAGGCGGGGGATCGCCCTGGCCCAGGGGAGGCCCAGGTAGTTCACGAAGATCAGGACGCCGTCGATCAGCCGCCGGACCTCCGGCAGCCCCGCACCGCCCAGCGCCGCGCCCGTCCGCGACGACGCGCCCTCGCCCAGCAGGTAGAGCGCCGAGACGGCCGCGCCCACGCCCAGCACGGCGATCAGCCAGCCGCGACGGCCCGCCCGCCAAGCTCCGAACGCCAGGGCCGGCCAGACGGCGAGGCCCGCGGCGCTGCCCAGGCTGGCCGCCACGGCGCAGGCCAGCGCGCCGGAGCCGCGCAGCGCCGGCCACGGACCCGGCCTCTCGGCGAGCAGAATCGCGGCCACGGCGAACACGAGGGCGTGCACATAGGTGGTGTTGATGTCGGCGCTGACGTCGAGGATCTGGGCGCCCATCAGGCTGAGCGCGGCGGCGACGCCCGCCCCTATCAGCCGCAGCCCTGGACCCGCCGCGTCCGCCGCCGCGCCGGCCAGCATCGCCGCCGTCCCCGCCAGGCAAAGCACGCCCACGGCCAGGAACAGGTAGCTGCTGGCGCCGAAAGCGGTGATGTCCAGACCTAGGACGATGAAGGTCCAGACCAGGTGGTGGAAATTGTGCGGCGCCCAGAGGTAGGCCCAAAGGTCGCCGTTGGCCCGGAAGAGGTCCCAGCGGGCGAGCCAGTCGTACATGTCGGAATAGGGCTCGAGGATGGACGTGCGCCAGACCAGCCACGCGGCTGACGCCACATAGGCCACGAGCGCCGCGGCGAAGCCGGCGCGCACGCCTGCCGGCAGGCTCTGGGCGGCCCCCGGTCTCAAGCGCGCGCCTGCCGCGCGAGGAACGCCCGCCGGAACGCCTCCAGCCGCCCCGCCGCGATCGCCGCGCGCAGGTCCGCCATGAGCCGCTGGAAAAAGGCCAGGTTGTGCCAGGAGAGCAGCACCTGGCCGAGGATCTCCTCCGACTTCACCAGGTGGTGCAGATAGGCCTTGGAATAGTCGCGCGAGGCCGGGCAGTCGCTCGCCGGGTCGAGGGGCGCCTCGTCATCGGCAAAGCGGGCGTTCTTCAGGTTCACGGAGCCTTCCCAGCCCCAGGCCTGGCCGTGGCGGCCCGATCGGGTCGGCAGGACGCAGTCGAACATGTCCACGCCGCGCGCCACCGCCTCGACGATGTCCAGCGGCTTGCCTACCCCCATCAGATAGCGCGGCCGCTCCGGCGGCAGCATGGCCGGGGCGAAGTCGAGCACCTCGACCATGGCCGCGTGGCCCTCGCCGACCGCGAGGCCCCCCAGGGCGTAGCCGTCGAAGCCGATCCCGGTCAGCCGCTCGGCCGACTCCCGGCGCAGCGCCTCGGACGTGCCGCCCTGCTGGATGCCGAACAGCGCCTGGGCCTCGCGCGCGCCGAACGCGGCCTTCGACCGCTCGCCCCAGCGCGCCGAGCGGCGCATCGCCTCGCCCGCCCGCGCCTCGCTCGCCGGCAGGGCGACCAGCTCGTCGAGCTGCATGACGATGTCCGACCCCAGCAGGTCGGCCTGGATCTCGATGGATCGTTCCGGCGTCAGCACGTGCCTGGAGCCGTCGATGTGGCTCTGGAAAGTCACCGCCTCCTCCGTGACCTTGGAGATCTTCGAGAGCGACATCACCTGGAAGCCGCCGCTGTCGGTGAGGATCGGCTTCTCCCAGCGCATGAAGCGGTGCAGCCCGCCCAGCCGCGCCACCCGCTCGGCCGTGGGGCGCAGCATCAGGTGGTAGGTGTTGCCCAGAAGGATGTCGGCGCCGGTTTGCGCCACCTGCTCCACCGTCAGGGCTTTCACCGTGCCGGCCGTGCCCACCGGCATGAAGGCCGGCGTGCCGATCTCGCCGCGCGGTGTCGCCAGGACGCCGGTCCGCGCCTTGCCGTCGACCGCGGTGACGGTGAACGGGAACGCCGCCATCAGCCGGCCTTCCACAGCAGGCTGGCGTCGCCGTAGGAATAGAACCGGTAGCCCTCGGCGATCGCATGCGCGTAGGCCGCCCGCATGGTCTGAAGGCCCGCAAAGGCGCTGACCAGCATGAACAGGGTCGAGCGCGGCAGGTGGAAGTTGGTCATCAGCCCGTCCGCGGCCCGGAAGCGGTAGCCGGGGGTGATGAAGATCGCCGTCTCCCCGTCGAAGGCCCGGATGACCCCGTCCTCGCCGGCCGCCGACTCCAGCAGCCGCAGCGAGGTGGTGCCCACGCAGACGATGCGGCCGCCCGCCGCGCGCGCGGCGTTGAGGCGCCCGGCCGTGGCGGCGTCGACCTCGCCCCATTCCGGGTGCATGCGGTGCTCGTCCACGGTCTCGGTCTTCACCGGCAGGAAGGTGCCCGCGCCCACGTGCAAGGTGACAAAGGCGGTCGCGACGCCCGCCGACTCCAGCCGGACCAGCAGCTCCGGCGTGAAGTGCAGGCCCGCCGTGGGCGCCGCCACAGAGCCGTCCTCGCGGGCGTAGACCGTCTGGTAGTCCCGGCGGTCCTGATCGTCCTCCTCGCGCTTGGCGGCGATATAGGGCGGCAGCGGCATGGCGCCCCGCTCGGCGATTGCGGCGTCGAGATCCGGCCCGGAGAGGTCGAAGGCCAAGGTCACCTCGCCGCCCTCGCCCTTGTCGGCCACCGTCGCGTCCAGCAGGCAGGCCCGGTCGGAGCTTTCCCCGAAGACGATCCGGTCGCCCACGGCGAGCCGCTTGCCCGGCCGCATGAAGGCGGTCCAGCGATGGCCGCTCAGCCGTCGGTGCAGGGTCGCCTCCACGGCCACCCGGCTCTCGCCCCTTAGGCGCACGCCCTTCAGCCGCGCGGCGATCACCTTGGTGTCGTTGAGCACCAGCACGTCGCCAGCCCGCAGCAGCTCCGGAAGGTCGCGGACCTGGGCGTCCGCGAGCGGGGCGCCGGGGGTCACCACCAGCAGGCGCGCAGCGTCGCGGGGGCTCGCCGGCCGCAAGGCGATGCTGGCCTCGGGGAGATGGAAATCGAAGTCGCGAACCTGCATGAAGGCCTCGTGAAGCGCATGCGACTCTTCGCGCGTCAAGCTGGGCCCGTTGGATGCGGTTAGCGCGGCTGATCCCGGGCGCCCTCGGCCTGGCGCTGGCCGCGGGGTGCGCCCTCGCCGCCCTTGCCGCCCAGGGCGGTCGCGTCAGCCCGGCGCTGGACGTGCTGACGAACCTGGCGCCGCTCTACCTGGCCGGCGGGGTGCTCGCCGGCGCCCTCAGTGCGGCGGGCCTCGGGTTCCTGCGCCGGGCGGGCCTGGCGCTGGCCGGGCTGGCCTTCGTGGCGGCCGCCGCGCTGATGGCGCCGGAGTTCCTCCGCGCGACGGGGCCCACTGCGCCGGCGAACGCGCCCGGCCAGATCAAGCTCGTCGAACTGAACGTCTGGCGGGAGAACCCCGACCTCGACCGGCTGGCCGAATGGCTGGCCGCCGAGGACCCCGACTTCATCGTGCTGGACGAATCCAGCGCCGCCCTGCGCGAGCTGATCGTGCGCCGGCTCGGCCGAGGCGGCGTGGCGGGCTACGCCAGCAGCCTGATGATCTTCGCGCGCGGGCCATACCTGCAGATGGACCGCCCCCCCATCGGGCCGGGCAGCCATCTCACCTTCGTCAACGCCACCTACCCCAGCGCCAGCGGCCCGCTGGAGCTGGTGGCCGCCCACACCGACTGGCCGACCAGCAGCCTCCAAGGGGCGCAAAGCGCCGCGCTGGCCGGGGTGGTGGCCAAGCTGCCGCGCCGCCGGATGATCCTGGCCGGGGACTTCAACTCGACGCCCTGGTCGTTCCGCCGACAAACCGACGATGCGACCTTCGGGCTGATCCGGCGCGATCGGGCGCTCGCCACCTGGCCGGCCGGGCATGCCGGACCCTGGCGCGGTTGGGCGCCCGTCCCCTTCCTGCCGCTGGACCACATTTACGCCGGCCCCGGCTGGGCGACGGTAGCTGTGCGGCGAGGACCCCGGGTCGGCTCCGACCACTATCCGCTGGTCGTCACCCTAGCGCCTGTCGGGCCGCGCTGAGCTTCGCCTCCAGCCGCGCACGTTCGTCCTCCTGCGCCTTGCCGAGCTCTGCGAGGCGCCTGTCGAGCGCGGCCCGTTCGGTCTCCAGCTTGCGCCGCGCGCTCGCCTGCCGGGCCGCGAGGTCCGCGAGTTGCGCCTCCAGGTCGGCCACCTTCTTGAGCTGCGCCTTGGTCGGCCCCTTGGGCTTGGGCGCCTTGGCCGGCGTCAGCTTCGCCAACTGGCCGCGCGTCCCGGACGGGCGGCGTAGGACCTCGCCTGGCTGGGCGAGCGCGGCCTTGACCAGCGCCGGCTCGTCGGTCTCGTGGGCCTGGCCTTCCTTGAAGACGTCCTGACGGATCCCCCACGCGGCCAGCGCTTTCGCCCGCGAGCTTACCGCGACCACATAGTCGGTGAGGCCGTCGGAGGTGACGAAGACCTTCAGCCGCGTCGCCATCGCCGTCCGCCTCAGGCGTCCGCGGCGACTTTCATCGAGACGATCTTGCCCGGGTCGCGCGGCGGCTCACCCTTGGGCAGGGCGTCGATGTTCTCCATCCCGTCCACCACCTCGCCCCAGACGGTGTACTGGTTGTCGAGGAAGCGCGCGTCGTCGAAGCAGATGAAGAACTGGCTGTTGGCCGAGTTCGGATTGGCGGTGCGGGCCATGGAGCAGACGCCGCGCACATGCGGCGCCTTGGAGAATTCGGACGGCAGGTTGGGCTTCTTCGAGCCGCCCGAGCCGGTGCCCGTCGGGTCGCCGCCCTGGGCCATGAAACCCGGGATCACCCGGTGGAACGCCACCCCGTCGTAGAAGCCCTCGCGCGCCAGCTCCTTGATCCGCGCAACGTGCTGCGGCGCCAGGTCGGGCCGCAACCGGATGGTCACCGGTCCGGCGGCGAGCTGCATGATCAGGGTGTTTTCGGGGTCGTCCATCATTTCACCTCAACTGGAATTTCGACGTCGCAGGCCGTGAAGTCGGCGCCCTTGGCGGCGCGTACGCGCGCGATCTCGGCCTTGAACCACGGGCCCTTGGGGTCGATCACGCGGACCTTGGGCCGGTCCTTCTCAGGCAAATCGGCGAGCAGCCGCACCCGTTCCATGCGGTCCTGCGGATCGGCCACGGGCTCACCGGTCTTGATCGCGCGGACCACGTCCAGGCCGCTGATCACCCGTCCCCACGCGGTGTATTTCTTCTCGAGCGACGGATAGGGGTAGCGCATCAGGAAGAACTGGCTGTTGCCGGAGTCAGGGTTCTCGTCTCGGGCCATGCCCATGACGCCCTGGCAGTAGAGCGCCCAGGCCGTCACCTTCTGGTCCTTGGTGAGCGCCGCCAGCGCCATCGACTGGCTCATCACCGGCAGCGCCTTGACGAAGCCGATCTCGGCCACTGTCTGGTCGGCGGCCATGACGAACGGCAGGTCGGCGCCGCGCCGGAAGGTGAATTCGGCCGGGATGTTGGGCTTCGAGGAGCCGCCCTGGCCGTTGTTCTGCGGGTCCCCGGTCTGGTCCATGAACTTGTCGATGACCCGGAAGAAGCGCAGGCCGTCGTAGAAGTTCTCGTGCGCCAGCGCGCGGATCTGCGCCACGTGCAGCGGCGCGACCTCGGGCGTCATCTCCACGATGATGCGGCCCTTGTTGGTGTCGATCACCAGGACGTCGTTGGGGTCGGGCGTGCGCCAGTCGGCGGCGCCGGGCGCGCCCGGGGCGGCGGCCTGCGGCGGAGGGGGGACGGCGGGCGCGGGTTTCTTGGGCGCGGCGGCGGCGCTGACGGCCAGCGCCGCGGCGCAAGCGGCGAGCAGGATCGTGCGGTTCATGGGGCCTCTCGTAGCGGGGGAAGGTTCCCGACGCCAGCGTCGCCGATCAAGCCCGCCCGACCTTGGCGAGCAGCCGGTCCTTGACGCCGGGGCTGACGAACTTGGTGACCTCGCCGCCCAGGGTGGCGATCTCCTTGACCAGCCGCGAGGCGATGGCCAGGTGGCGCGGATCGGCCATCAGGAACACGGTCTCGATATCGCGGTCGAGCTGCTGGTTCATGGCGGTGATGGCGAACTCGAATTCGAAGTCGGCCATGGCGCGCAGGCCCCGTACCATGATCCCGGCGCCGATCTCCCGGGCGAAGTGGGTGGTCAGGCCCTCGTAGGGCTGCACCACGATCTCGGTGGACTTGCGGAAGGGGTCCACGGCCTCCTCGACCATCGCCACCCGCTCGTCGAGGTCGAACATCATGGTCTTGCCGGTGTCCCGGGCGACGCCGAGGACCAGCTTGTCCACCAGCTTCACGGCCCGGCCGATGATGTCGGTGTGGCCGTTGTGGATGGGATCGAAGGTGCCCGGATAGAGCCCGACGCGCGTCATGCGGTTTGATCCCCCAACAACCGATGTTCGCCTTTCGCCGCCGGGCGCGGTTCTGGCAAGCGGAAAACGCGGTTGGCGGCGGAACTCAGGTCTTGGAGCTAGGGACCCACGGTACGATCATCGACACCCGCTTCTGATAGTTGCGGTAGGTCTCGCCGAAGGCGGCCACGAGATCGTGTTCCTCGAGCTGGATCGCGATCAGGATATAGGCCGTGGTCGCGCCCGCGAAGACCAGGTGGCCCAGGGTCATCTTGGGCGTCGCCCAGAAGGCGATGATGAAGCCCAGATAGATCGGGTGGCGCACCACCCGGTAGAAGAGCGGCGTCTTGAAGTCCGCCGGCGGGGTCTCCCTGCCCGAGGCGTAGGCCCAGACCTGGCGCAGGCCGAAAAGGTCGAAGTGGTTGATCAGGAAGGTGCTGGTCAGCACGGTGAGCCACCCGAGCGCGCTGATCGCCATCAGGGCCGCGGCGGGGTTCGCGCCGGTCACCGTCCAGATCGGCTGGGTCAGCGGGCGCCACTGCCAGAACAGCAGGACGAGCGCCAGGGAGGCGAACAGCACATAGGTGGAACGCTCGACCGCCGGCGGCACCATGCGCGTCCACCAGGCCTTGAAGGCCGGCCTGGCCATCACGCTGTGCTGGACGGCGAAGATGCCGAGCAGGACCACGTCGACGGCGAGGCTGGGGACGAGCGCGCCGCCGGTCCCGCTGTCGATGGTCTTGGGGACCACGACGTCGCCGACGAAGCCGATGGCGTAGAGGAACGACCCGAAGAAGATCGCGTAGGCCACGACCCCGTACAGCATTGCCAGGACCTTGTTCATCGGACGGCCTCCCAAGCGTTCACGCCTGAAGGCTGACCCCAACAAGCTTGGCTGTCAATTTCGCAGGCCCGCGTTCACCGGACCCTGTTATCGGGCATTCTAGGCCTCTGACGGCCCGTCGGAATCGGGGGTTTCGGGAGCGTCGCCGGCGTCATCGGCCGCCGGGGCCGCGTCGTCCGCCTCTTCCTCGCCGGTGTCGGCCAGCCGCTCCACCGAGACCACGTGCTCCTCTTCGGAGGTGCGGAAGACGATCACGCCCTGGGTGTTGCGGCCCGCGAGCCGCACCTTGCGGACCGGCGTGCGGATCAGCTGGCCCTGATCCGTGACCATCAGGATCTGGTCGCTCTCGTCCACGGGGAAGGAGGCCGCGAGCCGCCCGCCCTTCTTGGTGAGGTCCTGGGCCAACAGGCCCTGGCCGCCGCGCCCCGTGCGGCGGAACTCATAGGCCGAGGTACGCTTGCCGTAGCCCTCCGTCGAGACCGTCAGGATCACCTCTTCGGCGGCGCCCAGTTCAGCGATCCGCTCGGGCGTCAGGCTGACCTGGTCCTCGCCCGCGACCTCTTCCTCCTCCGCCGGCGTCGCCTCCTCGGCCTCGTCGCCCTCGGCCGCCGCGCGCATCAGCCGCGCGTGCTTGAGATAGGCGGTGCGCTCGGCCGGCGTCGCCGCCACGGCGCGCAATATGGCCATGGAGATCACGCTGTCGCCCTCGGCGAGCCTCACGCCCCGCACGCCGGTGGAATCGCGGCCGGCGAACACGCGAACCTCCTCCACCGGGAAGCGGATGCAGCGCCCGAGCGCGGTGGTCAGCAGGATGTCGTTCGCCTGGGCGTTGCAGACGCCCACGCCGACGATGGCGTCGCCCTCGTCCAGCTTCATGGCGATCTTGCCGTTGCGCTTGATGCCGATGAAGTCCGATAGCTTGTTGCGCCGCACCCCGCCCGAGCGGGTGGAGAACATGACGTCGTACTGGTCCCAGGTCGCCTCGTCCTCGGGCAGCGGCAGGATCGAGGTGATGGTCTCGCCGGGCTCGATGGGCAGCAGGTTGACGAAGGCCTTGCCGCGCGAGGTCGGCGTGCCCACCGGCAGGCGCCAGACCTTCAGCTGGTAGGCCTTGCCGCCGGACGAGAAGAACAGCACCGGCGTGTGGGTGTTGGCCGAGAACACCCGTGTGACCGCGTCCTCCTCCTTGGTGGCCATGCCCGAGCGGCCTTTGCCGCCGTGCCGTTGGGTCCGATAGAGGCTGAGCGGCGTGCGCTTCACATAGCCGCCGTGGGTGACGGTGATCACCATGTCCTCGCGGACGATCAGGTCCTCGTCCTCGACGTCGGCGTCGCCCTCGACGATCTCGGTCCGGCGCGGCACGGCGAAGGCCTCGCGCACCTCCACCAGCTCCGCCCGCACGATGGCCATGATCGCATCGCGCGAGGCGAGCAGGGCGAGGTAGGCGGCGATCGCCTCGGCGAGGCTTTCGGCCTCCCCGAAGATCTCGTCGCGGCCGAGGCCGGTGAGGCGCGACAGCGTGAGCGCCAGGATGGCGCGCGCCTGTTCGTCGGAGAGCCGGATCTTATCGCCGTCGACGACCAGGGTGCGCGGATCGGCGATCAGCTCGACCAGCGGCAGCATGTCGCCGGCCGGCCAGTCCTTGGCGATCAGGCGTTCGCGCGCCTCCGCCGGGTCCTTCGACGAGCGGATGATGTGGATGAACTCGTCGATATTGGCCACCGCGATGGCCAGGCCGACCAGCACGTGGCCGCGGTCGCGCGCCTTCGAGAGCTCGAACTTGGTGCGGTTCTCCACCACCTCTTCGCGGAAATCCACGAAGGCGGTGACCATGTCGCGCAGGCCCATCTGCTCGGGCCGGCCACGGTTCAGCGCCAGCATGTTGACGCCGAACGAGCTCTGCAGGGGCGTGTAGCGGTAGAGCTGGTTGAGGATCACGTCGGCCGCGGCGTCGCGCTTCAGCTCGACGACGATCCGCATGCCCTGGCGGTCGCTCTCGTCGCGGAGGTCGGAAATGCCCTCGATCCGCTTCTCGCGCACCAGTTCGGCGATGCGCTCGACGAGCGCGGCCTTGTTGAGCTGGTAGGGGATCGAGTGGATGACGATCGCCTCGCGCTCCTTGCGGATTTCCTCCACCGACGCCTTGCCGCGCATGATCACCGAGCCGCGGCCGGTCATCAGCGCCTGGCGCGCGCCGGTGCGCCCGATGATCTCGCCGCCGGTCGGGAAGTCCGGCCCCGGCACGATGTCCAAGAGCTCGTCCAGG
>Ga0207695_10006829_pt1 | contig 14696 bp, 13 predicted proteins | sample KBSC54metaG_FD_184354 | JGI IMG/M metagenome (GOLD analysis project Ga0207695, IMG submission 184354) | Corn rhizosphere microbial communities from Kellogg Biological Station, Michigan, USA - KBS C5-4 metaG (SPAdes) (version 2) | ecosystem: Host-associated > Plants > Roots > Rhizosphere > Soil... | reverse complement strand
TCGACGTCGGACTTGACCTCTTCGAACTCGGCGATGGGGAACATGGCAATGGCAATGGTCAGGCCGTCGTTGGTCGGTGTCGTCACGAGCAGCCTGTGGGACCGCGGCCGAACGCTCGGAAGGTGGGGAGGCAAATCGCGCCAGTAGCTGTAATAGCAGCAGGCGAAGACGCCACGGACGTTGTACTCTTCGGCGCCTACCTTGGCCGCGACCATGGAGTGGCGTCCGTCGGCGCCGATCACGATGCGGGCCTTTTCGGTGATTTCCTCTCCATTGCGGCGATGGCCGCGAATGCCGGTGATGCGTCCATCGGCGGCGGTGAGCTCAGAGACGGTAAAACCTTCGGCGACATCGACACCGGCTTCACCGGCGGCATCGACCAGGATCTTGTCGAGAACGGTGCGGCGGGGCCCGAACGTTTCCGTAACATCGCCGCAAGGCGGTGGGGTGCCAGTCAACCGAAGATCTCCGGCATCGAACCCGAGGGTGGTCACAGGCGGACAGCCGGTAGCACGCAGACGATCGAGGAGTCCCCATTGTTTCAGACAGGCCACTCCGGGCTGCCAGATGTAATGGGTGGAGATGGTGTCGCTCGGGAAGGTGCCCCGATCGACCAGAAGCACGCGATACCCCATGCGCGCCAGCAGCATGGACACGGGCGATCCGCCGCAACGGGCGCCAACTACGATTGCATCGTACATAACCCTCCTGAGTCAGGACGTATTATATACGGGCAGCGCTATCGGATAACGACGCCGACGGCGGCGGGTTGGACGTCCAGACGGTCGATGCGATGGCCAAGTTCAAACGGCCGGCCGACGGCGGCATCGGGGTACATGGGGATAAGGAAGTTCTGAATCAGGAAGTCGAGGGTCCGGCCGTCGATTTCCAGGCCGCCCACGTCCACCTTCTGCACGGTCACGGTGGCCCGTCCGCCGCCGGATTGAATGCGGGCGGTGACGCTCACCGGACGGTCGCCGTCGAGCAGGCGCGACATCAGCCAGCCGGGACGGTATCCCTGGGCGCGCCGGACTTTTCCGAAGTCGATCATGGCGGTGCCGGTCACCACGCCAGGCGACACGATCTGCAGTCGCGGATTGCTGACGCCGGCCGGCAATTCGTGCTGCGCGTAGGCCGTCAGTTCGGCCGGGGTAAGGACGACGCGGGCCCCGGACCGCAGGTGGCCGGATTCGATCAGCTCGAACTTCTGGCGGGCAGCGGTGTAGCCGGTATATTCGGCCCAAAGACTGCAGGCAGCTATCAGCGAAACCAGGCTAACCAGACGGAACTTCACCAATCAGTAGACGGTGGGAGCCCCCAACCCGTTTCGGATAGCGCCATAGTACCCATCCGGTGTGTACCTGCACCCAACCAGGGTACGGCTTCGGTCCATTGATTTAGGCAAGTTAACAATTGGCCCTGACCGTGCAAAGGGTGTTTCGGAGTCCTTTATGCCGGTACACACCATCGCTCTGCTGGTCGCGGTCGGGTTGTTGTGCCTGGTCACCGCGCGCGTGGTAACCATGCTGTTTCGCTATGCCGGAGCGCGAGTGATCACCTGTCCGGAAAACCAGCAGCATGCGGGAGTCTCACTGCGAATGGGTCGCGTTCTGGGGAGCGGTCTGGTCTCCAGGCCGAATCTGCAGCTTTCGACATGTTCCCGGTGGCCGGAAATGGCCGGGTGCGGCCAGGAATGCCTGAGCCAGATCGCGGAGCGGCCGGAAGAATGCCTGGTCCGCACAATTTTGACGAAGTGGTACGCGGGCAAGAATTGCATCTATTGTAATCAGCCATTCCAGTCGATTGAATGGTCAGTACGGAAGCCGGCGCTGCTGATTGAGGGCAGGGGTTCGCTGGCCTGCGATTCGGTGCCTGCCGAGGAACTGCCGGGCACTCTGGCAAACGCGCAACCGGTTTGCTTTGCATGTCATACCGCCACCGGGTGGGTGCGGGGACATCCCGACCAGGTCACCGACAGGTCGAATCAACTTAAGTAAAGGGACGCCAAAAAATGAACATCATGTCCGTCGGCCTCTTGCTGGCTGCTTTGCCGGTATTCGGCGGGCAACAGGGAGCGGTGTTAGCTCCTATTGCGCTCTACACAAATTTTCAGCAGGAACAGGCTTCCGAGACGCTGATTACGGCCATGCAGGAGGAACTCTCCGGGATTATGGCGCCGATGGGGCTGCGCTTCGAGTGGCGGTCGATGAAGGATGCGAACGGCAGCAATGTCGCGGCGGAATTGGCGGTGGTGACGTTTAAGGGACATTGCGATTCGGCCCGCGTGTCGCCCCGCCGGGCAGAGAGCGGGCCGTTGGGTTGGACGCACATCAGTGAAGGTGCGATCCTGCCGTTTGCGGACGTAGACTGCGATGGGATCCGCAGTTTCCTGCAATCGGGATTGCTGGGCATCCGCCCCGCCGATCGGGAGGAATGGTTCGGCCGCGCCCTGGGCCGGGTGATAGCTCACGAGTTGTATCATATCTTGGCCAATACTCAGCACCACGGATCGGAGGGAGTCGGCAAGGCGGCGTATAGCGTGCAGAATCTGCTCTCGGGCGATTTTCAGTTCGGCGAAAAGGAATCTCTGGCGCTGCTCACCAGCAAGGCGCACGAGATTCTCGCAGGCATGGCCGTCGAATCCTCCCGGTAGGAGAGAGCGGGCACGGTATAATCTGCTCTGATGCCAGTGCCGGAACTCGAGCTGTATCGAAAGCAGTTTGAATCAGTTGCAGCCGATGCTGAGGAGCTGACAGCGGGGTTGACGGAGGCCCAGTTCAACTGGCGGCCCGCGCCCGGCACTTGGTCCATCGAAGAGTGCATGGGACACCTGGTGATGGTCGGAAATAGCCAGGTTCTCCACCTGGAACAGGCTATCGAAAAGGCACGGTCGCGCGGCATCACCGGCCAGCCGCCGTTCGAGTATGGCATGATCGACCGGTATATCGTCGGGTTGACGGAACGGCAGCGTTTTTCCGCGCCGCCGCGCTACCAGCCGCTACACGGCCAGCCGGTCACCGGAGTCCTGCCCAGTTTCCTGCATTTGCAGCGGCAATTGATCGGACTGGTGGAGCAATCCGAAGGACTCGATCTGGCTCGCGTGAAGGTCGGAACGCCGGTCTCACGGTTCGTGCGCATGAGCCTGGGGATGATGTTCGCGCAGATCGCGGCCCACGAACGGCGTCATACAGAGCAGGCCCGCCGGGTGCGCGAGAAGCTCTAGTCGCGGGCCAGTTCCACGTGCTGTTCGAGAATGAGACGGCGGGCCTGGACACGGACACGCGGCAGAAAAAACGTGAAGATCCCGGCGGACGCCATGCAGAAAAGCCCTCCGGCGGCCACGGTCCAGGGAGCGCCGACGCGATCGGCCGCGCCGCCTGCGATCAGCGAGCCGATAGGACCCATGCCCATGAACATCATGGTGTAGACCGCCATCACCCGGCCGCGCAGGCGGTCGGGGACCATGCTCTGGATCAGGGTGTTCGTAGATCCCATCTCGATCATCATGAAGAATCCGGCGGGCACCAGCAGCAGCACCGATAGCCAGTAGACGTGCGAGAACGAAAACGCGATCAGGCTGGCTCCGAACGCGGTGGCGGAGACTGCGACCCACACGCCGAGTCCTTTGAGGTGCTGGCGACTGGCCATGACGAGTGCGCCGGCCAGAGCCCCGATTCCTGTGGCGCCCATCAGCGTGCCGAGCGCTCTCGCGCCGCCATGCAGGATCCGGTCGGCAAAGATCGGCATGAGCACCGTATACGGCATGGCAGTCAGGCTGACGACGCCGAGCAGCGCCAGGATCGCGTGCACCGTCGTGTTGCCCAGGACGAAGCGGAAGCCTTCGACGATGTGGCCGATGGGCGACCCTTCCGGCGTTTCGCGTGTATGCGGCGGCAGTTTCATCAGGAACAGGCCGGCTAGCACCGCGATGTAGCTGACCGCGTTGGCGAAGAAGCACCAGCCTTCGCCGATACTGGCCACCAGGATGCCCGCGATCGCCGGACCCACCACGCGCGAGGCGTTGAACATGGAGGAGTTCAGCGCGATGGCGTTCATCAGGTCGCCGCGTCCGACCATCTCAACCATGAAGGCCTGGCGCGCCGGGATGTCGAAGGCATTGACGACGCCCAACAGGATGGCGAGCACGAAGATGTGTTCGATCTTCACCGTATGGCCGAGCACCAACACGGCCAGCGCGAGCGCCAGCAGCATCGATGCCGTCTGGGTAGCGATGACGACGCGATGGCGGCTGTACCGGTCGGCCACGATACCCGCGACGGGCGAGAAGATGAAGGACGGAATCTGGCTGGCGAAACCGATCGCGCCGAGCAGCACCGAACTGCCGGTCATCCGATAGATGAGCCAGGCCTGCGCCACGTTCTGCATCCACGTGCCGATCAGGGAGATCAGTTGGCCGCTAAAGAACAGCTGGAAGTTCCGATACTGGAGGGCGCGCAGTGTGACCGGAAGTTTCATCCTGCGACGCAGATCTCCGCGAGCACTTTGGCGGCCTCGGCAGCGGGGTCTGCGGCGCGGGTGATCTGGCGACCGATCACCAGGTAGTCGGCGCCGTTGGCGATGGCTTCGGCGGGAGTGGCGACGCGCTTCTGATCACCCTTGTCCGCGCCGGCGGAGCGGATGCCGGGGATCACGAGGATCGTCTGGGGTCCGGCGATGCGGCGGACGGCGGCGACTTCCAGGGGCGAGGCCACGATGCCGTCCATGCCGACTTCGACGGCTTTGCGCGCGCGGCGTTCGACGAGTTCGGCGATGGTGCCTGTGTAGTTAAGGTCGTCCATGTCCTCCGGCCCGAAGCTGGTCAAGACGGTGACGCCGAGCAGCTTGAGGCCGGAGGCGCCGCGGCCTTCGACGGCGGCCCGCATCGCGGAGCCCACCGCGTGAATGGTCAGGAAGCGGACGCCGGTGCGCGCCACCTGAATGACGGCGCGCTTTACGGTCTCGGGGATATCGTACATTTTGAGATCGAGGAAAACGTCCTTCCCTTCCCCGATCAGCTCGCGGACAAATTCCATGCCGGCCGCAGCGTACAGCTCCATGCCGACTTTGTAAAAGTTCACCGTGCTGCCGAGGCGGGCCACAAGGGCGCGCGCGTCGGCGGCAGTTTCCACATCGAGGGCGACAATGATGGGGTTGTGCGTCATAAAATTACGATCGGCTGCCGCTTGCGAGCGACCACGCGACCCACACGATGGCAGTCCGGCAGAAGCTTTTCGAGTTGCGCGGCATCGGCGCCGGGTAGCGCGATCAGCAGGCCGCCGGAAGTCTGCGGGTCGTACAGCAGGGCTTCCACTTCGGGCGCAAGCTGGCGGGATGCAACCGAGCATGCGGCAAATTCGCGATTGTTCTTGAGGCCGCCGGGCAGCGCACCCTGGCGTGCGTAATCCAGCGCGCCGGGCAGGAAGCGGACGGCATCCGCGGCAAGCTTGAAACTGACGCCGCTCGCGATCGCCATCTCGCGCGCATGACCGATCAGACCGAAGCCGGTGACGTCGGTGCAAGAGTGCACATCGAACTGCAGCATGGCTTCGCAGGCGACGCGATTGAGAGTCAGCATCTGGCGCGTGGACTCTTCGACGTGCGCCTCGGATGCGATGCCGCGCTTCAGGGCGGTGGCGATGACTCCGGTGCCGATACGTTTCGTGAGCACCAGGGCATCGCCGACGCGCGCGCCGGCATTGGGCTTGTAGCGATCCGGATGGACGAGGCCGGTGACGGCGTAACCGAATTTGACCTCCTCGTCGGTGATGCTGTGGCCGCCGAGAATGGTGCAGCCGGCTTCGTGCATCTTCTCGGCGCCGCCTTTGAGGATGGCCTTCAGATCGTCGACATCGTCCTTGGCGGGCCAGGCGAGGATGGACAGCGACGAGATGGGCCGGCCGCCCATGGCGTAGACATCGCTGAGGGAATTGGCAGCGGCGATGGCGCCAAAAGTGTACGGGTCGTCGACGATGGGTGTGAAGAAATCCACGGTCTGCACAAGGGCGAGATCCGGCGTCAGCTTGTACACGCCGGCATCGTCGGCAGTGTCAAACCCTACGAGCACGTTGTCGTCGGCCCAGCGGGGCACGGCGGATAAGACCTGGTCCAAAACCTTTGGACTAAGTTTGGCCGCTCAACCCGCAGCCTTGACGTGAGCGGTCAGCTTCTTGCCCTGTGCGCTTTCTGTCATGGATTCCTTACTATAATAGCGGCAATGCGACGAACAGCCGTTCTCCTCCCGCTCCTGGTTCTGGCACTGGCGTATACGCTGGTTTCCAAGGACCCGAACATCGACCCGCGCATGAAGAAGGCCAGCCGTGCGGCGGAGCGCGGCGGCTGGGTGCAGGTCCACCTGGAGGGCACGCCCAATCAGATCGGTTTCCAGCACGGCTATCTGCTGGCGAACGAGATACAGGACAACGTGAAGACCATCTCCACCGAGATGATGCACGACGAGAAGAAGGACTGGTCGTTCTTCCGCAAGGCGGCGCAGGAAGTGCTGTGGCCGAAGGTCGAGCAGGAATATCGCGACGAGATGAACGGCATCGTCGAGGGTCTGGCCGCGCGCAACGTGAAGCTCGATATTTGGGACGTGGTGGCGCTGAACGCGTGGCTGGAGCTGCCGTATTACGACAAGTGGTACGACAAGAGCCATGGCAAGCCGACGTCGAATCCGGCGGTAGCGGAGCACTGCAGCGCGTTTGCGGCGACCGGGTCTTACACCAAGGATGGACGGGTGGTGATCGGACACAATAACTGGACAAGCTACTCGTCGGGCGAGCGCTGGAATATCGTGTTCGACATTGTGCCGGCGAAAGGCAATCGCATCGTGATGGACGGGATGCCCGGCCTGATTCACAGCGGCGACGATTTCGGATTGAACTCGGCGGGGATCATTATTACCGAGACGACGATCAGCGAGTTCGACGGCTTCGATCCGAGCGGCGTACCGGAATTCGCGCGGGCGCGCAAGGCGATGCAGTACTCGGCTTCGATCGACGACTTCGAGCGCATCATGAAGGACGGCAACAACGGCGGGTATGCCAACAACTGGCTGGTTGCCGATCGCAAGAACAATGAAGTGGCGAGCCTGGAGCTCGGGCTGAAGAACGTGATCCTCAAGCGCACGAAGGACGGCTTCTTTGTGGGTTCGAACTTCCCGGCCGATCCGAAGCTGGCCAAAGAAGAGACGAGCTTCAACCTGGCGGACAAGAGCCATAGCGATAACGCGCGGCATGCGCGCTGGCTGCAGTTGATGGATCAGTACAAGGGCAAGATCGATATCGCGGCGGGCGAGAAGTTCCTGGGCGACCACTTCGATACGTACGAGAACAAGGTGAATCCCGGTGAGCGGACGCTGTGCGGACACGTCGATTTGTCGCCGCGCGGGATGCCCACGTGGCAGGGTCCGTACGCGCCGGTGGGCGCGGTGCAGAATAAGATCACGGATGCGGCGGGCGCGGAGAAGATGACGTTGACGGCGGCCTTAGGCCACGCGTGCGGACTGCACTTCAAGGCGGCGGAGCATCTGGCGAAGCATCCGGAATACGCCTGGTTCAAGCCGGTGCTGAAAGACATGGACGCGCGTCCGTGGACGAAATTTAGCGCCAAGTAGCCGGCGCTGCCGTGCTGCTATAATCCCGGAATGTCTACGCGCGCACTCATCGCGACAGCACTGCTCGCGCTTGCCGGCGTCACCGCCGTGTTGGCGCAGGATCGCATCAAGGAGATGCCGGGATACGATCAGTTCACCAGGATGCAGCCCCAGATCAACGGCTCTGTCACGCCTGGATCCTTGGGCGTTACCTGGGCGGCGGACGGTAAGAGCTTCACTTACAACTTCGCCGGGAAATCGTACAAATACGATACAGACACGCGGCAGGTCGCGGTGACCGGCGACGCGCCGGAGCCGGCCGCGGGCGGACGCGGCGCACGTGGCGGAAGAGGCGGTCAGCCGCCGGCAGCCGGCCGCGGCGGTATGGAGCAGGAACAATCGGAAATGCCGGCCACCCCGGTGGAAGGCTGTCCTACCGGCGGCACAGCGCGCGGCCGGCAGGCGTTCTGCGTCGAATCTCCCGACCATAAGCTGAAGGCCTTTTACCGCAATCGCAATCTGTGGATCGCCAACCTGGACGGATCCAACGAAAAGGCCATCAGTACGGATGGCAGCGAGAAGGGTCGCATCAAGTACGGGACCGGTAGCTGGGTTTATGGCGAGGAACTTGCCCAGACCACCGCGATCTGGTGGTCGCCCGACAGCTCGAAGGTCGGATACTATCGCTTCGACGAGAGTCAGGTAAAAGACTTCTACCTGCAAATGAACCAGACGGCGGTGCAGGACACCATGGATATCGAGGCCTACCCGAAGCCCGGCGCGCCGAATCCGATTGCCGATATCTTCATTTACGACGTTGCCGCTGGAAAGCCAGTGAAGATGGACATCCGGGACGGTAAGCCGTTCTCCGATACCGTGGTCGGGCATTATGCCTACGATGTGCGCTGGTCGCCCGACGGCGCCGAGCTTTTCCTGAACCGTACCAATCGCCGCCAGCAGATCATGGAGTTCGTTGCCTCCAGCCCGGCGAGCGGCGCATGCCGGGTGGTCGTGCGAGAGGAGTGGCCGACCGGTTGGACGAACAACCGCCCCGCCATGCAGTACCTGAAGGACAATCGACGGTTCATTTGGGAATCGGAGCGCAATGGATGGCGTAACTTCTATCTCTACGATCTGAGTGGCAAGCAACTCGCGACACTTACAAACAACACGACCTTTGAAGCGGGAAATATCGTGAAAGTCGATGAGGCAGCCGGCATCATGTTCTACACGGCGCGCGACGGCGACAACTTCATGAAGATGCAACTTCACCGCGTCGGATTGGACGGCAAAGGAGATGTGCGCCTGACCGACCCGAAATTCAACCACACCATCGCAGCTTGCGGTCAACCCGGCGGTGGCGGTCGCGGAGGCCGCGGCGGTGGACCGGGAGGTTTCGGCGGAGGCGGCGGCTGCGGCATTTCATCGGACAATCAGTTTATCGTCGATGTCTACCAGACGCACGATCAGCCGGCGGCCACACAACTTCTGGATGCGTCGGGGAAGGTCGTGGCGCAACTGGCCAAGGCCGATACTGCCAAGTTCGATCAGCTTGGCCTCAAGAAGGTCGAGATGTACAGCTATAAGGCTGCCGACGGAAAGGCTCCGCTATTCGGCACGATCGCCTTCCCCTCTAACTTCGACCCTGCAAAGAAGTACCCCACGCTGGTTTCCGTTTACGGCGGTCCTGCGGCCGGCAATAACGTGCCCACCGAAAATTTTGCCACTCCGAGCGCGATGACCGAATACGGGTTCCTGGTCGTCTCGCTCTCCTCCCGCGCCATGCCGGGAATGGGCAAGCGCGTGTTGGATTCCATCTACCTCAAGCTGGGCGTCACCGAGATGGACGATATGGCGGAAGGCATCAAAGCACTCTGGGACCGGCCGTATTTCGACAAGGCGCGTGTGGGGATCTATGGCACCTCATACGGCGGGTACACGTCGGCCATGGAGATTCTCCGACACCCGGATGTGTTTACGGCCGCGTCGGCTTCTTCGCCACCGACCTCCTGGTATAACTACGACTCGATTTACACCGAGCGTTACATGTGGATCCCCGAGGGGAACAAGGAGGGCTACGAAGCCGGTAACGCCATGAACTTCGCGAAGGATTTGCGCGGCCGCCTGCTGCTGTATTACGGGACCGCGGATAACAACGTGCACCCCACCAATTCGATGCAACTGATTCGCGCGCTGCAAAGCGCCGGCAAGAGTTTCGAAGTCCAGGTGGGTCCCGACCAGGGTCACAGCGGAGTGAACAACCAGCACATGATGGAATTCTTCATCGAGAATCTGGTGGTGCATCCCGAGAAAGTGATCGCCCCGAAGTAGGCACTCTTCGGCCGTATCGCAAAGCAAAAACGCTCCCTTACGGTCGCGGCTCGGATCGGAGCCGCGACCGTGAGGGAGCGACATATAATTGCGATTTGCCAATATTGTTGTACCATAAAACTAATGTTGCCGAAACAGTGGGAGACGTTCAAACGGGCCGCCCGGCTGGAGAAGCTGGACAAAGTGCCGATGGCGATGATCATCGACAGCCCGTGGATGCCAGGGTACCTGGGAATCAAGCACCTGGACTATTATCTGGACCCCGAGGTCTGGTTCCAAGCGAATCTGAAGATCATGCAGGAGTTTCCCGACATCATCTTTGTTCCGTCCTGGTGGATGGAATATGGGATGGCGGCGGAGCCTTCCGTTCTCGGCGCGAAAATCAAGTTCTGGCAGGACAATACCCCGAGCGAATATCACACCCTGTACCGGCTCGAAGATATCGACAATTTCCCCGAATACGAAGTGGACGCCGACGCGTTTGCCGCGCTGACGCTGCACCGGATAGGCATGCACCGGCAGCGCATCCTGGACGCCGGTTATATTCTGCCGATGGTGACGGCGCGCGGTCCGCTGTGCACAGCGGGATTCGTCCGCGGCACCACGCATTTCATGATCGACCTGGTGGAGAATCCGGAAGGCGCGCACAAGCTGATCGACCTCTGCACGCGCGTGGTCATCGACTGGCTGAAGGCGCAGCACAAGGTCATGGGCGACACGGTGGAGAGCATCTTCATCCTGGACGACATCGTGGGCTTCATCAACGAAGAGCACTACATGGAGTTCGCGCATCCTTACCTGAAGCGAATCTGTGACGCGTTCCCCGAGGACTGGATCAAGGTGTACCACAACGATGCCGAAGTGGACGCCTGCCTGGATCATCTGCCGGATGCCGGGTTCAACGTGCTGAACTGGGGCAAGCAGAAGGATATCCGCGAGGTGAAGCGGCGTGTGGGCGACCGGATGTGCCTGATGGGCAACGTGAATCCTCTGGAGATCGCAGTGCGCGGTACGCCCGACGAGGTGAAAGAAGCCACGCTGGATGTGCTGGAAGGCGGCGAGGGCGAAGGAATGATTTTGTCGGTCGGCGGCGGCACGAGTCCCGGGATGCCGCGCGAAAATATCGTCGCGATGCTGGAAGCGCTGGACGAATTCAACGCCAGCCGCACGATCACACAAGGGGTCGCGAATGGTTGATTACGCCCTGATGAATCAGTTGTTGTACGAGGGCAATGCCAAGGAAGTCGAGCAGATGACCAAGGACGCCCTGGCGGAGGGGCGCGCCGTCCAGGAAATCCTGAACGAGGGCCTGATCGCCGGCATGAGCGTGGTGGGCGAAGACTTCAAGCACAACGTGCTGTACGTGCCGGAAGTGCTGATCGCGGCGCGCGCGATGAAAGCGGGAATGGGCGTGCTCAAACCGCTGTTGAGCGCCAAGGATAGCACGACGAAACGCATCGGCACGCTGTTGATGGGGACGGTACGCGGCGATCTGCACGATATCGGCAAGAATCTGGTCTGCATGATGGCCGAGGGCGCGGGTTTCGAGGTCTACGATATCGGGGTGGACCAGAGCGTGGACAAGTTCATGGCGGCCACGGACAAGTTTCATCCCGACATCATTGGAATGAGCGCGCTGCTGACCACCACGATGACCTATATGAAGACGGTGATCGACGGCTTTCAGGCGGCGGGCCGCGGCGATATTAAGATGGCAGTAGGCGGCGCGCCGATCAGCCAGATGTTCGCCGACGAAATTGGCGCCGACGGATATGGCGCGAATGCATCGGCAGCGGTAGACCTGTTCCTCCGCCTCGCGGCGGCAAGAAGCGAAGAAAATGGCAACGTACAAGATTCTGTACTGGCAGGAAGTTCCGTCGCAAATCAAGGCTGACGACGGCCTGGACGAAGTCACCGTACAACTGCCCGCGCGCTTCATGGAGCGCATCGACCAATTGGCCGGACAGCGCGGCCTACAGGGGTCGGACGACTATTTGGCGCAGTGGCGGTGGAGCGACGAGCAGGAGCGCGAAGGCTCCGCCGAGGAAGTGGCGGAAGCTGTCCGGGCGGAGTTAGAAGCGGAGTAGCGTAGGCCCCCGGCCTGCGATTTTCCACGTGGCGGCAATACTCACCATCAACGGCACCAGCACCGAGGCTCCACTCGGCGCGACCATTTTCGATTGCGCGGAGCGCGTGGGGGTTCACGTGCCGACGTCCTGCCAGAAGCAGGGCAAGTGCCGCGAGTGCATGGTGGAAGTGACCGAGGGCATGGAGTACCTGTCCGAGCCTGCCGATCGGGAAAGCCACTTGAGCGGACCGTTTCGGTTGTCATGCCGCACGAGTGTCGCGAGCGTCGGCGGCGAAATTCGCTGCCACACGATGCGGCGCGGCCACATGCGGATCGAGCGGCAGGCCGTGGGACTGCCCCTGTTCGACACGTTCGACGCGCGCCCGGACTACGGCCTGGCGATGGACCTGGGGACTACGACGGTCGTGCTGCGCCTGCTGAATCTGGAGACGGGCGAACTGGTGGCCGACACGTCGTTCGAGAATCCGCAGCGTTTCGGCGGCAGCGACGTGATGGCGCGCATTCACTACGACACGCTGCATCCGGGAAAGCTGCTGCGGCGCATGTTGGCCGGATATCTCAGCCACGCGATCGAGGAACTGCCGGTGGATCCGAAATCGATCCGCGAGATGGTGGTGGTCGGCAATTCGACGATGCGCGATCTGTTCTTCCGGTACAGCGTTTATTCGATCGGGCAGAGTCCTTACCAGTCGGTCACGGAGATCGAGATGGCGGAGGGGAAGCGGGCGTCGACGAGTCTGGTTGAGACCGGGCGGCGCTGCCTGCTGCCGATCCATCCCGAGGCGGCGGTGTACGGCGCGCCGATCATCAGCGGACATGTGGGCGCGGATGCGGCGGCCTGCATGCTGGCGGTCGATGTGGCGCACGAGGATCGCATCGTGGCGGTGATGGACATCGGCACGAACACCGAGTTGATCGTGGGCAACCGGGGGCGCATCCTGGCGGCGTCGTGTCCCGCGGGTCCGGCGTTCGAAGGCGGCGCGATCGCGTGCGGGATGCCGGCGCTGGACGGCGCGATCGAGAGCGTGCGCATCCGCGACGACGGCGAATTCGAGTTGGACGTGATCGGCGGGGGCGCGCCTCAGGGCATCTGCGGGTCGGGGCTGGTATCGCTGATGAGCGAACTGATGCGCACCGGGCGGATGAACAATCGCGGACGGTTCGAGGACGACGTGAAGCGCATCGTGCTGGACGAGGCCAATAACATCTACTTCACGGAAGGCGATGTGAACGAACTGGCGCAGGCCAAAGGAGCAAATGTCGCGGGCCTGCAGACGGTGTTCTCGAATTTCGGGATCGGCTTTGAGGACGTGGATGTATTCTACCTGGCGGGGGGATTCGGACGGCATCTGGACGTAGACGCGGCGGCGCGCATCGGACTGATTCCGGGGATCGCGAAATCCAAGATCGTGCAGGTGGGCAATGCGGCGATCGAGGGCGCGACGATGGCGCTGCTCTCCCGGGCCAAGCGGCAGGAACTGGAAGAGACGGTGCGGCGGGTCGAGTTCTGCCGCCTGGAAACGCATCCGGGATTTTTCGATTTCTTCGTGGACGGCTGCCAGTTCCACGCGGTGGGGGCGGCATGATCGAGGTCTGCATCGAGACCACCGAGTACATGCGCCTGCTGGGGTATCCGCGCGATTTCCTGCCGGGCGGTCGCGCACAGGAACTGGCCGAGGGAGCGCGCGAGTGGTATGCGGAGCACGGGCGTCCGTGGATCCACACGCGCGAGGTCGCGGAATTCGAGTTGGGCAGCGGGACGATCGTCCTGGACGGCGAAACCTTCACGAGCAAGCGACTGCACATGACGCTGGACGAGTCGGGCGCGCATAGCGCGGTGCTGGCGGCGGTGAGCGCGGGACCCGAAGCCGAGCAATACGCACAGCAGCTTTGGCGCGAAGAAAAGCCCGACGAATATTTTTTCCTGGAAGTCTACGCGTCGGCGGTGGTGGAGCACCTGACTACGCGGGCCGGCGCGCAACTGTGCGGCTGGGTCGAGCACCAGCGGATGGCCGTGCTGCCGCATTACAGTCCCGGGTATTCGGAATGGGACATCGGGGAGCAGGTGCGACTGGCGGAGTTGCTCGGCCATGACTTGCCGGGTCCGCTGAAAGTGCTGTCGAGCGGCGCGCTGGTGCCGAAGAAATCGCAGATCGCGGTGTTCGGATTGACGCGGCATGTGGAGAGCACGCGCAAGCTATCGGATCTGGTGCCGTGCGAGAACTGCTCGTTCACGCCGTGCGATTATCGGCGGACGGGACATCGGCGGCACCTGCCCGGACTGGAGTTGCCGCTGCAATCGTACTCGGTGAATCTGAAGGCGCTGAAGCGGTGGGCCGCGGAACGGCTATCGCTGGAGCGCCACGCCGACGGCACGATTGACGCGCGATTCCGGTACGACGGCACGACCTGCACCAACATGGGGCGTCCACTGGCGTTCGATTACTTCGTGAAACTCGGACAGCGCGACGAGGGGTTCCCGATTCGCGAGCAGCGATGCGTGCCGGCGCCGGGCGACACGGGCCACCAGTATATGTGCCAATATCTGGCGAATGCGGATCCGATGATGGAAGCGATCGCGCGGGAGACGCCGCTGCTGGGCCGTCCGCTGGACGAGGTGCTGGCCTGGCGCCGGACGTCGACGGGTGCGGGCTGCTACTGCGATGCGTCCAGCCGGGAGCA